>JAABUP010006292.1_pt1 | contig 17064 bp, 20 predicted proteins | sample 5559201 | NCBI WGS metagenome assembly JAABUP01 (sample SAMN10711887, study PRJNA513373) | rock metagenome | isolation source: Antarctica rocks | place: Antarctica
TTGGAGGGGAGTGTGGAGGAGGGTGATGGTTGTGATGGTGTGGGGGTGGGCTATTGTGTTGTCATGTTGGTGAGAGGACAATAGTGCGCTTCGGACGCTGGGCGTACGGAGGTAGTCTTTGCTGTTTGTGTGCTTGAGGCTTTCGATGACGGAGAGTTTGCTGAAAATTTCTAGGCTCGCTTCGCTTCAGGATGCTTGCACGTCCCGATCGTAAATGGACACAAATACACTACTTGTACGTCGAAACGGAGTCACTGTGCAAGCAATGAATACGCATGGTCAGAGAATTCAACAACAATGAGGCAGGGGTGTCTGACTGTCTATGAGAAACCGCTCTGCGACTCGGCCTAGACGCTGCTGACCTTGCACGGTCTCCTTATCAGTCATTGTCCCTCATGGGGGTTTCTGCTGTCGACCTCGTTCTCATAAGGCATTCTCATATTCCTTTCTGTTCTTCTTTTTGGCTTCTATCTACTGCTACGAAACTCAATTCTTGAACCCTTCTGATCACCGGGCAATCAAGCAGCCAAGCACATCGTCACACCCCTAAAGCCATTCCATATCTGCGCGCGACGAAACTTCCCCTTCTCCCCACCAAAAGCACTAGCAAGAGTTGTGTTGCTTCAGGCCTTCTCGGAAGCTGTTGGCCTTACCCCTGTTCTTTCCTCGTGCACTCGCTCCTTCGCAGGGTACCCTGGTAGCTCTGTTTTCGCAGGATGCCGTGGTAGCTCTGGTTCCGGCCGTGCCGCCTTTTCTTCATGGTACTCCTTCATGGTCCCTTCTTGTTCGTGCATCCGGTAGTTGGGATACTGCAACTCGATATCCCTCTTCGTCTTTGCTTTTTTGCGTACGTCTACCTCCCTACACGCCCAGACGAAAAGCGCGAAATGCGTCACCCTAACTCCCAATATCAGACATTATCACCTTTCTCACCACCACAACTTGAGGCTCATGAATAAGATGATACGGAGATTGAAACTTACAGCGAAGCCGCCATGAGAGCAATACCCGCTAATTCGCACATCCCCGCTCTCCTCCGCTGGGGATTACAATATTCCGAGGAATGCCAGCGGTACGCCTTCGCGTCATTGTCACAGACCACGTAGCCCCTAGGACCCACGTAGTCCCAACACACAGCGCCGAGGACGGTGAAGGTGCCCATGACAAGTATTGCAAGCCAGGTGATGAGGTCATTGGCGACGACGACGCCGGGACTGATGGGACGTTTGCGGGAGAACAGGTAGATGGTGGAGATTATGGCACAGAGGACTGACCAGCAGAGCTATATCATTCACGTTAGCACTGATTATTATCGTTCCGCAGCTATGGCAATAGTAACGCCGCCGTTCCTTATAGCCGCGGCTCGAATTCGATATTGGATGGAGTCAGTGGGTGTACACGTACCGGGAACAGAGGCAAGGCGTCCGAAGGTAGGCTTATGATAGAAACTTCCTGATTAACTAATAAACTATTTATTACTTTACTAGTAAACGTACCTGATTAAGGGAGGAATTTTCTTCCAGACGTCAAGCGCATTACTGAAAAACCCGATGCCGGCAATTGAAAGGATAGCTGCCAGTATTCGAAGACAGAGTTTCGTTCGCCATGTAGGGTCGGCTTTCTTAAGACTGAGGCTGGACTTTGGGGAGGAGAGAGTCGATTTATTTTTCAGCTGCGACTTCTGTGGTGAGGTGGCATCCATATTGGAGAGGTTGGTTTTACCCAGAGTTTGAAGAGCAAGAAGAGGTTGCGTTCGAGACCAGTTGGGGCAAGTGATCATCTAATGTTGATGGACGAGGAGTGAAAGGACTGTAGAAGATATGTTATGAAATAGGTAGCCATCGATGGGGCTGTACAGACTTGTACTGTCGCCTGAATTCACGGGACCTTCGAAGAGATCAACCAGATATTTCTCTCTCTTGGATGCGCAACATCTAATGGCTGCAAATAGAATGCAATACATGGACTTGAAACAGTAGAGCAAGAAATACGGCGTGTGCCCTGGGCAAGCAATCGTGCCGTGCGGGCTGTGTCCTGTATCTTGCATGCGCTGCCATCAGTTTCGAGGCAGGTATTCGATGCGCCCATTGGTGCGCAAACAGTACATGAACAATTTGGTGCATTATTTGATAGAGGTGAGTTGCCATTGGAATTTACATAGAGTCGCTGCATGAGCTGCGGTCAGGTAGAGTACGAGGACCGGTACGAAGTACGAAGTATTTCGGCCGCCTCTCCCAGATGGACTTGAAGTAATCTCTATTCTATCGATAGCTGACTAATCCGGGTGGTGACGTTTGATCTCCTTCGAGGGACGGATGATAATCTCCCCGCACGCTCAAACCAACATCTTCAATCAGTCGCGACTTTCCACTTCCCATGCGTGTTTGAGTGCCTTATGTTCTCCTCCATCGTGTTCCTTAAAGACACTCAGGACGTTCTGAAGAAAGACGTCCCCGCTCACCAACAATGCCCAAGCGCGTGCTCGTCGCATATTGCGTAGACGTCGACGCCTGCGCCGGATGGTGAGATCCAATGCTGGAAATCCATGTCTGGATCCACCACAGCTGATCTATATCCCGGAGGATCAACACAAAAGATGGCTCCACCGCCAACGGCACCGACATCTCCCGCGGCATCTTCGGCGCCACGACGGGTACGGACCGTCTACTGAAATTCATGGCGCACAACGACATCAAGGCTTCATGGTACATGCCCAGCCACACCATCCTTTCGTTCCCAGAACAGATGGCGAAAGTGCGGGATGCCGGCCACGAGATGTAACTCCCACCCCGCTCTTCCCAACACGCTTCGGATCCCAAACGACCAACCCGCAGAGGACTGCACGGCTACACCCACGAACACGTCTCGCGCCTCACCGAGTCCCAAGAGCGCGCCATCCTCTCCAAATCCATCACCGTCCACAAAACCTTCACAGGCACCCACCCCAAAGGCTGGGTAGCCCCGGCCTGGGAAACCTCCGCCCATTCGATGCGGCTGCTCGAAGAATTCGGCATCGAGTACGACCACAGCATGATGCACCACGACTGCCAACCCTACTACGTCGGCGACGCCGTGTCCAACAACGTCCCGACGGACTACACCAAAGACATGGACACGTGGATGGTGCCGATGACGAAGCTGCAGACGAGGAACGTCGTGGAGATCCCGGCGAGTTGGAGCCTGGACGTTTGGCCGCCGTTGCAGTATTCGGGCAGGAGTGCGGGCACGCATGGGTTTGTGGATGTGGGTGTTGTGCAGAGGTCGTGGGAGGAGCAATTTGACTACTTTTATCGCGAGTATGAGAGTTTTGTTTTTTGTGTCAGTGTACATCCCCAGGTTAGTGGGAGGGCGCATGTCATGTTGATGCATGAGCGGTTTCTGGCTTTTTTGAAGGGCCATGAAGGGGTGGAGTTCTGTCCTTGTGAGAAGATATGCGAGGAGTTTAAGGCGGAGCGATTGGGTGGTGTGACGATTAGCGGTGGGGTTTAATTCTAATTATGTGTCGGTGGGCGGTTTTGCAAGCTCGGAGGATAATCATATATATATTCACTGTTGGGTGAAGATCACGCCGCTCCATCTTAAATCTCCACATAAGCTCTGATGGTGGGTATCCAGCACAAGCAACAAACAGCACTCAAAACAGAGTACTCCCGGGCAACCCACCTATCCCTCGCCGCCACCCATCTCCACCACCATCGCACCACCTCACCCCACCCCACCCCACCTATCAACCTCCCTCACTCACTAAACAACTACCCCCACCCCACTCTCAACCCCTCTCCACCCCCACCGCAAACAGCACAAAAACCAACCCCTCTCCCCATCTCACCCCTCCTCACCAACCCCGCCAACAACCCCCCTTCCCAACTCACTAAACAACCACCCTCAAACCCCCCTCAACGCACGCCCCAAACGGCCCAAACCCCTCTCCAACACCCCCTTCTCTTCTCTTCTCAGCGAAATCCACCATCCACCCAGCGCTCCGGACAAAATCCGCCGGGCCCAAGTGACGATGAGGGTGTAGTGGAGACCGCGCTGGCCATGCTGGCATGCTGACGGGGATGGGGGAGATTGTGTGGGATCTGTAGCTCAAGAGAGAGTGCGGGGAGAGGCGAGGCGAAAACCTCCTACGATGACGGCGTTTAGACAGCGGCGTTTCTGGAGGGGTTTGATTGAGAGGGGATGTTCTGCTGCTGCTGCTGCTGCTGCTGCTGCTGCTGCTGCTGCTGTTGTTGTTATTATTGGTAGACCAGTTTCGAGTCCCTCCTCCAGCCGGGCCGTCTTTTGAGAAGGGCCGGCGAGGGGGTGGAATGTTATGTTATGACGCTGGGGGCGCTGCGGGTTGTTTTCGCTGCCGGGTGCGACGAGAGAGCGGGGTGAGGCGGGTGATGGTCTTCTCGTGGGGAGGGAGGGAGGAGTTGTTGTGGATCTCTTGGCGGATGGTTGGGTTTGATTTTTCTGTGGTGCTCGTGGATTTTGAATTGAATACTTCGATTGCTTGCCTTATCGGGTCCCTTGAGGGGAAAACCAGTCTCAGCCAGCAGATCTTCTGTTCGAGTAAGGGAAGGTCTGAGCGGCGACACACATTCCGAATGTCCATCACAGGCCTGCACATGGTCTTTGATCAGAGGTTGCATGCGCGAGAAAGTGCTCGTGGAGAAGAACTTTGGGATTGCTGCTGCGATGGAGGTCGACGTTGATAGTGCCAAACGTAGTATGTGAGCTATCAACGGAGTTGTAAAACCTCCTTGAGTGGTGAGGATATAGATATATATATATATCGCAATGCTCCTGCTCGACAAGGCGGGGATTTACCAACGGTACTTCTCCAGCTTGCCACTATTCAAAAACAACCGATCATGATATCCCGCGTCGTCGATGTGAAGCTCCCAGGGATTGATTCGGACAATTGGCCCTACATATTGCCAGTTCAATTCCGAACGCTCGATGAGGACGTGTACAGTACCATATTCTCTGCGCGTCTCCTCGATCTGAAAAACGAATTTTCCCTCGAAGACGCAATCCGTAGTAGAATTGGTACCCGCCTGTCGCAGCATCAAAGTTCGAACCCAGGGAACTTCGCGATGGGGCTCAGGTAAAGACGATAGATTGCAAGAGCGATAGAGGAAAGAAGTGCGAATCCGACGATCTCAATGGTAGAAGCCATGATAGAATTTGGTAGTAGCTGGTCTGTGAGGGCCATTGCTCGTCACGTTCAGGTGAAACAGACTGAAGAAGTGAGAAGTGGGGAACACCGTTGCCCTTCTCAGTACGTTGCTCCTGGCGGTGGTGGCACCTACATACGTTGTCAGGGCAAGATCTGAGCTCCACAGTGCATGTGATTGGCTTGCCCTACTTCAAACCCGTAAACCTGCGCCGCTAACTGATGCAGAAGCGACACGACAATGGCATGCCCCGCATTTGGCAACGCTGATGGTGTTAAAGACATGCAGGGCGACATAACCAAGACCTACCGTACCAACCAGAGTATTGATCCCACTCGCCGGGTTCGTTCGGTAGGAAAGCTCATTGCATAGGATTGGGTGAGATGAACTGGGTTGCGGGCGATTGTCCAATAGTGTACTACCAACGGTGAGAGTACGACTAGCGATACGAAGAGTATTGATTGATGTAGAGAATGCCGTCCACACAGTAAATGTTTTGCCAAGAATATTTCGGCACATGTATCTGCATAAGATGAATTTACAATGTGAAAATTGAAGACCAAAATACATGTCGAAAATGTCAAGTCTTGATCACCTTTTCGGTAGCATCAAGCAATATATCCGCTGCGTGTTCGTCGTCAGCATTAAATACGGTACGAGAATATGTGAATACTTGTGCTTACCATGATGCTTTTGGAAAATCAACATCGGCCTCAGCCTAACCGCCCTCTCTCCACTTCCACCAATATTAATACCAACAGTCTTTGCCTTTTTCAAGAACTCGTCTCGCCTGGGACTATCCCACGCAATGAAGGTCCCTTGTCCTTTGCCCCTCAAGTTCTGGATCTCTTTCGGATACCGCTGACTCAATCTCTCCAAGCCCCCATAGAGGTAGTCGCCCACGTGCGCTGTGTTATCGACCAAATTCAGCCGCTCAATCTCATTTATGATGGCTCGGAAGAGGATTGCGCGAGCTGGATCACCCATCCAAGTGTTGAACTGTCGGTACGGCTTGTTTGGCCTCAATTCCGGGTTGCCGAAGTAGTAACCCGCTGTCTGTGCCTTCTTTGAGAATGTCACCATGTCCGGCGGCTCCGCCATGTTCCAGTGTTCGTGAGCCCAGAACTTGCCTGTAGCACCCACGCCAGTCTGCACCTCGTCCACAATCATAAGGACATTGTTGCGCTTGGTGATCTCACGGAGACCGCGGAAGAAAGCGGGGGAGGCGTGATTATCACCGCCTTCAGACTGAATAGGCTCAACGACAACAGCAGCGACGGGGTGATGGAAGGATTTGATAAGGTTTTCGGTCTCTTCGAGGCAGCGCTGCTCTTCGCGAGCGTTTTCTTCCACGTGCTCTTCAAGGGGGTACTTCAGGTGTGGGAACGAGGCTTGTGGCCAATCGAAGGCGGGAATATCAAGCTTGTGGATGGGCTTGCTCCGAGTGGTGCTTAGGCTGCCGAAAAGGCGGCCGTGAAAGGCGGATTTGAAGGAGAGAATAGATAGCTGGGGCGAGCCAGGAGATGCGTTGTTCATAGCGGAGGAGATCTCCTCGGCGGTAAAGTCGACTTCTGGACCACCACGCTCCTGTCGACGACGCCACATGAAGGCTGCCTTGTATGCCGTCTCATTGGCATCTGAACCGGCCATAGCTGTGAAGACTTGATCAAGCCCTCTTGGTGCAACCTTGAGTATGCCGGTCTTGAGAATGGAGGCCCAGTCATGCTGTGGGAAATTGCCGAGTGCAGGACGGTTGATCATAGCGCTGGCCATCTCTGGTGAAGTCGCAGCTTGTAGCAGTGAGGGATTGCTGTAGCCAACAGGGATTGAAGCAATCTGCGCATAACTAATTCACATCTCAGCAATCGACCAGACGATTGACATACACAGCTCGCTGACTCACACATCGAGTAAAACATTGCCATCCAAATCCGCAATGCTACATTCTATCAGCTCAGAGAGCCTTCTGTCCTGTTATTAAACCTTACTAATTTCCAAAACTATTCTGATAGTTCGCAAGCATGTTCAGACTCCTCGTATCAAATACCTTATCCAACTCCTCAATCGCCTTCTTACTCTCCGGCCCTGGGATCGCCGTTCTGACCTGTGGCGCCGTCGGTTCGTCAGGGAAGAAAGGTTGCTCAGCAGTGGCGGTGGTCTCCTGCATCATCGCTGTCGCGGCGCTCGCGAGTGGTCGAGAAGATGTTGTCAGTGTGCGGTGGGTGGCGAGACGTGTGAGGGGGGCGAGGCGAGTAGTTGTGCGGAGGAACAATGTCATCGTGATAATGCTCGGGATAGCGGAGCCTTATTGACAGCCGGTGTGAGCAGAATGATGTGGTGATCCTGGCGATGTTGACACGCTTTGTATGAGTTGAGGGCGAACTCTGGGGGGATCGCGGGGTTGAACTGGACAATAAGGTCAGCGGAAGGTTCCATTGATACAATTAGACATCAGGTGTAAGTTGTACTCGTTGTCGTAAAGTGAGCCTTCAATAATGATTCAATGTACATGTATTGAAGAGGTGGAAGTGTTCTGTTACAAAAGAGATGGTGAAGTGGGGAAATTATTAAGAAATGACGCTGCACACGCCTTTGAACGAAGCTTATTCACTTCGCAAAATCCACTAGTCCTTTCGCCGCAGGTCCAGCCGTTAGTAAATAAGTTAACCACGTTTTTGGCAGAGGTACAATGTACACAGCGAGCCTTCGTTCCGAACTGCACCAGACCATTCATTGTTGTATGGATAACTATGGTACATGAACATATCCAAATATGCTGAACCCATTGACATTTTACGAACACCTGACGAATGCCCCTAATAACCACCGCGGGCATGCAAACGTAGCAAAGATGCTTCCTGATATGATGGTAGCAGAACGTCACTTCATTGCCTCACAAGTTTAGCCCACTTTCTGACACTGTCTGTCAGAAGCATGCCTCCTTGTCAGTGCAAATCTGTCTAAAATAGGTGCAGTTCATCCTATACCTTCTGTACAGCATCAGGGTCCTAAATCATGGCGAGCTTCATCGTGCTTCCTTGAGCACCCAGTCATGCATTTGACGCAATTGTGCAGCTCTGGTGAAGAGCCTTCCACTAGATGCCGCTATGTATGCCAAGACGTCGTAACCTCTCCGGATCCATGCCCTCGAGTTTGTGGGTTGTGCCGTTCGTCATATAGTCCGTAGGTGGTCCGGGAGTAGGAGGTGACTCAATGTCCATGGGACTGTGGCGACCGTTCGTCTGACCGAGTTTTCCTTTAGGTGGCCCAGGCTCCCTATCGACGGCAGAGGGGGATGGCGGGGTAATGAAGGCGGCATCGTCCATTATGTCTTCTGTTGCCGTTGGTGTTTGTAGAACTTCACCAACAAGCGCCAGAGAGCCATCGTCCATGGCGACAACCTCAGCCGACGTATTCACTATTGACATCTCTTCGACGGGCATATCTTCAGCGGGTGGCGGCGGCGGAGGAGGTGGAGGGGGAGGCGTTTCCGCTTTCACTACTTTGCTCGGCGTAGCGTCCAGGTCCTCCACCTTTAGTCCGTTAGACTCATCCTCATCCTGCCTCTTTCGCTTCAGATTATCTCCATTGATGACGGCACTTGCTGGTGTAACGGGAGGTGAAGACTTTTGCTCCTCTTTCCCGGCTTCATCATCTGACATCTCCATCATCTCATCACCGTCACTTTCTTCCTCCTTCTTGACGTCCCTGTCTGGAGTCGCGGCAACCGGTGACTTGGCTAATCCACCTTCTTTCGCTTTGCGCTCAGCCTTCTTCCTCTCGTGCTCGCACCTCTTTGCAACGGCCTTGTCAAAGAAGTCCTTGACATATTTCTTGACTTGCTTCTCTTGTCGAGATGAGATGTGTGTGGGATCCTCGACGCGGTTGTTTTTGAAGTCCGAATTCACGAGCTTCTTAGCAATCTGTGAGATCAAGGTCAGGCAACGGTACCCAGTTGGTGCATGCGGATCAGTAAATACTAACCTCCTTTGCAAAACGCTTGAGATCATCACGCGGGAGTTTAGTCTTGAACTTGTCCACTACGTATTTAATATGCGGGAAAAGCTGTTGACGATCATCAGTACCTGTTACAATTAATCATATACATAGGCCAGTGCTCACCGTAATCTCATATAGTTTCTTTTGCTTCTCTTCGCTGTACGATCTCCATTTCTCTTTGTTAATTTTCTTATCCTTGGTAGGCTCTTCTGACGCTGGCTGAGGAGTTGTCGAGGCAGACGTCTTCTCGTTAGGTGTATTGGCCTTCTCTGAGACGATCCGGTTGATGATATCATCCAGGGCTTTGTCTCTTGAGGCGGGCTTTGGTGGAGGAGGGGGTTGAGCCGCAGGCATTGTAGGCCGTATCCATGTCGTCTGTCCCGTCGCACTGTAGTAATACGTGTTGCCATTGGCGATTGCCGCAAACCAACCGGTTGGGAGAGCATTGTAGGGTCGGCGAAAGGAAGGTCGAGCGCCGGGGAAGTAAGCAGCGTTACGCTGGGGTATGCCGTTACGAGGTCCTGTAGGAGCAGCGGGGCCCCTTGGAGCATCTATTGAGCGTGAACGAGACCGCGACCGCGACCTCGAGCGCTCTTTTCGATCAACCCGCGCAGATTTTCGACGTTCAAAGCGGTCAGGTCGGTCTGGTGTAGCAGTGCTATTCGGATCCCGTTTTTTACGAGGTATTCGGTAGCCCACTTCGAGTGTACTCCATTCCTTGAGCAAAGCGGCAGCTTGTGTTTCTACCCGTTCGTCTCCACAATTTTTAAGACCCTCGACAGTGACCTCAATTTTTGAGTCGCTGATCTTGTTGCGTGTCAAGCGAGGAAACTTGTTAAGAATATCCATAATCTGCAATACGACATTAAAGTCTTCCTTCCACGTCGAAAGAGCGGAGTTGAGGATCTGGTAACCATGCATCTTGACCACACGATTTCGCACTCGCTCGTCGTCGCAGCGCTGTATCCGGCCAAGTAGCTTGACCGCGATCCACTTCTCTTTACATTGCATGAGTGTTGCCATGACCTTCGTGACCCCGTCTTCGTCCAATGATTTGGGCTGGACATTGTTAACGTACTCTTCGTCATCTTCTCCAGTCTTCTTTTTCCTTGGCTTCTTTGCGACTGCAGTGTCCCAGCCGTCGCCATCATCGATACCCAACGCTTCGATAGTGGTGTTTGACAATTTCGTCGCACGTTCTGTCTGTGTCTTGCCTCCAATGAAGCCGGTACAATTGGGCTCACCGCAGTAGCATGGTTGTGGGTCTGCACCGTATCGGTCAACATTGTAGTTGAAAACGAGCTCCTCCCCAGCTTTGATTTTCCGCTCGGCAAATATGCCCATGCGGAGCTTGTCGCCGATCACCCATTTGTCCACGTAACAATTAGGATTGCAAGAATGATTGCAGAATCGGCCAAGGTTACCCTTCTTCGTAGCATCGACAAATTCGCCTTTGCTGAGGGACATGAAATAGAAATGTTTGATGCCTTCGTCATCATACTGGACCATGCGACGACGAAAGTGTGCTTCGTTGATGACCTCTCCAATGTACTCGAAAATGAAGTCATTAGGATGCAAATCGGCATCAGCACGTAGACCGTAGCCTTTCTTCTCAGTTTTGATTACTGTCACGTTGGCGTACTGCTGTTGCTGAAATCGCTGATTCTGACATTCGGAGCCGCAGCCACAGTCGCCGAAGCACTCCATCTTGGTCAAGCGATTGATGCAATCCGAATCGTCGCCGCAAGCCAGATTAGTTTTCGTTGAAGAATCTGGGATACCATGTCAATCACCTTTCATATTGCAGCGAGCATTCAAAAGCAGATCGGATCAGAAAGGCTTACCCCACTCCTCTGCACAATCGCATTCCATAGCATGTTCAGTGGACCCTAGATACTTCGCAGCGTAGATGCACTGTGGAATGACCTGAAAGGTATCCCTAGCCTCCATCGTCTTGTCTGGTAGGTCATCAAAAAGCGGAGCTGGCCTTGCCATGATCTTCTGAGAAGCGCTCCGGGCGAGCTTTGGTATCTGACCGGGCTCCATCTTGACAGTGATTTCGCCGCCAATAACCTCTTCGTGGTGCTCAGCCTTCTCTTCCGTAGGTGATAGTGATGACTTCCGAGATTTCACAGGTGAATGTGATTTGGACTTCATCGTCGCCCTTGAAGGTGAAGGCGCGCCCGTAGGCGTTACTGATTCCTCCTTCATACTACTGACACGTATCGTACCCAGCGCTTCATCATCAGACGAAGCGCCACTCTTGATCTCCATATCCTTGATCCCGTCCTCCACTACCTCAGACTTCATCTCTAAATCTTCGCTGGGCATAGTGGAGCGCTGTTGTTGGTAGTACGGGATGAAGCCGTAGGAGTTGTGGAGGTTCAGGGAAATTGGTCGGCTTAGCGATGCAGAAATTCAAAGTGTTGTTGCAGGGCCCTAGAAACCGCCAGTACGAGACAATCTAGCACCACTACGGTCCCTTCACTCGTGATAGCTATGTCTCAGTCAGATTGATCGAGCAACCAGGCCCCAATGAGTGACTGCGCAGCACAAGGGTCGAAACGAGGTGGCTCTCAGGGCGTGCTCGTGAAGCTGTCCGATACGGTTCGCCGTTGCGGTGATGTAGCACCGAGGATATGGAGTTCTGCCGCTATAGACGCATACATGAAGAAGGAAGAAGTGAATGCTGTCTTGACCAAAAAAACCTTGGGAATCGCAACGTGATCTTGAGAGAATCCAGCTATCATTGCCCAAGGATGCCTTTGCATGCCAGTGGCGCCACACTCTAGAACTTCATAACAGACAGGAGGGCACGCAGCTCGTGTGATCTCATACTATCAAGCCGTCAACGTGAGTTAACCTGTACAAGGTTAGGTAACGGTACTTCAGGGCCTCTTCATGTTGAGGCTCTGTTTCGCTACGCAGGGTCGGTAGATGCACCGAACTTCAATCATAGAACTGCCTCGGCAACTCCCGCTGAACAGTTGATAACCCGAATGAGGATGAGAGTATTCCTTTGTCAAATAAGTACACTTGTCTGATATGATAGACTATCTGGAAGAAACGCCAGCTTGAAAATAGGTATTGAAGTTGTTTCGTAAGTATAACTGTGAAGAGCAGCCAGGTGCTATGCATCTCTTAACGCCAGCCGGACGAGACTTGCCACCATACCAATATGATTACCTCTGTAGAACCAGTGCAGAAGTGATAATGAGGCACGCTCAAGCTGTAGAGACAACGGTATGCCCAAAATCGAACAGCTTATCATTGCGCACGACGTGGCTCTGCAGAAAAGAGTGCCGACGTAGTACTATCAGGTATGATGTGTCCCTGCAGGACTAGGCCGGTTGTCGGTGAAGAGATGGCTATATAACCAGACGGAGAAGGAGACTGATTCAGTTGAAACGGCAGACTCGAAGTATCCAGCAAAAGTCGCTTTCAAACTACATCCTCCGATCTGCCATGATGTTTGTGGTCCAGACTTGACGCTCGCGCCTTGCGGTGCACCACAATGGCGCAGCGATACCAGGGATTCTTTCAGCAAACACCCGGTCCACCAGATCCGGAGTTGAGCAGTGGCAACGAAGGCGACGACGATTGTCCATCTCCACCGACGTTGTCTTGTCCAATTACAGAATACGTCGCTGTGGGAAGAACTTACTGATAATGATTGAGAAGGATGCGATGATTGGAGGCGACAATACTTCGCTTCGGCTGGAAATGCAGAGCTTGGCCTAATCGTGAGATATGACTGGTCCCAGGGGTTTGTGTTGACAGGCAGGGGATGTTGCCAGAGCCTCGACAAGATTGGTCGCGTTTTGGGGGCCTTGACTGAGCTGGATATGGTGGAGGTGGATGGTAGTCACAGAGGGTGTCGATGAGCTTCACGGGAATTCCAAGGTGCGTGAATTACCATTGTATGTACTTGTAAACCGATCTCCTGGAGATGAAACAAGACATCACTAGTCGCAACAATGAAGTTCTGTCGTGCAGAGACGTTGCATATCAAATTTACTTGATTTGGCACCTAAGCATGAAAGCTCGCGCGCCTGCATGATGCGCTGCAGCCAGCTTCCCTTAAGTCGCAGCTTCTTTAATTTCCTCCATTTCGCTTTCGCTTTCGCTTTCGCTTTCGGTTTCGGCCTCGAGCCTCGAGCCTGTCCCAATAATCTCCACGAGCTCAACCACTACCTTGCCAACACCATTCTACCATTCGGCACAACTGCGTCCTCATCGCGTCCCTTGGTCATCACTTCTTGATACGGATTTATGATGCAGTCATCTTGGATATAATTCTTCCGCCCAACTTCGAATACATTCGCTCCTTATCAAGAAGTACTCGTTTGCCCAGAAAGTCGCTTGATCTGGACATTGATCACAATCTCGATCGCGTACCCTACGCTTCGAATATCAACGAGCATGGCAGCCAGCGCCGAGAAACCTTTCACTGAGCCAGAAAAGGTATGCTTAACTTCCTCAGTGATCAGAGACCACCCATGAGGAGCGTTTCTAAAGCCGCTTCCTGTGATCGCTAATACTGTTTACCCCTTGCGAATTGGGCGTTCGTGGCTGATACCTGTCAATAGCTCTTCTTGTTGGCAGAGATCTTGAAAGACGCTCAAGTGCCTTCAGTGGTCTTACTCAGGATCATCAAAGACGCTGGCATCCAGCCAAGATGGACCGAAATACCTCTTCCGACAGGTACGAAGACCTCCTAAATCGCCTTCGTGACGAGCGCGACTTTGGCACTTTGAGTGTCTGAGACCAGTTGAAAGCCATCAAATGAAACAACATCTTCCAGGCTCCTTCAGCATAGATCGCGTGTTCTCTGCAGACCTGCGCGGTGTCCTAGCTGATCTTTTCGTGTTGCAGGTCGCTCTGTCAAATCGTGCCAGGCTGCCTTCAAAGAGCTTTCATCTGCGCCCTCTTCCGGTTCCATTCGACGCCGGCCGATCTCGCCCTCACACGAGTCGAGTCCTTCAAACCCGAAGAAACGCCCTGCTGCGGCTTCAGCTGACAGCCCTGCCACCGCAACGCGCGCGATCAAGCCACGTCCGGCGTTCATTGCTTCCGTCAATGGCGAAGATGACCCTTTCTTTCAGAACATAGCTGCTGAAACTGGCGGTGAGCCACCAAAGAAAAAGCGTGGACGTCCGAGCAAAGTAGATTTGCAGCAGCGAGTCGCAGAGGCAGCGGCGCGCGGCGAAATCTATCCTTCACCAAAGACAAGTGCTCACAAGGGAGACAAAGCCGGCCATGTCCTTACAGGTACTCCGGAACACGGTGCACCAACCGGCGGTGCTCCGATTGCAATGATGGTATCGCCGACCGAAGCATTTGTCGATAGCGCAAGTTCTGCGCCCAAAAAGCGCGGACGCCCTACAAAGGCTGTAGTGGATGCGAAAAAGCTGGCGCTCGAGGCTACCGCAACTGCTGCCGATCAGATCGGGGATGAGATGGAGCCAGCTCAAGAAGTGGTCAAAGAAACCCAGCAATCCGAATTCGCTGCACCGGGGAGTCTGTTAGTTGGTATGGAGGAGCACGCTGTTCACGCCGAAGAAGATCAGGACACACAAATGAAAGAGCCTGAGATTCTGGAAAGTAGTGGTACATTACAAGCTTTCTCCGGCAGAACTGAGGATCAATGAAGAACTCTTCAGATGGGAAAACATTGGGTGGCATACATGCATTTGGAAAACGCTGGAGGATAACGTCTGAAAGCTTTGGTGATGATTCATGTTACGATACCATTACGCACGCACGTACGATTCGAATGCGGTGGTTTCATTGCTGCATTTTATGCCTGAAGCGTCAGCACAGCGCGTCAACACGATTTCGAGACTCTTCCTTCTGTTCGATTTCACCTTCTCCTTACAATTCGCAAGCATCTCGTTCTCTTCTCTCCACTCCACTCCATTTCACTTCACTTTACTTCTCCTTTGTGGCCCCGGCAATACTGTTCAGACTGCATTGTTTTCAACTTTACGGACCGTCCAGCTGTAATGTTAATGATGACTTCATATGAGGTAACTTGAGTACTTACATAATGGCAATACACACTCCCTTGCTCTCTCTCTCTGTGCCTCTCATATTCGCTTGTTACCTAGTCTTCACTCTCCTTTGTTCCTCTTCTCCTTTGTAAACTTGCACGTATTTGTCCGTCCGAGTTACTCCTGTACTCTAGGCCTTTAAGTTAGCTGAATTCACACTATTGAGCAGTTCAAGACACCACTCAAAACAAACCATGCTTTGTTCTGAGATACTCACACATACACACCCGCAACGCTAGAGCTCGGCTTCCTATACCGTCATCAACACTCAAACAAACAGAAGGGAACGCGCATGAGTATGACTGCACCGAGTCAACTCCATCTTGACCTGATCATGTCCCACCATCTTGTCGGCTCGAGCTTACAGGTCAAAGTGTGCTTGCACTTGGTCGGACTTGACTCGATTGGCTGTCACGTTACGCCAAGTTATCATCCTTCAACTGGATTGGTCGGAGCGATATCCAATGAGCGCCCTCCCAACTCCGTCAACAGGAACGACGACACTGACAAGTCCAACGCCAACGGCCAACGATGAGATGGTGGGGCTCTGTACACGCATGGTATCAATGGACCTTACATGGTATCATTACCATGGACGCAGCACGGCGCAGCGCGGCGCAGCGCGGCAGCATCGGTAATAAGGCTCTTGCACTTCCGCCTACATGAATAGCTAAAGTATCCTTACTTGACCATTCGCAACCTTTACGATCATGACAAGGATGATGGCAACGACAACGACAACGACAACGGGATCGTGCTGCTCCCTGAGCTACACACGCGCGTGGTAGCAACCACCGACTGCAACAGCAACAGCAACAGTGGCAACCAGCCGGAGCAGTGTCAGCAAGGGCAGCCGGGAGTACCAACAGCACCAGCACCAGCACCACAAACAGCACCAGTAATGCCCTTCCCCGTTCAGATACATATGTCTCTGCTCAGAAAATGCTCAACCAACCAACTCACAATATCATTGCGTACCGTTTAACTCGATATGACCCAGTTTGGTTCAGTTTGATGCAACTCAACACCATCCAACCAAACACCATTCTATCCATTCACAATCCATTCAACACCATTCAACTCAACACCACCCAATCCAGACAAATCCAGACAAATTCAATCCAAACCAAACCCCGCAAAGAACCGGAACCGTACAAAGCTATCACATAACTCATCAATCAAACTACCCCCCTCTGTTTACACACTATACAGTATAGGTTAAACACCTCTCTGTCTGTCTATTCTTTAGCATCTACAGGTCTGTCTGTCTGTCCGTCTGTCCGTCCGTCCGTCCGTCTGTCCGTCTGCATCTGTCTGCATCTGTCTAATCTTCAGCATCTATTCATTTAACATCCATTCTTTCAACATCTATATCTTCAGCAATCACTGTCACTGTCACTGTCACTGTCACTGTCACTGTCACTGTCACTGTCACTGTCACTGCCACTGTCACCGTACTCATAACCCTGACAATAAGTCAACTGTGATGATTGCAGGTTGAGAGATGTTGATGATGATGATGATGATGATGATGATGGGTGTTTGTGTTTGTACTAGTACAAAGAGCGAAACAAAGAAAGCAAGAGAGCAAGGGAGGGAGAGGGCCTTGTACTTACTCACTCAACTCAACTCCAAGCACAGGCAGGCGAAGATGTGAGGCAAGATCACACGCACGCGCAAACGGGCTGTGGGTGCACAGAGCAGAGGTGCGAGGTGCGAGGTACGAGGTACGAGGTGCGAGGTACGAGGTATAATCTGTTGCCTTTACGCGGAGTACCGCTGCGGTAGGGGAGGGGGGGTTCTTGAAATGGCTCTTTTCCATTTGGGATCCTTTTGGGTTGAGTTGG
>JAABUP010006293.1_pt1 | contig 17063 bp, 17 predicted proteins | sample 5559201 | NCBI WGS metagenome assembly JAABUP01 (sample SAMN10711887, study PRJNA513373) | rock metagenome | isolation source: Antarctica rocks | place: Antarctica
GTGCTGACATATTCAATCAAGAAAGATTTCACATACAAAAGTTGTGAGTGAAGAAGTTGAAGAAGAAAGAAAAAAAGAAGTTGTATGTGAGGTGAGGGGGTTTATAACTCACTTCACTGACAGATAAGCTCAAGTGAATTGTTAAAGAAAACCACACAAGCAATGAAAAAATTTTCATCTGCAAACCTTATCTGTACAAAGCAGACAAACATGTGTTAACAGACATTGACAACCATACAACAACCTTTTCAGAGGCTTAAAACACAACCTTGAAGAAAAAGAAAGAGGTGATGTCATAAATTGAACTCATACTAAGGTCTTATGATCTAGTTGCTTATTAAGACCCTAAGACTAAAGCACATTATCTTTTTGCTTCTGTACAAAGCTCTTCTTTTTCTCTTCATAGTATTCTTCTTGTATTTAGAAATTATCAATTGAGTGTCAGTCTCATTGTGAACCCATGACACTTACAGTCAATGAGAGTAAAGCTATAATGCAGAAAGAAGAGAATAGAATGAAGGAATTGGCTATTAAATCAGCTAGATATCATGCATTAAGGGGTAAAGTTAAATTTGTGAAGCTGGTTTGAAAGAAAATGGCCATGAACTACTCAGTTTTCATGTAATTAGTCTAGTGGTGTGGATATTTCAATAATTCTAGCTGTTTTGACATTGCAAAATAAGCGACAGCAAGGTGGCCCGAATAGGCGGGTGGCTCGGGTAACAGGGAAATACGTTAGGCTTGAGTTGCCAATGTCCGCTTTGACGTCATATTAGACATCCAGAAACCGCGTTGTTTGAGGGCCGAAACAGACTGCATGTGCGGGTCTGGCTCCGGTATCCGGCTTAGGTAAATGGGGAACTTGGTAAGTTGTAACTACTCTACTCTCAAGAGGTAAGGCCATCGCGTGTGCTGACAGTGCTTCTTTAGGAACTTCGCGTGGGTGGTAAATATCGTTTGCAGAGGAAGATCGGTGGAGGCAGCTTTGGGGAGGTCTATACAGGTATGAAGGCAAGGTGATATCAGCCGAATCACGGGACTCATAATGCTCAAGGAACCAACGTCGATACTGGCGAAGATGTTGCCATCAAACTCGAACACGTGTCGATCGATCCTTCCTTACTAAAGCGCGAAGTCGACGTCTATCAATCCCTCTCTGGTGGTGCCGGCATTCCACACATACATTGGTACGGAACGGAATGCGAATACAATGCTATGGTGTTCGATCTGCTAGGCCCGAGTTTGGAAGATCTCTTCAACTTCTGCAGCCGCAAATTCACCCTTAAAACGGTGTTGACGCTCGCCGACCAGCTTATTCGTCGCCTCGAACATATTCATTTCAAGCACGTCATTCACCGAGACATCAAGCCGGAGAACTTCTTGATGGGTGTCGGGAGGTGTGGAAACCAGTTATACGTGACTGACTTGGGCCTCGCCACGGAGTACTATGCTGTTCAGGCAGATCCCAACGCTGTCCATTCACAGAAGCCAAATTTGATTGGTACAGCACGTTTTGCAAGCATTAATGGTCACTTGGGCATCCGTAAGTAATCTATTACTCCCAGCCTTGGACGAACATAGGAGCTGACTCTGTCCAAGAGCAATCTCGTCGTGATGATATGGAGTCTCTAGGATATATGATTCTTTATTTCTTACGGCCTCTCCCATGGCAAGGTCTCAAATCAGCGAGCAAGAAGCAAAAGGAGGAGCTTATTTTGGAAAAAAAGAAGACAATTAGTACACAAGATCTTTGCAACGGCCTCCCAGATGAATTTGCTTCGTACTTCGATCATGTTCGTTCCCTTCGCTTCGATGACCAACCTAAATACTCCTACCTGCGCAAAATCTTCCGCGATCTCTTTATACGCGAGGGCTTCGATTTCGATTATGTGTTCGACTGGACAATCCTTAAATATCTCATGGCTACACAGTGATAAAGACTACTGCAGGCAGATCAGAAGCAGTCAATGCACCCAGACATAATGTTGCTGGAGATGCGAGACCCACCCACTTGAAGCATGAATATACAGTCGGGTTGGCAGAAATGGCTCTCCCTGATTGGGTGAGCGAGTCCTGGCGTGGCTCGGCTTGAACAGCGTCGCTCTGGCCAGGGCGAGGATACTGAAGGCAGCGCGTGCCTCTGACCACGGCTGGTGGTGCACACTATGGAAAGCATCCAGAAGTGGAGCGAGGGAGGCGTCCAGAAGTGGAGCGGAGAGGGATCCATAAGTGGACGGAGGCGGAGAAGCTGGAGGTGCAAGTTATGGAGACGAGAAGGTGAGGGTTGGGAGTAGAGCACCCAGAGAAATATCAACAGGGACAGTAGTGATACACGCTATACTCTTTGCAATGATGCGATCTAGCAGACAGTGACACAATCTGACTCAAGAAAAGCAATGCTACGCACGCAAAATGATTTTGTGCACCGTCGCCGTATGATTCTTGAAACCCATGACAGTGGGCAGGACCAGTCCCACTGCCTTGCATTGTGGATGCGGACACAGGACCTCATCCTCAGCGGCGAAACCCTCCAAGTGCTTCCCAATCTCATTCATCATCTTGTGGGGTGTAGCGTATCCAAATGTCCGCCCTAGATAAGACTTGCATTCATTGCTGAGACAGAAAATGCATTGCATGAGCTTGCACACCAAGGGAAGGCGATCTTTCTTGTCCTCTTCCGAGTTCTTCAGGAACACACAGATCAGCCGAATGATATCACTGCACTCAGGAATATTGTATTGAAGGGAAGCCGAAGGCTTGATGTCTTCATCAGACATAGTGGTAGATGATTTGACAAACTGAGCCTCAAGTATAATTGTGTTGGCATTTCGAAAATGTCACTTCCGGGCTTTTTTGAGCATTTAGTTTCGCCGGTTGATTTGTTCACAATGCAAGGCTGCATTCATCTGTCTCTTTGTCATGAGTCATGAATTGTTCAAAGAAGCATGTCAAACAAATTTGTATTTCTTCTTGAGTCTTTTTGTGAGTGCCTTGCTCTCACAACTGAGCTGAACCACTTGCTTGCTGTTGAATAGCTTCTTTGACAGCTCAGAGAATAGTTTAGTTGGGGCGTTGAGGTCAATGGTCAATGTCATGCTTTTGAACAATTTCATTGAAAGAACAGCCTAAAAAGACAGCTTGTGTGTTGAATTGAATCTCTCAGTCAAAATAGTACTGAACTGTATTTAACTGATGATCAAAAATCTAATCTCACATCAATGATGATGCTTTGTCTGTGAAACACCATGAATCAGCATTAGCACAACAAAAGAAAATAAACAGATATGACAGAAGAATTAACTTACTGTTAATGACATTGCTTAAGTCACATTATACACAATACTGAGTGAAGAAATTCTTTAACCTGAAGTTGTGATTAAGTCATTAAAGGTAATGAAGTCATGTGCTTGAACACAATGACTTTGTGAATGAGGTGCAATATTCATCTTCAGTGCACTCAGGCTCATGAAAGATGAAGATATTTAAAGTTCTGTGTTTCATCTTTAACTGAAGGCATTTCTTGTTCAAGAGAATCTTGACTCAGAAAATGTTGCTGACATCTTTTAATGACTCAACAACAAACACATTATTATAAAGAGTCATATAAAGAAGATAATCAAGAAGACAGAGAAGAGAATTATCTTCTCACTTAATAATAAACATTTTTTTATTGAAGAGTAAATCAGTGACAACATCAAATACAAAGAAATAAGAACAACATTTACTTTTAAGAATAATTGTCTTCTTCTTTTGTATGAGTGATTGTCATCTTGACAAAGAGAATGTTGAGCTCTTTAAAAATGCAGTTAAGAGCAATGATAAAAGTGATGTCATAAGTTGAACTCATACTAAGGTCTTATGATCTAGTTGCTGACTAAGACTTTAAGACTAAAGCACTTTATCTTCTTATCTTTGTACAAGGCTTTTCTTTTTCTCTTCATAGTATTCTTCTTGTATTTAAACATTATCAATTGAGCATTGATCTCATTGCAAACCTGTGACATTAAAATACTATTCTCATTTAAACCTGACCTACACTAAAGGCCTTGTTGTACAATTGTTCAAATCAGTGCAGAATGAGTGCAGAAACCTCTATGACAGATAAAATAAAGACTGTTGCTGAGAAGATTCTTTCTTGAGCTCAAATACTTATAATGAAACTACACAGCATAAAGAGTCATACAAAAGAGAACATGCAGAACATGAAGACTTGTATGAATCTTTTTTACATCTTTGTGATGAATTCAAACAACCTCACACCAACTACATCAGTAGTGTCATGAGTTTGCAATGCAACTGACGCTCAATTAATAATGCTTAAATACAAGAAGAATACTATGAAGAAGAAAAGAAAAGCTTCATACAGAGACAAGAAGATAAGTGCTTTAGTCTTAAAGTCTTAGTTAGCAACTAAATCATAAGACCTTTAGTATGAGTTCAACTCATGACATCACTTTCTCTTTTTCTTCAAGGTTAAGCTTTAATTAGTGAGAAAGAACATCATACAATGAATTGTTTGTTGATATGTGATTTTTATGTCATTCAAGTAAGGTTTTGTTGAAATAAGAAGGCTTTGCAAGGATTTCAGTCCTATTCTGACCTAGTGCTGAAACTTGCCGTGTCACGTGACGCTGCTTAGTCAGCTCACACAAAAGTCATGCTGTTGATGCAGACTCTGCATTCTAGTTAGACAAGTGAATTGAACAGTTGTTTCAATAAAGGTCATACTTCATTAGGTTATGAGCTCAACATTCTGCCTTCATACCTTAAGACATTAGTCAGTCATTCATTGACCTCACTGTTGCCGTCTTTCAACAGTGTCTTTTGTCATTTTGATAGCCTACCTGAGTGCTTCCTCAAATGACCCCCTTTTGTTGTTACTTAATATTCTTGGTTTTGACATTTTTGTCATTTCAATAGCCCACCTGAGTGCTTCCTTGAATGACTCATTGTTTTGATAGCCTATCTGAGTGCTTTCTCAAACAACCCCTTTTGTTGTTACTTGATATTCTCAGTTTCGACATTTTCTCATCATTTCAATAGCTCACCTGAGTGCTTTCTTGAATGACTCATTGTTTTTGATAGCTTATTTAAGTGCTTTCTCAAACAACACCTTTGTTGTTTCAATATTCTCAAATGACTCATCATCATGATATTCTTGATTGACATCTCTTTGCTTTTTTGATAGCCTTTGTGTTTTGGTGTTTGTTCTTGACAACCCACATAATCATGACTTTCTTGAACAGCATTTTCAACTTCTCTCATCTTGCTGACACTAGTAACTATGCCTCATGGGCCACTAACGTCAAGTTCATCCTTATGAACAAAGACCTATGAGCTGTTGTTTCAGGCACATCTTTCAAACCAGTTGTTGAACTTGATGATGTCAACACTTTGAACTTGAAGTCCTCATCTGAATACATTGTCTGAAGTAAAAAGAACAACAGAGCATGTGCTACTATAGCACTGTCATGTCAGAATGGCCTTAAGGGGTTCATTCAGAACCTTTTTGCATGTCAGATGTGGTTGAAGCTCAAGGAGTTGTATGAGGTTCAGGGCTTTAACACCAGATACCTTACGTTTATGACACTCTTAAGTCATCACTATGATTTGTCTAAGTTCATTGAGGACTATGTTAATCAGCTAAAGACTTTGTCACAATGTTTGCAAGAGATGAATTCTACCTTTTCAGACTGGGTTATACTCACTGTTCTTCTTAACAACCTTGAATTCACATTCAATGCCTTTGTCATGACTAAACATCAGTTCATGTGCGTTACAACTTCTACTTTTGATTTCTTAGTTGCTGAGTTGATTGATGAGGCTAGAATGAAGAATAATAAGAGCTTTGTTGTGATGGCCTTTTGTGACAAACCAAAATTGACGTCGTCACTGCTTCAGTGTTCACACTGTAAGAAGACTGACCATGAGGAACCCATGTGCTTTGTCAAATACCCTCATAAGAAGAAGAAACTCAATGCAGCTTGAGCTGCAAAGAAGAAGGGCAAATCATCGTCATTGTCATCAGACAAGTTCTCAGGCAAGTTCTTCAACAATGTCAAATCAACCTTTGATAAGACTGATGGCAATGCCACAACACTCAGCTTTATGTTTGTCATAGGATCACACCTTATGAGTGTGTGAATTGTTGATACTGAAGCCTCTGATCACTTGTGTTCTACATGCAAATTCTTTCTTACCTATGAGCCTATTTCTAAGTCTCTTAAAATGGCTAATGAACCTGCTCAGATCATTGAAAAGAGCATGGTTTCACTACGTTTAGTACATTCTGACAGTGGCATACAAAAGGTTATCCTCAAAGACGTTATGCATGCCTTTAATTCCTCTGTGAACCTTGTTTTTGATTGTCACATGCGCACTGATGATATTCTTTTTGACATGCGTGACTGCATCATACGTCACAAAAACAACGTCATTGAATACGCTTCTGAGGTCAACGGGATTTTTCAGCTACACCTCAACAATACACCCCAGTCTCATGCCTTTGCAGCTAATTGTGGGTTCAAGGTATTGTTTGATATGTGGCATCAATGCTTGAGCCATTTAGGCCATACAAACATCAAGCGTCTGTCTAAGATCATTGACAGCATAGATCTTAAGAATCTTCCTTGACAACATGATGTCTGTGAACTGTGCATGAAAGTCAAGCAGACTCATCATTCTTACAATGCTTCTATTGAGTGAGTGACTTGATCATTAGGTCTTATTCATTTGAATGTTGTTGAATCCATAATGCTCACTGTCTATGACAGTTCAAGATGGTTTGTTACCCTTACTGATGACTTCACAAGGTTTATCTGAATGTTTTTCATGAAAATCAAAGATGAGACAGTCAAGCATATCAAGAACTTTGTCACATTGATGAAGATCAGCTGTTCTGACTATTCTTTAAAATGCCTCTGCACTGACTTTGAGCATGAGTATCTTGTTTTAAAGAACTGGTTTACAGTCAACGGCATCATCTGAGAACCTACTACGCCCTATTCACCTGAAGAAAACGGCGTTTCTGAGCGGCTAAATCGCATTATTTGCGAACCCGCACAAGCTATGCTCAAAGACTCTGGCCTGAACTCACACCTCTGACTGAAAGCCATTAAGACTGCAGTTTATATCAAGAATCAGTCTTCTACTCAAGTACTCAACATGACATCTTATGAAGCATGAACAGGCAATGTTTCTGACCTCTCAAGTCTTCACATCTTTGATATCATTGCTTGAGCACACATTTTTAAGAAATGACGCCAGCAAGAAGTCAAGTTTGAGGACCACAGTCTCAAATGCCACTATTTAGGCATGAAAGAAAGCTCAATCTTTCATGTTTGAGACTCTGAATCAGAACGGGTTCTAGAGTCCCATAACTGCTTTGTTGATGAGGGCATTACTGCTTATGAAAACTTAGCTAATATAAAGGTTCACAGCAAGAAAAAGACAACTAGCAATCATGCTGTCAACCCTTCTTCTGCGTCCTCACTCTTGTTGTCACAACCTCTTTTTGTTTCAGAAGGAGTGTCTGCACCAGCTACACTGCTGCTTCAATTCTTGCTATTACAGTGATCAAATTCTGTCAGCATGCATTCTTCATCTTCTTTTGTTTCAGAGGAAGCATCTACCTCTTCACATTGTCAGTCTGAACTCATGGGTTCAGACTCACGAGTTCTAGACAAGTTGTCTGATTCAGATGAGCTCAGTTCATTGAACCCTTCAGCCTCAGCAGTAGGTTCATTGAACCCTTCAGCCTCAGCAGCTGCATTACGCTACAACCTTCACAGTTGCTCAGTTGTCAATGAGTCTGACACACACGTTTCATATGCGTATGTCGCGATTTCTATTGACGACATCGTTGAATCAACCACATATAAGCAGGCTGTGAAGTCACCTCTGTGTGACAAATGAAAGATGGCTATGAAGAATGAAATTCAGTCACTGAAGAATAATAACACATGGGACATTGTCAACGTGCCGTCAAATCAGCATGTCCTTAAAGGACGCTGGGTTTACAAGGTCAAGTGTGACGCTCATGGTCAGGTTAGTCATTATAAGGCTCACTGAGTTGTCAAAGGCTATGAACAGCAGTTTAACATAGACTATGATCAAATCTTTGTGTCTGTCGTCAAGCTTCAGATGTATAAGACCCTCTTCACCCTTGCAGCACATTATGACCTTGAAGTGAATCAAATGAACATCACTACTGCGTTTCTTTATGGCTCTATTGATCAGGTTGTTTATGTTGAGTTACCTCACAGCTATGAGCTATTTGACAAGGTTGCTTTGCTGAATAAGGCCCTTTATGGCCTGAAGCAAGCATCTTGTCTGTGGTATAAGATTCTACATGATCTTCTCATGTCTCTTGGTTTCTGTTGACTTGATTTTGATCATAGCATGTTTGTATGAAATGGTGTCATCATTGCTGTCTATGTTGACGACTTTCTGCTTGTTGAAAAGGATAAGTCAGCTATTCAGAACGTTAAACAATGTCTTAATGACATGTTCAAGATGTCAGATCTTGGTCCTGTGTTCTACTATTTAGACATGAAAGTGAAACAAAACTGTGCTGAACACACAATCTGTCTTACTCAAACAGCTTACATCAACAAGGTTCTTCAGACCTTTTAGCAGTTGCAGGCTGTTTCTGTCAACACTTCTATGAATTCTGATGCAGTACTCATGAAGGAGTCTATCACTCAGGCTGACATCACTGTCATTTAACGGTATCAGAAAGCAGTCAGATCGCTAATGTACATTATGTTACAGACATGTTCTGACATCATCTTTGCTGTCTCTACTGTTAGTCAGTTTGCTCAGAACTCTAACACATCACACTACAATGCCGTTAAGTGGATCTTTAAGTATCTCACTGACACTATGAATCTCAGTGTCATCTATGGCACCACTGATGACAGCCTCATTGACTATATTGATGCTGACTGAGGTGGCTGTCACAACACCAGAAAGTTCACTGAGGCTTACCTCTTTCTTCTATATGAAGGTCTCATTAGCTGATGTTTTAAACGTCAGCAATTCGTTGCTTTATTCTTGACAGAGGCTGAGTACATGACTGAAACACAAGCTATGAAGAAAGCCATTTGACTACGCTGTTTTCTTAGTGAAATTGGCTATTTTCATGACGACAATGTCATCGTTATTCAAGCTGACAACAACAAAGCTATGAACCTAGCTAGGAACCCTGAGTTTCATGCTCATATTAAGCACATCAACATACAATATCACTTTATTTGTGAAGCTGTTGATCGTCACCTTGTTGACTTTGAATTTGTATCTATTGTTAAGCAAGCAGCAGATGGGCTTACTAAGGCCCTGTCTGCTGTGAAGTTTAGCTGTTTTCTTATTCAGTCAGGTCTTATATTTAACTAATGACCTGTCTTTAACGCACATTCAAACCTCATTGTTGTTGACCTTCTTTGTTGCCTTTTACATTCTCACTTTCTTACCTCACTGTTGCGGCCTCTTTCACGTCCTCATCACCCCGCTGTTGAGCTCACTTTCTAGTGAGATTGAAGAACTTTATACTGGCTAGTGAATGAATATTCAGATCATCTAGAACTGAGAAGAAGTGTTGAAATAAGAAGGCTTTGCAAGGATTTCAGTCCTATTCTGACCTAGCACTGAAACTTGCCGTGTCACGTGACGCTGCTTAGTCAGCCCACACAAAAGTCATGCTGTTGATGCAGACTCTGCATCCTAGTTAAACAAGTGAATTGAATAGTTGTTTCAATAAAGGTCATACTTCATTAGGTTTATAGATAAGGTTCTTATTGTTTGTCAACATGTGGTTTTCTGTTTTGTACAATGAGGTGACAATTTACTTCTTCAACCTTTTCATCACAATCTCTTGTATGTGAAAATTCTCTTTAATTGACATCTTTCAGCACTGACTCTCATAAAACACATTCAGCAGCAACAACAGCAGCAACAACAATTATGTAAGTGTTGTACAGATTTGTTTCTCAAATCTGACAGCATGCAGAAGTCTTGTTCTGTATCAATGTGTCTTTGTCACTGCAAGAAATGATGCAAATTCTGTTCTTTCAATTGATGTGCAACAGCTGTGCATCTTTGTTCACTCTCTTAAGATCATTGGCATTCTTGCTCTCTCTGATCATAATGTTTTCTTTATACAGAGATGAATTTTGAAACAACAGGTTCTGTCTCACTGATCATTGTACATAAATGCAATTCTTATTCAGAGAAGTGATGTGTTGATTTCTGACAGTTGTACAGACTGTCAGAAATGTGATATGATGCTTTTTTTGAAATGTCATCATATGTTAAAGCATTTCAAAAAATGTTGCAGCAACTGTAAGTGATGTGATCACACTGCTTGCTGCTTTGTACACAACAATGATGACAACAATGAGGCTGATGAGGATGAGCAAGTTTCTCAACAACAATGAATTGCATCAGCATTGCTGTCAGTGAGAACTGTTGTTATCAATCTTAACTCTTAAATATGTACAATCTTTTTTTCTTTGTCATAACACCTAGACCTAAACCTAGTTGTACAGACTGTATACAACATCTGAGCTATCTGTCTCATCTCTGCATGATGCTTAAAATAAGTAGCTTTGACAAAATCAAAAAGGCAACATTAGTATAGAAATAAACAAAATAAATTCAACACTAAATCATGAACTTCATATGATCACCTCAAACATGTAAAGCATCTCAGTCTCTTCTGACATACTGTCTTTCTTTGAGCTTCTGCTCATTATTGACAAGGTCTTTAAAGACCTCTCTACACATATGTGTGTGTGTATATGTGCACATGCATACCCACAGTTATTGTTAAATCATGTGTAGGCTGATGATGTTAACTCATATGATTAAGATCTAGCAACCTCAAGTTGCATTAACTTTAATCAATTTATTGTCACTGTGTTCTGCAGAGCTGAGGCTGATTCTCATGTAGATTGAGTATAATTAACTTATGTTATTAAGTACTTCTTTTTAAATTTTTCTTTTTGTTGTACAAGCTTCTTTTTCAAAATCTTGTCTATCTCAAATTCTTCTTCATCACTCACTATTTGTGACAAGGGTTGTGAGTCTGTTGTACACTGAGAAGAAAGAGTGTTCATGACTGCTAACTGAGACATTACTGAGTGAAAAACATTATGAATATCTGACAGTGTGTTCAGACAGAAGAAATGTTAACTGATCTTCTTAACAATGATGTACTTAACATTCTTTGCATCAAACTTCTTGCACAGATGATCTGTACATATGTTCTTAAGATTTAGTCAGACTTTGTCTTCTTTCTTGAAGTCATAAGACTGTTGTCTCTTTCAATTCATCACTTCTCTCTGTATTTGCTGAGTGACAGTCATAGTCATTTGTGCTCACTCTGTGACTTCTTTCATTTTTTATACAATCTGATCAGCTTTTTGTACTGAACTTTTTGCAGATCATACAGACTTCAACTTCTCAAGTAGCTGTAGAGACTTTATGTGATATTCATAAGACAAAAAGAAAAGACTCACCTCTGTTAAGATGAAGTCATGATTGTTTATGACTAGCTCAATCATGAAAAGCAGGCTTGCTCAATTGTTCTAACTATAATTGAAGAACATACAAATGTACAGCTCAACATTCTGATTCATTTGCTCAGTTGCTCTGTCAGTTTTCAGATGATATGCTGTGAACATTTTTTGTACAATCTTCAAAAGTTGACAGACTCTCTTTCATAGGCTGTTCACAAACTGAGTGTCTCAATTTGAGACTATTGTGGTAAAAAGCTCATAAGCTCAATAAAAACATTCTATGAATGTCTGAGCCACTCATTCTGCAGTCATATTCTTACACAGTTTCAGTATTATCTTTTTGTTAAGACAATCTGTAATTATCAGAAGATTCATACAATCCTCACTTGATGATAGATTTACTACAAAGTCAATGAATATTTTCTGTCAAATTCTCCCTGATACAGATAAAGGTTGCAAGAAGCTTTGTCAGCAATCTTTTCAGTTATTGTTCATATGACACTTGTCACAATTTTAACAGAACGTACAGATGTTCTGCAACATTTCTGATTAAAAGAATTGTTATAATAAAAGAACACTAATTATGTTTCTTTCTGAGTGTTCAGTCATTGTTAAGTTATGTGTATACTGAATAAGTTTGATACAAAGAAGTTCTGAGTTCAATACTCAGTGTCTTTCTCAAAAGAGCAACTTTTCTTTACTGCTCAAAGAGCATTTTGTTATGAACATTCTCACTCTCAGTACAGTAGAAAATGATCTTTATTTCTTGTGAATTGTTTAACAAAGCTCATCATACAACTCATCTTTTACTTCAGCATTCACTCACATCTGTTTGAGATCTGTGATCTCATTGAACAAGTTTTGATCTCATATGAGCACAGAGGCTGATATGTCTGCTACTGTCATTGAGACAGTCTGTATAGGCTTGCTTATCATCTCAGAATGTATTATCTGCATTGTACAATGTTGTACTCTGTCATTTGAGAGATTCATTGACACATTTTGCTTTTGTTTCAATAAAGCATCTGCTCTCTCATTCTGCTTACTCAGCAAGTATAGTATGAAGAAGTTGTATTGTGACAGTATTAAAGACCACCTCATTAGTCACTCTGTAAGCTTTTTAACTGTCATAAAGTATTTCAGATTTTTGTGATCTGTACAAATCTGAAACCTTGACACACTTCTTAATTCTACATCTTACTCTTTCAAGCATCATATGATGATCAGCATCTCTTTATCATAAATCTCATAATTACACTTTGCAGATGCATTCTTCTTTGAATAGTGAACACAGAGTCTTCACATATTGTTTATTAATTGTAATAGAGTTTCATTTATGCATCAATCTGAGAAATCTGTTTTCATCACAGTCATACATGTATGATCAAACAAGACTAAAATCAGCACTGAAATGAACATAGTCTTTAGCTTCTTAAAATCTTGATCAGCTTTTTTAATTCAGTTAAAAGATGTGTTCTTTTGTATGAGAGTCATCATTGACATAATCAGATTAAAAAAGTTCTTAATGAACTTTCAGTAAAAGTTTGCAAAGTTTATGAAACTCTGTACTTTCTTTACTGACTTAAAGACTTGTCAGTTCATAATTGTCTTCATTTTCTGAGAGTTCATTTGTATGCTCTTTTTAACTTTCAGAATGAACTTTAAGTATTTGGCTGACTTAACTTCAAACTCACATTTGTTAATATCAATCTGTAAGTCAACTTCTCAAAGCTGTAATAGTACTTTTTGTACATGATCTTGATGCTGATGCAAAGACTCATCAGTGAAGATGAGAATATTATACACATAGGTCAAACAAAACTTATTTAAAAAGTTTCACAAGACTCAGTTAATATATCTCTGAAATGTGCTTGAGACATTGATTAGCTCAAAAGAAGTCATTATTGATTTATACAACTCATATCTCATACAGAATGCTGTCTTTCATTTGTTCTCTGCAGCAATCTGAATCTTGTGAAATGCTGCTATGACATTTAACTTGATGTATCATTGAGCTTGTTTCATGTTTTGCAGAGTCTTATATATTAATGTAAAAAGGTAACAATTCTTCTGAGTGATTCAGTTCAAGTCACAATAGTTTATACAGAATCAAAGTTCACCTTCTGACTTTTATATGAATAAAACTGACACTGCAGCAAATAAGTTACTGACTTGTATGAACTGCTTATTCAAAAGTTCTGTTAATGTTTTACACAACATTAGTAGCTTCTCTCTCATCATGTTATATAAAGAATCTCAGAGTACTTTTGACTCTTTTTCATCTATCTCTTTTAGTTCAATTCAGTGATCTGTGTCTTCTTTTCTTAAGAAAGACAATTTCTCAGTTATTATATGATCAAACACATTTAAAAACTCATGATAATGATCAGAGAGTATAGTTCTCAGGCCAGTCTTCTTCTGTGAGATTAAGACTTTTTCAATATTGATTATGCTGACTGAAAACACCTCAATCTTCTTCTGTTTCTGTTCTTTCTTTCATATGAGATTTGTAAAGAATGTAGCTGACATCATAACATGATTGAACTTGCTCTCAGCAGAAGCTTTTCTGTTCTATACAATAGTTTCTGTGAATTTAACTGTAAAAAAGACTCTGTCTGCATTCAATATGACTTTGTTCTGCTTCATTCATGATAAATCTAGTATAAGGTTATAGAATGCTAACTTAGAGACAATATAAAAGAATGTTCTTGACTTCTGATGTCTGTTAATATCAATTTAAATGACAGCTATTTCATTTACTGATGAATTTGAAGGTTCATCAAATCTTATAATCATATGAGGTCTTATCTTCATGCACTATAGATTGTAATTTTTAGCAAAGCAAGAAGTGATCATTTCATAAAACAGACACTCTGTGTTGTACAAGATATGTGCATATGACTTCTTATTGATTAATGTTGACATAGTGAAGAGAACACTGTTCATCTGTTTTTCAAACTTCTTTCAGCTTTTATCACATCTTATATGCTCTCAGCTGCGACTTCTGCTAAAAGCTACTCTTTTTCTGAGTTCTTCTTTTTTTCTGTCACTTTCTTCACAGTTTCAGCAGTGACAACATTAATGATACAAGATTGTACAGCAGACAAAAGTTTGCAATCCTTAATGAAGTGATCATTGTCTTCACAGCACATGCATAGTGATTTTGTATGACATTCTGTCATCTTCTTCTCTGACACTCATTGTGCTTTGTGTCTCTCTTTAGTTTTTATAGCTGTGACAATGATGTGCTCAATGCGTTCTCAGTTCATGTTGTTCATGTGAGACTGTTACATGATGATAATACTTGTTGTACAACACTCTTGAGTAACAGTCTTCTGAGTTCAGTTTAAGTTGTGACTGACCTGCTGTCACAAGATAATGTACTCATCATATGACACAGAAATTGAGATGACAATCAAAGCTCATGTAAGTGTTGTATCAAGACTGTTACTAAGAAATGTTTTCTTAACAGTATCATCTTATTTCAAATCTTCTGCTTTTAACAGTGTTTGTTCAAAGGTGGTCAGATGTTTAGCAAATGATTTTTCTTTTTGTTTTAAAGCTTTTAAGATACAAGTCACTCTTTTCTTTAATTCTGAGTCATTGTACATGTGCTGAAGCTGATTGATTAGCTTCTCAATGATCATATGATTTAAAACTTTATTTAACTTAATACAAGCCACAATTCAAGGTGTGACCTGACTTAAAGTCAATTCTTTAAGCTGACTGTATAAGTATCAGAACTGCACACTGACATTGTTGTGTGACATGTTTACATTCAATTTAGTGACAATTTGTTGTAGTCAAGGTCTGAATTTCACTCTTTTTTCTTTGAATCTGAGTGAATCAAAAAGACACTGTTTTGAGTGCTGATTCACACTCATTGCTGCAATGAGCTGCTTTAAAGTGAGACTGTTCATACAATTGACTGATTTTTGAAAAGAAGATGATGTTGTGTCTCAATTCATCATAAAGATGTAAAGAAGATCTGTACAAGCCTTCATGTTTTGTATGTTTCTTTCTGTATGACTCTTTATGCTGTGTAGTTCTGTCATAAATATTTATGCTTAAGAAGAAATCTTCTCAGCAATGATCTTTACTTCATCTGTCATTGAGATTTCTGCACTCATTCTGCACTGATTTCAACAATTGTACAGCAAGGTCTTTAGTGTAGGTCAAATTTAAATGAGAATAGTATTTTAATGTCACAGGTTTGCAATGTGATCAACACTTGATTGATAATTTCTAAATACAAGAAGAATACTATGAAGAGAAAAAGAAAAGCTTCACACAGAAGTGAGAAGATAATGCTCTTTAATCTTAGAGTCTTAGTAAGCAACTAGATCATAAGACCTTAGTATGAGTTCAACTTATGACAGTCACTTTCTTCTCTGACACTCATTGTGCTCTGTGTCTCTCTTTAGTTTCTGTAGTTGTAACAATAATGTGCTCAATGAGTTCTCAGTTCATGTTGTTTGTGTGAGACTGTTGTGTGATGATAGTAGTTGTCATATGACACTCTTGAGTAACAGCCTTCTGAATTGAGTTTAAGTTGTGACTGACTCACTGTAGCAAGATAATGTACTTATCATATGACACAAAGATTGAAATAACAATCAGAACTCACATAAGTGTTATATTAAGACTGTTATTAAGAAATGTTTTCTTAACAGCATCATCTCATTTTAAGTCTTTTGCTTCTAGCAGCATTTGTTCAAAGATGATCAGATGTTTAATGAATGATTTTTCTTTCTGTTTTAAAGCTTTTAAGATACAAGTCACTCTCTTCTTTGATTCTGAGTCATTGTATGCATATTGAAGCTGATTGATCAGCTTCTCAATGATTGTATAATTTAGAACTTTGTTTAACTTAATATAAGTCACAATTTAAGATGTGACCTGACTTAAAGTCAACCCTTCAAGCTGACTGTGTATGTATTAGAACTGAATGCTGACAGCATTGTCTGACATGTTCACATTTAACTTAACATCAATTTGTTGTAGTTAAGGCCTAAACTTCACTCTCTTCTCTTCAAACATAGATGAATTGAAAAGTCAATGTTTAAAAGATCAATTTACTCTCATTGTTGTCATGAACTGCTTCATAAAGAAACTGCTTATACAATTAACTGATTCTTGAGATGAGAGTGATGTTGAGACAGTTGATGTTGAAACAGCTGTATTTACTGATGTGACTGATGTGAAATTGACTCAGTCTGACATGAAGATGTACAGATAATCTGTATGATTCTTCATGTTCTGCATTCTTTTTTCTGTATGACTCTTTATGCTGCATAGTTCTTTCATAAATATTTGAGCTCAAGAAGGAATCTTCTCTGCTGCAGACTTAACTTTCTCTGTCATAGAGATTTTCTCACTCATTCTGTACAGATTTCAACAATTGTACAGCAAGACCTTTATTATAGACCAGGTTTAAATGAGAATAGTATTGTCATGAGTTGAACTCATACTAAGGTCTTATGGTCTAGTTGCTTACTAAGACCCTAAGACTAAAGCACATTATCTTTTTGCTTCTGTATGAAGCTC
>JAABUP010006296.1_pt1 | contig 17061 bp, 15 predicted proteins | sample 5559201 | NCBI WGS metagenome assembly JAABUP01 (sample SAMN10711887, study PRJNA513373) | rock metagenome | isolation source: Antarctica rocks | place: Antarctica
TCTTGTTACCTGCCTTTCACTGCTCACTTTGCTTTATCCAAACCTGTACAACAGCATACAGCGCATGATGATTTGCGCCCTGCCCTCAATTGACTTGATTGGCTTGCTGGGTGTTTTGCTTGCCTTGCCTGAGTGGTCTTCATCACACTTGGCCAGCTGGACATCATTCCATCGTCTGCAGAGCAGTCTACGAGCGTTTCAGTCTTTTGTGCTGCAGATACGCTCCAAACTTTCCATCCAGGTAATTCTTGCTGCATTCTTGGCAGACTACCTCACAGACAGGTGCTGACGGCATCATCATGTGGTGGAGAGGGCCAGTTCATCAAGCTGACAAAGCTCAAGCTTCATCTGCTAACACCATCTTCACAAGATCTTGCCACTGGCAGCTCTGTACTGCACATGCACAAATGGCGCACGCTTCTTTACTCACATCCCTCCTTCTAATCTGTACAGGTGATCTGGACAGCATGGGGCTGGGGGGACCCCTGACAGAAGGGGCATGCAGTGACCCAACACGCCTTATATTGCGAACGCTGTTGCAATTGGTGGGAATGCTGTTCATACTGTAAATGTGGACGCCTGTTGGACAAGCTGTAAATGCATGCGTTGACCAGAGTCACATGCACATGGTGCAATTCTGGCCAGAAATGTTGCAGGACTAAATGCATGAAGTTTTGGGAGAAGAGATGACACAAGTGACACCCGAAGGACAGACGGGCTGCGAAGAGCCACGTAAATGCATGAAATTTTGGGCCAGTGTGACATGACATGCGCAATTGTAACTTCAGCCAAAATGTCATGTGAAGAATTCTGGAAGCTGACCACTTGCAGACAGTGTCATTCACAGGTCCTTCTCTTGGAGAATGGATCCATAAATTCAGAATCATGGCACAGAGGTGTTTTGCTCATTGCTGTTCTTGCAGAATCGTATCAAGAGATGTGTCAAAGCCCATTTGGCGCTGGGCGTCCCTCACTTGCTGGAGGATGGAGGGAGTGTTGCTGCTGGCGGAGGCAGCGCTTGAGACCGAACTCCTCCTAAGGTGCCTTGCAGCACTGTTGCTGTCTGTGAATGGAGGTGCACTATAGGTATCAATGTCGTGCTGGGTCCCTAGCAAGCAAAACCCAGGACCACCTTAGACATCAGTATGTTACGGTTGGACTGCAGAGAGTAATCATTCTGCACCCAGCATAGCTTTACATTATTGCATAACACGATAAACCATTGCGTAATCTTGCTATCTACAGGTCTTGTGTGAAATGACACTGACAATGCCAGGCACGCTTTTGTAGACACAAGTTTGCTTTGTTTGTTCACAAGACACAGATCACTCATATCAAACATTACTAAAACCACTACACACTGCCTATCCCAGTTTGTTCATCATGTAATCAGCTGCTCTCATGCCTCGGCAGACACACTTCAGTTGCCTCCCATCCATGTCTATTCAAGCACATGCCAGGGGGTCTGGACCCCACCTGCATGCTCAGGGGAGGACTCAGCGCTTGCTCCCATTCTCACATCACTGCTGCCCTTGTCAAGCACTCCTGGCGTGTGCTGGACCTGCATTGCAGGTATCAAGCTGCACAAAAGAGACTGAATCGCCAGCTTCAGTCAACTGACCCTGCAGGATGTGATGCACCCACATACACATGATGCAGAGTTGCCAGCTTTTAGTTGACTAGCCCTGCAGGGTGTGATGCACATGATGCATCACACCCTCATCAGTAACATGCATCCAGGCCCTTGCAGTGCACGGCAGATGCCACACTCAACAAACATGGCTGCCAACAAGAAGTGACATGTGCTGTTTGCGCCTCTGCTTGCACTGACTGCAAACCTCACCTCTCGGTCATGCTCGCTCACGGTGTGTGCAGCACTGTGCAGCTCAGCATTAGCAGCCTCATGTACCGCAGCAGGTGCCACTTCTATGCTGGCATCACCAGTCACTTCATCATCAGCAACAGCAAAGTCTGACTTGAAGTCATTCTGTGGCAGCTCATGGGGCACAACAGGTGGTCCTGCTGGTGGCCCTTCTGCCCTGTTCAATGAGCTTGCAGCAGTACTATGCGTGCTGTTGGGAGAAGTGGTATCTCTGAGATTGTTCAGCAGCAGCTCCAGAGACGCATCTGAGTTAGCAGAATGGACTGCAGCATCAAAGGAGCTGGACAAGTTGGCTCTGCTGGGCGTGTTGGCCACTGAGCGTGTCTCACTGCTTTGTGACCTGCCTAGCTCATCTGAGGAGCCAGGGCTGCCCAGTGGGGTAGAGTTGGGGTAGTGTGGTCCAACCTGCAGACACAGAGAGTCATGCATTCAGTCAGGCTTGCAATCAAACCAGACGCTATGCATTTCACTAGTGAGTTTGACAAACTGTGTGAGCAACAAAGCCTGCAGCGGCCCCTGGCATCGGCTATGCTGTTTGCAAATGATGACAAATCAGCTGATGGCTCAGGAGTTGCAGTTGCGCAGGCCCAAGTGCAAGTCCCTGATTTTGCAAGATTGGCCTGAGCTTACTGTAAGCACGTGAGCAACAGCACAACATGGCTCAACATGGCCAACTTACTTCATACAACTGCAAACACACACAGTCATCCGCATCACCATAATCATGCATGTTATGGCACATCACCAAGCAAAGCAGCACAACGTTCAGGATGCCTTGAGCACGTCTTACTAACGGCAAATAGTTTGCCACAAACCTGGAGCTCCAGCTGGTGCAGCTGTTTCTGCAGGGCCGCAGACTCAATTTTGGCCTCTGTCAGTTCCCTTCCCTGGGTAGCGCTTTGACCCAGCTTGCGCTGCACTTCATCTTTCAAGGCATCCCTGCAGGCATTCCACACAAGACATGCACCACATGCTGCTTGAAGATGGGTGCCTACTTCAGTCTAGCAGCAGAATTGTACATGGGTGCCTACTTCAGTCTAGCAGCAGAATTGTACATGGGTGCCTACTTCAGTCTAGCAGCAGAACTGTACATGAGGGTGTCTATTGACGACAACATCATGCCTCATGGGTATCCAGTAAGCTTGGTTGGTTCCTGCACATAAGGGTGACTCCTTCCAATTTACAGCAAGACAATCAGACACCTCCAACTTTTTTGTGAGTCTTACAGGCATCGTGTGTTTGGAGGTCAGCTTGAAACTCCGCAATAGCAGTCATGCGAGCAGCTGCCAAAGATATTCAGCGCACCGTCACTGTTACATGGTACACAGTACATACATGTACAATGCAGACTGGTGTCTTTTGTAAATCAAAGGCTGTTTTTCAATTTAGGCTTACTGCATGATGATGCAGCCCTAGCTTGCCATGTCCCAGACCATTTGCCTTGTCCTAAACCAGTTGCCTTGTCTCACGATGCATGCTCCTTCCGTGTTGTTTACCTGGTCCAAGCCGATTGTGCAAAAGGATCAGTATTGTGCACACTGTTCTGCTTACCTGTCCTGAGTCATGGTCTCCAGGTTAGCCTGCAGACGCTTGTTCTTTGCGCGCTCTCCTTCCAGCTCTTTCTGCAGCTTTTTGGCCAAGTCCTGAGCTTGGTCTCTGCAACAGCAAGGTAATGCCGCTTCAGGTTCAGCAAACCAATGACTGCTCTTGTCCCTGCAAGCTGGAGCAAACATAGTCTTGCCAAAATGCATGCCTTGAAAAACTCATATCAGTCTTCTCATGAAAAATTCAAGATTTGCTTTGCAGTTTGCATTTACGTTTGCAAGTGCTGCAATGCATTGTGCAGAAATGACACCCATGGGGCATTGTAGGCACAGCCTTCAGAGCTGCTGCCATGACTGAAGCTTCCTGTTGCAGTGCACAAGCTTGAAAAGCGTCAGCTGCAGCAGCGTGCTTGCAAAGAAGTTGCACCTGGCATGAATGGCCTCTTGCGTGTCAGCCTTCAGCTGCTTGGCCTCTGCCTTTGTCTCCTGCAACTCCTGCTGCAGTCTGGCCGCTCGCTCTTCTGCTTCCTTCCTGCATCATCACTGCGTGCTGTCTGAAGGGGATGCAATGCTGTGAACAGGTGACTGGCAGCCTCACCGTCTGAACGCATTGCACAGCAGGTAGAGAATTTGCATCACCACCCAACACGTGCTTGCTGCATAGCTGCCCACTTGATACCAAACGCCAGGCAGGTATCAAGTGGGCAGATAGAGCTCATAGACCCACGTGATTGACTCCAAAGCAAAGTGGCTCCAGCTCAGTACCGGCCGTGGCAGGATTCGATGTGTTGTGCTGATCAATTGATGACACATGCTTTTTGAAAGGGCAGACACCCAATAGCATTGTTTTTTGAAACTGTCCTGCATTTGCAATCAACAAAAAATTGTTCAACCTTGGATAGACATAGACATGTGGCGTACTGAGCTGGGACCCCTGTGGGACCCCTGTCATATGAAGCCAAGCTTGGCTGCAATTTGTTGTCTCATTTTTCAACAGGACAGAACAGCAACGGCACATCTGTGGCTTGTTGAGCACCTGTCAGACACCATGTCTTTGAGGTCTTCCTGTCGCCTTTCTCTATCAGCAATGTGTGCATTCTGGCGCTGGGCCTTTGCCTTGGCGGCTGACTTTGCAGCCTCTGCCCGCTCCTCTGCTAGCTGGGTCTCCAGCTCTGATTGCGCCTCTGTCACTTCAGCCTTCAGCCTGTCATTGACTGCTGCCATTGCTGCCCTGACTTGACTGGTCTTGGGCTGGAAGCTGCCCCTGCAAGATATTGCTCAAGTTGGAAGATGTGAGCATGTCAACATGCAAGTCAAGGTGCAAGTCAGGCTTAGTGAGAGGTTGGTACACATGGCAGTTTTGCTATTACATACATGTTGGCTGTCAGAATCAATCAATCAGTCTACAATTTTTGTCTTTAGGGCTCATCAGGGGAGTCAACAGACAATAACTGGGAGAATTCTGTGAATGTCAAGTTTGAACGATACAAGAATGCATGAGAATGCCATTGTTGGTTTTGTCACATGTTCCTTTCCTGTCATGGATAGACCATCATGCCGCATGCTATCCTATGAACTGCTGCATGTTATTCAGCCTTTGTGTGACAAAGCGTGATGTCAGATCATGTCCTATGAAATGCTGCGTGTTTGATAGCCTGCTGTCAGCAGCTTACCATGCATGAGGCCACTCTGTAAGGTCCTGCTGCATTGCTTTCAGCTCGTCCTTGCACTCAACAATCTCCTTCTGCAAGTCTTCACACAAGTCTGCTGCTGCTGATGTGGCCTGTGCAGTGGCCATCTCACCTTCAAGCCGTCTCACCTCCTGCTGAAGTTCCTGCCTACAAACAGGATAGAACTCAGTCAGGTACCTGTGGAATGATCCAGGCTGGTGATGTCGCTGTTAGTCTCTCCAGATCATCAGAAGACTCGATACACAAGTGCACCCAGCTGATGGAGGAATGTCTGTCGCAGAGATCTCTGCAAAAATGAATGATGTTTTTGGCGCACAACTGCTCAGGTGGCAAGTATGTGCATTTGACACAATGTCTGCACTACTCACTCTATTTACAAGCAATACTCCCAGTATAGCAGATGTAGATTGTACAAAGGCTGCAATCTGAGCATTGGCAACATTATGCAGGCGGAACAAATGAGGGCTTCACCTTTCATTTTCAGCCTGCTGTGTCCCTGCATGGCAGTCCTGCAGCAACACCTCCTGATCCTTCAGCTCTGCCTGAGCCTTGAAGAGCGACTGCTGCAAAGCATGTGCTTCATGGGCTTTTGCATCCAGCTGACTCTTTGAATCTTCCAGCTTGAGCTCCAGATCTTGCCTGTGATGAGACGCAGCCTTGTTGTATTCTGACGTATGGCTCCAATTTCAGTTGTCATGCAGTGTCTCACCATGTTGTCGCAATTGGCATTTCCATGGAGTGACCAGGCGTGCACACAGCCTTGCTGGACTCACATGCCATTTGCTCAGCAAAAGGCTTTGAGCCTGTGCAATGGTTGCGATGCACATATTGCAATTGTTTGCCTGCCCACAAACAGCAGCCTGTTTGCTTTGGCATTGACAGATGCATGGTGCAACAGCCCAGCACACAAGTTGTACATTGACAGTGCAAAGCAAGTTGCCCTACAAGTCTGCCAACACGGCACGTCGGCACGCATTGAATAGAATGATGGACATTCCGATGTATGCTCAAGCATTGCTGAATCATGTGGACAGCTTTTGACGTCAGTCTCATAGTAAGGCACGACTGAACTCAAGGATGGCTGTTGACATCAACCCAGTGTTGCCACTACATCACAAAGCAGGGTGCATTTCATGGCTGTCAGGCACACCCAGTAGCTTCACAGTCACATCCCGAGGACACACCTGCTTGAGCATGCCTCGCTGTATTGCTGCTGCAGCTGCTGGAGAGCAGACTGCTCACTGCTGAGTCGCTCTTCAGAGCTTGAGCAGGATTCTTGAGCAGCTGTCAACATACCCTGTGTCTGTGCAAGCTCAGCCTCCAGTGCTTCCACCCTGGCTTTCCAGTCATCCCTGCAAGTTTGCACATGCTGAATATAAGACCCAGATCCAGATTAATCCTGTCGGCGAGAATCGGCTCTATGTATAAGTTGCTGTAGCTCAAGGGTACCAAAAAGGTATTGCTACAGGCGTGTATGCATTTCTTGCTCTGCCACAAGGTAAGGGGTACCTGTACAGTAAAATCTATGATGCAGTGCAGGCAGGTGTGGATTTGAAGAAAGGGGATGAGTGTAAGCTGCAAAATCCAGGCGACGTTTCGCCAAAAGGGACGCTGGGTGGTCTGTAATGACTGAGCAGTCAACATCAAACAAATATGTCTCTGGGTATCAGGCTCTGTGCGTGAGTACCAATCAATATTCCAACCCTGAGCAGATCCTGCAGGTTGTTCTGTTTAGTGATGACACCCTGTCAACCTTTGACTGCAGGCCAATCAGTAAACTACAATTGTTGCAACATGTAAAAAGAAGACCTCAGGCATGTCAAGTGTCATGCTCACAGCATGATGTTGCAGATTTATTGTGCTGGAGTAACACCTGTTCTTGCTGACATGCTGAGCCTCATCCTCCATCATTGACAGCTTCTGCTGCAGCTGCTGAGCCTCCTCTTTCTGCTCTGACAGCTTCTGCCGCAGGTCTCTTTCTTGATCTGACAGCTTCTGCTCCAGCTGCTCAGCGTTTTGTTCTTGAGCTGTCAGCTCCTGCCGCAGCTGCTGAGCCTTCTCTTGGTGATCTGAAAGCTTCTGTTGCAGCTGCTCAGCCTCATCTTCCTTCATTGACAGCTTCTGTTGCAGCTGCTGGGCCTCTTGTCCTCTGTCTGACAGCTTCTGCCGCAGCTGCTGAGCCTCCTCTTTGTGGTTTGAAAGCTTCTGCTGCAAGTCTCTTTCTTGATCTGACAGCTTCTGCTCCAGCTGCTCAGCGTTTTGATCTTGAGCTGTCAGCTCCTGCTGCAGCTGCTGAGCCTTCTCTTGGTGATCTGAAAGCTTCTGCTGCAGCTGCTCAGCCTCCTCTTCTTGATCTGACAGATTCTGCTGCAGAACTCTCTCTTGATCTGACAGTTTCTGCCGCAGATCCTTTTCTTGATCTGACAACTTCTGCCGCAGATCCTTTTCTTGATCTGACAGCTGCTGCCGCAGATCTGTTTCTTGATCTGACAGCTTCTGCCGCAATTCCTTTTCATGATCTGACAGCTTCTGCTCCAGCTGCTGAGCCTCTTCTTCTTGCTTTGACAGCTTCTGCTGCAGCTGCTGATGACCTTGAGATGAGGCAGTTGCCTGCATCTCTGCGCCCTTCAGTTGGGCCTCCACCCTGTCAAGCTTTGCCTGCAGCTCATTCCTGCAGACCATGCACATATGCATGAAAAAAACGCATCTAGTAAGCAAGACGTGCCTAGTCACAAGATGCAAATGTCTATTCATATGGTGTGCATACTTGCAACTGGGTCTCCTGCTCCATGACATCAAGGTAAAGCTGGTTTGATTGGGGGATGTGATCTAGTTTATAGAAATATTGGAAGTCCTGGCTCACTGCCTTGAGTACTACGCATGGTTGGCATTGCAGATCTTTTGAACAGGCAAGACATGCCAAGATGAGCTGTGCATTGCATGGTTCAGTTCCAGTGTGCACACAGCATACAGAAGGTGGAAATGCTTGGCCCACCTTTGCTTGTCACCACATGAAATAATCTACTTATAAATGCGATGCAGCACAGGTATACTGCCAAACAGACCACTGCAAAAGGGAGAGGACTTGACAGACAGACAAAGCCCTTGCATGGCCTAACACTCAGTAGATGCTACTAGAACAGCTGGATAGCATGGCAAAGGATGATCTGAAATATCGATGTGGTAGAGCAGGTGAAAGGGCAGTGCCATGAGGCAATAGCAAGTGGGCACAGATAGACGAGGTATGAGCTGTAAATTGTGGCAAAACTGCTTGATTGACATTTTCATGGGGCAATGACAAGTGGGCAAAGACTTCAGGAAAGCTTGATCAAGCAGGGGTAAGTGCTTAGTGCCAACATCGTCTGTTTGGCTAGGTTTCTGTTATGCAATCAGTTTGGCATGGATCAAGCGTGCCAGCATGAAGGCTAGGTCAGGGGCAGAAATGCCCCATCAACTCACCTCTGCTGCTGAGCTGTTTGCACTTGCTGGTGAGCTGTATCAAGCTGGGCCTGCAGCTCTTGTGTGCCTGCCTCCAGAGTGGTGAGACGGTCCTGTACTTCCCTGCAAGCACATGCTAAGATTCAGCGTCAGGGGCAGGAACGTATGGGCCACTGTGGTACAACAGGCATGCCTGCTAAAACACATGCAAGGGTCTTTGAGGCACAGGACAGCTGCCTCACAGAGCTGCCTCAAGCATACACAGCTCGCTACAGCAGAAGGTGGGAAACGACTTGCATCACGCTGCAGATTACTGTGACTGTTGTGCTGTGTTCATGTATGCAGCATGTCACGTGTGAAGCTGTGAACGGGCATGCAAGCAAACACAGCATCTTTTGCAACGCACCCAGAGAGTGTGGCATCATCAGAAGCTGGCTGCTGCAGGTTGATGACCATGGAAACAGTTCCCTGCCCTGTTGATACGTCCAGTGCAGCTCTGCATAGCCCAACACAGTATGTGAAGTTATCTGTTGAAACTCTGCAGGAGCCTCAGTAGTACAGCAAGCCAGAAAGAGAGCTTACCAGCTAATGTGCATCTACAGCAGCAGCATACAGTTGCTACTGAATGTCACGTGCTTTACTGGCACAGCTGGCAGTACAACACATGGCAGATGCAGGATCTGTCTGATAACATGCAGAATTCACAGCAGACAACAGCACTAAACTTGAACAGGCACCCTATCATCATATACTATTTGAGGGGTACAATAAGTTTGGAATCAATGCATTACTTGGCAGTTGCAACCTCATCCTCTGCTGTTGCAAGCTTCTCCTTCAGGACTCTCACATCTTCTCGTGATGATTCAGTAGAATTCAATTGCTGCTGCAGCTGCCTTCTACCAGCTTCTGATGCATCCACCTGCTGTTGCAGCTGCTTCATTTCTTCTGACTGCTTGTTTGCAAGTGCCAACTGCTCTGTGAGCTGCTCTGCGAGCTGCTCTGTCTCAGCCTGCTGAGTTTCCACCTGCTGCTGCAGCTGCTTCTCCACTTTTGACTGCTTCTCTACAGTGGCCAGCTGCTGTGCAAGCTGCTGCTGCAGGTGGTTTTTTTCAGCTAGACCCTCCTGCAGCTGCTGTTGTGCACGCTCTGCTTCCTGCTTGTGCTGAGCCAAAGCATCTTCAGCAGGTCGCTGTGCGAGCTGCTGTTCTAGATTGTCACAATGACATTGCAGATCCTGCATCTGCTGCTGCCGCTGCTCAGCCTGGTCCATGCCCACTTCAGGCCTTGCTGCCAGCTGCTGCTGCAGCTGTTCTATGTCCTGAGTCAGACGCTGGACCGTATCTTGCAGCTGAATCACTTCGTCTCTGGAGGGTTTCTCTGCCAGCTGCTGCTCAAGCTCAGTGATCTGGGTCTCTTGCTCTTGCACCTGCTGCTGCAGAGTGTTCAGAGCATCTTGACTAGGCCTCCTTGTAAGCTGCTCCCACAGGGTCTGCTTCTTGGCTTGCTTGTCCTGCAGTTGTTGCTGAAGCACATCCTTCTCAGATTCTGAGTTAGACAGCTTGCGCTGCAGCTGCACTGTCTCTTGACCCAGCATGCCATCCTGGTCCTCAGCAGGTCTGTCCATGAGCTGCTGCTGAAGCTGGTCTGTTTCTGCCTCCAAGTCTGACACCTTGTACTGAAGCTGGTCCTTTTCTGACTCCAAGTCTGACACACTCTGCCGAAGCTGTTCTGTTTGCTGAGTCAGCCTCTCGAAGTCATTGGAAGCAGGTCTCTGACTTAGCTGATTATGCAGCTGGTCTCTTGATGCCTGCAGCTCTTGTGCCTGTCCTTTGAGCTGGCTGATTTGCTGTGCAGCACTGCCCCCTGCAGCCTTGAGCTGCTGAACTTCATGCCTGGCAGCTGTATGCAGGGTTTGCTCCTCTTCAAAAGCTGCTGTCAGCCAATCCTTGTCTGCCCGGGCATCAGCTAGCTCCTTGGAAGTCTCCTGCAGCTGAAACAACAGCCTGTCCATCTCAGCAGAAGAGTGCTGCATCTCCTGAGCATGCTTTGCAGCCAGTTGCTGTGAGTCAGCCTGCAGCTGGTCCTTGGCAGCAGAAGCTTGATTGAGTTCCAGAGTCTTGCTCTGCAGGTCGGTTTCAAGTAGTGAGATGCGCTGTTGAGACTGCTGCAGTTGTTGTGCAGCATTGGCTTTGGCCTCAGCAGCTTCTTGCTTAGCAGCTTGCTCATTTGCTTGGGCCTCCTGTGTGGCTTTGTTGAGCACATCGCCATGGCTGCTCTCAGCATCCTGCAGTGTTTTCTGTAGGGCTTCTGCCTGCAAGCAGCACAGCCTTACAGTTTGACAGCTGGGGTTGAGGGGGACAACAATATTGACATGTTCAGAACTCATAGCGTGTGGAAACGGCTTCACTTCTGAGCAGCAGTGTAGATGGTGCACCTTTGAAGTGAGAATGGCAATGTCACTCTCAAAGCTTTCTCTTGAGAAGACATGCCTGTTGGCCTGGACAAGCTCTTTCCTACAGCACACCAAAAAAGCCATCAGCCTGAGCCATCAGCCTGAGAAACACTGCAGGAACAGTTTGGCCTTGCGTCAAAGAAGCAATATCAGCGACAACTCACCGGAGTCTTTGAGCTTCAACACCTTTGTCATATAGGGATTTAGCCAAGCGCTGTGACTTGTTCTGCTCAGCAGCCTGCAGCCAACACTGGATGTTAAGTGCTGCTCGCAGCTGCTTGTGTGCCTTGCAATTGCATACAGTGCTTCTTTGTTTTCAATTGAGCAGCTGACACATAAGCTGCACTTCAAGATGGTCCAGATCTGTCTCGAAAGATCGAACATACCGTCTTCTGCTTTTCTTGCTGAAGCTGAGACTGCAGCTGATCTCGTTCTTGTGAAGCTTGTTGGTGATGCTTGGTGGATGCCTTCAACGCGACCTGTGTCTTACTCAAGCCGCTTCTGACTGCTAGACTCTCTTCAGCTCCATACACCGCCTCCCTAAGTCATTGCGTGCGTTCTCTGAGAGGGTGCGCAGATGCAAACATGGCATGCACAACGCACCAGCTCTATGCGGCAGGCTGACAATTGCATGTCAGACATTCTGCACGCTCACCTATAATAGCTCCACGCTGAAGCTCCGGCAGCGACCGCCACTAGCCAGGCTAGAGCCGTGACCCACATGATAGTGCAATCAACACTGTGAACACTGCAGTGTGCCAAGTGAGCGCGTAAATTTTGTCCGTGCCGCTTCGATATTGAGATGCCAAGTCTGATCAGTGAGCATGCCTGCGGACCTTCAGGACGACATTTAAGCTCAAGCGCATCGTATTGTCGAGCACAGTGTCAGGCTGAACAAGAAGCAAGTTTGAATTTTAGGGCATAGGCCTTTGGTGTGACAGGGCTTAGGTTGGCTTGTTTTGGCCTTGATGTGACAGGCCTGTTGGCTCTTGACTCTTGTGGCCTTGACTTACAGAATGCTGCTGCTGTTGTCCATTTCAATGCTGTTGCCTGTGCTTGCTTTTAGTGCTGTTTTGTGAAGGGACTTGTGCTCCATGCATATGTGCTGAGCTTGCTTGTGCTTGATTGCAGCCATTAGTCTGGGCCTTCTGACTTTTGCCTGTCTTTGCTGTTGTGTTTTGCATGTCTTTGTGGGTCCTTTAAATCTTTTTGCAAAAAACCGATTGGCCTCCCTTCCTGACCTAGGTTCAAACAATGAACACTGATCATTCACCCCAATGTGATCAGACTTGTTGGCTGGTTAAGACATGTATTTCTCTCCCTCTTGACCTGTACTGACATGCAAAGCAGCCTCATGCAGTGGTTGTGAGCAGGGACATGACTTTGCTCAACCGGCATCTTAGCTCTAGGGCTTTGCAAATCCAACTGGTGCACCCAATGCGTAATGTACACGCATGTGTGATGCGTCCCTGTCAAATAGCAATCACTATCTAGCAAAATCAAAACGTGTCACAGGGAGGAGGGAAGCGTGCCTGCTGCAAATCACAGATGATCACTACCTAGTGACAGCACTACCAGCAGTTGTGCCAAAATTGTTAATCTGCACCATTCAACAATGTACAAGATGCTTTGTAGGCTGTATGAGCATAAAATACTGATGAGGGGAGGTCTTACCACATAAGTGGGAGTGACTGAGCTGCAATTGCAGCCATTGTAGCGCAGTCACACTAGCCTGCATGGTGTTAACTCCCTTTATCACTGTGATACTTCTGCAAATTACCAAACCCAGCCTTCTAACCACAAAGTGACAATTATATAGTTTCGGCTATCGGTCACAGTGCACACATCCTGCTGAAAGCGTCACTACATGCACCCTCAGCAATAACACCTCGCACCTACATAACTTACACTTGCAACAAGGGTCACTGTTGCTGTGATTAGCAGCACAAGCCTCCATTGTGCTGCGCCTACAGCTATAGCTACCGTTATTGGTTTGAATCACCTTGCAGCAAGCTGCAGCTGCAGCTTCAGACATTTGAGTGACTCTGCATTGGAATTCTGCAAGACAGTTGACAGAGCCTCTTGAGCCCCTGCATGTACCGCTGCCAAACATTTCTCGTGAATGTCGCGGCTGACCCATTTAGAATGATCATGACCTGTGGATGCTCCTGCTTGGTTGCTGGTGATACTACCCAACAGCTGCTCCTTAGATTTCAATGCCTGCTGTGCGTCTACCAACAGTTTAGCTTGCTCTTGTTGCTGTGCTCTGAGATCAGCGAGCTGTTCATCTTTGGCTTTGATCAGATGATCCTTCTGTGTGATCTCCTGCTGACAGTCCTGCATGAGCTGCTTGTACAAGTTGAGCTCCTCTGCCTGCTTGTCCACATCACTCTGAAGGGACTTGAGCTGAATTTCCTGCTGCCGCAGACGCATACCATCTGCTGTGGTGCTTAGCGCCTGAAGAGTTTGTGGGGCACTGGGCGTGCATGCCTGCGAGGAACCCATCTAGCTGCACTGGTCGTTTATTCTTAAAATGAAATGCAAAATGTGCACATGAGCAACATGTAGAGTACTCATGCCTATACCCAGCAGCCAAACTCTGAGACACCTCCAACATGCATCAATGCTGACAACGTATATATTCATATTCAGGCATTAGCATCAGGCATGTTTCACCTTAGCAGTATCTGGGTCGGCTTTGGCATTGTCATTTTGAATCTCAGATGTGCCCTTGGCAATGGCGGTATCATCTTGAGCCTGCTTGTCTTGAACAGCAGCTCTACTGAGTGAGGGCATTGGGACAGCGCCTGCACTTTGTCTGGTGAGTCTGGTACAGCGCCTTTTAGTGGGTCTGCTGCAGCCTTCAGCAGTGATGCTGTTGGCCTGCGCCAAGGGATTGACACCACCCTGATTTGGGGGAGAGTCAGGCTCATACTCGCTGTGGACGCTGGAAACAGGCTCGGATGCAGCTGGACGCGCTGCTGTGTGCTGCCAGGGTAATCTGCCGGGCTTGGACCCAAAGCAGTAGCCGTGCAGTTGCAGATACTCCTCAAGAGTCTTGCCTACATACCCTGCAAGGATTGCACAGTGTCAATTTTGAGCCATGCCTCCAGGGCCAGTGCTGTAGCTTGCTGTTGGGTGAACACACAATGTTATTACAATCTTATCACCAGGGCAGTAGTGGACAGGCCATACCTGGGACATCAACGAGGAATGTTTGCCTCCAGCTGCCATTCATGGCAAGTCCAGAGTGCTTCTGGAAGCCGCCCGAGCCCATGCGCGACCAGAAGACGGATGGCGCCTCATCGTTTGAACAGCTTGGGCAGCTGCACTCCACCTTGCATACATCCATGTGGAAGTCTCCAGGCTCGCCATTGCATGTGATGGGGATCTGCACAAGAGCAGCATCTTCATTGTTGCTACATGTATGGGGAGAATGTGGAAAGCCCTCAGCTCCATGAGTACAGATGCTGCCAGCAATGCCATGCATGAAGCAAATCTGGTCAGCAGTACCGTGCATTAGAAACCACCAGCGAACACAAACCCAGTAAAGGGCCTCAAGCAATCTAAGGCATTGTGCAATATGTAAAGGGCTGATGCCATTACTGCTGTCATTGTCTCATGTTTGGCAATTGCTGCGTGCTTTTCCAAAGCTCGTGGGAAGATGTACAACCACAAGGATGTCATGCACTGGTTGAGTGTTGAGGAAGGATCATAGCCGACAAGATGCATTTTGCAGCAGCCGCAGTACAGAAGAGACAGGGCAGAGGTCAGTGACTTGCTGAGTGACCCTTGCAGAAAAGATGGCAGGTGGGTTCTGGGCAATCTGTACCTTGTGCAGGTGCTGTGGCAAGTCTTCCTTGGACATGCTCTCCAGGCATACAAGCGTTCTGGGAGGATGTGGTGTGCGCTGTGGATTCAGCTCCTGGACCTGATGGTGAACACAGCTTCCCTTTGACATTGACTTCAACCAGGTGAATATCAGGCTGTGCACATCCCAAGCTGGCTGTAGCTTCTGCCGACAGGGATAGCAAAGCATTATAGCACACTGTGTGATGCAGGCAGACACTTACCGCCATATCTATGGAGTGTGCATAGTCTAACCTACTTCGCTCTGAATTATCCACCGGCGAGACAGCTGCCAGCTGCGACTCCGTAGGTAAGTCTTCAGCCTCACCCCTTTGGGCGAGATAAACAAGCCTTGTCGGCCTGACGGGTTGTCGGAAATTTGGCTGCGCCATCCAGGTGCCAATTGACCGCCTGGAACAACTGATAGATTCATTAGAGATGTTTCGCGCTCTGCACTTTTGGCAGCAGCAGCGCCAAGAACAAGTCGGACCTTGATTTTTGACCATGGCTGTAAGTCTTCGCATCCTGCTCGCATCATCATCGCCGGCGGCCACAACCATTGGCCCTGTGCGAGTTCCTTTCACAGGAGTGCCGGCGATGTACACAAGCTGAACGGCAGCCGGCGTTACGACACTCAAGCCCGCTAAGCAGAACCTGATGCTGATCGTGCTCAATCCTGTTGTGTAAGGCTTTGGTCTCGTGGCAAAGCTCTGGGCAGATGAGGTACAACTTTTGGCTGACGGCAACAGTGTTGTCGTACGATCGGAAAGATTCGCGATGCAATACCACCGACTCAACGCGCGCGAAGCAGTTGGTGACTAATCAGGGCCTTCCTGGATTGCCTTGAGTCTGTCAAGCTAGCAGTGACCTGTGCATTTACCGGTACTGCCATCTAACACACACTGATTATCAGCAGTAGCCCCTTCAGCAGTCGGACAAATGTCGTCACTCAGCTCACTTACCTGTCCTTCGACATACCGGTGTGCACGGGCAGCTCGTTCAGCAGCATTTCAGCACAGCTTCAAGTTGGCCAGGCCAGATAGGAGTTGCCGCACCCGGACCCAAAGTTTTGCGATGTGTGTACAAGCAGCAGTGATCGAGAAAGAAGAGGGCGACAGAGAAGGCGGCACAGGTTGGTCGACCGTTCCATGCATGTTTGCAACCGCAGTGGCATGCAAGCTAAGCCTTTCACAAACACCCCGGAAGTGGTTTCGAAGTGTGCTATCTGTCGTGCAAATACGTGTGAACAGCCAGAACTTGAGCAGCCATTGGAAATGTATTGACAGGTGAGCTCCGCCTCAGTTCACTGTGTTTTGCTGCCTCCTGTAGGTGTTATTGACCGGCCCGATTTTGATCAAGGCCTGTCCAATTTGGGCCCCATCACAGAGTCCAACTTTGGTGCTACTGATATTGGGGGAGGCAAACAGCTTGGGGGTGGAGATTACAGACTGCTACTATTAGACAGCGAAAATCACTCTGAACAGCTTGTCGTGTCAGTCATCACAACAGTTGTGCCTAGTACAGATGAGCTGCATGCAAAGAACTGTTTCCAGACTTCTAAGCAGCTTGGGCAGGCTCTTGTCACGAGTGCCCTCAAGGAGCATGCAGAGTTTTATTGTGATCAAATGCTGCGCAAGGGCTGCAAAGCATCTATAGAGCCAGACACCACCACGCTGTAATCAATCTTTGCTGGGGAATCTGTGCGCAAGCAGCAACCGAGTCCAAAACGTACCCTGAAGTCATTTTGACCTGAATTCAGACACATTTCGAAGTGTTCTGTATTAGCAACAAGGTCTGTGTCACCAATGTGCTGTAGAAATGTGCACATTGAGTCTTTGGTGTCAACAGTAGTGGTCTCAAGCATGCTCAGCATCACATGAGCATTCTGGGGTGATGATGAACTAGTTCTATCGCTTGCGTGTGTGGGCGCTTGGGGCTGGCCCTATATATAGGTGGTGCCATATCAATATCAATATGGCTTTTGCTTTCATTGATTGAGTTGACCATGATTGATCATGCCGTATTGCTGGCCGCCAACACATGCATGCATATGGTGTCAATGAGGTGCTGTGACGCTCACAAGCGTCACCGTGCAAGTGCGTATGGATGCAATGCAATGCAGGGAGCGCACACGGGTAAAGTCGGAACGGAGGTAGTTACAAGGTGTGACAGCAGCAGATAGCTACTTGTCTGAGAGAGTGAGAG
>JAABUP010006297.1_pt1 | contig 17057 bp, 21 predicted proteins | sample 5559201 | NCBI WGS metagenome assembly JAABUP01 (sample SAMN10711887, study PRJNA513373) | rock metagenome | isolation source: Antarctica rocks | place: Antarctica
AGGGGGAGGTGTTGGTCGGCCTTGGCCCAAGACCAACACATACAAAGCACACAGCACACAAGGATGCATGCTCATTTTGATTACAGACAGCTGGCAGAGTAGCAGCACTTACTTACTCAGGGGTGGCTAGTGTTCCGGCCTGGAGATCATCCATTATCTGACACACTACAGAGACTGGCAAGGCACCAGGCAGCAACTGCTTTGTTGGCGATGCTTCTGCACCATCCTGCTGTTGGACTGCTTGACCGCTGTCATCATGAGATTCTGAAGCATGCTTGATCATGTCCTGGCTTGCCTGTTGGTTCAGTTGAAGCATGATGATGCCACTGGCAAGCTTTGTGATGGAGAAAGCATATTGACAGGATGCTGTGGGAGTGTCAGAAGGATCTGAGGCAGCATGGTCTGAGTTACTTGCTGCTGCTGCTGCTGCTGCTACGGCTGCTGCTGATGCCTTTGCTGCTGCTGGACTATGTGTAGCAGATGTGAATGGCACAGCTTCATCTGCATGAGCTTCTGTCTGTTGCAAGCCTGTGCATGTTATGCAGTGTGAGGCCGGTGAAGAAGAAGCAGGTGTGTATGCAAGAATAGACACGCAAGGAACAGTGCTCACCCAGGTATTGGCTGAGCAGTGCTACTGCCTCTTTTGTTGCGCTCTTCTCCCTACGCCCAGCAGCAAAGTCTGAGTCACAAAAAGGTGCAGGTGACACAAGCGCACTCGCAAATTTTGACAAGTCACCTTCGAAAAGCACATGTGACAATGAAGCCTTGTGCCCCCTGCTGTAAGCTATCTTGAGAGGAGTAGTTGTACCGTGCCACACTTTGGTAGCTCTCTGCACCAGTCAAAGTTTGTGAAGATCAGTATGGACAGAGAGCAAAATCGATGTGGAAGACCCTGCCGTTGCATACCAGTGCCAGTCTTCTGTCGCTTGGACAGAGGATTTTCAGGCGCTGATCGCCGCATTTGCTGCTCTGCGGCCTGGACAACCTTAGCGTCCATTGTCCCTCGGCAGTCTGATCAACAGAGAGGGAATGCTGCTGCACTGTCACATGAGTCTTAAGGCTTGCTGTTGCCGCTTAAGGGTAGTCCAGGCATATCAGTCGCAGGCTGCGACTCGCAGGTGCCTCAGTCAATCTTTCGTAAAGTCAAACGAGGTTTCGACTGCGACCGTTATGCCGACTGTTGACAACAGTGACGCAAGACGCCAGTATTACAGCTACCTGCCTCTGTGCCTGCCTTCAGCAGCATGCCCGCTCTGTATTGGCATCGAGCAAGCCCTCACATCACTTGCATGCAAGCTTGACTGAAGACTTTGCAGAAATTCACGGGGTACAGCGCTGTGAAGCAGCGGTTGCTGCACCTATTGCATCTTTGAGCAATGCAAGCGGCGCTGCGGACAGCCGCAAGAAGGTCAAAAACAGTGTTTTGCCCATCTTGGTCAGCATGCAGCACCACAGGTAACGTCCCTTGTCACGGCGCCTGGCAGACTTGTCTACAGTTTGAAACTCTCATCTTCAAATCAGAAACTGCATGCAGAACCATTGATGCAAGGGCAAGGTTGCCCAACCAGCAGCAACAGCAGCAGAAGCTTCTCTATTCAACCAGAGGACACAGTGTATGGCGGTCCTACTGCACCTCTTCCCAAGCGAGTCACTCTGCGTACCTTGCAGAGCAAGTACAGAAAAAAGCAGCCAATCAGCATGGTCACTGCCTATGACTACCAAGTAGTCTCAGTCATACAGGGAGCTAGTCAGGACTGTGCGTCCCTGACCCTGCGAAAAGACCTGCAAGCTTGCTGTTACTTATGCTGTTGACCAAATCTTGGACCTTGATAATTGATATCCTGCCTACATGGAAGAAGGAATGAATGGGTTCTGAGTCAGCATGGCCTGACCCCTGATTTGGTTGCAGGTAGACAGTGCAGGGATTGACATTCTGCTGGTGGGTGATTCAGTGGCCATGGTGGTGCATGGGCATGACACCACTCTACCAGTCACCTTGGATGAGATGATCCTCCACTGCAAGGCTGTATATAGAGGAGCAAGAAGGTGAGGTATGCGGCATCGTGTCGTCTATTGCATGTTTCTGACATCTCTATATAAGACTCCTGATGTGTACATATGGTCCTGAGAGTACGTATGCATGATCTAAAATCCACATGAAGTACACATTCCAGGTGCTATGCAAGGATGTTCACCTCAGAATGCTCATGCTGAGCACGTCGCTACACGCCGCACTTCTTTGTACTGCTGCTTACGTTGCGGTGGGCATCACACACCCAGGTCAGACCTAGATTGTATGTGCTCATGCTTGTAGCTGATGCCTACTGTGTCTGAACATTTGCCCTGTGATTGCTTTTGCAGGCCTTTCCTAGTAGGAGATCTGCCTTTCGGTTGCTACGAGTCTTCCCCTCAGGAGGCCGTTAAGAATGCTGTGCGCATCATGAAGGAAGGCAACATGGATGCTGTCAAACTAGAAGGTGGGCCATCAGTCATGGCAGCAATGTGGGATCACCCTCCATGCGTTCCTGACTTGCACTCTAGCCTCAGTGCTGCTTGGGATGATACTGCTGCATGGAAGCCACAACAAAGGGAGTTCATGATGAAAGTCATGGATTCCTGCACAGGAAATCTAAATTTGGTCTGAACTCTCCTTGACTGCAGGTGGCGGACCCCACAGAGCAGCGTCTGTCCGTGCGGTGGTGGAGTCTGGCATTGCAGTGATGGGGCATGTGGGGCTACTGCCCCAGTCCATCAGTGTCCTGGGGGGCTTCAGGCCGCAAGGCCAGTCTGCTGCATCAGCCATACAAGTCTTACAGAACGCCAAGGTAGGTGATTCATTTCGCAGAAAAGTGTTACAGTGATACCTCCTGTTGCAGTTTGAGGGCTTCTCATACCATTGTGTTCTCGTCATCAGCCCAGCTGTACATGCCTTTACTTTTGCATGTGAATTCTGACTGCAAGAGCATGGCTGCCAGTCAGACTGCAGCAACTGAGCAGAAGAACAACTATGCTGTGCTGTGCTGTGCTGTGCTGTGCTATGCTGTGCTGTGCTGTTCCCACAGCGAAACCTTCCTACTGCCAAGCTTCAAGACAAGCAGCAGCCAGCAATGCTGTCAAGCAATCAGTGACTGCCACATGGTGCAGGCGCTGCAAGATGCTGGCTGTTTTGCTGTGGTTCTGGAGTGCCTGCCGCCCATTGTCGCTCAGGCCTTGACCAAGGAGCTGACCATTCCCACAATTGGGATTGGGGCAGGTCCCCACTGCAGTGGTCAGGTACACACACACTTTCTCCACTTGATGGTCATGAGGATACATGAAGCATAGGCCTCGTAAGCAGGCATCAGGTGCCTACTACAGAAGTCACCTCCGTCCAGACAGGCTTGTTCAGAGCAACACGGGTGGAGCAGTCTAGCTTTGCTGTGTCAGAGAGGCTGTGAAGTAGCAATTCATGGTGTTATGCTGATGTGGTTCTACAGTGTCTCATACTTGACAAGCTTGCCCAAAGTACTGAAGGACTTGCTTGCAGTGATATCGCAGCTGAGTACATGCCGACCAGCTGACATAAGCGATCAATCTGCATGCTGCCTCTTGCATGCATTGTGTCTGTTGATGCTGGCTGTTGTCAGGAGTCTAACCCCTTCTGAGGATTTGCATCCACCTCATCATGTATTGTCACAATGGATGCTGACAATGCAATGTGACTGCTGCAAAGGTCAGTCCTGTTAAGGCACAGCAAGTCACCTTGATGCAAATTTGCATATGCCCTGCATGAAGAACCCAGACAGTCTGACTGTGCATACATTCGTGACTGCAGGTTCTGGTCTATCATGATCTTCTGGGCATGATGCAGCATCCGCATCACGCCAAGGTCACCCCCAAGTTTTGCAAGCAGTATGGCAACGTCGGCGAAGTGGTCCAACAGGCTTTGCAACAATACCGAGATGATGTCACGAGCGGTGCTTTCCCCTCAGAACAGTTCTCCCCTTACAAGCTGGGCTCAGAGCAAGAGACAGCCAGCTTTGCTGAGCAGCTTGATGCTGCTGGATTCCATAACGCTGCCAGTGCTGTCATTGACTCGAGCAAAAGTTAGCGAAAGCCAGGAGACAGCCAGCTTTGCTGAGCAGCTTGATGCTGCTGGATTCCACAATGCTGCCAACGCTGTCGTTGACATGAGCAAAAATTAGCAACAACACAATCAAGAACATGTGTGGCTGCGCAGCTTCTAGACAGGAAGCCTGGTTAGCAATGCCAACAGAAGCCTTCACTCTGCTCAGCACTCCCAGGGTAAAATGTAGCTGCCACTTCAGTTTAAGGGCTCGTGAAGGATGCAGACTCTGCATGCTGTTGCACTTGTGCTGTCAACTTGTTTGTATAGCAACTTGTTTGTATAGCAACTTGGTCCACTTGCAATTCAGCTTCTATCCAGTGGTACGCGTGCCTGCCTGCCCAACACATACTGAACATCAGTCCATTGTTGAATGAATGAGACGCCTTAGCTGCACACTAGATAGGCGATGTATTTTAACCAGCCAATGCAGTGTACCACAATACCTTCCAGTGCACTCTTCATAATTGGAGAGCCTTCCAGTGCAAAGTCTGATAACGTTACCTGGCACACTGCAGGCAACACTCACAACACGAGGCGTGTACATACACACATCAGCGCTAAATTAAACTGATGTTGATGCTGCACTACATTATAGTGTCTCTATTAGCGGTGCAGAGCAGTGTGTTAACACAACTGATCACAACGCATTACAAAGGCACATTGTCCAAACCCTCAACAATGCAAGTATGTAATGAAATGTGCAATACCAATAACACCAAAGCCACAGGAGTGCCACATATTAAGCTAGCAACACCAGATGACAAAGGGGGGTCAATCTAAAAGGCTATTCAGCGCCAAGTCAAGGTGAGTCTTGTCCAAATACTGCTAGTCGTTTGAATGTCAGACTGTGTAGTGCTGCTGTGTAACAATGCCAGGAAAAACACAATGCCAGAAAAAAACACACAAGTCAAACAATAAGGGGTAAACACAACACAGTGCAGGGCCTATAAGGCCTTGACAGCCTTGCTGGCAGGAGACTTCTGCACATTGGTGATGTCTGCAAAGGCTGTCTTCTTGTGCAGGGCAATGGGCTCTTGGCCGCCATCAGTCCCCTCTCTGGTTTCCCTCTTCATCCTGGTCCATGGGCCCACCTCTGGGTCTGAAATGAACTTCCAGATGACCCACACCCATGAGGTGTGACATTGCAGAGGTGTGTAAAACTCTGGGGCGATCTCACGTAGCTGCAACATAGGGAGTGAGTTGATATTCGTCTGCTGAAAAGAAGCTTGACTCACCATGCAGTTTATGCTGTTGTGCATGTCTGTATAGGCTTGACACTAAGCGACAACAAATATGGCAAGATGGCCTGTTTGCAGGAGAGATGTCAGTGTGACAAGCACATCTTGACAGCCCACAAGAGAGTGATACGCATTATGTGCATGCCCACAAAATAGAGGCAGCAGTGAAGCTCACCGCGTGTAGTCGCGTCTGAGGGATCTGTGGGAAGTCGTGGTGCTCGTTGTGGTAGCCCACATTGTATGTGAAGCAGTTGAGTGGCCCATAGTATGAATACGTCTCTTGACCCTACAGATACAGCAGCAAACAACATAAGCAATGCTGCGCTATGTGCATCTGTGTGACTTGCATCATGCCATCAATTTGTGACCAAACTGCACCTTGCTCATGCCATATGTGCTGCTGTGACGGTTGACTGTACAGGCACCGTGGTGTCACTGTGCAACTATACAGACCCATGATGCTGCTGTACTGCTCATATACAAAATTGCACATTTCCTGCAACACCAGGGTTGTGCCTGCCAACATGCCCAGAATAGGACAATAGCATCACAGTCTATGTTGAAATACAGCAGACCAGTCGCATTCCAAACGGCACTAGCATCAGATGAGCTAAAGGCCTACCGTCACAAACATATAGTGCTCCTGGATCAGGTGACCAGCAATGGGATGCAACCCACCGCCAAACACTGTTCCCAGCAGCAGGTACAGCAGGCTCTTGAAGCCCAAGGTGTACAGCAGCACCCCATCAAAGGACAGCACCAAACCCCAGTTGATGACATCAGCCAATCCGACAGGCTTTGGCCTGATGATCAGTGGCCTGATGCCATACACTAGGATGTACACAATCATCCAGCCAATCTTGGCTGCTGTGTGAACAACTGCATTTGCTTCAATGCCAGTGGGTAGGTCTACATCCCACCCCTCCACTCCCTATAGGCCGGACAGTGAATTAGCAGTCTACCTGTGCAACTTAACATGCTATACTACAAACTGCAAAACACTGTCAAGTGACTGCACCCTTTGCACAGCATGCATGATGGACACAGAGTGTTCAGTGTGCCAGGTGTTCAAGCTGCTGGTAACTGCTTTGAGTGCGATAAGCAGTGAAAGTGCATGGCAGCAGCAGGAACCACATTCTGGCGAGGAAACAAGAACAGCGGGCTGTGCAGCAACGGTGCACAGCAGCAGCAGGAACCATATTCTGGCGAGGAAACAAGAACAGCAGGCCAATGCAATGTGGCTCACCAGGTGAGAGTGGTGCTCCTGGTGGTATTGCCTGAACTTGGTGGCAACTGGCACAACAATAGGGCAGTTGGACGCAATTGCCAGGACCTTGTTCCAAAATGGCTTTCTCAGAGCCAGGAAATGGCTGATCTCATGCTGTGCTGACAACAGGTTCTGGTTGCAGGTGCCACTGACAGTGTATGCCAGGACAAGAACCTTCCACCAGGGAAGGTTCCGCACGTGATACGCCATGACAAACTGAACTGCCATGACAAACATGACCTGCAACAGCACAGTCAATTGCCGCTTGCACAAGTTCAACGAATACCAACCAGCTGAACCAACAGTAGGCATGTATGCCATTGTAAGGCCTGTATCAGTGAGCTAAGTGAAGACTCAAAGCCCTACCTGATAAGCTGTCTTGTTGTCATAGCCATACAACTTGCGGACATGATTTCCATACTTTGCCAAAACTGCCTTTCGCCTCTGTGAATGGGGCTCGTTACTGTCTACCCAGAAAAACTCGTCTTGGTGCATCTCGGGCATGATGGCCAGCGGCCAGTGACGCTGGTCCAGACACCACTCAGCAGCTGTGTTGCGGTCTCAGGCGCACAGGCAGAAGTACAAACAAGGAGCTCAAATGCAGCTCACAGCGTCGTCACTTCAAGTGCGAGACAATAGCTTACGACCGCTGTCCTCGAAGCACACAAGGTCGAAGATATCAAGTGGATCTGGTTGCCGCAGACGACACAAACTTCAGGTGTGTAGTCTCCAAGTCACGCGTTGTGATTATCACAGGTGTTCTGGCCTAGGTCCGTTGGCTGCAATAAACGTAACCTGCTTGAAATTAATCCCACGCCGCGCGTTAGGGCTACACGTGGGCCAGCCGCCGGAAACTGCCCTATGTCGTAAGGCATCACGAACATGGCGTTGGTGCAGCACATGGTAAGGGACTTGCTGACGTTTTCAAGGCCTTGATAAGCACAGCACAAGTTTGGGTCTCAGCTAAACTCTATAAGCATTGCTAACACATGTGAAGCAAGCAAAGCATAGGTCATCAACACTGCCAACACATCACACAGCACACTGAGTATTGCAGCTCCTGAAAGTCATGCACAACATAAAAACCAACACTGGCGTATCAGCGATGCTGAAGGTCTGCGGTCATAGCAGGCTGAACAATGTGCACCACTTCACGAAATGAAGAGCCACATTTGTTGTCATGCCTGCTAGCAATGCAGATCGGATACTGACACCAGGCATTGTAGGCAATGCGCTTCTGCATATGGCTTGAAAGCACAGCAGCTGATGCGCTTGGGTCCACCCAGGCTCATTGAAGGTGCTGGCTTGATGGCTGAAAACTGCTAGAACTATGCTCAAGTGTACTTCTTCATGCTCGGAAACTGCTCTCGGATGGCATCCATGACTGAGCCAAAGTTCTCCTTGACAGGGGTGGGAGGGTTTGCGTAGTGTCCAGAGAAACCCTCTATCTGCTTGGAGTGATATGCAACCTTGGACTGCGTGAACTTCAGCCCGTGCGCTGTGCTGACCACCACTGTGCGGTCTGTCTTGCCGATGGTGCCATTTTCTCGCAGCTTGATCAGGGCTGCTATTGCCACGCCGGTGTGAGGGTCATTGAACATACCTGCAACGCAGCAGCACATGCATCAGGATTCAGCATCTGATGGCAACCAAGTATGTGCCAAAGCATCAGCACAACTGCCCAGAAGTAGTGAGAACAGTCAGCTACAGCCAGAATCCAGGGATCAACTGACTTTGATATGCATGTGAGTGCCAGCTAGACACTTCAGCATACAATCACAGCATACAAGCACTGCACTGCTGCTGTTGCTGACTGTTGCTTGCAGCAGCCCCAGCATACATTGCAGTAGATCCAATTGTCAACAATGCATTCCATGCCAGTGGCCATGTGCTGACCAGACATGCAAATTCATTCAGCAATGCTTTAGGAGCGGCTCAAAGTAGTCCCAGTATTCCATACACTAGTCCAGTAAACCCTAAACGGTGACCGACCCATACCTGTGAGGTCAGCGCGGGCTGCAGCGTCCATCATTTCCTCCTCTGTGGCCTCCTCTACAATGCCATTGGTCTCTGTCAGGGCCATAATGGCTCTGTCTAGTGAAACTGGGTCTCCAATCTGTATGGCTGACGCAAAGGTAGTCTGCGCCTTGACAGGCTCATAGTGTTCCCACCCCTATAGGCACATCAAAGCAACACTGACAAGCCATACTGGGACTGCATTTGTAAAGACGCTGCAGAGTTGAGACATTGGATCACTGGAGCAAGATGCTGCAAGACTCATATTCTCATGAGTCCTCCGAGTATGCTGCATGACATGCGTGCTTGACTTATACTATGTGCTGCCTTGAGCAGGTACAAGCAGGTCACTATGAGCAATCTCAGCAACCAGCCGAACATATGTTGCAGGCATTGTGTGCGGCTGGCTGTTGCAATTGCTCGTCGCGTCCTGCCTGTATCCGCTCAAGGCAGCACATCAGACATGCCACCTTACGGTGCTGCAACAAGTGCATCATGTATTGTGATTGGAGTACACTGACAACCATCAGGACCTCACACAGGCTGCTTAGGACTGTATGCACCTGCCCCCAGGGGCAGCAAGACACACACGCTGATGATCATGATAATGTTTTACAGGCGTTCCAGCTAATCATTCTTGCCAGGTGCCTCAGTCAGCATGCTACCACTGAGGCTTGAACCTGTGACCTGCCGCATCACATTGCAGCTTAAGACACACATTGCACAACTGAATGGTCGAATGAGCACATGTCTATTGCGCATTGTACATGCATGGCACCCTGCATGGCACCGTCTTGCCTTTTTGTATGCTCTGTACAGGGGATTGATGTTGTGTGCCTGTGCGTAAACCCTAAACCTTAAACCCATGGCACCACTTACCTTCTTGTATGCTCTGTACAGGGGGTTGGCATTGTGTGCTTGCGCGCAGACCATGCGAGGCATCTTGTTGATGAGGCCCATTTCCTGGCACATCTTGAAGCCCTTGTAGAAGGCGTAGATGTTGCCCAGGTTGCCTCCTGGGATGATGACCCAGTCGGGCACCTCCCAGTCAAACTGCTGGCAGATCTCAATGGCAGCAGTCTTCTGGCCCTCTAGCCGCAAACTGCATGCACAAGGAGCAGGCTGAGATTGAGCAAAAGGGCAAAGCTCAAGGTGAGGCAGATCTCAGTGGCAGCGGTCTTCTGGCCCTCTAGTTGCAACCTGCATGCACAAGGGGCAGGCTAAGGTTGAGCAATAGGGCTGGGGGCCAGACAAAGCAGATGTGAAGGTAGCAGTCTTCTGGCCCTCAAGTTGCAGAGTGCATGCACAAGGGGCAGGCTAAGATTGAGCAATAGGGCTGGGGGCAAGACAAAGCAGATTTGAAGGCAGCAGTCTTCTGGCCCTCTAGCTGCAAACTGCATGCACAAGGAGCAGGCTAAGATCGAACGACAGCGCAAGGGTCAAGGCAAGACAGATTAGAAGGCCTTCTGGCCTTCTGGCCGCAGTGCATGCACAAGAGGGGTAGGTAAGCATGAGCAATACATCAAGTGCCGAAACAGAGGCAAAAGCACTGGTCCTGTAACTGCACAGAGTGCTATGATCCTGAGTAACAGGGGAAGGGATGAGGTAGAGGCAGATCTGAAAGTCAGCTGTCTTCTGGCCCACTATTTGCAATCTGCAGAGGGTAGGCTCCTTTTGACCGATTGGACATGTGCCGGCGTGAAATTGCTACAATGTTTGTCAGTGACATGCACTGACACTTTTGGCAGACACACCCATAAAATCTTGCAAAAGCATTTTAACTGGTGATGCTGTCTACCAGCCTTGTTGTTTATGTTAGCAAAGGCATCTGCAAGACTTGAGCACACCTGTTCATGGAGTTGGCCAGGTAGATGGGTGAGTCAGCCGTGACATCCTTGATCAGCTTCATGCACCCATCAAAGTCAGTGTCAATGCTCAAGACCAAGGCTCCATTGGCTATGGGCTGAACCAGCTGAGCCAAGGAGATCTTGTCAGCTGGCAAGAAGACGATGGATGGAATGCCGGCAGCCGCACAGTACGCTGACAAGGCTGCTGATGTGTCACCAGTTGAGGCGCAACCGACTGCTTGGACTGCGTCTGGCTTGATCTTGCGCAGTCTGTTGACTTGACTGACCAGTACGGTCATTCCCAAGTCCTTGAATGAGCCTGCAGTGTGAGTGGAGCAGGGTTGAGAGTCTTTTGGATGATGAAGGGCGTTGTATTGTGGAGCTTTGACAGCATGCAATGATGTGCGAGGTTTCTGCACATCGCCCAGCATGTGGTATGTCTACAGATCATCATGCCTCAATGGGTGGTGAACAGGCTGCATGCTTGCTAGACAATGCTAAGAGCTGTGACAGTGTGTCTGCCTGGGCAGCAGCCATACCAATGCAAGCACCCTTCACGGACAGTTGCACAATGGAGGCATGTATGACATTGATCCGCTAAAGTTAGGTTGTCACGTGGAATGCAACATTGTCTGAAGCTGGATGTTGAGGCCTTGTAATGGTACATCCGGCATGCATGATGATTTGCATGCCTGCCAGTAAAACAAGCAGGCTTGCACTGTCTGGGCAGTGTCTGCTTGCCGTACCAACCAATAATTGTACACCCTCTTGCTGCTGTCACAATGCTAGTGTGACAGTGCCTGCTGCAAGGCCTTAGCATCGTAACATAGTGGATCACCTGTATGACTGTTGCCACATTGCTTCACCCAAAGCTCAGTCATGTTGAGGGACTCTCGCCCAAAGCGCTCCGCCCAGAACAGGTTGCTGTTGCCCTCAAACATACTCACCACATCATCATCACTGATTTGCTGCATCAAACAACCGGACATGTGAGCCTGGCATTGGCGTACAAGCTGCACTGATCATGAATGCAGCTTCTGCATATCAGCATTGCAACAAGCAGTATTGTGGCATGATCCATATCTCCTTGTATCCAGTGTACTCATATGGCTAGTACAAAGTACAATCCAGGATTATGTGCTGAACATTGTTCTAGCAACTCTTGTACAATCAGCATAACTAAACAGCAGGAAGAAAGCAGCAGCCATGGTAATATGCATGTTGTTGCTGCAGCTCTTGTGCAACCAGCATAATTGAACAGCAGTAAGAAAGCAGCAGCCATGGCATTGTGGATATTCTCACCGGCAAGACCCATTCCTTCTTGGACCAAACACCTGAGCCATACGGCCATGCAGTTCTGCCAGATCGACTGTCAAAGCGTCGCTTCCATTCAGCTGCATCCACTTGCTGCAGGGCCTCTATGTCATGCTGAACATCTAGCAGACCGCCATCTTGTGATCTGTACACTACGTCGTCCAGGGAGTACTGCTCTGTGTCATCTGTGCGCCCGGCCTTGACAGAGTTGAAAGGGACATACTTGGACTTGAAGGCGTCCTTACTGTCCAAAGGAGCTGCGTGAACAATATGATCATGAGAGTTGCATGCTTGATATCAGTGTACAAGTCAGGAATATGCTGGATATTTAGTGTGCAGCACACCTCGCTGCTGAGCTTTCTGCCTTGGGTTGGAGCTGCCGTTGTGCTGTTCCTGAGGGGTTGGTGTTGCGTCAGCCGCTGACTGGGCTTCCATCTGGTTCACCCCTTGAGCTGCAGAAACTCTTAGTCTGCATGTGCGAACGGCTGCGGACCTGACGCATCTGGAGGGCTGCAGTCTGGTGCCGCTTGCAAACATAGACCGGCAGTTATGTGGTACGAAGGCCCCGTGCGAGCCTCGCACTGGGACCTGCGCAGGCATGGCTGCCTACTTTGACAGTTGGAGGCTCGTGACAGATAGTGTTTGGCTTGAACAGCCTGCAGGTAAGGCTGCAATGCGCAAGCGCTATTCCAACAGCAGTGCAAGCAATGTGAGGCTTTTGCAAACGCTGTGGCGACAACAATGTACAGGATTCCCAGCCTCCGTGCTTCCGACAGACTAGAGGAAGAAGAGCCAACACCATCTTGGCACAATCTTCCGAAACGCCAGCTGCGTTGCATCAAAGACAGCGGTGATTTAGCCGTGCGAATGTCCCTTGTGTTCTGGTTCACATTTGGAGAGTCCCTGCCACTACAGGAGCAGGAATAGTTTTGAAGCTGGGCATCGGTCTCACATAGCAGTGCATGCCTGTTTGGCCGTGAGTGTCGAAGTGACGAATCCGACAAGGGACTTTGGCATGCACACTTGCTCTCAGTTTATTCAAGGCACTTACAGCCCATCGCAACTCTGCCGCCGCCATCATGCACGGAACGGGGGGTTTTGTCGCAAAACACAGCCCACAACTGCACAGCATGCAACCGTCAGCGCGCAGCCCAGGACCACCAATGGCCAGCTCAGTCCGCATCAAAAGATCGCCAAGGCCTTTGCTCCAGCTACGATAGCAAACCTCGGGCCAGGCTTCGATTGGATGGGCTGTGCAGTGGAGGTATGCTTAAAGCTCAAATCGAACACACGCCTTCCACGCCCAAGACGCCCGTATGGGGTAGCTGCACTGTACCAACTTGTGGTTGTACTATCACCAAAGTATGCGCACCACAGCTTGTACAAGCAGTTCGACTTCTTGCAGGGCGAGGGAGATGTTGTGATTGCAGAAGCCATGCCTGACCTCCCAGGTGGCGAGGTAGTCATAAAGAGCATCACTGGAGATGATGGAAGGCTCCCTCTAGTTGCTGCCAACAATTGTGTTGGTATTGCTGCCATTGAGACCATCAAGCTGCTTGGCAACATTGACTGCGGTGTTGCCCTCACTCTACTAAAGGTAAGCTGCACTCCAACACTGGTGCCAGCTGTCATCAAAACACAGCCTGGAATCCTGGCATCACTTCTGAGTGATGGAGCTGGATTGCTCATGCATGCTTGCCTTCAGTCTGTGCCACATGTAAGCACAAACAACATGTTACAACCACAGACCGAGAGTTTCCACAGGTCTGTTCGGCAGCCTTGTCATCACGTATGCCACTGCTCTAAGTCAAGCATCTTGTACATGTGCATCAGCGTAATGCTTCAAATAATATACACATATAGTACACAACACTTGCGGACAGGCCTGTCACAAGCTGAGTGCTATGAGTTCATGCTGTATCTGTCACTACTGTCCAGAGCTGTAGCATGAGACTCAGCATTGCATGCAAATGTGCAATCGTTCATTTGATGACACATTCAGGGCCTGCCTCTAGGTAGCGGCATGGGGAGCAGCGCAGCCAGTGCAGCAGCTGGGGCAGTTGCCGTGAATGCCCTGTTTGGCAGCCCCCTGAGCAAGGAAGAGCTCATCCTGCCTGGCTTGGCCTCAGAGGCCACTGTCAGTGGGTACCATGCAGATAACATTGCGCCGGCTTTGCTTGGGGGTTTTGTTCTTGTCAGGTACGAATGAAAAGAAAGGAAAATAGAATACTAGGCCTTTCGGCGTCAGTTTAATGAGGAGCCAAGTTTTATATCGGCCTGCCCAGGTCAGGTAGGAATGTCTCTATCTGTGAGGCTTTGTTTCTGTCACTTAGGAGTGTGTCTGTCTGGGCTTGTATCTGGCGTGTTTGCCTTGTATGTGTCAAACATGGTGCTTGCGTGCAGCATCAGAACAGTGCATCTGTGTGACTTCAGCATGCATGAATTTTGTGGGGTTTCAGACACCAAGGTTCCAATATGGCATATTTTCTGTACACATATGTCTTGCGCTGTTGCGTTATATATGGCCTGGTAAACTATTCATGGACAGTGGGCAACTCTGTTTTGCAACAGATACAGTCCTGTGCATCTATGTACAATAGCTTGCAATGGCCTGAAGCCTTTGAATTTTCCCAACAGCCCTTGCTCACAATAAGGTAGTTCATATTGCTGGTGAAGCACAAGCCTCCAGCTTCATATTCCTCCTGTCTTGTGCGTTGCAAGAGGAGGAACAATCGGGCGGGCTCAAACAATCTTGATACCTTTTGATCCCTGGGCATCCCGGCATAGTAGTTGGCTTCTGATAAATTGATGCCGGAAGGTGTAATCTAATCTTCCCTTCCCTTCCCTTCCCTTCCCTTCCCTTCCCTTCCCTTCCCTTCCCTTCCCTTCCCTTCCCTTCCCTTCCCTTCCCTTTTTTCCCCCCCCCTCTTGGCAAACTGGTATGTCTGTTTGCAGGGGTTTGAAGCCTCTGGACATCCGGCAGCTCTTGTTTGCTAAGGGTGACCTGTACTTTGTGCTGGTGAACCCCAAGTTTGAGGCCCCCACAGCAGAAATGAGGGCTGTGCTGCCCAAGATGGTCCCCATGTTGTCTGCCATCAACAACTCTGCCATGGGAGGCTCTCTGGTAGGCCACATTGTCATCTGATGCTGTTGCTGGATGTTGAATCAATCTCCAAGCTAACCTGAGTTACACTATCACAGTCTATCAGGCAGGCTGCTCTGGAAAGACCAGGTTTGTCCTGCGCATACCTAGCTCAATGTGAGCTGGAAAAAATTGTTTTTGTTATCATCATCATCGTCATCATTGTTGTTACTATTGTTATTATTATTATTATTAATGTTATTGTTCTTATTGTTGCTATCATCGTTAATGCATTGCAAATGGTGGCAGGTGGCTGGCATCCTGACAGGGGATGCAGCGCTAGTGGGCCAGTCCCTGGACTCAGATGTCATCATTGAGCCTGTCAGAGGCCCTCTCATACCCGGCTTTGCAGCTGTCAAGGCGGCAGCAAAGGCTGCAGGTATGCCCATGTCCCTCTTTGCGTTGATCATACATGTTTGCAGTCTTGCCATGTGACAGCCAAAGTGTGCATCACTTTGCAGAGTCTCTAAGGCATTTCGCATGTATGTCAAAGTCGTTTTGACTACAAGCTAGTGCTGCAGACAGGGCATGAACTGTTGCATATGCAATGTTGTGAGAAGATGCTTGAGAAATTGCAGTGGAGAGAATATGGTATGACATTTCTTCTGGGCATTTATTTGACTTGGCACCATGCATGACATGCATAAATTCATGAGGCTTACAGGTGCGTTGCCATCTACTCTATGCCATCTACTCTATGCCATGTACTCTAAGCCATCTACTCTAAGCCATCTACTCTATACCATCTACTTCATGCTATGTACTTCATTGCATCTGATGTACAGAGCGCAATGCCAGGTCATCAGCTTTTTTCATGTAAGGGTGCTGCTGCAGGTGCTTTTGGGTGCACCATCAGCGGAGCAGGCCCCACATGTGTGGCTGTGGTGGACAACCCACAGCTGGGGCAGACGGTGGCAGAAGCTATGGTCAAAGCTTTTGAACAAGAGGGCAAACTTGAAGTCAACTCAGCCAGAGTTGTGCGCCTTGATCAGCAAGGAGCTCGTACACTATGACCAAAAGCATGTGTGACCAGTCCTATGGTGGAATGTGCAGCTTCTCTGGGGTCTGCCTGGTATGTGCTGGGGTGTCATACTTGTTATGCTCATGTTATGTGTGTGTGCTGGACGGTGCATGTCGTCCTGCATATACTAAATCAATATGTTTGTGACTTTTTACGTATATTTTTAGGGTTTATTACATGTCCAGCTGTGCTGATGTGATATGGCATCAAGTTTCCTTTGAAGTAGTTTCTCAAGTGTGGACACCACAGTCGACTACCAGCCACTAGTAGTCAATATAGAACTGGTAGTCAGTTTAGGCATTGATAGATACTTGGAAGGGTTTCTCAAAACGTTTGAATGCCTCAGCAGCAGTGCCAGGCGCATGGAGATCTGGGCACTCTCTAGAGCTAGCTGTGTCGCACAAAGACGTTTGGCGTTCCTTGAGTTTCTGAGTTCAGCTGGCGATGCTAAGAATTCATTTAACAATCTTCCTCAATGTCTTATGTAACCATCCTTGTGACACTGTTTCAGCTGCAAAACTGCATGATGGGATTACATGGTGACGTCACGCTCACTTTCAGCATTGCAATCACCAGCAACCAGCTGTACATAGCACCTGAAAGCATATGCTCACACCGAGCATTGGTGGTGCCAATGACATATAAACATGCTTGTTGGAAATTGTACACTGTCAGTGCATAGACACGCACACACTTGCTAAGTCACAGCCCTGTTAGGTGTGCCCCAGGAACTAGCATACCTAGACAACTCGCAGCGTCATGTGCACAGCCAACCAGATCAGAGCAGCCTACTAGGTGCCTGCTAGCTGATCTGAGCTTGCTGTGCACAGCCTTGATATGATCACGCCATGTCAACAAAACAGAATGTTGATACAAAGACAACGCAGACTGTTCCACAACCACAGTCAACACACCTTAAAAAAGATAGGCAGACGTCGGACTCAGTTCAATAGAAGTCAAATGAAATAGGACAGTACAGCCCCGGTTGATGGTTTCTGCAATCATTTGAAAATCCATTAAAAATTACGGGTCCAAAAGAAAACTCAGAGCTGAATGGTGAGACCCGTAGCACAAGTGACATATTCAAAGGCACCCTACAGTTTA
>JAABUP010006298.1_pt1 | contig 17056 bp, 22 predicted proteins | sample 5559201 | NCBI WGS metagenome assembly JAABUP01 (sample SAMN10711887, study PRJNA513373) | rock metagenome | isolation source: Antarctica rocks | place: Antarctica
GTCTGTGCATAATGGCTTTTGGCGTTCCCAATAACAGTACTCACATCTAAATCATCCTCAATGCTCAAACCTACAGATTGACCCTGGAGCCAACTGTGAACTTTATGGCTCCAAAAGAGGTGTGCCGCATCATGCATGCCCTCAACAAAGGCACACTTGATGAGACGTTCATCATCAGACAGATTGTTGATAAAGCTTAAGTGGACGCTTCTTCTTCACCTAGTTGGCATCACTCGCAGAGCAAAAGCAGTCATACAATTCGCAGGCAACAGCCTGGCAGCAGGCGTATGCCGCGTGATGAACAGTGCGCAGTAAAGATCCAGTTACAAGTCTCGTCATAGCGCTGGCCCGTTGCAACTCACCAGTTGATCAGGTTGACCTACACAGCCACGGCGGTGTGTCGTGCATATCCAACAAGGCGAACTGTTGTCGCGACCTCGCCTCGCATGACCTGCAGCCCGTTCGGTTCCTGTAGCTTACGGCTGCTGCAGGTCGGGCAAGCGTTACATCTCTCAGGGACGCCTGAGAGCTTTGCAGCACAACGTTTCTGCCCAGCAGCCCTAGCATATCAATCGACATTTGAGCAGCTCAGTCGCCGTCAGCATCGGAGCCAAATCTTGCGAAGAAAGTGTCATACCAATCTTCGCTGTTCATTCAAAAGCAGGAAGCTGCTGGTACACAGGCCAGCTCTTCCTGTCACTCTGTTGGTATGTTGGCTTCGTCACATTTGCTACCTTTGTCAATTCCAACAACACCTTTGCAACAAGGTGTACTTTTGCATGCAGAGCATAGCATTGACAGAGGAGTCGCCAGCTTGGACTTTGGACCAAATAGCAGGACTGGTTTTTGGGGTAGGGCGCCTTGATCGCTGACTCCATCCAATATACTGCTGCCATTCCCTGGTTTATGTAACCACATTGAATTGCTGCATGAGGGTGATTGGGATGCAGGGCATTATGCTGGCCTCAGTCTTGCTTGCAACAAAGGTGGACGTGTTCATAGCAAGAGCTCAAAGGAGGGATTTGGGCTTGTGTGAAGAGTGTGGGGGTTTGAATGAACCAGAGACATGTGATAGCGGCAAATGCCCTTACAAGCAGAAGCATTTATAGTCCAGCGACCTTGGCTTCAGGCACAGAGAGCTAACACATGACGCATGCATTGGATTTCACAGCAAATGTACCTGTTGTCACAGCAGTTTCTTGGCTGAAGTTGAGGAGACAATCCTTACCAATGAAGACAATGTCATGCAACAAATTGCTGGCATGATAGGCGAATGACCTTGTTGCAGGTGCAGGATGGCATTGACACTAGACATATCGCCGGCTTGACCACAGCCTGAGGTGTTAGTGTCAAGAACAGCAGGCTTGCAGCTGGCCAGAGACCACATAATGCTTTGCTTCTGTTGAAAGATGCGCGTGCCTCTAGAGGCCTGAAGTTGTTTGACACATGCATTGTTGTCTGTGGCACTGCTGCTATAATCCTGCTTCTACTCAGCTGCATATGAGTGCTTGACGTGATTGATGAGTGCTGTGGTCAAAGCTGGCCAACATTAGCAATATATTAATGCATATATTAATAATAATAGTGTGATGTCTATTGGATGATAGCGGCATACTGTCACTGTGCTCCATGACGTGCTCTAACAGATGACATACCAACGACGCTTTGGTGCTGAGCCGTGATCGTAGCATTCGTAATTACATACAACGTGAGGCGCTCACTCAGTGTGCTAGCTTGGTGAGATGTGGTGCCTTCAAGCGCAAAATGCGTTGGCCTGATGGATCGGATCTCACATACACGATCTACAGAGCGTAGTAAAATGCCTGGACCATATATGGGTCTATATAGAGAACCTGATACATGCAAGATTATGTTAGGCTGTAAAATGCATTGATATGCATTGAAATGCATGTCGGAGGCTTTAAATATACTCATGAGCAGTGGAGATGCTGAATTTTGCGAGATGCATCAAAGCTGAAAGCTGCAGTGGCTGAAAAGTATACGTAGCATCTGTTGCTGGCTGTTGGGTCAAAGCTGACATTCCCGACGGCCGGCCACGGGCGCAAGCACAACGCATGTAGAGCTGAGATTGAAAATTGCGCCAGGGATCATACTTATACCAGCAGAATGAAGCGCAAAATGCACTTGTACAGCTGGCAAAAATTTGCAATGTCTTGCATCTCTGATAAATACACAAAACATATATTAATTCTATATTCATTGATGCTAGGGGAAGCTATTTTGATGTATCAAATACATGATGAACAAGTGATGAGACTTGTGATAGAGCCCAACATATAGGTTTATCACCTGGCACAAGTCTTGCAGGATGCAGTGAGGATTGTTGTAGGGTTAAAGACAGAACTTTCACCAACTTTGCACAGAACATGATCAATGCAGCATGGGATAGAAGCAAGCAAAGAAGCGGGTGCACCCATGTGATTGAAAGAGTGGCAAGATCTTGAGATCTTGAGAGATTTCCGGAGGTATGGTGAATTTTGTTGTGGACTCGAGAGAAAGCTGTGAGGCACAACAGCAGACAATGTGCAAAAGCAGTGATGCGTGTCACATGGTACAAATGTGAAATTGCGATAATAATGAAGAGAGCCTTGGCCTGTTTGACTGACTTCATGCAAGCTTCTAGCGCTGGGGAAAAGGCCGAGCGCTTACTTGCATCAAAGAAGAAGCCATCTCTGCCGTAAAGGACATACTGCCCACACCTTTTCCATGGAATGTGGAGTTTGTCTGATACCGGCAAGTCAGCGCCCCAAGAATCCCTAGTGTTGCTCTCAATGGCTCGTACAGCAGTGTGCGCAGATTCAGGCTGTGACCATTACGCATGGTGAGTAGGCTCGCTTCGGTCATGGTCTCCATGTCGTCGCGCAGGCGCTGCGCTTTACGTTCATCGCTATGACGTTTCAAGGTATCTCCTAAAGCGGCTTGAAACGCCACGGGATCGGAGTCAAAGGCATTCAGCACTTGTTCCCTGGTGAAGTGGCCTAGAAATTCCAGACAATTATCAGCGGCCTTGCCGATAGGTGCGTTCAGAAATTCGTCCATGGTTTGCGGGACTGCGGACCCATTGTCGACAGATTGGGCAAACATTCCTCTGTCTTCAACATCGAAATGTTGTCGGACTTTGTTGAGTCGAGGTTTCTGGCCTGACTTGTTGGTAGGGTCATTTTGGCCCTACACAAAACTTTTGAAACGCCTTGTCAACCAGTTGCAAGCGTTACACTATGCGCCCTGCTATGAGTGCACGCGTGCTTTTCACGTCCCTTACGTCTGAAAATCGCTCTGTTGAAAGGTTTTTCAACATGCGTGTGACGACACAGACCTGCAGCCATACAGCATGCCTTGTGAGATGCCGACAAGCCCGGTCTCGACACCTGCGCAGGCCGTTACGGGTCAGCAGGGCCGCCCTGTCTGGCAAATGGGAAAAGGACAAAGAAAACAGTGACCTGGATGCGTATGAAAACATGCTGACCTTGCTTGGGTTGAAAGGCATAAAAAAGACAGCGGCAGTCAAACTTATCAACGGACTTGAGATCGACCAAGCCTCAAGTCCTCCTCACTTTATTGTCAGATATGTTGTATCCCGAGTTCAGTTTCTGCAAAGCGTAGAACGTTTTGCCTTTAACCAGCAAATTGAAATGCCAAGGAGAGATGGCCAGGCTGGCACTCAGACAGCAACCTTGACTGAGGTTGGTAACGGCATGCAAACTGTCATCACTTGGGGTGAACCCAATCCAGGTTAGATTTGCACACCTACCTCCACAGGAAAGTGGATACGACTTATCCAGATCATCAAATGCCTCTGTCGATGCTGAGGCATTAGCTGCGTGTTTTACATGCAGTCACCCTCATTGAAAATTACACTGAAGTGCAGCAGGACACCCTCATCACTGAAGCGAAGGCTCAAGCTGGAGGTCAGACTCTCTGCTGCAGACAGGTCAGCACGATATGGTGCTGTTGATGTTCGCCATAATTTGGCTCAGCAACTGACCTGCACTTGCTTGCTGTTTGCTCAGGCTTTCAAGCGCAAACGTTGATTCCTTAGATCACATGCTGACACATTTGGCATGATCATCAGTCACAGAGGGATTGTTGCGTTTGGAATCGCTTATAAACTGCAACCTGTTGACAGCCAGCCCTCTGCATGGGCACTCAAGTTCAACTTGTGCCAAACACTGCTTTGCCCCAGTACATTTCATTAATGATGATTCCTGGCCCCTTTCTTCTGCCTTTTACTGTGTCCTGCTGCGCTGTTGAAGTTGGGCTTGCACATGCTATTTTCTTACAGCATATACAGGCATGTCAAGCATTCACTAGGCTAACATGATGCTGGCATATATGATGCTTTACTTTGACAGCTTTACATCGTGTTCTCAAGTTGTCCTTGCAAGCGTCAAATGTCTGGAAACAAGACCAGCGCTGCCCTGGTACCAGCACTGACCTGAAAGCCTGAGCTTGCCTATAGCTTGCCTATAATGTAGCTACATTACAAGATAATTACAGAACTGATTTCTGTAGATTTCTGTCCCAGACTCTGCAGCATCTGCCGTAGATCACTGTAGGATCAGGCCTAGATCATCTAAGGATCAGGCCCAGATGACTGTAGCTTCTGCTCTAGATGACTGTAGGGTCTGCATGCAGAAGAGGAAAAGTCTAGATGCAGAGTTCTGTAGCTCTAGGGCTACAGAGGAAGGTTTTAGAAAACTCTGGATTATGATAGAGTTTACTCATCTTCTGTAGGTTATTCAAGGGTTTTCTGAGATACCACAAGATAACCACACATTTAAGGGCAAACAGGGTAGGCAGCCTGGGTGAAGGTCCAGCATTACTAATGTACAAACCAAGCAAAAAACTTTTCGGCAGAGCCCATTTTCCTCTTTCTCCATACTTTCTAGAGTTTAGAGTGGTACATAGTACATTAGTAAAAGGAAATTAACTACAGCTTAAGTACTGGGATGGCAATTAGGACCTGAATTAGGCATGGTACATTACTAACCTGAGCCCTTTTTGCTGACAGATGGACCTAATGTTTGAATCTTTAAAACATTGCCTGACTAATAGGGCTTTTATGTAAGCATTACACACACTCTTACCCTACATATTTGCTTTTGATTCCTTACATAATCAGGGGAAATACAGGAATCTGAATGTGGTCAGTGGTCAGTCACACAAATATATATAGCAATGAAGCTTTGAGAGTCAAGGCTTGGTTTCAGAGCTCTTTTGCAAGTCGGTGCCGGGAAACGTTGGTGCAGCAGCTGCGCAATCCAGCCAGACCCAGTTCAAGGCAGAGCGTCACGTTGTCTGTCAAGGTGTCTTGCGCCTGTTTGGGCTCCATGCAGAAATCCAGTCGGGATCCTGACTAGTTGGGAGGTAGGCTCTTTGCTCGCCAGGTCTACACGTTGGGGACCTCTGTTTCTGCCGCAAACATGTCGAACGTCGCCAGCAGCTGGATCAGCCTTCAAGAAGATCCAAAGGTGCGTTGGCGTCGGTGTGGCATGTGAAACACTGAGGTGTTGTGCTCTGTGAAATGCTGCTGATCAAGTCACACCCGCAGGCTGTTGGCAGTCTGCACACGCTGGCTACAAACAGACATGCACTATCCAGTATCAGCAACAGCCAAGTTGCCACCCTTCTGCAAGTCTTGCAGCACCTCTGGCGAGATCAGGCCATACCAGCAGCACAAAGCGTAACTGCCTTCAGTCAAACTTACCACCTGCTTGCTCGTTGGGCTCATATACAGCGTAGCACAGCCAGGGCTTCAACAGATCAATCACAGCTGCAGGAGTCAGTCAGTGGAGCCTTGCAACTGCTTCAGTTGCACTGGTGCACAGCACAGCTGTCTGCAGCTTGCATCCTGTTTCTGGGAGCAGCTAGCCAGGGTAATATTTAGACCATCTGACACTCAATTTGCAAGCGTTTTCAGCTGACATGAACCCAAATGTCGACGTTGCAAAGTTCTGGATCTATGGATTGCTGTGTGTTGTCCATTGACTGCAAGGGCTTGAGCCATGGTGACATGTAGGCCTTGCAACAGATCAAAGGGAAGCAGCTGCATATGCTGCTTGTTCTGCCGTTCAAAACCACAAGGCTGAGCTGAGTCAGAGCAGCCACATGACAGAGCTTGCCGCTGGCTTGGCCAACATCATGATCAGCTTGCAGGTACTGCCAAAGGGCATACCTCAAGGACCATGCAGTAACTCCCTGTGGCACGTCATCAGCATGGATAACACGCTGTGCTGGAATGCCCTATACCTCGACCATACTATTGTGGGCAACAACTTGTGGTTGGCTACCTTGCATCTTCACTATGTTCATGTACATCATGCATGCAAGACAACAGTCTTGGTCATGACTATGTCCTTTCTGCAGTGTCAAGGGAGTTTGGTTCAATGGATGCTGGCCATTGTTTTGTCATTGTGGTCTCCTGATGACCAAGCAAGTCTCAAGCAGCAGCCTGATGGGGTTACCAGCATCTATACCAATGCCTCTGACACAGTCAGACAGATTACACCGTTGTACAGCATGATGCGGCACGTGGGCACTGCCATGCTGCAGACAAGAACTGACTGTCCCAAAGCAGCCATGCAAATGACACAACTGATTTCAGGTGTCACAAACAGCGGTCACTGGTGAGCAAACTCCTAGCTAGTACTTGAGCTGCAGCAAGCCAAGCCTGCCTGTCGCATTCAAATTACTGGAGCAGCAGAAAGTTGCTGGTCTCGTTCTGACCTGAGCGCAGTCTTTGCTGGTCCTTCTGTCATGCTTGGTTGCCCTGCATGGATGCATACCTTGCTGCATCCTATCAGGTGATCTGCAGCAGTTGCCTTGAAGATTGAGTCTGGTCAAAATGGCTGGCCCTAGCAGTGACTGTAGCTTGACAAAGGCTGACAGCTGTGTAGGCAGGAAGGGATGACAGGGGTGTTAGCAGCAGGAGGGTTGCTTGAGGGCTTGGCCAGGGGTTCAGCAGCTCTTCCCCCCTCTAGCCCACCTCTACAGGCCCTATGCCACCTCCTCACTCAGGCCTGCAGTGCATCTCAGGCTGCAATTGGCCAAGCAAAGCAGGCTGTGCATGACAGTGAAGCAGACGCACAGTCAGATGACACCTTGTCAGAGCTGGGTGGGTGCTGTGTGTGGCGCGATGCAGCAGCTGTTGCTTGCTGTCAGACTTGGCAGGTCAGCCGCTCCTCTTGCAATGAGCCCTTGGCTTTTTGCATGCCAACATGATGGTGCTGCCATGTGGAAAACTTGCTGCCGGCCACACTCTACTGCTTGCTTGCCGCTGACAGGTCGTCTGAGGTGAGCTAACCCATGGCATTCACATTGCAAAGTATTGCTGGCATCATGCACCATACAGTTTTCATCCAGTCAGTTTGCAGCAGCATTTGTGAGCAGAAGCATCCACAGGCCATGCAGGATGACAGTGCCAGCTTAGTGTCATGCTCGGGCGATATGGTTCATGCTGACAATGCACCCAGAATGCTTGCCGCACTGTGCCATACTGCACATGCTCCCTGGGATTACTTTCATACATGTGTCATGGTATATTGGTCCTCGTGCCGTGACTGCTGACGAGTGCAGGCTCACTACAAGCGATCAGCAGAGCACCAGAATGTGTACTCAGCACAGCTTCTGTGACTGGTGCAGGCCTGCAGGCTACCTCCAGCATCTGGATCCGCTGCAATCTGCCTCATGTCCTGCCTGTGGACCTCATGCCTCACCCTCACAGGGCTGTTCCAAGCACCCGCCCTAGGCCTGAGCGCAGAGCAGGGCAACATCTGGCTCCAAGACCAGTGCAGCGGCAGGCTGATGCAGGAGGCTGCTACCATGGCACGCATTGCTGCTGAGCTGTACAGGCTTGTGGACAGTCAAGCACAGCAGGTCGGTGCCCTCAGGCTGTGTTGCTGCTGCCTAGGCTAAGGCAAGGCTGCTTAGTGCTGCTGTCCGGGCCAAGCTTCACCTGCATGCCAAGCTGCCAATGCAGCTGTACATCTGTACTGCCACTCAGCTGCACCTTGTCTGTCACTTTTCCGGGCTGCTCACCACCATGTGAGCCACAGCAAGAAGCACTGCTGGTCATGCCAGCTATCCCAGGTTAATGCAAGCACAGTCATGCTTTTAGGTCCACTGCTGTGTGTGAGCACAGCTGCCTGATATGCTGTGGCTGTACAACAAACCTGAGCATCATGTTGTTTATTCCATGCAGGTGTGCAGGGACTTGCTGCAGAAGGGTGCAAGGGAGCTATATGAAGGTTACAGAGCTTATGCCCTCAAGGCTCCCCTGCCTTGGATGCAAGCTATTGATGCTGGGGCCGTGAGACAGGTCCCTTCGTTCTTCCTCTTATAGTTGGGCTCTTGCCAAGCACATGCTCAGGCCTCAGCTGTACATACCTGACTTTGAGGGAGAACACATACGGAATGGATGCACAATGCTGATGCCAGTTTCGCTGTGCTAGTTGTGTTCAATCAATCAATCAATATATTTAATGTCCAGGGGGGCAACTGGGACCCAACAGACAAGAATTTCAGTTCAGTGAATTCATACAGACAAGATTTGCTTCCTATAAGCAAAGCATTCCCTAAGGAAACCACCACATGCATTTGGTTCACACAAAATCATAAAGTCTGCAATAGTACAACAGTGCTGCAGGAGGTTCAAATGCTGTGACCTGATGTGGCTGTACGCTGGGCAATCAAAAACAAAGTGCTGCTCGTCCTCCACACAATCCAATGACTTGCACACTAGACACAGCCTGTCTGTCCTATCTAGGTGAACACCGTCTGCCCAGCGGCCTGTGTCTACCCGCAGACCATGGCATCCAGTCCATAGTTGTGTTGCATACATGCAGTGGCCCCATGTGCCCAACAAAGTCTGCTGAGTATGAAAGCGTCCATGAGATGGCCCCATGCGCCCAACAGAGTCTGCCAATCCTGACCGTGTCTGCAAGGTGGCCGTTCACATCATGGGACTGGACAGCTCACCTTCAACTTCACCAAGCAGTTGTGATTGCCATTGCAGCATCATCCTCTGTAATGGTACAGGTACTTGACAAAGCGTTCATGTCAGGGGTGCTGCTCATGACAGCTTTCTGGAGCGTAGCCGCAGCCACAGATCACACAAGGGCACCTGCAGATACAACCTCGTCTACAAAAGCCACCACCAGCCCTGCGGTCGTTGCCCTTGGCCCTGCCACAGCTCTGAGGCAGGACCAACCGCCACAGCTGCAGGCCCTGCTACCACAGCTGTAGGACAAGCTGCCACCGAGCCAGGCGGTGCTGTCACTGCAAGGCCACACGCCACTGCTGCAGCTCCTGATGGCCCAATGATTGAAGAGCATGGTGTCGAGCAGAGCAGCAGCAGCTTGGTCGCAGCAGAGCTGTTGGACAGCATGTCATACTTGCAGTTCTGCCGCATGAAGCTCACTGCTTACAACACCCTGCTGAAGAATGTCTTGACATCTGTATCGACCAGTGCCGAGGTAGGTTGATTTGAATGCTGTCCTGCAGCCACTTGGCGTTGAGTTGCAGTCTTTGCTTGCATGAGGCAATGACTTGTCCTGCATGTACCTAACTCATCATGAGCTGGGTAGCGTTGTTTTATTTTTATTTTTATTTTTATAATTTTTTTGGGGGGCAATACACTAGAGCATCCAGCTAGAATGTGCATGGGGAAGGTTGGGCCCCAGCTTTTCAAACACATTCAGCCACATGGTATAACAGACATGCAGCATGACCTCTTCAAACATGGTCAACCTTTCTATACACCACCGGCATGGTTTCTGTGCTGCTTGCCCGGTCGGTGTCATCACCATCCTCTCATAAGTCACAGTATACATCACAGTGTAGGTTGCAAGACCCAACTTTCTGCCATCAACTGATCAGTTCATCAACATATTCTGTTACCGACCAAACCTGCCAAACCATTTGCAAGTGGTGTTGCAGGCCACACAGCTGCTGATGGACAGGCTGCCGTGCTACTCAGATCTGGTTGCTACTCCTGCTGCTGCATCAGCTCATGCTGATGCGTCAGAGTCAGGCAGACAGCAGGCTGCTTGGAGCAGCGACACCATCCTGGCAACACGTGTTATGCTGTTGATGAATGCCCTGGGTGCCTGCTTGCCTGCACTCCCTCAGGTCACTTGGCTAGCTGCTGTGTGCCTGCTATCTTGGCTGGGTGCTGTGTGCTGTGTGCCTGCTTGCTTGTTTGTGATGTGTCTCTGGGGCGGCGAATACAGGTGCAAGGGCGCCAATGAAGTGCATCTGGCCTGCAAACAATGTGTGCATTACATTCTGCCCCAACCTGGGGAAGGCGTTGCATCTGTACGTGTGCTGGCTCCATCACATGCATGATTCAAGATGCGAGGAATGCTGCTGTGTAGCAACTCGGCTGAATCTTGTTGCGTCAGGACGACAACCTTGTGATTGATGGTGCAGGGTGATGCGGCCTTGCAGGCTGCACCTCTGATGTTCCTGTACCTTCAGCATCCTCAGAAGCCTGTTGCAGCTGCAGCCCACAGTCTGTTCTGTGCTATACTGAAGCGCAGTGACAAGGTGTGGCAACAACAACATGGCTGTGGCCTGTCCTGGCCATGACCAAAAATTACGTCAGACTACAGATACACCTTACAGCAATCACGTCTATGTACAACACAGCTGCTTTTGCGACCCTGTGTTTTGATCTGGGTATATGGCAATTCTGTGTATGCTTGTTGTATGCTGACAGGGATACTTTGGGGTGTGTGGCTGCACACGCTGGTCTTGCTGTTGTGCTCTGCTGTCATGGCATCAGGCGAGCGAATATGTCTTGTGCCCTGCAGAAGGAGGAGCTGATACCGTTCTACATGAAAAGGGCACTGGAGGCATACCCGTCCTGCACTCACATCTCTGGCCTGTCAGCTGGAGTGGATGCAGCCATGCGTGAGCTGCCATCTGGAAGCCCTGTGGTTCTTCTGACGTTGCACAGTTTAGCTGATCATGCTTCAGCCTTGCTCAGTGCAACTGGCGGCATGAAGCAGAATCCAGAAGCCGGTCTAGATCTGATACGATTGCTAGCACAAATGCTGCTAGTGGTTGAATTTCAGTTCCTACCTGATGCGCTGAGCATTGTTGGTGCTGTTGTTGTGGGATGCCCAAGCACAGATGTGCAGCTGTCAGCATGCAATTGCATTCATGAGGTACTGATGACAAGCGATGACTACACCAGGAAAGTCAGGTGTGCTCAGTGGTATCAGCATTTGGCTGCTGATTGTGCTGAAGTCAAACCTGTCTCAACACTGGCTGCAGATGACTTTGAAAATCTGTCTCTGACCAAGGGTGCAAATGCTCTGCCGTGAAGTGTACTGACAGTCTGGTGAACTATGGCATGCTGACTTTGTGATGACATTACATCAGCTTTGACCAACACTTTTGCAATGTCGTGCAAGATGGCTGTCTGGCCTCTCACCAGCATGACAGTGATGCTGCCTCTTCAGGGTGTCATCCACATTTACAAATTGGGTGAACAACAGTCGACATGGAGGCAATTGTACTGTGCTATTGTGCTGGTGCCAGTTGTCACCACCATGTGGGGTCACTAGCTGTAGTTGTATCTACACCGTTGTTGCAGGGCTGATATGTTTTGTACAAACTTTTCCGATTGCATATGCACCAGCATTTCATCTTCTCGCAAGCCTAGATTGGCTCGACTGCTATTGGTGAGTACTGGTGCAAAAAGTGCCCTGACCTTGCCCTGCAGCAGAACCGCTGTTAGTCAATCTGAAAAGATGGCTTCGATCTGACAATTGCAGCAGAATGCGGTTAGACGCAATTTTTCCTCGAGCTCTGGTTGCTTACCGTGATATGAGCTTGACAAGGAGGGACACCAACATACATCCAGCGGCAACTCCAATGGCAAACAGCCATTCTTGCCAACTCTGATAATAGACTGTAAAGAAGGTGTTGACTGGTGTCAACATGATGATGACCTGCAACAAAGTCCAGGCACCCGTCAAATTTGGCACAGCAACATGAGCAAGGATGAGGGCCAGGCACTCATCACACCACTTGTTGAGACCATCCAATAGCTTTTCTTCCCTGTTTGCTTGCCAACAGGAGTGAGGTGCGCAGAAAACCTATGCTGAGGCTCAACCATTGGCTCATGCTGTCAATGCTTGGTCATAGATGTTAACTCTATCAATGCTGGCGATGCTCAGTCACAGGCATGCTAGAATAGTTGCTAATAATTGATTTGCAGGTCAACAAGTTTTCTGGTGAGAGTCGTGCACAGTTTGTCAACCCGTTTGTTCAGTGTGCTGCGCAGCCTAGCAAGGGCAAGACAGCTTGTGCGTCAAGCAGGCAATGAAGCAGAGACAGCCAGAGTACCTGAAGCACCACCTCTATGACCAGGATGTATAGGAACGTGGCACTGCTCAATAACCCAGCAAATGGGTTGTACTCATCTTTGATCTTTCGGGCGTTGATCTGATTGAAGATCTGCAACCAGATGTTATACAATACAGCATCAGGCTTGTCTGCTTGGATAACTAGAAGCTAGTGCTACAATTATTATGCGTGTTCAGCTACTTTGCAAGGTGTGCTGATACTTCAACTCGGCTGCAAGAGCTTTTCATGCTGACTGTGCATCTGGCTGCAAGACTGGGCACTGCTGGATGGCTGTACCATCCACTCGTGTAACTTTTGCATAAGACAGCAAAGGCAAACCTGGAAAAAGATGAAGCAGTTGAAAACCACAGAGTTGGACTTCTCTTGTGCATGGGACAGATCCCTGGTATGCTGGTCAGTGCCACGGCTATACAAAGAATGGAATTCCTGGTAGCGTTGGCAGTTGGTAGGGCTGGCTGTGTCTGTTGTGCAGAACAGGTCTGGGTGCTTGGCAGGATCATTGATGATGCATTTACTATTGCTGGTGTCACACAGTGGCACTTCACCTGCATATGCCGTGCTCATTCTGTCAGCAGTTGATGCCTCTCCTGAGATCACCAAGCTTGATTTGCAGGCCAGCATGGGATCAATATGCAACAGTGCAAGACGCAGGAAGAGAACCACAGCAACCGGGCGCTCTGCGCACACATATGCTGCTTGATGCAAGCTAGCATTTAGATTTGCAAGGGCTTCTGTTTCAGGCGGTGAGCTCAAGCCTCAAGACGTGAGGTCAATCTGGCTGCCAGACGGTGAGTGTCATGGCTTTTCTCTTGTGAGGCTAACCTGTGAGGTATATGCTGCCGCTGGCAGTGTAGCAGTCGTCACCAGAGCAGCACACATCAAAGGTGCCCCCAGTCTGGTGGGCCACAACTGACAAAGTGTCAACAGTGAGGTAGCTGAGGTCAAGGCTGCTGTAGGTGGAGCACTCAGTGGGCTGTTTGTAGCGCCCAATGTACTTGTCGGCCCCATATATGATGAGGAACAACCAGAAGAGCTGGTAGCAACCCTGTGTGAAGATGTGTTTCCACATGCTGTTGTTGATGATCCTCTCACTGCGACCGTGAGGCTTCATTAACAGCAGGTCTGGAGTTGGCGCTTCTGTTGCCAAAGCTGCACCCCACAAGAACAGCTGTTCTTGATTATTCACAGCAGCAATGGCCTGCTCTGAAACTTAACGGGCTGTTCGGGTGACCAAGAGCCAAAATGGCGCAGGAGCAGTGCTGCTGCTCTTGACTGCAGCGCGAGCCACAGCAGAGACACTGATTACTCGCATTGCACATGATTTAAGTGGTTCAGGGCACAATTACATTGAGATATGTGGCAGCAACATTGCTTGTGCCAGCTTCATTGCCAATCTGAGACAGACATGGTCAGGCGTGCTAGTGTTTGGGGTTGGGTCAAGACATACATGCATGTTCAGCAATAACCTTTTGTTCTGCATCTTGGATGTCATGTTGGCCCATGTGAGAAGCTCCGGCCGCAGACGAAGCCAAACATGCATAAACAAGCAAGCAGGCATGAGCTGTGGCCTACCCAGGGCTCCTAGCGCATCCATGATAAGGTTGACCCACAGCAGCTGGATCACAGTCAAGGGGGTCTCGCCTTTGGTCAGGGCTGACACAAAGGCAATGACAAGCGCCACAAAGTTGACTGTCAGTTGGAACTGCAGCAGCAGTACACGTCAGTGATCACGCTTATTACATGGCACAGCAGGCCCCAGCAGCCTTCAGATCCTGCTACATGTCACTGATATGGGATGAGCATAGCACTCAGGTGAACCCTTGGGTATCCGGCACAGGCACAGAAAGCTGCAGCATACCAGCAACAGAAGCTAGCATCATAAGCCAGGCACCCAGGTTGATATTGGGCTTATGGCAGCTGCATTTGCATTGAAGTGACAGGCAGAGGCAAGCAGCTTGCTACCAGGAGCTGTAAAGGCCATTGTCATGCCTGTAGCAATGAGTCCGCCTCAGCTGCAAAGCTTGCCTGTAGGAATTTTCTTAGGTTGGCGAACACGCTACGGCCCCATAAAACGGACTTGACAATGCTGCTGAAGTTGTCGTCCATGATGACAATGTCGGCCGCCTCTTTTGCCACTTCAGTGCCGGCGATGCCCATTGCCAATCCTACGTCTGACTCCTTGAGCGCGGGCGCATCATTGGTACCATCGCCCGTCACAGCTACCACCTCTCCGGTCTTCTTGAGTAATTTGACCAGGTTGTACTTGTCAGTGGGTGAGCTGCGGGCCATGACCTGCAAAGCACAACCTTTGGTGAGTGACCTTCATCACAGCCAGGGACATAACAGCAAGCAGACTCAAGCTAGAGCTGGCGGCATAGCATGTGCGGCAAACTGTGTCAAGCTTGCTTCTTTGACATGTTTTGTTGGGCATATAAATGGCTGTTCTGGGGCATTGACAACAGACGGTTAAACGTTTGCCAGAGTTGGAAACCTGGTCATACGATTCTTACACATGACACTATGCAGCAATCACAGCCAAAACCTTACCTGAAGTTTGAGCAATATGGGGATGAGCTCTTCTTCAGTCATTTTCCTGAAAGTGGGTCCTTCCAGGGCCAGGCCACCCTCCATCATGATTCCACACTCCCTGGCGATGTGATTGGCAGTATGTACGTTGTCTCCTGTCACCATGCGCACAAAGATGCCTGCCCTCTTGCAGACAGCCACTGCATCTGGCACCTCTTTGCGCACAGGGTCCTACACAGGCCAAGTGAGCATCACAAGAAGCTGTGTGTTGTGGAATAGCTGGAGCATCACCAACACATGCTTTGGTTCTTCCCTGGTCGCTGAAGCAGTTTGCTTTGCATGAGTATCACTGAGAGCCATGTACAGTTGATGAGGCTTGCATTGGTCAGCATCATATAGTTGCAGGACGCATGGTAGCAGATCTCCAGACGTTGAACAGCTGGCACATTTGGTGTCTGTGATGCTGTGTCCCAACCAAGATGGAACAAAGGATTTCAGGCCAAATTCAGGCTTGTGACTGCACAAGGTGGGCAATACCTTTATGCCTGTGATGGCACAGCAGATAAGATCAGTGTCTGGGGCTTCCTCAAAGAAGTCAACAGGCCGCTGCACGCCTGCTGCAAAGTCTCTGTAGGTGATGCACAGGGTGCGCAGACCCCGTGCTGCCATGCCAGTGGTGGTTTCCTCTAGTTCAGCACGTAAGGCTGTGCTCATGGAAATGACACTGCCATCTGTGCCTATGGCCCTTGTGCACCTCCTCAACACCAACTCTGCTGCACCCTGCACTGCAGTCTCCACAGGTGAGGGCGCTATGTCAGAGCCAGACAGAAACTGTCAGGGCCAGCCAGCCAGCCAGGCAGTGAAAGGTGCATGATCTGGTGCATGTTGGCGTGGGTGCGCGTAGAGCGTCTGACGCATGCAGCGTGGCAGACGAGCAGCGCTTGGCTGAAGAGTGTGTCATGCTGGATCTGTCATTGCCCTTTGGTACAGCTTTTGCAGTGTGGCACATTGCACTGGCTTGCAGCTGCAGGCATGCAGTCAGGCATGATAGCACATATCCCAAATCCTGGTCAAGGGTGTTCTCATCACTTGCAGGTTCCCATGTCTCAGCTTGTATTTGTTTTTGTGGACCTGTTGATGCAGCAAGCAAAGGGAATGGTCAGAAGGTAAATTGAGGGGTCTGACAGGACATGCCTTGTTGTACAGGCGATGGCCATCTGCTGTCTTGATGAGCACACCAGCCATCTTCTTGGCAGAGTCAAAGTCCCACACCTTCTCAACCATGGGTGAGTAGCTGTCTCTGATGGTTTTGTAGTCAGTGCCCCATGTACGCAGCAGCATCAGCAGGGCACACTCTGTGCGGTTGCCCACAAACTCTATGGGGTCCTTCATGATCAGAAACGCCTGGCAGAAAAGGCAATGTCAGGTGGAGCAAAGCATGCAACAAATATTGCCCCAATGTCACAGCTCAATGCAAGTCCTACTGAGTCTGCACATTGATGACTAATTTGACAAGTAAGTTGACAAATAGAGCTGACAAGCAATGAAAGCAAGAACAAGAGGTTTGCCGAATATCCAAAGGTCAGGAGGTAACTGAAACTTGACATCTTGCTGTGAGAGTGAGGTGTGCCCTTGTGCAACAAGCTACAACTGTTTGCAATTCTTAGCTGTGGCTTACTGATGAGTTCACGGCAACACTGGCCTGGAAGGTGTCGAAGAAATCAGCTGGCAGGTCCTCTGGGTGAGGCACCTTGTCATATTTCTTGCCAGCAAACCATCCTTCTACAACTGTCATGCGATTCTCTGTCAAGGTTCCGGTCTGCACAACCCGCAAAAGAGCCTTTACACAACATCACAGACATGTGAAGCACTCTTTGTTTGTATGGTGCCCGCAGGTACATAAGCCAAGCTTGTCATTATGTCAGAAAAGCAGTTGACATTGGTCACAAGCAGCACAAGAAAGGGCAGATATAAAAAGAGATGCAGACAGCAGTGCAAGCCTGTGACCTGAGCCTTGGGTACCTTGTCAGAGCAGATGGCTGTGGCACCACCCATTGTCTCACAAGCTGCCAGTACACGAACAAAGTTGTTGTCCTTCATCATCTTCTTCATGCTGTATGCCAGGGAGATGGTG
>JAABUP010006299.1_pt1 | contig 17053 bp, 27 predicted proteins | sample 5559201 | NCBI WGS metagenome assembly JAABUP01 (sample SAMN10711887, study PRJNA513373) | rock metagenome | isolation source: Antarctica rocks | place: Antarctica
ACGGCATCAAAGTGCGCATCAAAAGCGGTCGACCTATTGCGCTTTCTGGAGTCTGCCGAATCCACACAACTCGCGGTGAATGGAGAACCAAGAGTAGCGTATGCGAAGGCGCGACATACAGGCAACCACCGAGACAGCGCCATGTCAAGCTACAAAATCCGTATTACAACAGAGCAACGACAACAACAGACGGTGAAGGGGAGGGCGGCTCGCAAAGAGGTGATGTAAGAAGGACGAAAATTCGGGAATCAGGACGAGAAAACAACTGTTAAGGGCGGAGCAAATCAGTATTTTTCGAAAGTTCATACTGCAATCCCCAAAAGAGAATCCCCGGAAAGTGTAACGGAGTCTCAGTCTTCATTATGTGGATTTAGCCAAGTCTGACCTTATAGCAGAAGACGAAGCGACGCAATACCCCCTCAACCCCTTGCGCACAGGAAGCTAGCGAGACTGAGGTTTAGCGTTGAGCCCTGTCACATGACCAATATAGTAGCAGAATGCTGGCTGCTACCGCTTTCGATGAGCTAGACGCCCAAGCAGCGAGCATGTCTGCAGACCTATCGAGTTGGGACTTTCTACAGGACCTGGACTTCGGTGTCGACCTAGCTACCGACGGCAAAGCTCAATCTCAAACCCTCAAAACACAGCTCACCAGTACTGAGCGTGTGAAAGAGCAAAATCGCAAGGCACAACAGCGTGCCAGGCAGAAAAAGAAGGTTGGTCAAGAACGGCAAGCGTGTGATCACCCTTGTCAGCCGCTGTCCTAGAACCCTTATGTCTCCTCAGGAACGGTCAGCAAACATAGAGGCTCAACTTGCTGAAACGACCAGCCAACTTCAGCATCTCAGGCTAAGGCAGAGGCAGCTGGAGGCACGGAATCATCTGTTGGAGCTTGCTGCTGTGAATAAGCAGTCAGAACTACCAGCTGCAGCCCCGCAGCGTAGCTTGCAGGCAGGCAAACCATAGCAAAGACGTTGTATTAGCAGCGTCATACGTTCAACACAGCGTACAGCGACAGCAGTGGCGGCCAGGCAACTCTTGCTCTTGTCCTGTAGGCTGAAGCCAGAGAGGTTGTGTTTGACATTTTGGGCAAGGCAGGGCTGGTCAGGACACAGCACGGCACAGCATTTGTACTGACAGTGCATGGATGTGATGAAGAAATCAAGATGGAAGACATTGGCAGAATGGCCTGCACAGATTTTGCTGAGCTATACACAGTAAGCATGTTTTACAGGCATCCATGCTGCCTGTGCAGTGCTGGTGGTGTACCTGTGTAAACAGCCAAAGTCTTGCAAAGCCTTTGTGCACTTGCAGATTTCTTAGAACTCCAGCACAGTAAATGCGTCCCTGATGCAGTGGACTGCATCAGGGGCACAGCTTTGCATCTGCTGTTCACATTTGGTTGCACAGCAGCAATGCACCTTTGGCAATGTTGCACACAAATGCACTTGTTAGCATGATGTTCATTGTGCAGCACCACTGAGGGTTCCAGTGTGTTGCAGGTGTTTGTCCGCAGGCAAGCACAGTGCCTCCTGGACTTGGAAAGCAGCAACAGCAGCAGTAGCACTGCAGCTCTCGCTAAACTGCATCAATGGAGTGTGGAAGCAACAGCAACATTCATCTGCTTTGGAATGGGCAGCCCCAAGAGGCTTGGGACTCTGCATTCCCTCAACATGGAGAGTGCAACACTGTATCCGGAACCTCCACCTGATGATGTTCTTGACGCATTATTGGTGAGGCCAGCTTGCATCAGCATCGAAACTTTGTTAGTCATGCATGTGAAACATTGCTCAGGCAGTGCTGGTGCTAGTGTGACAAAATGCTGTTAGATGTGCATAGCCCAACCCTGCGCGACACTGCCTGCAATCAGCTGTTTGTCGTCAGGCCCTCAGCTGGCAGACCTGTCAGGCACTGACTTGATCAGTCTGTAAGGCAGGCATGTCAGACAGTGGTGGTGTTGTACGGCAGTGGAATGGTGATACAACATATAGCACCTGCAGGAGGTCTTTTGCCAGTGCAGCTGGTCTATGTATGCACATATGCAGGCATCAATGGACTACACTGAGAGTCAACAGCAGGACATGCTGCACCTGCGGCGTCTGTTGTACGGCAAACTTGGGCAGCTGTCAAGAGCCAGGGCAGCCATGATGGCTCAGATGCCGGCAGCAGTCCAGCACGACGCTGTTCTGCCATTCAACCTGGATATGTAGTCCACTGCTAATAATTTCACTGAGACTAAAGAGTGGGCGGACCAGCTGTGTGCAAATCGTGCTGAGGAGAGCCGGGCATATTTGTACTGTGGTGTCTGTCTTTATCGGGGTGTAAGCTTGCTGGCATTTTGCGCAGCATGTGTGTTGTTGAAATCTATTGTGTATTGTTGAAAACAGCTGTGCGTTGTTGAAAACAGCACAGTTTGAGGGGCTGGTCTGGGCTTGAGAGCCTGCTAGCTGTCAGCTTGGTCTTGAAGTACAACAGAGCTGTCGCACTTCAAGACAGTGCTGCGTAGACAATCTCACAGATCGCACCACTCATATAGAACGTTGAAGGCATGGTCACTTTCACCCTCCTGCTGTTGCTGCCCATAAGATCATGGGCGTGTGTGCAGATCACCAGCAGCGTACAGCAGGCAAAGGCAATGGTGCACCAGTACCCCAGGGCTCCAGACACAAAGGCCCTGCTGGAGGTGTTGGCAAGGCTGCATAAGGAGCCATCAGTGGAAAGCCTGGCGCAACCATCTGACTTGGATGATCTGCAGCTCGCTGCAAACTGGCAAGCAGTCGTAGTGTATGTTGAAAGCCTTGATGCAAATGGTGTGCATGGATATGCACCATTTCGCGAGGGTGCAACAAAGGCTGGCATATCAGATGTGTGAGACGTGGCCACTCTGCTGTCAGGTTGATGTTTGTTTGGTTACTAGATTCTTTTAAGTCAAAAGATACCCACAGGTGTAGTGTAGTCACAGAGAGACACATAACATACATATGTAGGCTAGTATGGACGACCGCAGCCATCAAGTGAATATGATGCCAGGCAGCAGCCATATGGGCAATGTGGTGTGTTGCCTGGCATTCTGATGTTGTCAATACTCAAAACACACCCTGGCCTCATTGACACAATGAACTCAACAGGAGTGAATGTCCATTCATGCAGGTGCCAGCATGCTCAAAACATTTTTACGAGCTAGCACAGCGCAAATTGTCTGCGCGTTTACTGGGCTCTGCAAGGCAGTGCAGCCTTGAGAAAGTGTATCTGAGATCCAATCTATCAAGGAAACTGTCTGTGCAAGTTAACCGGAACCACTACTGCCTGCATCTGCCTGTTGACATGGCCCTGCCAGGGTGGAGCATGTATGTGCACATGTGTATAGTTTAGAGTCCTCACCAAACGTCATAATTTCTTCTCATCAAGCAGCACTCAATGACTGAATCTACAAAACCCAAGCAGGCGCCCAACGAATTGACATCTAGCACGATTCGAGACCAAAGAAACAGAGAAATAGCTGCACAACTGTATCAAGGAACAATGTTGACATCAATTTTGACATCAATTGATTCACGTCATGCCAAGCTGCTACCTTTGTACATCCTTATTTTTGAGAGCGGTCTTGAAGACGCTATTCGAGAAGCCCCGTCTTCACTGATCGTCTCAGAAGGGCATAAGATGCTCCGTCTTTGAGACCGTCTCTAAGACGAAGCTTCTCTTGACCGTCCCGAGAAGCACCGTATCAAGAGAAGCCCCAGAGACGCAGCGTCTTAGATGACAACGGGGCGTCTCTAGCCTGTTCAGCGCATTTATTAGCTTCTCAACTTGGCCCATGCGCCCCATACACATGAAACATGCACACATACTTGCATAAGGTGCAAAGTGATCATATCAGAACCCAGTACTCGCCTTTCACTTGTGTATGCTTAGCAAAAGTGAGCAGGCTGAGTGGGCATTACACACACCAACTGGCGTTACACAGTCATGTCAAGCCCATCTGAACAGCTCTGAGTGTTCATTGTTGGCAACAACTACGTCAACATTGATACATCAACTTGGTGTTCACTGTGACAAACTTGAATTTCAACTGTTCACATTTGGCAACCATGAAGTTCAAAGTGTGTACTTTGTGAAATCACTCAACAGTAATACAAGTCACATGAGGGTTAATCATTGTGGCACACTACACAGCATAGCTATCATGTGATGCAACCACAGCTGCATTACCTGTAAGCTGACCTCAACCTTTGTCTGATGGAGCACATGTTGTCATACCAAGAGCGCTGTGACTAAGTGTACAGCTAGTGGTGTACTACTGTAGCCCATGTTCACTTGAGTCACAGGCTGTAGTCCAAATGAAGCAGGATCTTGCCACAGAAGGTCTACCATGTCTCAAACAAAGGAACATGCGACAAACAGCTATGGCACGGGGCGTTTGCATAGCCTCTTCAAGGGCCGTTGCTGCTGCTGTTGCTGCGGCTGCTGCCCTGGCTGCAGCAGGCTGCTGCTGCTGGGCATCATGAGGACTGCTGCAAAGGTCAGGCCACAAATTCAGCGTGTCATTTAGTGGAAAGTCTTGCGGGGGCCCTTGCTTCCACAAGGCAAAGTGAGGACACACACATGCTCGCTGTGTGATGCTGTCAATTGTCACAACTCCATAGCTTGGGTGTCTGCAGCGCTGTTTACCACTGACAGGGACGGTCTCCCACACCAAGTGCCGCATCGTTGCGTTTTTCGCCTCCTTGCCATAGGGCTTGACAGCGTAGTATCTGACTAAAGCTAAAGGTTCCTCAGACTGCTGGTTGTCCTTGCTTGCCACCCGGACTGTAAAGATCATGTGCACCTGAACAAGTCAGCGAGATCAGTGTCAAGGCATGAACTGCACATGCTTCCATGCCTAGCAACATCATACTCTCGGATGCAGTGCAAATGTGACTGGAGCATGCACTGCAACTGAAGCTGTCACATGCAGATTTCACTTTGGCAGCTAGCATAGGCATTTGCTGACAACTAGACAGGCAATACTAGACAAGCAACGCGTATGACAGCTGCTGTTTCAGCTAACCTGTCCAAACCATGGCTCGTCAAGGGGCTGCTCGTCAGAGTCTCGCCTTGAATCTGAACATCATGCAGCACTAAATGCTGTTGGCCTGCGTACTCAGCAAATACCTCTTCTCTGCCTGGCTTGACCAATGCAGGGTGACCACGCACCAGGTCAGCAGTGCCATGGGCAAATGGAACACCAAGCACCCTTTTTAGGTTGACCTGCATGCCCAGGTTGACATTCAATGCTGTGCATAGTTTGACATTCACTGCTATGTATAGATAAATTAGCATGACACACAAGTCATCAATACTAGTCAAGCTATGCAGGGAGGTGCCACCGCAAAGACTTGAGGTAACAGGAAGCAGTCACGACCTTCACTAACCCAACAAGGCAACAAAAGATACAAAAAGTAAGGAAGAAGAAGAGTGGTACCATTTGTCTGCCAACTATCTGTTTGTCTTGCAGAGATGCCGACCATACAATGCTGAGGCAAAATATTTCAGTGATAGCACCTCTGTCAACATGTCCTTCAGACTCAAGTACACCCCTGTGCAGGAACAACAAGGCCATCAATGACCTATCAAGCCCCTCACGAACAAGCGGATGAGGATACATCATAATCTTTATCAATACCCTGCAAGGTGCACTTCTCTGCATTTGATGCAGGGACACAAAAATCAGGGTTTACACACATCAAGACAACACACCTGTGAATCAGCTTCTCCAAAGTGCACAAAGTGCTATCAGTGTGCATGCGCATGTTTCGCAATTGCTGATAGCGTGCGTACACTGCAGAGCATGTCATCAGCCTTTTGTTGTCAAAAGCCTTCTGCAAACGAAGCAATAAAGTCAGCCTCAAAAGGAGGCTAGAATTACCAGCAAAGAGTACAACAATGACGTTTGGCAAAATCCCATCGATAGCCAAGAATTGGTCTTCAGCATGCCTCGCCTTTCCTGTTGACATTTGATGTTACCAAAAGCTTTTGGAGACACAGCTGCCAGTGGATGTGTCTGTCATAAGCGTGCAGCTCAGCAGTAATGCGCTCAGTGTCCAGTCCTTGGGAGGTCACATTTGTGCCATGGAATATACTGATGCTTTCCCAGACAATTGAAGTCCTGATGGAGTACATCCTCTGGATGCCAAACAGCACGCTCTGCAACAAGACAGTGATTGGGAACAGTAGGCTACAATGCTGATGCTGCTGCAGCAATCCATGACTCGCTGGGGCAGCAATCAGACCCCTTAAGGCAAGAACAGGCTCAGCAAAAGCTTTCCACCCTCTCTCATTGGTTGCAGCAGCTTCGTCATACAAAGCAAATCCCTGCAGCACAAATGTGGCTGACAGACCTGCTCAAGCCAAGCACACATTGTAAGGCTTGGCAGTTTGCCCAAAAAAAGGCGGGCTCGCCTCTCTCACATCCTTCTCAGCTTCAGTGATGTTGTGAGATCGCAGAAGCTGCCTTTTGTGACAACATGCTTCACAGCACACATGTGCTTCAAATTCAAGCATTTCACTTTTCAATAAGGTCAGCTGAGTAGAGAAGCAGAGTGCAATAGCACTCCTGGACAGATTTGTCTGGCATCAGCACAAGGTGTGTCCTTCAGGAATAGACACTGTTAGCTTACGGTCTCAAACCCTAGCAATATATAGTCATCTTGTGCTGGCTCATGTCATGCCTGCACTCACCTGCGGCTCGCAACTTGCAGCTGTTTCACAACCAGCTCCATGCCAAGCTGGGCAGCAAGCTGCGTCACCAAAATTGATTGATGCGTCTGGAAGTGACTGAATCTTTGTACTCGCCTGTGGCAGATGACAGTGTGTATTATTGATGTAAGGCGTGCGACGCACAATTGCAGCTACATACCTGGTATTGGGCGTAGGTTTGGAAGTAGTGCAATGTGTTTGCAACATTTTGCTGTTCGCCGATGTTCCACTGAATGGTTCCTGCAGGACAGCCTCAGATGCATGAAGCTTACTGATGTATCATGCGGTGTCATAGACCCTACTGCAGCACAAGAGCCACCCTTACCCCATGCGGCCATTACAACCTGTGCTTTGTTGCGGCCTGCCGAGTCAAGATGCGTGCCATCGCTCCACATCATCACCATGAGGGTTGGGTGGTCCCGACCCAAAACAATCCTTGACACAGCAAGCTCAGTAAGCTTCAAGATTTGTCATTACTGTGAGTCAACGCAAAGAATTGCTACCTGCAGCTGCAGCCATCTGTCACCGCCAGAAGCTTCATTGTACAACCTTGCACTGGTTGTCAAGTCTTTCTGTGCCTTGCGGAACAGCGTGAAAGGCTCATCACCGTTGCTGATCATATCTGTCATTGACTGCCAAAGGTTCTTGCGAACTGAAACACCGACTGGCTCATTGACTTGCAGATCAGGCCCTACGTCTATATGTGCAAACTCGCTGTATTGGCTCATGGCTGTTTGCCAAGATGCCAATGTCCTGAAGAGCTCGCTGAGACTGTGACTGTGACAGGAGTACTTCTTGAGAAGCTGCAGCCAGCAACCAATATCTGCAGCTGCAGCATCAAGTATCTCCAGAGCTAAATGTCATGTGCTCAGTGGTGTGCATAGTAGCGTCAGTAGCCTGAGAGCTTCAGCAGAAATGCCATGACCTCAGCCTCTTGGTTGGGCCTCTGGGCGAGCAGATTCCCTGTCTGTGTCCATTTGCTGCATACGGCCAGCGGTGTAGTCAAGCATGTGGTCACAGAGGTCTTGCTCCTCTGAAGAGTCTGCAGTTGGGGTGACACAGCCTGACTCAAGATCCTCGTCAGGTGGCAGTGCGTGACTTTCAGCTGCATCTACTTCTGAGGCAGCTTGGTGGGGCGGCGCGTCCAGGACATAGTCGATACTGTCTTCAGGACTGCCACAACAGCCTCGGGTTTGATGGTTTTTGACCTGATCGACTACACATTTCGTACTGTTCCTGTCTGGCGTCCGTTTTCCGGGTACTCATATTGCCACTTCCCGCAGAAAGTGATCATGATCTTGGCTAGAGACTTTCGAGTAGAGAGATGGAGCGTTACCCTCCTATGCTACCTGGCAAGACTTGTCAAAAGCACGCAAATAACAGATGCGACAGGGCACTGCACCCTCTGGCATTCATGCTGCATAGCTAAATGAGATATTAGCAAATCTGACATGCAAAATTGACAGTCGTCTTCTGCACTGCTGCATGTTCTGAAGGTATTGAATGATGATGTGGCCAAATCTGGCGTGCACGCTAATCACATGCATTCAGAGAACAAGGCCACCTGCAGCAGTCTCTCTGCAGAGTATGACCAGATCGATCTTTGGGCGGCCAGAGAATGAGCCCAAGTTTGGGATGGAGACAACTGTCAGTCAAGCTTGATGCAGCACAATTGCAGCTGCTACAAGCGCAGACAGAGATGAGGATCAGCATGCAATGTACAGAGCCACAGCAGCATGCTCCAGGCCAGTTACCAAGCATCTGGCAGCGCAGACTTTTTGTTTGGTATTGGCTAGTTTTTGTGTGTGTGTTTGCTGAAGGTCAGACAGATTGCCACTATTGCACCACTGGAACTGCTAGTAGTAATGTTAGTAGGTAGCACTTGGCAGCAGTTCACAGGACGAAGTGTGTACAGGACAGGAAGTACAGCCCTTCAGTAAGAACAAGCGAGCGATGTCAGTCATGGATGTCCACGTGACTGCTTGAATTACTGATAGCTGCAATGAGCGTCGCAGACGCTTTTCTATGAAGAGCGTCTCAAACGGCGCGTCTCAGGCGTAGCTTCTCGAGAAGCCTTGTCTTGAAGACGCTCACGAGAAGCCCTATCATGGAGACGTTCAGGTCAGGGACAAGCTCAGCAAGCTCGCACACATGCTGTGAACACATTACAGCCATTGTAATCAGTAGTGCAAAAGAGGGAGAAAGAAGACGAAACGTCCTTTCGGACTGCCGTTTGAACGAGAAGCTGGGAATTGGTGGCATTGAATTCTGCTGCAGAATGTTTGCCCTCAATCCCTTGAAGCTTCAGCAGCCGGGTGCAGAGTCTGACTCCATGTCTGCCGATCTGTGTAACTGGGACTTTTTGCAGGACCTGGATTTTGCAGCTGACCTGGAGATAGACAACAACGCTATCTCCCAAATCGCGGCGCCACACTCTTCAAGTCACGAGCGCCAGAAAGAGAGAAATCGCAAAGCACAGCAGCGGGCCAGGCAAAAGAAGAAGGTTTGGAAAGTCTGCCACCGTCAGCCTTGTAAGCGCAAGCCTCGAGTGCTATAAGCAGCGCCCGACATTCTCTGTGTCCCAGGAACGGTCGCAAAATATAGAGTGTCAGCTTGCCGAGACGACCAGCCAGCTTCACGCCCTCAAGTTGAGGCAGACACAGCTCGAAGCACGAAATCACTTGCTGGAGCTCGCTGCTGCCAACAAGTTACCAGCTTCTGCGCCACAGCAGAGCTTACAGGTGGGTCAGCCTTACCCCAGCTTAGCAGGCATGATAGTGTCTCCAGTCAGCGTACATTCTGCAGACTGTACGAGATGACAGCAGTGAACTTCTTGCTGTGTTTTCACAGGCTGAGACGAGAGGAATTGTACTGAACATTTTGGAAAAGTCAGGACTGATGAGATCACAGCAGGGCAATGCCATCATGCTGACAGTGCATGGCTTTGATGAGGAAATGAACTTGGAAGACATCAGCAGCATGCCCCATACAGATCTTGCCAAGCTATACACGGTAACAGGCCATGCACTGCCTGACATTTACATAGCAAATTGAGTCAAGGAGATCCAACCGTTACAATGCAGATTGTGTAAATCATGCGAATCCTTGATGGAGTTTGAGCTTATTATGACTTGCACAAGCAAATCAGCAAGACCAAGATGCTCATCATGCAGATACTGACAGCCTTTCTCCAGCAAAATCGTGCTTCTCAAAATGCTGTCATCCAGCACACAAAGCTCAGATGAAGGCTGCATCAGATCTAATGCCTTGCAGGCATATGTCCAGAAGCAGGCACAGTGCCTTCTGGACGTGGAAGGCAACAACGACAGTAATAATCCAGCGCTTGCTGAAATGCATCGCTGGAGTGTGGAGTCGACAGCAATGCTCATCTGCTTTGCAACAGGCAGCGCAAGCAATCAACTGACTTCCTTCCAGCTCAACATGAAGAATGGAACATTGTCTCAGGAGCCTTCACCTAATGGTGATCCTGCTGAGTTGTTGGTGAGACATGCTGATGGTTGGCAAACAGCTCTTTGAAATTGTGCACTTTGTATTGTGCTGCCTTGATCTGTCCGGAAGGTGATGTGCTATGTGCACATTTAATTGTGCCTCTGCTGTCAGCTAGCCTTCTGTCAACCGACTGTTGCTTCATTGCTCAATCGTTAAGTACGACGTGATGAGGCAGAGCGTCTATGCCAAAAGTAATGTTGGCTACACAATCGTGTTGCTTGGAGAGCATTGACACAGCAAGCACACTTCGAGTCAAGCGCTGGCACATGTCCTTCCAGTGGTACAGTCAGATTACATGAACTCTTTGCATATGTGCAGGCAGCAATGAACTACTCTGAGAACCAGAAGCAAGACATACTGCACTTAAGACGCCTTTTCTATGGCAAGTTGGGGCAGCTGTCAAGAGCAAGGGCTGCCATTATGGAGCAAATGCCTGCAGCAGTTCAGCCTAGCCCTGTTCCGCCCTTCAACCTAGATATCAAGTTCACAGCTAATAAGCTTGCTGAGACCAAAGAGTGGGCTGACCAGCTGTGTGCAAATCGTGCTGAGGAGAGCCGGGCATATCTATACTGCACCATCTGTCTGTCTCGTGGTGTAAGTCTTGTGACAGTCAGTGTGACTGACCTTTTGTCGCTAAAATATTGTCATCATCGATTGACGTGCAGTAGTTTGATGCATGCTTGGTCCCAAGTGTGCACATGTTTATCTGCATGCTGATTTTGGCTTGCGTGTCAAGCTATCAAAGGATCAGTGATCCACGATTTGCAGCTAATTATGTACTCTTGACCTCTGTATCTGCCTTTGATTTCTTGAGCTTTTGTGCAGATCACGAGCAGCCTGCAGCAGGCGGTGGCAATGGTGCATCAGTACCCCAAGGCCGCAAGCTACAAAGTCCTCTTGGATGTCTTAGCACAGCTGCACAATGAGCCTACAAAGGAACAAGTAGCAGAGGGGTCCGGCTTGGATGATCTACAACTGGCTGCAAACTGGCAAGCAGTAGTACAGTATGTGGAGAGCCTTGGTGCAAAAGATGCGCATGGGTATTGCCGATTGATCAAACTTTCAGCATAGGTAGATGCATCAAGTGCATGAAAAAATATAAGTCTGGTCATGTAAACCGAGTAAAGCAGGCCATAATCATGCTTGTCACAAGATAAGTCTGCTTTTTCCACGACTTTCTTGTGCTGCAACATGAGTAAGACAGCTGCTGCAGCTGACCAAGTCATGCGTAGTGAACCACGTACACGGGGCTACCCTTTGCTCAGCCCTGTCCTGTGCGGGCCTGGAAGGGGGGGAAGACAAGCAATTTGTGCCACTACTTTCTTGTGTTGCAACTTCACATGTACTGAACTACGAGGGGGGGGGGGGGGCGAGGCACGAATATGAATCGACGACCCTTCGAAAGAGTAGATGAAAGTTCACCGGAACTTGGGACGCTAAGCACTGTCACAACATGCTTGCATCCGATCTCTTGAGTGAGTTGGGGCCAGTGCCAGAATCCAATCTTGCAGACTTGTCAAATTGGGATTTTATACAGGATCTGGACTTCGGTTGCGTGCTTGAGCAGGGCAACAACGCTCAAGCCCAAGTCGAGGGACCTCAACTAATCGCGGGACCTCAACCAACCAGTAACGAGCGGCTGAAAGAAAAGAACCGCAAAGCACAGCAGCGGGCAAGGCAGAAGAAAAAGGTGTATACAGCTACTTGTGCCTGATCTCCTCTGTAGCTTCCAGAGTTCAAGTGCTGGCTTGACCCTTTCATGTAATCTCAGGAGCGATCGCAGACCATAGAAGCGCAGCTTGCTGAGACAACCAGCCAGCTTCATGATCTCAGACTAAGGCAGAGGCAGCTTGAAGCACGGAATCATCTACTAGAGCTTGCTGCTGCCAACAAGCAGCAGGCGTCTCCAGTGTCAGCACCACAAGGAAGCTTGCAGGTACGGCAGGTTGATGCATCCAGACTGAACATGCATTCGGCACACTGTCACTGGCAAAGCTGCACCTGCAAAGATCTTTCTGACAACCTCTTCAACTTTCTCAGGCTGAGGCCAGAGAAGGCGTTTTGAGGATTCTTGACAAGTCAGGGCTCACTAGGACACAGCAGGGCAAAGCTTTTGTGCTGACAGTGCACGGCTTCAATGAAGAGATCAAGATGGAGGATGTCAGCAAAATGCCCCACACAGACATTGCCAAGCTGTACACGGTACAGTATGCATGGTCTACAAGCACTAATCTTGGCCTTGCATTGGTCATACTGCATGCAGCATCTTGCATGACCAGGACAAAGGACCTGCAACATCTTCAGGAAGTTGTTATAGGATGTGAAGTTGCGTCATGAAGTTGCAGACTGCTTCAATGCTGTCGCGAGGCTGCCTCTCTGTGTCACTAACGCGTGAACCTGGTTATCAGCTTACTGCAACTAAGCTCTTTGTGAAGCACTGTTTCCATTGCTTTGCAGCCTTCCAATCTGGTGTCTTGCAGGCACATGTCCGCAAGGTTGCACAATGCCTTCTGGATGTGGAGGGCAACAGTGAAGCCAGTCATTCTGCATTGGCAGAAATACACCGCTTGAGCGTGGAGCTGACAGCTGTGCTCATCTGCTTCTCAATGGGCAGTCCCAGCAATAATGGCATCATCCATTCGCTCAACATGGAGAATGGCACCCTGTTTCAAGAGCCTCCACCTGACAGCAACCCTGACGAATTGCTCGTGAGACATATCAGTGCTATCCTGCTTGTCATTCTGTGCCACCTGCAGCTTGCCTTGCCATGTGTGAAGCAAGTGGTTATTCAAGAGCAAGTATGTCAAGTGCAACATGACTTCCTTGAGCCTGCATTGCAATCATGCCAACTAATCGCTTTCGTTTGAACAACTCTGACTATTGGCACTGTTGACTAGTGTTATAATTGACCATCATGTTTACTGAAATCATTTGGCCGGCATCTGCTGATGCGCATTTGCTGTTTTGTGCTGCATGTAATCTGTGCCCATACGCAGGCAGCAACAAACTTCACAGAGAGTCAACAGCAAGATATGCTGCATCTCAGACGCCTGTTTTTTGGAAAGCTTGGACAGCTGTCAAGAGTGAGGGCAGCCATTATGAAACAAATGCCTGCAGCCGTTCAGCCCAGTCCTGTTCTGCCATTCAACCTGGACTTCAAATCCACTGCTAACAAGCTGGCTGAGACCAAAGAGTGGGCTGACCAGCTGTGTGCCAATCGTGCTGAGGAGAGCCGGGCCTTTCTAACCTGTGGTTTCTGTTTATACCGCGGAGTAAGCTTCTTGGCATGTGCATGACATCTCATGCTATTCAGACATGTCCAATGCTGGTGTTATTGGTGTTGGGAACCCTGCTAGCCTCAATCAGTTTGGCAGCTAATAGCTATCAGTCTGGGGTCTGGGTCCCCTTACCTGCAAAGCAATGTCTTTGATGAGCTGCCGATTCAGCAGGAATCATCATCAACTGAATTGCTGCGTTTGAGTCCTTGTTGCTGCTGTCCAGCTTGTCAGTTTCCATGCAGATCCAGACCAGCCTACAGCATGCAGTGGCAATGGTGCACCAGTATCCCAGGGCTCCAGACACAAAGGTGCTGCTGGAAACTGTGGCTCAGCTTCACAAAGAGCCCTCAGTGGAAAGCCTGGTAGCTGGGTCTGGCTTGGATGATCAGCAACATGCTGCAAGCTGGCAAGCAGTTACGCAGTACCTTGAGAGTCTTGATGCAAATGGTGTGCATGGATATACACCTTTCCGCAAGATTGCAACAGAGGCTTGTTCACCAAGAACTCAAGGAGATGTGGCTACATCATGACTTGTCGGTCAGTAAGTTCATGGCATTGTTGATTGAGGCAAACTGCCATCATTGAGATGAACATGCAGGGTGTGTGGATTCAGAGCATTTACATTCTGTGTTTGTGAAGAATTGTGGTGGTTTGCTGTGCTGTCAAAAGATGCTGCAGAGCTCATCACTTGGGTTAGTGTACAGGCAGTTTCATAATCATGCCGCAGCAGCGCTGCTAGCAATCATCTGATGAGTTAGACAAGGCTCACCCATCTTTGTATCAGCCAACTTTTTGATTCCTGACTAAAACTGACTATGTTGGTATTAAAAACAAAGATGCGCTAAGTGACATGCAACACTGTTCGAGCTGCAACTTTGTTGTCCGTTGTAATCTGGACCCTTAGGCTGTTTTCTCTCCATCTAGCAGACTTCATTTCTTTCTGCAGCTGGTTTGTCGCCTAATACCACCTGGTAGCTGTTGACTCTTAAATTCAGCAAGAGACATGCATACCTTTGTGTTCATCCTCAGCCTCCCCCCCAGCTTTTGCTGACAAGAGTTTTTTAGAAGATGAAGATGAAACGTCCTGTAGAACCAATGCCTTTCAAACGAGAAGCCCAGAGATCGGAGCAACAGAACGACAATGTGTGCCGACATGTCGACATGGGACTTTTCAGAGGATTTGGACTGCGGTCTTGACTTTTACTTTGGTAACAACCCGGTACCTCAGGTTGCAGACAAAACAACCAGTTATGAACGTCAGAAAGAGCTGAATCGCACAGCACAGCAGCGGACCAGACAGAAAAAGAAGGTTCGTGAAGTCTCCCACTTCCAGCCTGGCGGTCTTACAATTTTAGCCTCGAGGATGTCTCCTCGACGCCTGGTGTCTACTATGTTTCAGGAACGCTCATCAAGCATTGAGGCTCAGCTTGCTGAGACAACCGACCAGCTGCACGACCTCAGGCTGAGGCAGAGTCAACTTAAAGCACAGAACCACCTGTTGGAGCTTGCTGTCCCCAATAACCATGCGGGCTTACCAGCTTCAGTGCCGCAGCAAAGCTTGCAGGTGAAATAGCAAAGCTGTAGGATAGCAAATGTGTTTAGTATTTCTGCTCAGCAGGCATTCGACAGAATGTCCATCTCTTGCTCTTTTGCCACAGGCTGAGGCTGGAGAAGTTGTGCTAAAGGTTTTGGAAAAATCAGGGTTGATCAGGACACAACAGGGCGCAGCCTTGATGCTGACAGCACATGGCTATGAAACAGAAGTGAAAATAGAAGACATCGGCAGGATGTCTCGCATAGATCTTGCCAACTTATACACAGTAAACAGAAACAGTCCGAAAGCATCACCAATGCTGTGCAATGGGATTAGCACACACTATGCATCTTGCGTGTGCCCAGTATACCACCCATGGGGTTTTCAAACGCTGCATGACTCATGTCAAGTGATTTGCGTGATCATCAAGCTCATGCTGCAATCGGAATTACCGACACCTTGACCACTCTTTGTCAGCTGTGACTGCACAATCATGCTTCAAGCTTTGCATGTGTTGCAGACTACTATGTTCTGCACAGCCTCTCACCAAGCACCCACAACAGTCTGAGCAATGACTGTTGCACCATCCAACGGCGCATGGCTTGCAGGCATATGTACGCAAGCAGGCACGGTGCCTTCTGGCTGTGGATGGCAACACCGAGATCAGCCATCCATCACTTACTGAAATGCATCAGAGAGGCCTGGAGGCAACAGCAGTGCTCATGTGCTTCTCAATGTGCAGTCCTAGCAACCATGGCATCACCCATTCGCTCAACATGAAGGATGGCACATTGTTCCAGGAGCCTCCATCTGCTGATGCTCTTGCCCAACTGCTGGTGAGACATGCTGATCATTGCTATAGGACCAAGGCTCATGCAGCTCACACATCGCTTAAGTAGTACTGACAAGACAGTCGCATTATCTGGTCTAGAAGCTGCAGCCTAACATTGCCCCGCTGCGCTGTCAGTAAGCCCAATTTCATCAACACATTTGTCTGTTGTATCGACAGACCTTACAGGGATGCTCAGAACAGACTGCTCTGAAGAGACAAGACTTGCCCTGCATGTGCCAAGCTCATCATGAGCCGGAAAGCGTATACAGTATCATTATTATTAGTGTTATCACCATTATCATTGTTCCTTTGTTATTGTGTCTCCAAAGGTCAAGCATACAGTCAAGCGTACTCAGTTGGTGGATCCAGACCCAGCAGTGACTTTATCAGAAGTAGAACAGCGGTCAAGCTGTCTGCATGGCATTTGCAGATGCTCTTGCCCTAGCACAGCCATGTTGTGAGGTCTATGCGTGTGTGCAGGTGGCAATGGACTTCTCCAAGAGACAACAGGAAGACATGCTGCATCTGAGGCGCCTGTTCTATGGCAAACTTGGGCAGCTGTCAAGGGCAAGGGCTGCTGTCATGGATCGATTGCCAGCAGAAGTCCAGCACATCACTGATGTGCCATCCAACAAAGCTATAGCTCGCGAGCATGCTGACACCACAGACTGGGCTGAACAGCTGTGTGCAAATGGTGCTGAGGAAAGCAGGACACATTTGTACTGTGCTGTGGCCCTGTACGGCGGGGTGAGTTGCTGCAATTCCAGCATTCATGCATCACCACTCTTTTACAAGCGTGATTGATTATTCTCTCTCACTATCACATGTGCGCATGTTTGGTATTCTCAACAACAAAATTCAGCTTTTTGTTTCAGTCACACCTGCTCTGACTTTGCCTCAGGGTTGGCATCAATCATCAAACACGTTTGTTGGACTCCATGCTTGCTCCATGGCCTGCTACCCATTGGCATGGTGCTTGTACGCATCTCTTCTCTGATCTGTCTGGCATCTCTGTCGAGCTTTGACAACTCTGCAAAGTTGTGAAGCCCACATTGTGGTCAACATGTATAGCTCCATCTCAGGTTGTGAAATTGTGTCCAGATTACGAGCAGTCGCCAACAGGCAGCCATGATGGTGCACTACTATCCCAGGGCTGGAGGCTAC
>JAABUP010006300.1_pt1 | contig 17052 bp, 14 predicted proteins | sample 5559201 | NCBI WGS metagenome assembly JAABUP01 (sample SAMN10711887, study PRJNA513373) | rock metagenome | isolation source: Antarctica rocks | place: Antarctica
GGTCGGCCCGGATGCCACCGGGGTTCATGAAGGCGATCTGTGGTGCCTGGCCCCCGGTCACCGTGCTCGGGTCGGCGAGCTGGGCGTCGGCGATGAGGTCTCCCAGCGCGGACTCGCCGGCCGGGTTCGCCTTGGTGGTCACGTCCGTGGTGATCTGGCCGATGACCCGGCTCGCGATCGGCTTGATCAGGGTCTTGTACTGGTTGATCAGCGCCGTCTCCTGCGGGTCCTTGGCGACGTCGCGGGTGACCAGCATGTTCGTGCCCTGGACCGAGGCACGGACGATGTCCTTGGTCCGGCGGTCGTAGGTGAGGTCGGTCTCGGTGAAGAGCCGGCCGAAGGACGACGCCGAGGTCAGCAGGCGCGGCTGGCCGGCGGGGTCCGTGACGTTGCAGGTGTAGGGCTGGTGGGTGTGGCCCGAGACGACCATGTCGATGGCGGGGTCGAGCTTCGCCGTGATGTCGAGGATCGGCGAGCTGGCGGCGATGAGGCTGCCGCCCTTGTCACACGTGTAGTCGTAGTTCGGGTTCACGGGGTACTGCTTGCCGTCGGGTGCCGTCCACAGCTGCTTGGCGGGGGTCCCGCCCTGGTGCACGAGGACGACGATCGCGTTGACGCCCTTCTTGCGCAGGACCGGCACCAGCGCGTTCGCCGTCTGGACCTCGTCCTTGAACTCCAGCCCGGCGACTCCCGCGGCCGTGACGATGCTCGGGGTGTCCTTGAGCGTCATCCCGATGAAGCCGATCTTGGCGCCCTTGATGTTCTTGATCGCGTAGCTGGGCAGGATGGTGTCGTTCGTCCCGGCGTACTTGACGTTGGCGGCGAGGAAGTCGAAGTCGGCTCCCTCGAAGGTGTGGGCCGCGCAGGAGTTCTGGTTGTTCAGCCCGGCGCCGTCGTCGATACAGCCGCCGTGCTGCATGCGCTGCAGCTCCTTGTAACCCTCGTCGAACTCGTGGTTGCCCACGGCGGTGACGTCGAGGCCGAGCGTGTTCATCGCCTCGATCGTCGGCTCGTCGTGGAAGGCCGCGGACAGCAGAGGCGACGCACCGATGATGTCCCCGGCAGCGACGGTGAGCGAGTTCGGGTGGCCCTGCCGGGCTTGCTTGAGGTGGGTCGCGAGGTACTCCACGCCGCCGGCGTCCAGCGTGACGTCGACGGGCTTTCCCGTGGCGGGGTCGATCTTGTGGTCGACGGTCACCCTTCCCGAGGACCCGCTGGGCGGCTCGAGGTTGCCGTGAAAGTCGTTGAACGAGAGGATCTGGATGTCCATGGTCGGCCCGTTCTTGGCCGCCTCGGACGTACCGCTCGTGGCGGTCACACCGGCGAGGGCGCAGGCCCCCACCGCGAGGGCGCCGATCAGACGCCGTCCTGACACTGCAGACATGGTGCTCCCTAGCTACCGAAGGTTCCCCGAGCGCGCACAACGTACCGTCCCGAGACGACCGGAAAGTGGCCAGAGCACAACTCCTTGACCAAATCCTGAGAGGTCGCTCCTCGCCGGCGTGGTGGAATCTGTCCATGACCCGTCCGACGACCCCAGCGGTGCTGTCCACGACTCCTCAGCTGTCGGACCCGGCTCGCGATGACGTCCTGCGGCTCGTGACGGCCGCCACCGAGACGGACGGGACGTCCCCCCTCTCGGAGCAGTTCGTCCTCGACCTGCGACACGAGTCGGGGGCTCGTCACACCCTCGCGTATGCCGGGCCCGGCCTTGTCGGGTACGCCCAGGTCAGCGCCGGCGCGGCTGAGCTCGTGGTGCTCCCGCAGGCTCGGCGACAGGGGTTCGGCTCGGACCTGCTGGACGCCGTTCCGGCGCAGGTCCCGGTGTGGGCGCACGGCGACCTGCCGGAGTCGGCCGCCTTCGCCGAGGCACACGGGATGGAGGTGGTGCGAGAGCTCTTCGTCCTCGGGCGCTCGGTCGCCGAGGACGCGCCGCTCGACGAGCCGGTGCTGCCCGACGGCCTGACCGTGCGGACCTTCATGCCCGGCCAGGACGAGGACGAGTGGCTCCGGGTCAACGCCGCCGCCTTTCGCCACCACCCCGAGCAGGGCCGGCTCACCCGGGCCGACCTCGCCGAGCGGATGTCGCAGCGGTGGTTCGACAGCCGCGGGCTCCTCCTCGTGGTGCCCGTCCAGGAGCAGGACTCGATCGCCGCCTTCCACTGGACGAGGATCCACCCGGCGGGGGTCAAGGGCCCCGGACGGGTGGGCGAGGTGTATGTCGTCGGGGTCGACCCGGCATACCAGGGCAAGGGCCTCGGCCGACCCCTCACCCTCCTCGGGCTCCACCACCTCGAGAAGGCGGGGATGTCGGATGTCATCCTCTACGTCGACGGCGACAACCCGGCAGCGTTGAAGATCTACCGGGGTCTGGGGTTCACCACCCGCGCGGTCGACCGGATGTATTCACGCCGTGTTAGCGCGACAATGGGACGATGAGCAGCATGTCCGCGAACGCCGAACGGCCCGAGCTCGAGAACGCGCCGTTCTCTGATGCCTCCGTGCGATCGCTGGCGAGCGCCATCCCGGCTCACCGCAGCTTTCAGCCGAGAGCAGCCAACGGCCAGTTCGTCCGCACCCCGGTGCCCGGCGAGCTGCCCGCCGACCGCTTCCTCGAGCGAGAGATCTCGTGGCTGCAGTTCAACGAGCGGGTGTTGCAGCTGGCCATGGACGAGGACGTGCCACTCCTCGAGCGAGTCAAGTTCCTGGCGATCTTCTCCAACAACCTCGACGAGTTCTTCATGGTCCGCGTCGCCGGTCTCAAGCGGCGGATCGCCACGGGCCTGGCTGTCCGGTCGGCGTCCGGGCTCGAGCCGCGCGAGGTCCTCGAGCGGGTCGGTGAGGTGGCCCAGCAGCTGATGGCGCTGCAGGCACAGGTGTTCGTCGAGCAGCTGCGGCCGGCCCTGGAGAAAGAGGGCATCACCATCACCCGCTGGGACGAGCTGAGCGAGCCTGAGCGTGGGCCGCTCCATCAGCTCTTCACCGAGCAGATCTTCCCCGTCCTCACGCCGCTGTCCGTCGACCCGGCGCACCCCTTCCCCTACATCTCGGGGCTCTCGCTCAACCTTGCGGTGACGCTCGTCAACCCCAAGACCGGCAAAGAGCACTTCGCGAGGGTCAAGGTGCCCCCGTCCCTGCCGCGGCTGCTCCAGGTGGGTGGGGAGGACCACGACGGCGAGTATGCCGTGCGCCTCGTGCCGCTCGAGGACGTGATCGCCGCCCACCTCGACCACCTCTTCACCGGCATGGAGGTCCATGAGCACACGACCTTCCGGGTCACCCGCAACGAGGACCTCGAGGTCGAGGAGGACGACGCCGAGAACCTCCTCACCGCGCTCGAGAAGGAGCTGACCCGGCGCCGGTTCGGCCCTCCGGTGCGCCTCGAGGTGGAGGAGGACATCCACGAGCACGTCCTCGACCTGCTCAGCCGCGAGCTGCAGATTCGCCGCAGCGAGGTCTATCGCATCCCGGCGCCGCTGGACCTGCGCGGCCTCTTCCTCATCGGTGACCTCGAGCGCTCCGACCTCAAGTACGACTCCTTCGTGCCGCTGACCCAGCCCGATCTCTCTCCCACCGAGAGCTCCCAGGCCGGCGACATCTTCGCGTCCGTCCGGGCCAAGGACATCCTGCTCCACCACCCCTACGACTCGTTCTCGACGTCGGTCCAGGCGTTCATCGAGCAGGCGGCCGCCGACCCGAGGGTCCTCGCGATCAAGCAGACCCTCTATCGGACCTCGGGTGACTCGCCCATCGTCGATGCCCTCATCGACGCCGCCGAGGCGGGTAAGCAGGTGCTGGCCGTCGTGGAGATCAAGGCCCGCTTCGACGAGGTCAACAACATCAGCTGGGCGCGCAAGCTTGAAGAGGCTGGTGTCCACGTCGTCTACGGCATCGTCGGCCTCAAGACCCACGCGAAGCTCTGCCTCGTCGTCCGCCAGGAGGCTGAGGGCCTGGTGCGCTACTGCCACATCGGCACCGGCAACTACAACCCCAAGACCGCCCGCCACTACGAGGACCTCGGGGTGCTCACCTGTGACCCGCAGGTCGGCGAGGACATGACCCGCCTGTTCAACCAGCTCTCGGGGATCGCGCCGCGCAGCCGGTTCAAGCGGCTGCTCGTCGCCCCACGCACCGTACGCACCGGGCTCGTCGAGCAGATCGAGGCGGAGACGAGGCGGCACGAGAAGTCCGGCAAGGGCCACATCGCCGTCAAGGTCAACTCCATCGTCGACGAGCAGGTCATCGACGCGCTCTACCTCGCGTCGCAGGCCGGCGTCCGGGTGGACATCTGGGTGCGGGGGATCTGCGCTCTCCGCCCGGGCGTCGAGGGGCTGAGCGAGATGATCAGCGTCCGGTCGACTCTCGGCCGCTTCCTCGAGCACTCGCGGGTCTTCTGGTTCGGCGGCGACGGCGATCCGCAGGTCTTTCTCGGCAGCGCTGACATGATGCACCGCAACCTCGATCGACGGGTCGAGGCGCTGGTGCGGATCACCGACCCGGTCCACGTGGCCGAGATCAGCGCGCTGCTCGAGCTCGGCGCCTCGAGCTCGTCGTCACGCTGGGAGCTCAGCGGCGACGGTCGGTGGACCCGTCACCACCACGGCGCGGACGGCGAACCGCTCACGGACATCCAGTCGGAGCTGATCGAGATGCACCTCAAGCGCCGCCGCAAGGCTCGTCGCCGATAGGTTCGGCGGATGACCGTGATCCCCGCGGCCGGGACCCTGCCCTGGCGTGAGCGCCGTGGAAACCTCGAGGTCGCCATGGTCCACCGACCAAAGTACGACGACTGGTCCTGGGCCAAGGGCAAGCTGGACCCGGGCGAGGAGTGGCCCGTGGCGGCCGTGCGCGAGACCCAGGAGGAGACGGGGTTCGAGGTCCGGCTCGGGATACCGCTACCCGCCACGACCTACACCGTGCTCGACAAGTCGGGGCTCACCGCGACCAAGGAGGTCCGCTACTGGGCGGCGGAGGTCGTCGGCGGCACGGGCGAGCTGGAGAACGAGATCGACGAGGTGACCTGGCTGGATGTCGGAAAGGCGCACGACCGGCTCGACTACGCCCGCGACCGCGAACAGCTGCGAGCGCTCGTTCGGGCGCACACCGCCGGGGCCCTGACGACCTGGCCGGTGGTCGTCATCCGGCACGCCAAGGCGCGGTCCCGCGCCTCCTGGCCCGACGAGGACCAGCTCCGCCCGCTCGACAGTCGTGGCCTCGCGCAGGCGGGGGCCCTGGTGCCGCTTCTGGCGACCTTCCGCGTCCGGCGACTGATCTCCTCCCCCTCCCGCCGGTGCATCGACACCCTCCGACCGTATGCCGCGGCCAGGGGGCTGCCGATCCGGCTCAAGAAGAGCCTGTCCGAGGAGGGGTTCGCCGCGCGGCCCCACCGGGCCGTTCGGCTCCTGGCTGGGGTCGCCGAGCGCGGGACGCCGGTCGCCCTGTGCAGCCACGGCCCGGTGCTGCCCGCTCTCCTCGAGCTGCTGTGCCAGCGCGTCGACCCGAGCTCGCCGCAGGGCGCGGCCGCCGACGCCTGCCTCCAGGAGGCCGCGAACCAGTCGATGTCCAAGGGTGAGGTTCTCGTCTGCCACGTCGTCGGCTCCGGTGACGCTGCGCGGGTGGTCTCCGTCGAGCGGCACCCCAGCTGACCGCCGACCGGCCGCACGGCATACCCGACCGGCCATCCGGCATACCTCCGTTTGCAGGTGGGCAGACGTGACTGCATGCCAGCGCCTGGACTGATGTCCCCCGCCGGGCCAACCCGATGACCCCAGACCGTCGACTTTCGTTCACCGGGCGTTAACCCACTAGGGACGTTCCTTCACCCTGGCCACCTATCGTCCCTGACGGGACCTGGCGCGGCACTGTGGCCGCGGGGACCACACAAAGCCACCTGAACCTCGAGAGGGAAGACCCTGTGAGACTCCTCCGTACCAGCGCCATCGGCGCCGTCGCCCTGACGGGCGCCCTGGCACTGTCCGCCTGCGGCAGCGACAACAACTCCAGCCCCGGGAGCGCTGGCGGTGGCTCTACCGGCAACGCTGGGGCGACGACGAGCAGCCCCGCTGCCGGCGACTGCTTCTCCGGCACGCTCAGCGGAGAGGGCTCGACCGCCCAGAAGAACGCCATCGAGGCGGCCGTGAAGTCCTTCCAGGGTGCCTGCCCCGACGCGACGATCAACTACAACGCCACCGGCTCCGGCGCCGGCATCAAGCAGTTCACCGCCAAGCAGGTCGACTTCGCGGGCTCCGACTCCTCGCTCAAGCCGGAGGAGGCCACCGCGGCCAAGACCACCTGCGGGTCGGACGCATGGAACCTGCCGATGGTGGCCGGGCCGATCGCCGTGGCCTACAACGTCAAGGGCGTCGACAAGCTCATCCTCAACGCCGACGTCACCGCAAAGATCTTCAACGGCGTCGTCACCACCTGGAACGACCCGGCCATCGCCGCTCTGAACCCCGGCGTGACGCTTCCGGCGACCGCGGTCAAGGTCTTCTTCCGCTCCGACGAGTCCGGCACGACCGAGAACTTCACCCAGTACCTCAAGGCTGCTGCCGCCTCGTCATGGACGGCGAGCCCGAGCAAGAAGTGGTCCGGCAAGGGCGAGGGCAAGGAGAAGTCCGCCGGTGTCTCCAGCGCCGTGGCACAGACCGATGGCGGCATCACCTACACCGAATGGTCATACGCCACGCAGAACAAGCTTGCGATGGCCCAGATCGACACGGGCGCCGGCCCCGTCGAGCTGACCGGTGAGACCGCTGGCAAGGCGGTCTCGGCCGCCAAGCAGGCGGGCACGGGCAACGACCTGGCGCTCAAGCTGGACTACGCCACCAAGGAGGCCGGGGCCTACCCGATCGTCCTCGTTACGTATGAGATCGTCTGCTCCAAGTACGCGGACGCCAAGAAGGGGACCTCTGTGAAGGCGTTCCTCAAGGCCTTCGCCTCGGACGGCACGCAGGCTGGCCTCGAGAAGCTGGGCTACGCGCCCCTCCCCAAGGAGGTCCAGACCAAGGTGCTTGCGGCGGTCGACGCAGTGAGCTGACCGACCTTCGCCAATCCAGGACAGGATGGGTAGTCACGTGTCTTCTGTGACCGGCGTCTCCGCTGCCGACAAGCTCCCCGGACCGGGCCGTCCCCCGCTCCTCGGGGACAACGCCTCGACGGGTCGCCTGGGCGACCGGCTCTTCGGCGGGGCAGCGCGAGGCGCCGGTCTCCTGGTGCTCGCTATGGTCACGCTGATCGGCGTCTTCCTGCTGGCCCAGGCGATACCGGCCATCCTCAAGGACCAGACCAGCTTCCTCACCTCGCGGGAGTGGTCCCCGGGTGGGGATGCCCCGCGATTCGGCATCGTCGAGCTGCTCTGGACGACCGTCACCTCTTCGGCGATCGCGATGGTCATCGCCGTGCCGGTCGGGGTATCGGTCGCGCTGTTCATCACCCAGTACGCCCCGCCGTGGTTGCGCCGGCCGGCGGCGAGCCTCGTCGACCTGCTCGCAGCGGTGCCGTCGATCGTCTACGGACTGTGGGGTGTGCTGACCTTCCGGGACGTCATCCGGCCCGTCGAGGACGGCGCCCAGAGCGGCCTGGGGTGGTTCCCCCTGTTCGCGAAGACCGGGATCAGCGGAGGGACGATCTTCTTCATCGGCATCGTGCTGTCGATCATGGTCCTGCCCATCGTCACCGCTCTGTCGCGTGAGGTCTTCGACCAGACGCCGTCGACCCACAAGGAGGGCGCCTTGGCCCTGGGCGCGACGCGCTGGGAGATGATCCGGACCGCTGTGCTTCCGTTCGGCCGGCCCGGGGTCATCTCGGCCTCGATGCTCGCCCTCGGCCGGGCGCTCGGTGAGACGATCGCCGTCACCTTCCTCGTCTCGAAGCTGTCCGACAACACCAAGTGGACCTGGTCGCTCTTCAACGGCGGCGAGACCTTCGCGTCCCGGATCGCCAACAATGCCGGTGAGTTCGACTCGCCTCAGAAGACCGGTGCCTACATCGCCGCAGGCCTCGTACTCTTCATCCTCACCTTCATCGTCAACGCGATCGCCCGGATCGTCATCGAGCGCAGGAAGGCTTTCACGGAATGACGACGACCCCCACCGACGCGACCCTGCCGGCACCCGCGTCAGCCCCGCGCTCTCGGGATGCGGTCGGTGCCCGGACGGGTGGCGGCATGGACCTTGGCAGCAAGTCAACGGGCCGCGCCGTCAAGGACCTCATTGCGCGGGTGATCATGTGGGCGTCCTTCGGTCTGGCGATGATCCCCCTCGGCTGGATCCTCTACACCGTGGTGAGCAAGGGACTCGGGCTGATCGTTCAGGCACGGTGGTGGTCCAACTCCCAGCGCAACGTCAACTCGACGGACGTTGGCGGCGGCGCGATCCATGCGATCCAGGGCACGCTGCTCCAGGCCGGGGTCACCGGGCTGATCGCCGTACCAGTCGGAATCCTCACGGCGATCTACCTCGTCGAGTACGGCGGGGGGCGTCTGGCGCGGGCCGTCTCGTTCATGGTCGACATCCTCACCGGGGTCCCCTCGATCGTGGCCGCCCTCTTCATCTACGCGGTCTGGGTGACGACCTTCGGCTTCCAACGCGTCGGGTTCGCGGTCTGCCTGGCCCTCGTGCTGCTGATGATCCCTGTCGTGGTGCGCTCGACCGAGGAGATGCTCAAGCTCGTGCCCAACGAGCTCCGTGAGGCCTCCTACGCCCTCGGCGTTCCCAAGTGGGTCACCATCGCGAAGGTCGTCGTGCCCACGGCCTTCTCCGGCATCGTGACCGGCGTGCTGCTCGGCCTCGCTCGGGTGATGGGCGAGACGGCCCCTCTCCTGATCCTCGGGCCCTACACAAAGAGCATCGCGACCAACCTTTTCGCCGGCCCGATGCCCACCCTTCCGACGATGATCAACCAGGACCGCACCGAGCTCGGCATCGCTCCCGCAGTGGAGCGGATGTGGGCCACCGCGCTCACCCTCATCCTCCTCGTCCTCCTGCTCAACGTTGCTGGCCGGCTCATCGCCCGGCTCGGCGCGGTCCAGCGCTGATCGCCCGCACCGACCCCAGGAAGCGAGACCCCGACCATGGCAAAACGCATCGACATCTCCGACCTCAACGTCTTCTACGGCGATTTCAAGGCCGTCGAGGGCGTGTCCATGACCGTCGAGCCACGTTCCGTCACGGCCTTGATCGGCCCCTCCGGCTGCGGGAAGTCGACGCTCCTGCGCACGCTCAACCGGATGCACGAGGTCATTCCCGGAGGTCGGGTCGAGGGCACCGTCATGCTTGACGACAAGGACCTGTATGCCGCCAACGTCGACCCGGTGTCCGTGCGCCGCACCGTCGGGATGGTCTTCCAGCGGCCCAACCCCTTTCCGACGATGTCGATCTACGACAACGTTGTCGCCGGTCTGCGCCTCAACGGGCTGAAGAACCGCAAGGCGCTCGACGAGGCCGCCGAGAACTCGCTGAACGGGGCGAACCTCTGGAACGAGGTCAAAGACCGGCTCAAGAAGCCCGGTGCGGGCTTGTCCGGTGGCCAGCAGCAACGCCTCTGCATCGCCCGGGCGATCGCCGTGCGGCCACAGGTTCTCCTGATGGATGAGCCATGCTCGGCGCTCGACCCCATCTCGACGCTGGCGATCGAGGACCTCATCAACGAGCTCAAGTCCGAGTACACGATCGTCATCGTCACCCACAACATGCAGCAGGCCGCCCGCGTCTCGGACCGGACCGCCTTCTTCAACCTCGTCGCGACCGGCAAGCCCGGCCGGCTCGTCGAGGTCGGCGACACGACGAAGATCTTCAACAACCCCTCGGAGCGGGCGACGGAGGACTACATCTCCGGCAGATTCGGCTGAGCCAGCTCAACCCCATCTCCCGGCTCCTCGGCAGATTCGGCTGAGCCAGCTCAGCCAATCCCCAACGGCGCACGGCGGGGCCGGTCCGACAGGGCAGGGGGCTGCCGGTGACCGCCCCGTCGTTGCGTCCGAACGAAGGGCGGCCCCGACGACCGCTGATTCGGACGCAGAGGGCGGGTCAGCGCGGCGACGAAGCCTGCCCCTGGGAAGGTCAGGGTCCTGCAGCCATGGCCGAAGGCCATCGCCGCAGCCGACGCGGTCTGTGCGTAGCGGAAGCCCCGGGAAACCCTGCGGGGGTTGGAGTTCCTGACGCTCCAGAGGATGACCGTCATGACGAGGTAGCCGGCGAGGAGGCCGGCAATCGGCGTCAGGATCATCGGGATGATGACCTTCTCGACGATCTCCTGCCACTTCACGACTGCCCCTGCGGCCAGTGCCGCGCCGCCGAGACCGCCGATGAGCGCGTGCGACGACAAGGACGGGAGGCCGAGCCACCACGTCACGAGGTTCCAGCCGGTGCCCCGACGAGCGCCGCCCCGACGAGCCAGAGACCCTCGGGGCGCCCTGTGGCGCGTCGATGATGCCGCTGCCGATGGGGACGGCGACCTTAGTGCCGAAGAACGCCCCGACGAGGTTGGCGACCGCTGCCATGCCCAGCGCGATCCGCGGGGTGAGCGCCCGAGTCGAGACGGACGTCACGACCGCGTTTGCCGCGTCGTGGTAACCGTTGGCGTAGGTGAGCCCCATCGCCAGGGCGATGACGATGGTGACCGGAACCCAGTCCACGCCGTCAGGACTCCTTGACGGCGATGCCCTCGACGGTTTGGGCGACGTTCTCGAACGCGTCCGCGGCGGACTCGAGCGCCGTGACGATGTCCTTCATCTTCAGGACATAGACGGCGTCCGAGGCGTCGAAGAGGTTGGCCACCAGTCGGTAGTGCCTGTCGGCCTGGTTCTCCAGACGGTTGATCTCGATCCAGTACTCCGACAGGTCCTTCATCGACCGCAGGGAGCCCGCGCCGGCGAGCCGCCTCAGCGGGAGTCAGCGCCGCCCGGCTGCACCCGGAGGAGGCGGTCGATCTCGGCCTGGCTGAGCCGTCCCGGCGCGGATGACGCCGCAACGACGAGGTCCCCGACAAGCTCGATCTCCTCGTGGAGGGCGGCATCCCGCAGCTCGTCCGCCCGTGGGCCCTCGCTCGACATCCTGCCAGCCTATGGGCCCGCGCCGCAGCGTGGAGGGCAAGGCGCATCCGAGCTTCAGCAGGAGCGAGGTGCGCGTCGGGCCGGGAGCGCCTCACGGCGCGAGGCCGCTCGAAGCGGCTCAATGTGGGACCCGGGGCTACCGCGGCCCGACGCAGTGACCAGGATATAACGACTCGCCCACGTGCGCCGAACCTCCACAGCCGCCAGCTTGGACGGCATACCGGCAGACGTGCGCGAGACCGTGCGTAGACCTGCCTAGACCAGCTGGTCCTGGCGCCAGAGAGCGGCCCCTCCCGTCAGGTCGTCGGCGGTCAGGAGCAGCTGAGCCGCGCGGTTCGCGGCGGTCTCCCCTTCGGAGCGGTCGGCCATTCCGGCCGAGACGACGCGGCAGAACGCCGCCGCCCGGTCGAGCGCGACCGCGAGGTCGCCCTCGAAGACCCCCGCGAGGACCGCGTCGGTGAGAGCGGACAGCTCGTCCGGCCCCGGCGGCTCGGCCACCCCTGCCACCGCGTGGTTGACATCGGTGAACCGCATGCCGGCTGAGTAGTCGGCGCTCGCCTCGGTCGGGGCGCGGCGGACCCACTCGCGCAACGCATACAGTCGCCACAGGACTCCCGGCAGGCTGCGCGCCGGCCGGTGCGCCCAGAGGTCGGCAACCGTCGACAGCCCGAGCTCCTCGACGAGGGCGACCAGCCGGGCCGTCAGCTCGGGGTCATGGGCAGCGCGCCCGGTGTGTACGAGTACGGCCGCCGTTTCGTGTGCCGCCTCGATCTCCTGCACGGGGTCGAACGAGCCGCCGTGGGCCTCCATCGCCGCCGGGCTGAACAGCGCCGGCCGGCGAGGGTGCTCGCGCCCGTCCTCACTCATGGACACCACCTCCTTGTATGCCGTGCAGTCCCCGCCCGCTCCGGTCCGGACCGCGGCGCAGGACGCGGACTAAGCGAAGACCCCCGACGCCGACGACCGTGAGGAACGCCATCCAGATGCCGATCTGCCGGTTCGTGGCGTTCGGGTCGCCCTCGAGCTCGACGGCGCCGACGGCTTCACGCTCCACCTTCTTGGGCGGTGCCGCGTGGCCGGGCATCGCCGGGCCGGGCCGGTTCGGGTCCAGGGTCATGGTCAAGGCATCGTACGGGGAAAGGACGCCCCACCCGAGAGCCGCGTCCTTGGTGTCGCCGAGCGGCCGCTGGGCCGAGGACTCGATGCGGTACTTCCACATCGCGGGGGACTCGTCGGGGTACTTCTGGGCGAGAAGTGCGGCGGTCGCGGCGACCAGGGGTGTGGCGTAGCTCGTCGCGGCGGCGCCACTCAGGACACAGTCGCCCATGTCGTTCAGTGCCGCATTGAGTCCCTGCCCGGGGGCGGCGATGGTGATGTGGTCGCCCTGGAGGTTGTTGGCGATGTCCACGGCATACCCTGCGGTCACCGCCGTGACCGACACGACGTTGGGGAAGGCGGCGGGGTACCTCGGCCCGTCTGCCGTGTTGGCGGCGGTCCCACGGTCACCGGCGCTGGCGACCACGAGCGCGCCCTGCTGGTTGGCGAACGTCACGGCGTCAGCAAGAGCCTGGTCTGGCCGGTCGAGGCTGAGCGACACGTTGATGACCTTCGCTCCCCGCTCGGCAGCAGTCCGGATGCCTGCGGCGAGCCACTCGGTGCGGGGAAGAAGGGCGTTGAGCTTGTCGTCGCTGGAGCGTTGCTCCTCCGAGATGCCGAACACCTGCATCGGCATGATCAGGGCGTCCCTGGCGAGCCCCACCTGCCCGGATCCCTGCACCGGGCGCCCCGCGATGATGCTCGCGACCGCCGTCCCGTGGCCCGACAGGTCCTTGCGCCCGGTCGGGTCCGGGACCCAGCCCTCCACCGCGCCGACGAAGGTCCCGCCCGGTACGACCACCGAGTCGGCGGGGAGGTGGGCGTTCTTGACGTTGATCCCTGAGTCCACGACCGCGACCGTCACCCCCCTGCCGGTGGCCAGCCCCCAGACCGACTGGTAGCCCATGTCGATGAGAGCTCTGCTCGTCTCGGGGACGTAGACGGGCGTCGTCCGCTGCTGCGTGCAGCTGGTGTCTACGGCAGTCGCTGCAGTCGCGGCAGCCACGGCAGCCACGGCAGCCCCGGCAGTCGCGGCAGCCCCGGGCGGGGAGGCAGCCGGGACGAGCAACGCTACGGCAAGCAGGGTGACGCCTGCCCGGGCTCCACCATGCCATCGGGCGGTGGTCACGGGCCGCTGCTCTCGATCTTGGGTGCGTTGACAGCGGTCTCGCTCAGCGCCGGTCCGGCCGTGAACTGCGCCACCCACGGAGGCGGGACGAATCGCGGGACCGTGTTGGCGTAGCCCAGTCGGTTCAGCGTCTCGGCGGTCGGGTCGGTGATGTTGAAGACCTGGCCCGACTGGTCGAGCACGTAGACCGGCCCGCCGGTCGCCGTTGCACTCGCCCGGACGAGCGCGCCGTGCCCCGGCTGGACGTAGACGCCCAGCGAGTTCGGCAGCCGCACCCGTGGCGACTCGGCGTGGATGAGGAGCAGGTGCGTCTTGGCCGGCTTGTTGGCGACCGTCTCGAGCACCGCACACGGCTTTCCTGTGGTGTTTGTCGGGATGGAGGTGGGCCAGTCCGGAGGGGTGAACGTCTTGGCGTCGCTCGGCTGGATCCGGGCCAGGTCCGCGTTCGAAACCGTCTTGGCCTGGCCGAGCGCGCCCGGCGCGGTGCCCTGGTAGATGGCGGCAGCGAAGGCAGTCAGCGGGATGGTCCCGTTGTCCACCATGACGGACATCGCGTTGCCCTGGTCCCTGTTGACGATGAGCTGGCCGATCGACTCGATCTTGTTGCCCAGGCTGAACTGCGCCGGGAGTGGTCGGCCGACCGTCTGCGGGTCCTTGAACGCGAAGGAGGAGAACGACAGGTCCGCGCCGGGATTGAAGAGGTCGACCCACGCCCCCGGGACCTTCTGCGGTGTTTCCACCTTGTTGACGTACTGCTTGACGCTGTCATAACGGTCGGTGGGGATGCGGAACCGTAGCCCGGCCGAGAGGAGATAGCGCACATCCTCACCGCTGGCGTCGACCTTGACGGTGAGCCCGTCGCCATCGTTGTATGCCGGGATCTGCTCGGTGGAGATCGATGTCGCCACCCTGGCGCCGTCGAGGCAGGAGACCCAGCCGCTCTGGACGAGCGATCCGGCCGGCGGCAGGTCGTCCGGCGCACCGAGGATGCCGAGGGTCGAGCCGTGAGGTGTCGCGGCGATCTTGGCGTCGTCGACGACCTGGACGCGAAAACCCTTGGTAGAAGGCAGGATGAGCCGCGCCGACGTCGCGTTGAGGACGGGGTGAAGATTGCCCTTGATGCTCACGAAGCGGGCGGCCGAGGACTGGCCGATGATGACGTATCCGTTGTCCCACCCGTCCGGAAGCGGCTTGGTGAGCAGGCCGGCCACCGCGGCGCCCGCCAGCAGAATGCCGCCGAGGGTGATGCCGGCGACCACGGGTCTGGACCGGGAGACGCTCTCGACCTCACGACCTCCTGGAGCACCGGACAGGAACGCGGAGATGACTCGCCGACGGTTGTAGGCATGGGCCTCGATGAGGTCCCGCTTGCTGGCCATGCGTCACCCCCGGACCGAGGAGATCAGGCCGACCGCGAACACCAGCAGCGGGATGAGGGAGAAGAGGGCGAGCGCCTCAGCCAGGTCGAGGATGCGACCGCGCCGCACCGTCGTCCTCCTGGGCAGGGCGAGGCTGACGAGCACCCCGACGGCCGCAGCGCCGACAACTCCTCCGACGGCCGGGCCCCACTCGGGACGGTCGATCAGCGCCGTGACGGTGCCGACCGCGACTCCCAGGGCCCCGCCCAGAAGTCCGACGACGACATCCCGTGCCAGGAGGAACTGGCGGGTGCGCATCATCTGGACGAGCCCAGCCGCCCACACCAGGCCCAGACCGGGCCAGCCGAGCCTGACGATGACGGGCGCACTGAGGATGACCAGCAGAGCGACGCTCAAGGAAAGGCCGAGGACGAGGTCGTGGGCGAGGTCAACGCCTTTGCCTACTCGTCTGGGGTCGATCGGCTCCTGCTCGGCGAGGATGTCGGCCTCCGACTGCAGAGGGGTAACCATCGTGCGCGCCGAGGAGAGGGCAAACCACGGGATGACGCTGCCGAGGATCACGGCCACGACGACGACGATGGCGATGACCTGGCTGGCCGCGAACGACGTCGCCAGGAGGACGCCGGCGACGGCCGCGGCAGCGAGCCCGACGACGAGAAACGGCAGGTAGGTCCAACGGCGTGACCGGACGAGGAGCATGCTCACGCCGCCGACCGCCGCAAGGCCAAGCCCCGCGATGAGCAACGGCAGCTCGTAGACGCTGCCCTCCGTCGCGCTCAAGCCGGCAACCACGGCATACAGGCCTGCCGCGATGAGGACGATGGCTGCGGCGGGGCCGTCGCCTCTCACTCGACTGAACACGGCACCAGCCAGCACGAGCAGCACCGCGGCAACCGTCGCGACGACGGTGACGACAATGCCGGTGTCGCGCTGGAGGAACAGGGCGAGCGCTCCGAGCAGGAGCAACAGCCCGGAGATCGCCAGTGTCGTCATCCGGGAGTTCTGCTCGGTCCAGCTGGCGCCGATGCTCTCGACCGAGTCGGCCACGGCCTCCACGACGTCGTCGTAGACCTTCTTCTCCTGCGCCTCGGCTCCGGTGACCAGCGTGAGGACAGCTCCATCGTGAACGCCTTGCGCGAGGAAGCTCACATCGGGGTCGAGCGCACGTCCGTCCGTGCCGACCAACGTGTAGCCGCCGTAAGCGTCGTAGGCGTCGAGCGATCCGACGAGGGAGGCAACCTCAGGGAGGATCTCGGCGAGCGGAAGCCGAGACGGGAGGACGAGGTCGGTCGTCCGCTCCCCTGCGCACACGCTCAGCCGCACGAGATCCGCTGACTGGGTGTTCGTCAACTGTGCTGCTCCCCTGACCTTCGACAAGACTCGCGACGGACTCTATCCGAACGGCCTGTCGGACCTCTCGGGGCGCAAGGAGCCCGGAGCCGGCAATGCCTCGCCGACCCCGGAGACTCCGTCGCCCTGGCTAGCGCACCACGCCGTCTGTGGTCTCGCCCTCGTCGATCCACTGGTCCTCCGTGACCAGGGACGCGTCGGTAATCTTTCTCTTGCCTTTGCCCCGGGTGGTGCCGCCCGCGGCGACACCCCCGCGGCCAGCGCCACGAGCGGCCTTGCCAGAGGCACCACTGGCACCGCCGAACCTCCCGACCGCACTGCCCTGTCCGGGGATCATCGCTCCAGCGGCTCCGCGGCCGCCAGCGACTCCGCGGCCGCCAGCGGCGCCACCGGCAGCCTTCCCGACCGCGCTTCCCTGTCCGGGGATCATCGCTCCAGCGGCTCCGCGGTCACCAGCGCCTCCGCGGCCGCCAGCGACGCCACCGCGACCACCAGCACCTTTGCCGACCGAGCCTCCCTGTCCGGCGATCACTGCTCCGGACGCGCCGCGGCCGCTTGCAGTCCCGGCGCCGGCGCCACGTCCAGCGACCCCGCCACGACCACCTGCCGTTGCGCCGTTGTTGACCACCATGCCGGTGGAGGAACCACCGCGTCCGGCAACCGGGGAACCGCCACCGCGTCCACCGACCGCCCCCCCGGCTCGGCTCGCCGAGGCGGTCCCGCCGCCCAGAACGACAGGAGCCCCCGCCGCGCCGACGCGTCCACCACTGATGGCTCCCGACCCAGCTCGGCTGGACGTCATCCCGAGGGTGCCCGCCGCCAGGCCAAGGCCACCACCAGCGACGGCGCCGCCCCATGAACCGCCTGAACCGACGGTCCCGTCGGGCCCGAAGACACCGCCGGAGACCGCGGCACCAGGGACGGGGGCACCGGTCGTGGGGGCGCCCATGACACCCTCTGAGTCAACCTTCTGGCGGTTTGGTCTTGTCCCGGGGTTTTCTGGTGACCGGTTAGGGCGGTGCGTCGAGGAGCTCGTCGATGGTGAG
>JAABUP010006301.1_pt1 | contig 17050 bp, 16 predicted proteins | sample 5559201 | NCBI WGS metagenome assembly JAABUP01 (sample SAMN10711887, study PRJNA513373) | rock metagenome | isolation source: Antarctica rocks | place: Antarctica
TGACCGCCAGGGTGCTCGCCTTCATCGCCTACTACAATCAGACGATGGCCAAGCCCTTCAAATGGACCTCTCACGGCAAGCCCCTCGGTGTGTAACTGCCGAGGCATCCCCGCCACGCTGTACTAGCCTTCGAGCGTCGGGGCGGCACAAAGAGCGCCCCGCCGGGATCGCCACACGATGGTGTGGCGATCCCGGCGGGGCACCAGGGAAATTGCGCGGACGCGCGATTCAGGCGATGTTCGCCGCAGCGGCCAGGACAGCACGCTTGGCGAAGACCTTGACCAAGTGCTCGCGGTACTCCTCGGAGGCGTAGATATCGCCGAGATACATGATCTCGCCGCCGACGTTCCGCGTCGCCGCCGCAACGTTCTCCTCGGTCAGCGCCTTGCCGACCAGCGCGTCCTCGACATCGGTGAGGCGCACCGCCTTGGCACCCGCCCCGGTGACCGCGACCCGCGCGGCGGAGCAGTTGCCCGCGTCGTCGAGGGTGACGACCGCCGCCACGCCCACGACCGCGTAGCCGGAGGCCGGGTGCGAGAACTTCTGATAGGACTGGCCGACCTTGCCGGTCGGGACCGGCAGGTCGATCGAGGTCAGCAATTCACCCGGTTGGATATCCGAGGTGAGGATGTCGATGAAGAACGCATCCGCCGGGACGGTGCGCTCGCCGCTCTGCCCGCTGATGTGCATCGTCGCGTTGAGGGCCAGCGCCACCGCCGGCCAGTCGCCCGCCGGGTCGGCGTGGGCGAGCGAACCGCCGAAGGTGCCGCGATTGCGGACCATCGGGTCGCCGATCAGCGTCGCGGCCTCGCTTAGGATCGGGAAGCTGCCCTTGAGGCTGCTGTCCGATTCGAGATCGCCGTGCGTCGTCAGCGCGCCGATGGTGATCGACGCACCATTCTGCTTAACGCCACGCAGTTCCTTGATGCCGCTGATGTCCACCAGCACCGCAGGGCTGGCGAGGCGCAGCTTCAGCAGCGGGATCAGGCTGTGGCCCCCGGCCAGCACCTTCGCATCGTCGCCGTGCTGCTGGAGCAGGCTCAGGGCCTCCTGAACGCTGCCCGCTTTGATGTAATCGAACTCTGACGGAATCATGCTGCCCTACCCTCCATCGCACATCATGCCATCGCTCATCGTGGGCGCGCGCCGCGCGCTAATCGGCGGCGGCGGAACTCTGCTGCATCTTGTTGGCCGCGTACTGGATCGACTTCACGATGTGCTGGTAGCCGGTGCAGCGGCAGAGGTTGCCGTGCAGCGCGTGGCGGATCTCGTGCTCGTCCGGGTTGGGATTCTTCTGCAAGAGGTCATAGGTGCTCAGGATCATACCGGGCGTGCAGAAACCGCACTGCAAGCCGTGCTCCTCCCAGAAGCCCTCCTGGATCGGGTGCAACTCGCCGTCCTTCGCCAGCCCCTCGATCGTCATCACGTCCGCGCCATCGGCCTGGACGGCGAATATCGTGCAGGCCTTGATCGCCTGACCGTCGATGATGACCGTGCAGGCACCGCACTGGCTGGTCTCGCAGCCGATGTGCGTGCCGGTCAGGCCGAGATCGTCGCGGAGGTAGTGGACGAGCAAGCGCCGCGATTCGACCTCGCCCTGCTGAGTCTTCCCGTTGATCGTCAGACTGATCGGATGAGTAGCCATGTTGCTTCGTCCCCCTTCATAATGCCTTGCCAGCGAGCACCGCGCGGCCGCAAGTCCGCCACGGTGGTGGCTAGTCCCCTGTCCCCGCCCCTTCGGTCTGGCGAGACTTGAGCTTCCCGTCCATGCAACGGAAGAATTGACCGACCACCATGCGCGCGGCGGGGGCCATTAGGCGCTGGCCGACCGACGCGAGCGGCCCGCCAACCTGACCATCACCGAGATAGGAAACCTTGGTCTTGTTGCCGTCGTCTTCGGGGGCGAGGCTGATGTTGCCCACACCCTTGACGAAGCCGCCGGAAAAGGTGCCCTGGATCGTCAGCGTGTACGATTCTGGAGCCTTCGCATCGCTGAGCGTGACCGTACCGGTGAACGTGCCCTTAACGCCGGCCACGCCAGCCTTCAGCACCGTCTCGTAACGCCCTTCGCCGACCTCATCGAACTTCTCACAACCGGGGAGGCATTGGCGCAACACCTCCGGGTCGGAGAGTGTATCGTAGACCGCCTGCTGGGGGCCACTCATGGTGACATTCCCGTCGACCTTCATCCATCCTCCTCTGTCTAGCCCACGCCACCCGGGCACCCAGCGCCCTATGGCGGACACTCGCTATCCTAGCACCGATCGCGGTGGGGTGCGACAGCGCCAGGGCGGCACGATGTCGCGCCACGGTGGGCGTGGATATCTCGCCTGCGAGCATAACACGGCGCTCAGGGGCGGGCAAGCATTCGGTGCGGTATCTCGCCGCATACTCACGGGAACGGATCGGCCAGAAAGCGCCGCACCGTCTCCGCCACCACCGCCAGATCGAACGGCTTGGCGATGATCGCGTCGTAGGGGCACCCCGCGAGGCGCACCGCGAGCACCGCCGGGGGTAACGCGGAGACGAAGACGATCGGCACGCCGGTTGTGCGCGGATCGGCGCGCAGTTGGCGACAGACCGCCGGGCCATCGAGTCCGGGCATCAGCACGTCCAGCAGCACCAGCCGTGGCGGCGCGGCGAGTGCCCGCGCGATCACCGCCGCCCCCGCGACCGCCTCCGCGCGATACCCCTCGTCTTGCATCGCCTCGGTGAGCAGGCGCGCGATCAGGGGATTATCATCGACAACGAGTATCTCCGGTGGCCGCCTTTGCTCGTTCATCTCCACTCCGTCGCTGTGGGGCGCTCTGGATCCGTCTTTCGTCGGGCAGGGTGCGTGCCAGGGTGCGCCGATCTAGCTCCGCCGGGCGGCTCATGTTACCATTATGGGGAGAAAAGGTTGCGAAACTCCGCCCCGGCTGGCCCGGTGGCGAGGCACCAAGCAGCAGAGTAAGGAGCAGGTGGGCAATGACCGCAACGACCCACATCGATGACGAGCAGGTAATCGAGGCGTTGCGCCTCGTGTATGACCCCGAACTCGGCGTCAACATCGTCGACCTCGGCCTCGTCTACGGCCTGGATATCGACGACACCGGCAATGTCGAGGTGATCATGACCCTCACCTCGATGGGCTGCCCGCTCGGCCCGGTGATCGAGCGCGACGTCCGCAGCAGCGTCGGCACCCTGCCGGGCGTCAAGAACACCAAGATGACCCTCACCTTCAGCCCGCCGTGGGATCCCTCCCGCATGAGCGAGGATGCCCGCATGGAACTCGGCTACTGGGGCTAAGGGAAGTACGGGCGACGAAGTACGAAGTACGAACCGAGGGCCGGTGCGCGACAGTCGCGCACCGGCCCTTTCTGATATCCTCTCGCCCTATAATATCCGCCAGCCCGCTTCGTACTTCGTCATTCGTGCTTCGTACCCCGCCTCACTTCGTCGGCAGATACGCATTGCTATACGTCTTCGCCAGATCGATGTCGCCGCCGAGCACCTTGAGGCGGAGCAAGAGATCGCGCGACGACGACCAGGCGGCGGGGTCCGCATAGCCGAGGCCGTGCGCCGTGGTCTGGTCGCCCTGCAAGACCGGCAGCGTGGCGTCGAGCACCGCGCGGAGTTGATCGCGCTTGTCCGCCGCGCCGGGGATCGTCGGGAGCGAGAGGGTGACCGCAGCGTCCGGGTCGGCGATCGTGTCCCGGATGCCGCGCATGACGGCGCGCACCACCGCGCGCACCAACTCGGGGTCGTTGTTCGCGGTCTTCTCGTCGGTGACGAGGCCGTTCGACACCAGATTGACCTTGTCGAAGACGTTGATCGTCGTGATCGTCTGGCCGAGCGCGCGGAGTTGCACCGGCTCATTATTGGTGTAGCCAACAATCACGTCGACCTGCCCCTGCGTCAGCGCCTGGACCTGCGTGAAGCCGATCTCGCGCAGTTGCACATCCGATTCCTTCAGCCCCGCGCTATCGAGCAGGGCGAGGAGGCCGATGTAGGTCGCGCCGTAGCGACCGGGGACGCCGATCGTGCGCCCCTTGAGCTCGGCGACGGTGCGGATATTCGCCTTCTCCAGCGCTACCACCGTCACCGGATACTTCTGATACCACGTACCGACGTAGACGAGCGGCACCCCCTGCGAGCGGGCGATCATCACCTCGTCGCCGCCGGCCACCCCGAAGTTGAGCGCGCCGGTGCCGATCAGCTTCAACACATCGACATCGAGACCCTGCTTGAAGTCCACATCGAGCCCCTCATCGCGGAAGTACCCGCGCGCCTGCGCCACGTAGAAGGGCGCGAACTGGATGTCGGGGAGATAACCGAGGCCGATCGTCAGTTTTCGTAGCGGGCCACCGGACCGTGTCGGGGTCGCGCCGGTCCCCGGCGTGGCACCTGACCCCACCGTCGGGGCAACGCTCGCGCCACTCGTCCCCGCCGTGGGGGTGGGGGTCGCGCCACACGCGGCCAGCGCCACCAGGAGCAGCGCGCTCAATACCAGTATCGTCAGTCGCTTCATCGCCCCTCTTCTCGTCATACCTTCTTGTCATATCCACACCGCTCGCCGCTGCCCGGCGGCACCAGGCCACGGAGTATCAGCCCGCTACCAGCGCACCAGCGTACGTTCCAGGACCGCCACGAGCCCGTAGGCCACCCCGGCCAGCGCGATCAGCGTCACCAGCGCCACGAAGAGGAGCGGCGTATCGAAGAGCCCCTTGGAGACGTTCAGCAGCAGCCCCAGACCCCGGTCGGCCCCCATGAATTCCGCCACCGTCGCCCCGGTGACGGCCAGGGTGAAGCCGATCTTGGTCCCGCTGAGGATCGTCGGCAGCGCCAGCGGCACCTCGACGAGGTAGAAGGTCTGCCAGCGATTGGCCCCGTAGACCTGGGCCACCTCGCGCAGGGCGGGATCGATCCGGCGCAGGCCACCGATCGTGTTGATCAGCATCGGGAAGAAGACCACCAGCGCCGCCACCACCACCTTCGGCAGCAGGCCGAAGCCGAGCCAGAGGAGGAGGATCGGCGCGATCGCCACCACCGGCAGCGCCTGGCTGGCGGCGATATAGGGCGAGGCGAGGCGTTCCAGGAAGGGCGAGTGGGCCAGCGCGTAGCCGAGCACGGTCGCCACGGCGAAGCCGAGCGCGAAGCCGAGCAGGCTCTCGATCAGGGTGGTGCTCGTGTTGGCCCACCACGTCCCGTCCACCAGCGCCGTCGCGAAGCGCGTCGCCACCCGCCCCGGCGGCGGCAGGATGAACGCGGGGATGTCGCGCGCCGTCACCAGCCACTGCCACCCCGCCACCCCGAGGACGATCGAGAGCGGCACGATCAGCCAACTGAGCGCGCCGGGCGGGATCCGTCCCCCACGTCGCGCCCGCGCACCGGCCACCGGTGCGGTCGCTGTATCCGTCGCGCGCAGATTCTGCGTCGCCGAGCGATCGAATGCGGTCATGCCGCCCCCTTCCCGCACCATCGCGCGGCAACAAAAAACCCGAAAGCCATGCTGGCCTTCGGGGCAGGGCGGCCGACACGCGGCGACTGACAGCGCCGACGATACACGCGGTATCGCACGGCGATGCCAGCACGTTGCGTGCTGTCGGACGATCTTCTCCCATCCGGACTGTCACCGTCGGCCCCGGCATCGCACCGGATCTGCCACATTACGCGGCTCGCGGGCTCGGCACCCGAGGAGTACCATACCGCCGGTAGGGGATCACACCCTGCCCCGAAGATCGATTTAACTGTACGGGGTAGGGTGGGGCGTTGTCAAACCTGAACGGGCAGAAACACTGTGGGCGCTGGTACGGGGAAATGCTACCGTCCGCCCGCTCGCGGCGTGGTGTCGTAGAGCGCGGCCAGCGCGTCGGCCACGCGGTCGGTGCGGCAGGCGTCCGCCAGGCGGACCGCGCCCGCGCTCGCCGCCGCCCAGGCGACCGGATCGCCGAGCAACGTGGCGATCGCCGCCGCCAGCGTGGCGGGGTCACGCGGGGCGAGCGTGCGGCCCGCGCCGTACTCCGCCACGAAGTCCGCGATCCCCGCGCTGGTGCTCGCCACGACCGGCGTCCCGTACGCCCCCGCCTCCACCCCATGCCGATTGAAGCCGTCGAGGGTCGAGGGGATCACCGAGAGGTCGGCGGCGGCGAGGAAGCGCCCCTGCCCGTCGAACGGCAGGGTGCCGAGGAAGCGCACCCGCTCCCCGAGGCCGAGCGCCGCGACCTGTGCCCGCAGCGCGTCGATCGTGCCGCCCCGGTCGGGGCCGTAGAGGAGCAGGTGCGTCGAAGGGTGCCGCGCGATCACGGCGGGGAGGGCGTCCACCAGCGTATCGAACCCCTTGATCGGCAACACCCGCCCGCTCGTGATCAGGAGGCGCGCGTCGGCGGGCAGGCCGAGTTCCGCCAGCACCGCCCCGCGCGACGCCGCGCGCAATGCGGGCAGCGGCTCGGTCGGGTAGAACCCACCGCTGACGTTGAGCGGGATCGTGGCGATCTTCGCCGGGTCGCAGCCGAACCCCTCCGCCGCGCGGGCGAGGAGCGGGGCCATCGCGCGGACCCGGCTCACCCCCGCGAAGACGCGCCGCAACTCCCGTTGGGTGGCTGGGGCGCTGGCGTAGCCGTAGGGGGTGTCGTCGTCCGGTTGCAACACGTCGCCGCCGTGCAGGGTCACAACCGTGCGCGCGGCGGTGCCCGCGAGCGCGCGCCGCACCACCGCCCCCAGCGGGAAGGCCATCTCGATTTGCAGGAGCAGCTCGGGGTCGGCGGCGAGGCGCGCGCGCAGCCACGGGCCGAGATAGCGCGCCGCCGTCAGCAGGTAGGGGTAGACGAGGCGCGTCCGCGCGTAGCGATTCGCCAGGCGGTCGCGCAGCCCGCGCGAGATCGCGATCCGGTAGACCGGCAGCTCGCCGTCCGGCTCGTAGGCGATCGGCTCCCGCTGCCCCGGCTGCGCGAGGGTGACGATCGCGCTCGGGTAGCCGCGCGTGCGCAGGGCAACGAGGAGTTCGGTGTGGACCGGGATCGCCATCGAGCCGGGGCGATAGGCCGCCGTGAAGTAGAGGAGCTTCGCGCCATCGCGCGGCGTATCGCTGCGTGCCGTCATCTGCCCTCAGCCGCTCTCACCATCAGCCGCTCTCAGAGGAACCGCAGGATCTTGCTCGCCAGCGGCAGGCGTAACTCGCCGATCCGCCGCCGATCCGCCGGGTCGAGCCCGCCGGTCAGGCGGAAGACGCCGAGGTAGACGAGCACGCCGACCCCGCCCAGCAGGGCATTCCCCAGGAGATACAACGCCAGCTGTTCCAACGGCAGCTTGAGCGCCTCACCAGCGTCATCGAAGCCGAGAAATGGCACCCGCAACGGGCCGAAAGCGAGCGGGGCGAGCACCAGCGCCATAGCACCAGCCGCCGCCACCACGCGCGCCACGAAGCGGAGCGGGTAGCGGATCGGGAAGTCCCGCAGCGCGAAGGCCATCGCCACGCCGTCGCAAAAGAGGCGCACGCCGCCCATGATCAGCGCCGCGCCGACGATGCCGTAACGCGGCACGAGCACGACGACGAGCGGGATCGCGACTAGCGCGCAGGTCCGGGCGATCAGCATCGGGCGATAGCGCTCGTAGGCCATCAGGATCGCCAGCGGCACGCTGATCGCCGCGTCGAGACAAAGGCATACCGCCAGGATCTGCGCCGCCCCGGCCCCCTCGATGTATTTCGGCCCGAGGAGGGCGAGGAGGTTGTAGGCCAGCAGGGCCAGCCCGACCGCCGCCGGGATCATCACCGCCGCCAGGAACTTACAGAGGATGGCATACGCCTCGCCGAGTTGCCGACTGTCGCCGCGCGCCTGGAGGCGCGCGAAGAGGGGGATCTGGATCCCGGCCAGCGGCGACCAGAGCGCGCCGAGCGCCTGATTGATCAGCGAGTGCGCGAACTTCAGGCTCGCCACCGCGCCGACACCCGGCAGGAGGATGAGGATGAAATCGAGCGAATAGAGGAATTCGGTGAGTTGCTGCCAGTAGCTCAGGGCCGAATAGCGGACGAGGCGTTGCGGCACCCGCGCGCCCCGCGCGTCCAACGTGGGGGCCACGGCCAGTTCGTGGCGCACGCGCGTCGTCTGCCACGCCGCCAGCGCCGTCGCCACCAGCGGGATCGTGACCAGCACCCCCACGAAACCGAGGACGCCCCAGCCGACGGCGACAACCGCCAGGCGCAAGAGGGGGCTGATGATCTGCACCACGAAGGCGATCGCCCCGGATGCGCGCTGCTTGAAATAGGCGGTGAGGGTCTGCATGAAGACATCGTAGACCGCGCCGAGGAGGACGAGCGCCATCAGCGCCCAGAAGAAGGCCCACTGATAGTGCAGGAGGACGGCGATCAGCTCCGGCTCCTTGAGGTCGCGCTGCCAGTAAGCGAAGAGTTCCGCCCGGAAGATCAGCGCGAAGAGGACGATGATCGCGACGACGAGCAGCTTCTGCGCCAGCACGATCAGCAGCGTGTTGCGGACGCCAGCGCGCCCGTAGCGCCCCTCGATCTCCGGCAGGAACTTCGCCAGCCCGCGCTCCACCCCGAAGTCGGCGATCAGCCCGAAGGTGCCGGCCAGCGCGCCGATCCGCGTCACCGTGCCGTAGCTCTCTTTGGACAGCAGATTCGCCACCACTATCGCCGAGAGGAACCCGGCCAGCAGCTTCGCCCCCTGCCACCCGGCATTCCAGAGCATCGCTCGCGAGACCTGCCCCGAGAGGGTCGCCTCGACCGGCGGCGAATCCGCGACCGGCGTCCCGAGGCCCGGATCGGCGGGACGACTCATCGCTCCCCCGCCCGGCTCGGCACGGCGTCGGGGCGGATCAGGAAGTTGAAGCGGCTGCGGATCGCGGTGAAGAAGCTCATCCCATCGAGGATCACCAGCGCGAAGTGCTGCTCGCCACGCCGCACGCGCACCATGTCGCCGCGATGCAGGTCGGGCGCATCCTCGATCTTGCCGTCGAGATAGAGCCAGCTCGGGCGATCGTTGGCGATCACCAGTTCGATCCGCGACTCCTCCTCCACCACCAGCGGGATGCGGATCGGGGAGTGCGGGTTGAGCGCCACGATCACGAAGCCGCGCACGCCGCGCGTCAGGATCGGGCCGCCGGCGGACATCGAGTAGGCGGTACTCCCCTGCGGCGTGGCGATGATCATGCCGTCGCCGGGATAGACGTTGACGTATTGCCCATCGATGTAGAGCTCGACCTCGATCAGTTGCGGCCCGGCACGGATCACCGCGTCGTTGATCACCCAGCCCGCCGTGAGGGTCACGCCGTCGCGGATCAGCTCGGCCTCCAGGGTGGGGCTATGCTGCACCCGCGCGTGGCCTTCGAGGAGCGCCCCGATCGCCGTGCGCCAATCGCGGCGCTCGACCATCGTCAGGAAGCCGACGTGGCCGAAGTTGATCCCGAGCAGCGGGACGCCGGGGAACATCCGCGCGGCGCGCATCATCAGGCCATCACCGCCGAGGACCACGAGCGCATCGAGCGCCGCGGTCCCCTCGCGGAGCATCGTCGCCTCGTCGCGGCAGGCGATCCCGCGCTCGTGCAGCCAGGCGGCGATCTCGCGCTCCAACTCCTGCGCCTGCGGCTTGTTCAGCGCGGCGATGATCCCCAGCGACCGCGCCTCGCGCATCGCGTCCATGCCCGTCCCCGCCCGCCCCGCCCCGCCCGTACCCGTCACAACCGCACCGTTCCGAGCGCCCCATCGAGCGCCGCGACGATCTTCTCGACCTCCGCCTGCGTGAGCACAAGCGGCGGCGCGAGGGTCAGCACACTTTCGAGGCGGCGCACCGTCGCAGAGTTCTTCCCGAGCAGCACGCCGCGCGCCTGCACCTCGCGCATCACCTGGTTAACGTGCTCGGCGGCCAGCGGTTCGGTCGTCCCCGGCACCGCCAGTTCGACGCCGATCAGCAGACCTTTGCCGCGCACATCGCCGACGATCGGGTGCTCGGCGGCGAGTTCGCGCAGCCCGGCCAGCAACGAGGCTCCGACGCGCGCCGAGTTCTCGACCAGCCCATCATCTTCCAGGATCGCCAGATTCGCCAGGGCGACCGCGCAGGCGACCGGATGCCCGCCATAGGTGCTGAGCTGGTTGAACTGGACGTTCGCCGCAGGATCGCCCTTGAAGGCGTCGAAGACGGCAGCGTTGACGGCGGTGGCCCCGAGCGGCACGTAGCCGCTGCTGATCCCCTTCGCCATCGTCATGATATCCGGCACGACGCCCCACTGTTGCCCCCCGAACCAGGTGCCGGTGCGCCCGAAACCGGTGATCACCTCATCGTGGATCAACAGGATGCCGTAACGGTCGCAGAGGGCGCGGATCGCGGGCCAATATTCGTCCGGCGGGACGATCAGTCCGCCGCCGCCGATGATCGGTTCGCCGATGAAAGCGGCGATCGTCTCCGGCCCCTCGAACTCGATCGTCTCCTCCAGTTCGCGGAGCAGCTGCGCCGACGCCTGACTCGGCGTCAGCCCGGCGAAGAGGCGGAAGAGATCGGGCGGGCGGACGTGGATGTGCCCGGCGATCAGCGGCTCGAAGCGGCCCTTGCGGACTTCCTGGCCGGTCGCGCCGAGCGCGCCCATCGTCCAGCCGTGGTAGCCGCGATAGCGCGAGATGACCTTGAAGCGGTTGTCGTGCGGGTGGCGCAGCCGCGCGTACTGCCGCGCGATCTTCAGCGCCGTCTCCACCGCCTCCGAGCCGCTATTGACGAAGACGACATGGTTCAGGTCGCCCGGCAGGAGCGCGGTCAGCTTCGTCGCGAGGTCGAACGCGACCGGCGCGGGACGGCTGAGCGGGGTGTAGGGGAGCTGGCGCATCTGCCGGGTCGCGGCCTCGACGAGGCGCTCCTGCCCGTAGCCGACATTGACGCACCAGAGCCCCGCCATCGCGTCAACGTACTCGTTGCCCGCGTCGTCGGTCAGCGTCGCGCCCCGCCCGCCCACCATCACCATCGGGGTCTGCGGGACCGCGTGCTGCGTGAAGGGTCGCCAGAGCGCATCGAGCGCCCGTGTGTCGATGGTTGTCATGCTTGCTCCTCCCGGTCAGTCGTGAGTCGTGAGAGAGTCCGTGGTCCGCAGTCCGTGGTGCGTAGTGCGTAGTGCGTGGTCCGTGGTCCGTAACGAGTGGGGGGCGGGTTCGTTGCTGGGCAGTAGCCCGCAGCGAACGGTCGCAGACGACGAGCGACACCCGTATAGAGGCCGAGTGCCTGCCTCACTCGCCCGGCGGGAAGAGCGACAATGCCGCCACTCCTCCCACTCGCCCCGATCACTCGTCCCGCGATGCGCGGCAAGTATAGCGTCCGGGCGCGCTCTTGCCGATTGTGCGCTAGAATCGCGGCGGCGAGTCGTGGGTCGTGGGTCGTGAGTAGGGATGCGGCGCTGATGTCGGGCATTGCCCGTCAGCGAACCCGCTACTACGGACCACGGACCACGGACCCCTCTCTCACGACCCACGACCCACGACTCACGACCACCCCGGAGGAACGCCATGCCGACCGTTGCCGTGACACGGATCATCCCGGAGGCGGCGCTCGGCCCGCTGCGGGCCGCCGCCGAGGTACGCCTCTGGAAGGACGATCTGCCACCGAGTCCCGCCGAACTGGTCGAACTGCTGCGCGGCTGCGCTGGCGCGCTGACGATGGTGACCGATCGGATCGACGCGGCCCTGCTCGATGCCGCGCCGGGACTGCGCGTCGTCAGCACCTTCGCGGTCGGCTACGACAACATCGACGTGGCGGCGGCGACCGCGCGCGGCGTGGTGATCTGCAACACGCCGGGGGTGCTGACCGAGGCGACGGCGGACGCGACTTTCTCGCTGCTCCTCGCCGCCGCGCGACGCATCCCGGAAGGGATCGCCTACGTGCGTGACGGGGAGTGGCGCGCGTGGCGACCGATGGTCCTCCTGGGACGCGACATCCACGCCGCGACCCTCGGGATCGTCGGCCTGGGGCGGATCGGGCGGGCGGTGGCGCGGCGGGCACGCGGCTTCGAGATGCGCGTCCTCTACCACGGGCGCGCGCGCCAGCCGGACGCCGAGCGCGCGTTGGGCGTGGAGTACGCGCCGCTCGACGAGTTGCTGGCCGCGTCCAACTTCGTCAGCCTGCACTGCGCGCTGACCCCCGCGACGCGCGGCCTGATCGGGGCGCGCGAGTTCGGGATCATGCGTCCTGACGCGATCCTGATCAACGCCGCGCGCGGCCCGGTGGTGGACACCGACGCGCTGGTGGCCGCGCTGCGCGACGGGCAGATCGGCGGCGCGGCGCTCGACGTGACCGACCCCGAGCCGCTCCCCGCCGATCACCCGCTGATCGGGCTGCCGAACGCGATCGTCGTCCCACACACCGCCTCCTCGACGGTCGCCACGCGCGACCGGATGGCCGATCTGGCGGCGCGCAACATCCTGGCCGTGCTCGGCGGCACGCCACCCCCGGCGATCGTCAACCCGGCGGTGCTGACGGCGCGGTAAACGTCCCCGCGGGCAGAGGGCGGCACAACGCGCCGAAACGAGTACAATAGACTGTCAGAATCGCGGCACGCCGCTCACCTTTGCTCTCGCCTTCAGGTTCGGAAGGCGTGCCCGTCGCTCGCGCTATCACAGCGCGCCCTCCACCGTGCGAGGGCGTGGCGATACTCGGAGGCTTTCGGATGACGTCAACGCAAGGGCCACGACGGGTCGTCGTGACGGGGGTCGGCGCGGTTTCGCCGGTCGGCCTGAATGTCGCGGAGAATTGGGACGCGATCGTGGCCGGGCGCTCGGGGCTCGGGCCGATCACGCACTTCGACGCGGTGGGGCGCGGCTTCGGCACGCAGATCGCCGCCGAGGTCAAGGGGTTCGACCCCACGACGCGGCTGACCGCCAAAGAAGTGCGCCGGATGGACCGCGTGATCCAGTTCGCGGTCATCGCCGCGTTCGAGGCGGTGGAGAGCGCGGGGCTCCGGATCACCCCGGAGAACTCCGCCCGGATCGGCGTGATCGTCGGCTCCGGTATCGGCGGCCTCGCCACCCTGGAGCAGCAGATGATGGTGCTGGCGGAGCGCGGCCCGAAGCGGGTCAGCCCTTTCCTGATCCCGATGATGATCGCCGACATGCCCGCCGGGCAGGTGTCGATCTCGCTGGGAGCGCGCGGCACGAACTTCTGCCCCGTCTCCGCCTGCGCCACCAGTGCCCACGCGATCGGCGAGGCGGCGGAGAGCATCCGGCGCGGCGCGGCGGACGCGATCATCGCGGGGGGGACCGAGGCGTGCATCACGCCGCTGGCGATCGCCGGCTTCGGCGCGATGACCGCCCTCTCCACGCGCAACGACGAGCCGACGCGCGCCAGCCGCCCGTTCGACGCCCAGCGCGACGGCTTCGTGATGGCCGAAGGGGCGGCGATGGTCGTCCTCGAAGCGCTCGACTACGCCCTGGCGCGCGGCGCGACGATCCTCGGCGAGGTCTTGGGCTATGGCTCCACCGCCGACGCCAACCACATCACCCAGCCATCACCGGGCGGCGAGGGGGGCGTGCGCGCGATGCGGCTCGCGCTCGAACAGGCGGGGTTGCAACCGCGTGCCATCGATTACCTCAACGCGCACGGCACCTCGACGCCGATCAACGAGGCGCTGGAGACCGCGTCGGTCAAGACCGTCTTCGGCGAAGCGGCGTATCGCCTGCCGATCAGCTCCACCAAGTCGATGACCGGGCACCTGCTCGGCGCGGCGGGATCGCTGGAAGCGATCTACTGCCTCAAGGCGATCGAGACGAGCACGATTCCGCCGACGATCAACTACGAATACCCCGATCCCGTCTGCGACCTCGACTACGTCCCGAACACCGCGCGAGGGGCCAGCCTGCGCCACGTCATGACCAACTCGCTCGGCTTCGGCGGGCACAACGTCTCGCTGGTGCTCGGCAAGTACGCGGGATGACGCCGCGCGCCCAAACCCTGGCCCAGGGGCACCACACCAGGCCGACCCCATAATGGTGCCGCCCTCGTTATCGATGGGCGGCGCCTCCATCACCCCATACGGCGCACTCCCCTAAACCAAAGCTCCGATGAGAACTTCATACGCTACGCTGCGAACTCTATGGGTTTCACCCGGGCTTCGGTTTAGTACGACAGTTGTCGTTGCGGGGCGGTCCAACCGCGAGACCAGTACGAACGCTGTCTCGGCACCAACAACCATAGATCGAGGAGGCAAGTACGAACGCCGAAGTACAACTGTAGTACTAAGTACACTCACACAACGATCGCATGTTTACGGTAGACTATGGCGGGGAGGAATCTGCCATGCGACCGCCCCTCGCGCTGCCGGAGCCGACCGCTGACGACTTCGCCGCGCTCGACACTCTGTATCGGACGACGCACGTCGTGCGACTGCGGACCCGCGCGCAGATCGTCCTGCTCGCGCTGGAGCAGCGGCTCGCCGCGCCCGCCATCGCCGCGATCGTGCGCGAGCACGAGACCACGGTGCTGCGCTGGCTGAAGCGGTACCGCGCCGAGGGGCTCGCCGGGCGGCACGACCGCCCGATGCCGGGCGCGCCGACGAAGACGGACGCGGCCTATGCCACCCAGCTGGTGGCGGCGGTGCGACGGCGGCCCCGCAGCCTGGGGCTGCCCTACTCGCTCTGGACGCTCCGCCGCCTCGCCGATTACATGGCGGAGGAGACGGGCGTGCGCATCTCGTACGAGACCGTGCGGCGGATCCTCGCGACGGAGGACATCGTGCTGAGCCGCCCGCAGCACACGATCAGCAGCCCCGACCCCGACTACCGCGTAAAAAAACGGCGGTCGAGCACGCCCGGGATCACTTGGCCCCCGGCGACGCCTTCTATTATGCCGACGAGTTCAACCTGAGCTGGCTGCCGACGCTGCGCGCGATGTGGAGCCCGAGGGGGCAACAGGTCATGATCGCGACGCCCGCGCAGCCGCACCGCCGGTACGGGCTCGGCGCGGTGAACTACCACACGGGCGAGACGGTGGTCCGCTTCGAGCGCCGGAAGCGGCGGCAGGAGATCGCCCGACTGCTCGAGGCGCTGCTGGCGAAACACCCCACCGGCACGGTCTATGTGGCCTGGGACAATGCCAGCACGCATGAGGACGACGAGGTCGAGGACGTGGTCCGCGCCGCCGCCGGGCGCCTGGTGCTCCTCTACCTGCCGACCTACAGCCCCTGGCTCAACCCGATCGAGATGCTGTGGCGGCACTTCCGCCGCGAGGTCACCCACTGCGAGCTCTTCACGACGATGGCCGATCTGCTCGCGGCAGCGAACGATTTCTTCGACCGCCACAATCGAGAGCCACGGCAAACCCTGTCGGTCCTCGGCGCGAAAGCGGCGATCGTTGTGTGAGTGTACTTAGAACGTCCCATAGCGCACTCCCCTAAAACGTCGCCGTAGCAATGGTTCATCCCCACGCCCGTGGGGAACACCGCCGCCGCGTCTTTCGCGGCCACGCCGAGCGTGGTTCATCCCCACGCCCGTGGGGAACACGTGCCAGTGCATGACGAACAGCTTCAAGCGCCCGGTTCATCCCCACGCCCGTGGGGAACACTCCGCTGCTCCCGTCGGGGTTGACGGCGAGGACGGTTCATCCCCACGCCCGTGGGGAACACGCCACCAGTACCTACAGTTCGGGGCAATGGTCCGGTTCATCCCCACGCCCGTGGGGAACACGTCCTGGCCGACAACCCGGTGCGCCTCTGGAGCGGTTCATCCCCACGCCCGTGGGGAACACTTCAGGGATATTGCCAGTTCATCGAATATCGGCGGTTCATCCCCACGCCCGTGGGGAACACGCACGATGCAAGCCAGTTCCTCGACGTTGATGTACGGTTCATCCCCACGCCCGTGGGGAACACGAGCGTCGCGACCTCGCGTGGTTCCGCCAGCACGGTTCATCCCCACGCCCGTGGGGAACACTTGGCGACCCAATCCGCCTCCGCCTGCGCGGCCGGTTCATCCCCACGCCCGTGGGGAACACCGATTCGCGGCGATACATGAATTGCGCCATATCGGTTCATCCCCACGCCCGTGGGGAACACAGGCGGTGCTGGTCGTGCCGTCCCGCCGCATCCGGTTCATCCCCACGCCCGTGGGGAACACGCAAGGCTTCGCGGATGTGCTCACCCGCGCCCGCGGTTCATCCCCACGCCCGTGGGGAACACGTCCTGGTGGACGCCCCGGTGCGGCTCTGGGGCGGTTCATCCCCACGCCCGTGGGGAACACTGCCCGACCGCGTAGGCGAAGTCGTCGATCGCCGGTTCATCCCCACGCCCGTGGGGAACACGGTCGCGCGGGTGGACCGCGCGGCTAGGCCGCCGGTTCATCCCCACGCCCGTGGGGAACACGGCGTCCTGGACACGTTCGAGCGCCGAGATATCCGGTTCATCCCCACGCCCGTGGGGAACACGTAGGGCGCGGCCCGCGCGGCGAGTTCGCCCAGCGGTTCATCCCCACGCCCGTGGGGAACACTGCCCGCTCCCGACGCTCGTGGTGCGGATCACCGGTTCATCCCCACGCCCGTGGGGAACACTTACGCGAGCCGCGCGAGGACGAGCGCGGACGCGGTTCATCCCCACGCCCGTGGGGAACACGGTTGCATGACCGAGCACAACCGCATCTACGCCGGTTCATCCCCACGCCCGTGGGGAACACGTCGCTATCCACCAGTCCCCGGCGTGGGGACGCGGTTCATCCCCACGCCCGTGGGGAACACTCTTCGGGACTGTTGGGCGCGCTCTGCGTCTACGGTTCATCCCCACGCCCGTGGGGAACACATCCCCAAGGTCTGCCGATCCATACCATCCTCCGGTTCATCCCCACGCCCGTGGGGAACACGGTTATGGCGGCACGGACTGGCGGGATCGCGACGGTTCATCCCCACGCCCGTGGGGAACACCCCGAACGCCGCGCCGTGGATGTGGTCGATGGCGGTTCATCCCCACGCCCGTGGGGAACACACCCCATCAGCCACTCTATCCACCGAGGGTTCGCGGTTCATCCCCACGCCCGTGGGGAACACCCGACCCGGCCCCCGCCGTATGACGGCGGGGGCGGTTCATCCCCACGCCCGTG
>JAABUP010006302.1_pt1 | contig 17049 bp, 14 predicted proteins | sample 5559201 | NCBI WGS metagenome assembly JAABUP01 (sample SAMN10711887, study PRJNA513373) | rock metagenome | isolation source: Antarctica rocks | place: Antarctica
GCGGCCCGGGCTGCCAGCGCGTCCGTGCACCAGCCTGGCTCTCCGCGCGCGCTAGGTGGAGACGCCGTGCGGCGTGGCCGATTGCACGTTCGTCGACCCGACAAAGCCTGTCAAGGCGCGCTGCCGTGAGCTCAAACCCCGCTGGTGCTCTGTGCTTGCTGCGGGCTCCAGGCGCCTGCGCGCAGCCGGGCCGCATTCCCGCGCGCGACTGTGTGTCGCACGCTGGTGGGAAGCGTGCGAGGCGTGCTGCTGGGGCAGTCGCATTACAGCTGCACCTTACGGGGCCTGCATGCTCACCCTTTACCCAGCGGTCCGCTGCAGAGCGCGCATGGCATGTCCGGTCAAGAAAGCGGGCCTTGGAGGCTGCGGACGAGCCGACGGCCGCACTGCACGGCGGCAGGTGGTGCCGATCTTGCGCGCGGGCCTGGTGCTGCTGGAGCAGGCAATGACGGTGCTGCCCGCGTCCGAGACGTACCATGTCGGCTACGTGCGCGATGAGATCACCCTCCAGGCGCGCCGCACGCCCCGCTGCCTGGCGGGGCGTGCGGCGGGCGGCTCGCGCGCCTGGGGACTTGTGCAGCTGTGCTGCATAAGGGTTGCCCCAGGCCGGCGCTGCCTGCAGCCCCGGGCGCTGTACGCTGCAAGCGGTCAGACCACACCGTCACGCCGCAGCCTCGAAGTACTCAAAGCCACCTACAGTGGTTGTGAATACATGATGTGGCGCATGTTGCGCCCACATGGCAACACATAAGCCCTGAGGGTGGCCCACGAGGTGCGTGGGGCAGGACATACCAGGACTCCTATCAGGCTGGCTGGTGAGGGCGAGGTGTGCGCCTGGGCGACCGGCTGCCGAGGGGCGGCCGTGCTGCTGCGCGCAGGCCCGGGAGTACCTGAACAAGCTGCCAGCCAGCCTGGACGCCGAGGACCGCGTCCTTATCACCGACCCCATGCTGGCCACCGGTGCGCGCGCCCGGCAGGTGGGCTGGCAGCTTATCGCAGCACGATGCATGTCACGCCATGGCATCATGGGAGTCAAAGCTCGAGAGCGGTGGAAATTATAGGAGCGCTCTATGCCCAGATGCATGCGGGGGGAGTGCGCACGCCCTGCCGCAGGCTTGAGCGCGCTGCGCGCGAGAGCGGGCACCGCGCTTGCTGGCCAGAGGCCGAGGCTTGTGGACAGAGGTCTTGGGGCGGCGCGCGCAGGCGGCACCATCGCGAAGGTGGTAGACGACCTGGTGGCGCGCGGCGCGTCGCCGGCCTTCATTCGCGTGGTTGCGGTCGTGGCCGCGCCGCCCGCGCTGAAGCTGCTGTCGGAGAAGTTCCCGGGTGCGCGCCCGCGCATGCGCACGCTGCCTCGCGTGCCAACAGCCGCCTCGCGGGCAACGCTGTATGCGCGTGGTGTGAAGACGAGCTGCATGGGGGCTGCGCGCCCTGTGCCGCACGTGGCGCAGCCGCGCGGGCCACATGATCCGTGATCTGATTTCCAGGGTATGCCTGCCCATGCGCACTGCGCTGCCTGCAGCACTGCCCCGGTGTCTCTGTGTCGAATGAACAGTGTATGGGGACATCGGCTGGCCCTTGTCTCTGCTCCGGAGCGGCAGGGATGGGTGCTGCATGTTCTAGCCTCCCCATGGGCTTTGGCGTGCATTGTGCTGTGGCAATGTGCGTGCTTGGGCCGCGTGCGAGACAGCGCCGGACGGTGTGCGAGGCAGCGGCGCGACACTGAGCACACGCAATGCGACGTAGGCCTCAAAGTGTACGCGGGCATGATCGATGCAGAGCTGGACAGCCGCGGCTACATCGTGCCCGGCTTGGGTGACGCTGGGGACCGAGCTTTCGGCACCGCATGAGTCTCATGTCGTGCGTAACACCGCCTGTTAGCTAAGCACCGCAAAAGCAAGAGCTGTCGGCTCACTATACTTCAAGGACGCTACGCGCATAGCCTGGCACTCGCTAGGTCCCCACCGCATGCAGCGTTTGCCGACATGCGGCGGACAGGTGCACCTTAGCGCTGCGCGGACCACTCCATTTGACGCTGCAATGCAGCGGCTGCATGGTGGCAGCCAAAGCAACAAAGTACGCCCCAAAAAACTACAGTGCAAGTCGACGTCGAGAAGCAGCAAGCTTCTCGGACACACGGATCAGGCAGCACACATTAACAAGCCAAAATTGGTATCTACCCAATTAGTCCTTTACCTACTGACACACCCAGCTCTCGCTGGTGTACAGGACATTGGTCCGCTTCTAGCTACTGCAGCGACCAGCGCCCGCCGCAGCCGCGGCACGCACAGCATGCAGCAGAGCGCCTGCAGTGCGCGTCGTTACAAGAGCCGACCCTACGCCCAAGCACGGGGGCTTGCTGCGGGCGCCGCGTCCGCGGCGCCGGCGGGCTCGGCGGGCGGCCTGGGCTGCGTGCGCTTGCGGCACACATACATGAAGTGCAGGTCGCGCCCGGTGGACAGCTGGCTCAGCAGCGTGCGGTGCGCGACCAGCCACGGCTGGAAAGGGCCCTGCACCTGCGGGCGGCCCCAAGCGGTCAGCTCTGCAGCTGTGACTGCCCAGTGCTGGCTGCTGTCCCGGACAGCTCAACAAGCTTGCATGATTCGCCAACCAGGGGCCCCTGCACCTGCGATCGGCCACAGCGTGACTGCTTCATGGCATGAGAGGTTCGCCGCTACAGAGGCCTGTCAGGTGACGACCTGGCTGACAGGGCCAGTTGCAGCCTCGCACGCCCGCACACCAAGCAATGTTTTTCGTTCGCTGCCCCATACCTGGACGCCTGAGTCTTCGCTGCAGCTGCCGCCGCTGTCGCTGCCGTCAGACTGCAGCCCCTCTCGCGACGTACACTCGCCGTAGGACGTGTCCCCCACGGAGGAGCCCCCGCCGCAGGCGCCGCGCTCCTCGCTCTCGCCGCGCGCGTCGCCGCCGCCCTCGCTGGGCTCGCAGCCGCCGCCGCCGCCGCCGCCGCAGCCACTGAAGTTTGCGTGCGGCGGCCACCAGCTGCCGCCAGCGTCCGCCTGCACCGCGCGGAGAGCTAGGGGCGGAACTTCGACCCACTGTGGTGGCCCCGGCCGACCGCCTGGCCACCAACTGCTCGTCCCAGCCAGCAGTCGCCGGTGGGGCCCCGGCTGCAGTCAATGCTGGCACACCAAGTGCAGCCTCGCTCAGCTTGCTCTATTGCAGCTTGCAGGCGAGGGGCAAGCAGGCTTGCACAGCCAAGCGGCGCCCAGGCCGCCGCGCACGGCGCCGCCGCGCACGGCGCCGCACTGCTCTGAGAGCCAGACGGCGATGCAAGGAATGCAACTCGCTCACGGAGGCCACCCCTGATATCCACTCCACCAAAACAGCGGCGGCTTCAGCGCAGAGGCCTGGCCGCGGCGCCCCGCGCGCCGGCAGCGGGGCCGGCGCACCTGCCAGCCGCCGCAGCTCTTGGGCGAGCTGGCGGGCGAGCGGCCGCGGCCGCCCTCGTGCCGCGTGAGCACGTAGACGAGCACATCCCAGTCGCAGGCGGGCGCCTCCAGGTAGGGCAGCCGAAAGTCCGGCCCCCCGTACGTGATGAGCACGAACAGGCCGCCCGGGATGAGCACGCTGCGCGCCGCGCACACCGCCTCTGGAGCCTTTTCACGCCGCCGGGGGCGCGCCTCGCGTGCAGCGGCACGAGGCGGGGCAGGAGCGCGGGCGGGAAGTGCGGGGGCGGGCCGGCGGCCTGCGGCGCACCGGCTGACCTCCAGCAGCAGCCGCGCCGCGCTGTCAAACGCGTCGGCGCCGCACAGCATGGCGTCCAGCGTGCCCTTGTCCAGCACGGTGCCGAACGACTCGTCCTCGATCACCCCGCGCATGTCCCTGAGCGGCGCTCGCACCGCTCACGCGCCCGGCGCGCTGGACGCTCGGCCCGTCGCTGGCCGAGCCTGAGCGCTGGCACAACTACCTAGACTGTTTGCGCGTGCTTGGACGCCAGCTGCGTGTGCGCAGCCTCGAAGCCTACACTGATGGGCGGTTTTTGGTTGCGGAAAGGTCTGTGCCCCAGGTAAGAGCGCGCCTGCAGTCGGCCAGCACGTAGTGCAAGCCGCACACGCCCTTGTGCATCTCGCGCATGCGCTCTATGGCCACCGCCGAGTAGTCCACGTTGGTGATGCTGTGGTAGCCGTCCAGCACCATGTCCAGCTGCAGCGCGGACGTGCCCACCCCCACCTGCGCGCACCGGCGTGTGCGCCAAGCTGAGCAGAGGGGCGTCCTGCGCGACCGGCGACCACCGCCAGCAGCACGGAGCCAGCCGGCGTGCAGCAGGCGGACCCGCTGCCTGCGCGCGCAGCGCTCCCGCGTTTTTGCAAAGCGCGCGGGCGACAGGCAACCCCAGAGCACACGAAGAGGGCCACACCTGCAGGATGGGGATGCTGCGCGACAGGTGCGCGTCCCGCACCTCGCGCAGCGCGTCGTAGCCGTGGTACCACTCGAAGAAGCCCGTGGCCTCGCCGTACCGCTTGTCCCAGTACTCCCGGTCGGAGTACTGCGCGGCGCGCACCGCGCGTGGGCCCCCTCGCGTACGCAGGGCGTATGCAGGGCGGACAACTTGCACAGCAAGGCACCGGCCACGCAGCGACAGCGGCCGCGCGCACCTGCGGCGCCATGTCTGGCGGTACCCAGCTCAGCGTAGCCTGCGCGGCGCAAACCCGGCCGAGGCGGCAGGTCGGCAGGCCTGCTGCGCGCTAGCGCAGCATCACCAGTAGAAGTCGGTGGAAGAATGCTTGGCGCGTGAGCAAAAGCGCATGCACTTTTTATCTAGGGGGATTGATCTAGGGGCCGTCCAGCCTCAGCCCCTCGGCTGCTCTAATCCTGCCTGCCGCGGCAGATGTGGCACGCGCAGGTCGCGCCCGGCGGCCCCCATGGTGCCGCCGGACGCCTGGCAGGTCTGCGCCGCGCTGGCCGCGGCGCTGCTCGCCGCGCTGATCCACCGCGCCCTGGCGCCGGCACGCGATCGCACGGCGGCGCCCGTCGTGCCAGGCGTGCCGCTGCTGGGCAGCACGCTGGCGCTCGGCCTGCGCGGGGCGGCGTTCATTCACGGCTGCCGGGCCGCGCACGGCGACGCGTTCACGGCCAGCCTGGCGGGGCGCCAGATGACCTTCCTGTTCCACCCGCACGCGCTCGCGGTCTTCTTCTCGGCGCCCGACGCGGACATCGAGTTCCGGTGCGGCCCGCCTAAACCCTACCGCTCCCCGCACCCCGCCACTGCGCACCGCCTGCCGCGGCTCCATGCTACGGCCTGTCCGGCCGAGCGCCTGCGCCGCCCTCCCAACGTCTTTGGAACGCTTAGCCCTGGGGAACCTCATTCATGCGTCTGCTCACGTGTGCTGCTCCAGAACGAGCGCTCGATATGGAGAAGGCCGCGGAGGAAGCTGGCAAGCCCTTCAGGAGCTGCTGCGGTCCAGTGTGCTCCAGGCTGGTACCGATGTGGGTGCCGGGACATAAGTGTGCGTCCTGCGCGCCCCCAGGCCCGCGGTGGAGCGTTTCACCGGGCGCGTGTTCCAGCTGCCGGCGGGCGCGTTCTTCCCGCGCCACGCGGCACTGCTGGGCGGCCTGCGCGGCCTGCTTGCGCCCGGCGCGCTGCGGCCGCACGCGCACGAGCTGGCCGCGCGCGCGCGCGCGCACCTGGCCGCGCGCTGGCCCGAGCGCGGGCAGGCGCGCGGCACCCGGGGGCTCAGGAGCGCGGTTGCGCGGGGCTCGGGAGCGCACGGGGCTCTGGAGCGCGCGTGCGCGGGGCTCGGGAGCGCGTGTGCGCGGGGCGGGCACGGCAGTGTGCCTGCAGCGGCCCGGGACGGGCACGGGGCTGCGGGCCAGAGGGTGCATGTGCGCTGCACGCTTGCTCATGTAGACGCGTGCGCGCGGGAAGGGCTGCACTATCGCGCACGTCGACCATGCACACACACACAGGCACCTGCATGAGCTGGCATGCGGGCACATGCATGCGCATGCGTCTCGGCTGTCTCAGGCACTGGTGTCGCCGGCGCGTGCGCCGCTGTCACAACCAGTCGGCGCTCTGCAGCCCGGCGTGCATGCACGAGCCGCCCGCAGCGCGCGCGCAGCTCGGCACAGGTGGAGCTGGTGGGCGCCCGCACCAGGGTAGAGCAGGCCCTAAACCTACCCGGCACAGGTGGAGCTGGTGGGTGCCTGCACCAGGATAGGGCAGGGCCTAACCCTACCCGGCACAGGTGGAGCTGGTGGGCGCCCGCACCAGGGTAGGGCAGGGCCTAACCCTACCCGGCACAGGTGGAGCTGGTGGGCGCGCTGGAGGCCGCGCTGTGGGACGCCGCGGTGCCGGCGCTGTTCGGACCGCGCTTCTGGGCGCGCGCGGGCGGCGGCGCGCTGCGGCCGGCGTTCGCCGCGTTCGAGGCCGGCTTTGAGCTGGCCGCGTCGCCGCTGCCGCACGCGCTGCAACGCGGCTTCTGCGCCGCGCGCCGGAGGCTGCTGACGGCGCTCAGGCGCGCCGCACCCCGCCGCTGCGGCTGACACGTGAGCGTACGCTGCACTGCCGCATGTGCACCCTCGCATGTTACCTTGCATAGCCTGGCATGCCGCTGCAGAGCAAAGCTAGCTGCTCGCCCGCTCGAGCCAAGCTGCTCCACCCCTGTACGTAAAAACACACCAGATGCCCCTGCCATGCGCTCGGGCGTGGCAGCACAGGGCGTCGCTGGACGCTGGCGACTTTGAGGGCACCGTGGCGGGTTCGCTGCTGGACGCGGCGGGCATGCCGCGCGCGGCGGCGCCCAACTGCCTCCTCGCGGTGCTCTGGGCCAGCCTGGCAAACACGGTGGCGCCCGGGTGAGCCGTGCGGCCGGTGCACGCCGCTGCTGCGCCTGTGCCTGTGGGTCTCCTAGCAGTGCCTGCTGGCGGGCTGTCGGCGCGTCTCTGCGTGCGTCCGCGTCGCGACCCTGCCAAGCAGCCTGGACTTTTCTCGGGAGCATCGGAGGGGGAGGCACACTCAGCTGCCGCCTGCGGCAGGCGCTGAGCACACTGGAGCTCCGCAGCTGTCTGTGCGCATTCTGAGGGGATCAGGGCATGAGGGGCTATGCTGAGGCTACTCTACAGGAAAAACTCGTCGATGCCTGCGGCAGGTGCCAGGCACGTTCTGGGCGGTCTCCTTCCTGCTGCTGCCGGAGAGCGCGGGGCACCGCGTGGCCGTGGAGCGCGAGCTGCTGGCCTGCCGGCGGCACCGCGCCGCTGCAGAGCCGCCGGCCGGCCGTCCGCCCGACAGTGCCAACGGCTGCGGCGACGCGGCCGCTGCGGCTGCGGCTCCGGAGCCGGCCGCTGCAGAGGCGCGCGGCGCGGCTGGCCGCTCGGGCGCGCTGCCCGGCGCGGCGGCAGCTGCGGCAGGCGACCTACCCTGCGCGTGGCCTGCAGCGGCGCACGGGCAAGCCTGGGAGGCCGGGCTAGGGACAGAGCCTGCGCATGCGGCGCCTGCAGCGGCCGTGCCGCTTGGCCAGGCGGTCGCCGGCGCACGCTGCGAGGGCCTGGAGGGGCGTCCGGCGCGGGGCGCGCGCGCATGGGAGGCGGCGCCCGCTGCGTCTGTCGACGGCGCAGCGGTGGCTGATGACGGGCAGTGCTCACCAGCAGGCAGGCACGGCGCCGGGCAGGGCGGTGATCGCCAGCCGCCGACGGATATGTGCGCCGACACCTTGGACGTCGACGCCGTTCTCGAGGTGGCGGCCCGCCCTTGCATGCTGCAGTGGCTGTGAGTGCCTGTGCCCGAGCAGGGAGCCTGTCGGGCGCTCGTGCGGACTGTGTGCGAGGCAAGGCGGGCGCCCGGCAGGCTGCGCGTGCTGGCTCCCCCGCGGCGCTGGGGCGTCTCGCTGGTTGAAAGGCTGGCCGCGTGGGGCGGGCTGCCCAGCACTGCATGTGATGCCCACCCTCATGCATGGCAGCAAGCGCGCACCCGCTTGCTGCCTTGCGCGCACCCGCTTGCTGCCATGCAGCCAGCGGGTGCATGATTGTGCCAGCCCCAAGCAAACTACTTTTGCGGCAGATATAGAGGTGTAGGCTTAGGGCTAGAGTGTCGATTGTTCTGGCCGCCATGAGTATGGCCGCCATGAGTCTCCGCGCCCATGCTCAGGCCTGCGGGGCGCCCAGGCGGCGGCGGACCGGCAGTCGGCGCTGGCGCGCTGCGTGGCGGAGGCGCTGCGCCTGCGCGCGCCCGGCGTGGACGTGCGCGCCGCCGCGCGCAACCTGGCGCTGCCCTGCGGCGGTGGCCGGCACGTGACTGTGCGCAAGGCGCGCGCCCGCGGCGCCCGCGTCACCAGCCTCGGGGCGGTGAATGGGCGGTTCACTGGGCACACATGTGCGTTGCCAGCTCCATACGAAACGTCCAGCGGCCTGGCAGCCGTGGGACAGCGGAGCGTGGCGCCGCCGCGCGCGCCCCTGCGCTGCCCCGCGCAGACAGCCGCCGCGTGACTGCGCACCGGTCGAGGAGTCCCCCGGGTGCACCGCGATATGTTCCACGCTTGCGGCCGCCAGGCCGCGCAGGCCCGCATGCGCATGCGAGGCGCCATCTGGCCTGCAACGCTCTTCATGCCGGAATGCAGAGCGCCGGGACGGGCGCAGGGCGACGTGCTGGCAGTGTCGCCGTACGAGAGCCACCTGGACGAGCGGCTGTTCGGGGCCGGGGCGGCCGCCTACGACCCGGGCCGGCTGCCGCTGCGCCTGGCGGGCGGCGCCGTGCCGGGCGTGGGCGGCCTGGCGGGGCTCGTGTTTGGCGGCGGGCGCTACAGGTGCGGGCGGGGCGGGGGCTTGGGCGTCCATCAGGGCGGGTGCTGCAGTGTGTCGTTATGAGCAGGCCAGCTGTCAACGAGGGCTGGCTGCTGTGCAGCGCGAAGGAGGTATGTGTGGTGATAGACTGCGGTGGGGGCATATGCAGAGGGTGCAGGCACGGGGATGAGCCTTGGTGACGCTGCCGGGTGCATCGATGCCAGCCGGACTGGTACACACAGATGCGGTGGACCTGCAGGTTGTGCTCCTGGGTCCCAGGTGCCCCGGGCGCGCGTTTGCGGAGGCCGAGATCGCGCTGCTCGTCGCGCTCCTGCTGTCCAGCTTCGACGTGCGCCTGGCGGGGCCCGGCGCTGGCCGCAGCACGAGCTCCCCCGGCCAGCGGCAGCCGCGACCGGCGCCTGTCGGCTGCCCGAGCTGGCCTGCCCCTGGGGTTGCGCCAGGCGATCCGGCGGGGCTGCTGCCGCCGCCGGAGCTGCGTCGGCAAGTGGGCGTGCGCTGGCCGGCGGGCCCCTGCCTCGTGAATGTGACGCGGCGCCGCGCGCCAGGGTGAAGTCCAGCCCTTCTCCTGGCAGTCCGGCGGCGTGTGTGCCCGTGTGGCGACGCCCAAGCTGCTGCGCAGAGTAGACGCTGCCCACCACAATGCTGGCGCTTGGTTGAGACAAGCTGACGGGGACATTAAATGTACAAGGATTAGCCGGCCAATGCTGCCGGAGCCTGTTGCATCGCACCGAGGCATGCGCGCTGGCCAAGGAAGAAAGTGGCTGCCTGGAATAAGTGAGATGCGGAGGAGTCTGCTAGGGCAGCCCGGGTGGCTGTTGGGGCTCTCGCATGCCTACCAAAACATGAGCGCCACGTGGATTGTTGTTCGCACTTCTGCAGCGCTATTGTCTGTCACCCTTTGCATGGACGCGTTTTGCATGGCTCCCTGCCCCTCTGTCGCCCAGCTGTCCTTGCCCTCAAGCACCACAGGCCCACAGACACCCATGCACAGTGAGCAGACTTGCCGAACCACGCGTTGCCCGGGCAGACCGCATGCATGCTGTCCCACACGCACACATATCGCGCCAGGCTCCTTGTACAGCAAAACAGATGGTAACAGCAGATCTGGGGGTTGGTGCACATGTACAAGCAGGGCGTGCCATCCCCCGCCCTGTTCTGCCAGGCGCCAGCATGTGCCCTCCCGGATGTCCTCATCCTAGACCAGTACCCAATGCCACAGACGCCACCGCAGGTCCCTGCATGTGACTGCATGGTGCATGCGCCTGCGTGAAAGGTGCATGCGCCCGCGCAAAGGCCGCTCTGCAGCTCTCCACACGGGTTCATGCTACTGTGCTGGCGCCCATGGCGTGTATGCATGCACACCGCGCGCGTTTATGGCGCAAGCGGGGAAGAAGAGCAGGATGGCCCGGCAGGTGCGGCGGCTGCGGAGCATGGGAGCGAGCGCGCAGGCTCACTTGCCGCCCAAGAGGCGCGGCGGCTGCAGCGCGCCGAACAGCGCGCCCTGCGGCAGCGCGGCGATCGCGCCCGGGCGCCGCGGCGGCGGCAGCAGCCGCCGCTTCGCCGCTCCCGCGCCCCTGCCCAGCCACTTGTGTGAGTGCCCTTCGTTGCCCCGCTGCGCATCCTGCTGCATGAGCTTGCTGGGACGACTACTGGCGATATATGTGTGTTACAGCACGGCATCATCCCATGCGCAATGTATGCGCTGCGGCCGGGGTGACCAGGCCCCGCTGCATCACGCCATCAAGGCGCGATTGTATAAAGCAGCGCACAGTGCTACCTCTGCACAGCTCTCCCTGCGCTGCCAGCTAACAACATACCGCCCAGGCGCTAGCAGTGTCCATGCAGAAGCGTCCATGCCGCTGAAGGGGCGGGTGGGCGCACGCGCTCGGCGCCGGCGCCTGCAGCGAGCGCCGCACGCTGCGCTCGGCCTGCGGCGCGGCGTGCGGCGGCGCGTGCGAGCGCCCCAGCGCCGCCGCCAGCACCCTGCGCAGGGCGCGGCAACCGCCTGTTGAGCAGGGACCGCAAGCGCCACTCCCCAGAATATATGCAACCGGCGGGGCGAGGCCAGCTTGAGCAGCAGCAAGGTGACGCGCTGAGCAGCATACTGTGAGCGCACTTCACGCATGCGGACACACCAAGGTAAACCGCATGCCAAGAGCGTACGCAGCGCTAACGACAGCCAAATAAGCTAGATAGGCCACGGACATAGGGCGCGCGCACCCTGGCTTCAGGGCCGCCAAGGGGTTGGACGCCACTGCGGGCGCAAGCGCTGGCGCGGCGTGACCGCCAGGCGCCGGGCCGCCCACTGGGGGCCGCACAGCCGTCGGCCGCAGCGGCTGGCCCGCCGCGCCGCGCGCGCCTGCGGCGGCGGCCGGCCCTGGCGCGTCTGCAGGCAGCCACAGCAGGAGTGAAATGGGCTGATGCCCAAGCCGCGCGTCTCTGTACGCGCGTTGCAGCGCCCGCTCTGTACATGCGAAGAATCTGCGGTCACGTAAGAAACAGCTGACCTGCATCGTGCTGTCCACTGGCCTGCGCCCGCACTTTATACGCAGAGGGTGAGGCGGCCTGTGCGAGCCATGTTTCCAGGCATCACGCTCCCTCTTGCTGCGCACTGCCTGCATGCGCGCCCTGGCTGCCGCACCAGGCGCGGCCGCGAGCGCGCCAGGGCCGCCCCACACGGTGAGCAAGTCGATCTTGGACACGCCGATCGGCCGCGTGAGGCGGCCGCCGAGAGCGTGCTGCGCAGCTCCCGCGGGCTGCGCCGCAGCAGCATGCGCGTCAGTCTCAATTCTAAGGACATGCCATCCCAAAAGTGGGGATGCGAGTTCGAGGCTCCGAGGTACATGCAGAGCAGCGCTGGCATTGATAGGGTTGCCAATGCATCTGCCATTGCAGCGTCTGAAGACCTGTGCCCGTCTGTCAGCATGGTTTACATGCAGTCAGCAAGATTTACCTTTTGCTCTGCACGTCAACATCAGGGTACCAGGCACAGCAGACGACGCCATGGTAAGGCAACATGTGGCACAGGTACCTGCTGCGGCGCGCTGGAGCGGGCGGCCTCCGCATTGTTGCGCGCGCGCTTGTGCGCCGCGCCCCGTCCCTCTTCACCCGCTGCCTCATCGGCGGCGCGCTTGCCGCGTCCGCCGCCGCCTTCGCCGGCCACGGCGCCGGCATCTCCGCCCGACACCGCGTTGAACATGTCCTCGCCGAGAGTCGACGCGGGTGGCTGCTCCGGCTGCGGCTCCGCCTGTGGCTCTGGCGCCGCGACAGCGTCATTGACGGCCGCCGCCGCAGCGCCGCGCTTGGGCGCGCGGCGGCGGCCGCGCACCGCCTTGAGGTTACCCTCCTCAGGGTCTGGGCAGGGCTTATCCGCGCCGGCTGCGGCGCCTGCCGCACCGCTGACTGCGCCGCGCCGGCCGACCGGTGCACGCACTGTCTGCTCAGGCTCAGGCGCCTGACCGGGCGCCTCCGCCGCGCCGGGCGCCCCCGCGCGCGGGGCGCCCCCGGCCCGCGCGGCGGCGGGCTTGCACGGCGCAGGCCGCCGCACCCGGGCGGCCACAGAGTCCTTCGGCGACGTGTCAGGCGAGGCCTCAGGCGACGGGGACTCCTCAGGCGGCGAGGCCTGCTTCAGGGGGCTCGCCGGGGGTCGGGCGGCGGCCGCGGCATCGGGCGCGAGCCCCGCCCACCAGGGCGCCTTGGCGGCGCGCGGCGCCGCGGCGCGCGGCGCCGCCGCCAGCTCAGCGCAGTCCCCTACCGCGTCAGGACCCCCCGCGACCGGCTCGTCCGCCGGGTCTCTGCCAGACTCGTCCACGGCACCGCTGGGCATCTCTGTGCTGCGTGCCACCGCAACCCCGCAGCCCCCAGCCTTGGCCACGGCCGGCCCGGCAGCAGGCGCGGCAGTGCGCGCCCCCGCTGCTTCCGCGCCCACGACGCCGCCGGCGCCGGACGCGGCCGACGAGCGCTCGGCTGCCGCGGCAGCTTCCGACGCCTGCCGACGCGCGGGCGCCGCGGCGGCGGCGGCGGCGTCTGCCGCCTCGGGCGCCTGGCCGAAGCCGGCGGCGCGCGCGGGCGGCGCGGCGCGCGCGGGCGGCGCGGCGCGCGCGTCCGAGTCGGGCGGCTGCAGGTCTGCCACGAGCGAGGTGACCACCTCGTTCGCGGCGGCCACCTGCGCGAGCGCCCCCGTGTGAGACGGGGTGCCGACATGAGCCATGCACCAGCCGAGGTTGTCCTGCATGCTGTGGCACTACCACGCCGTGCTTATGGGTGCACCACCAGGTGTTCTGAAGCGCGAGCGGCTCCTGGGCTCTAGTCCTATTGCTACATTCACCTCATGGAACACTGCCGTCCCGCGACCATTTCATGATACCTTCAACAGCCTCCCCGCCCGGGGCCTGACGCCGTGGCAGAGGCAGTGTGTGCGATACTGCCCGTCCCACCCATTAGATCTGCGACAGGGCTGAGGGCGCGCAGGCGCACCGTGCGCGCCGGCGTGCCCGCCGCATCCTGCCTGCGGCACGCTTCCTCCAGCGCTGCGATGCGCGCGTCCTTTAGGCCCACCTGCAGCGCGTTTCTCGCTATGAGGTCGCTGTTAGCGGCAGCTACTGAAGCCATGCCCGGCCGGTCGGCGCGCCCCGCCCGGCCGGGCCGGACAGCAGCACATAGCGCACTCTGACAGAGCGCGGTGCAGCCTCCACAGCCTGCTCTACCAGACCCAATGCACTTTCAAGGTACTGTGAAGGCACTGCACTGCGGTCGCGCGACTGCGCGAGCGCCCAGCGCGGCCGGCGCCAGGCGCGCGGGGCGGGCGCCGAGCGGGCGAGCCTGGTGCCGCAGCGCGTCGACCTCGGCGGCGGCCGCGTCGGCGCGGCGACGCAGCTCGGCGGCGGCCGCCGCCTCGGCCGCCGCGGCCGCCTGGCGCTCGCGGCGCTCGGCCGCGGCCGCGCCGCGCGCCTCGGCGAGCTGCTCGCGCAGCTCTGCCTCCACGAAGCCCGCGCGGTCTGCCAGCGTCTGCAGCCGCTCCTGTTGCCCCGCGCAGCTCCAGGGCATGAGGATCCGCGGCGTCGGCGAGCGCGAGTGAAGGGGGGCGCTGTGCGGCATCTGCAGGCGGCCTCCTTCTGCGGCGCCCTCCGTGCAAAAAAAATATAGATAATTTCCCCATGCCAAGTGAGCGTCGACCACCCTGGGCTTCCCAGCAACTGAAAGGGTCTCCTCAGCGTGCAAGGCTGGCCAGCCCAGGGGGCGCGCGCCTGCGTCAGGCCGTCGCCGATGGTGGCCGCGCGCTCGCTCGCGGCCAGGCGCGCGGCCATGGCCGCGTCGCGCTGCGCCGCGCGCGCCTCCGCGGCCAGCGCGCGCTCCTCGGCCGCCACCGCCCGCAGCTGCCGCGCCGGCAGGCCCGCTCAGCAGCCGGCTGAGGCTCCGGGCCTGCCACGCCGTGCGCGCCATGCACTGCCATCTGGCCGTCTGTGAACAGGTGTGCTGGCCGGTAGCGCCGGCCGGCGGCGCAGACGGCAGCAAGAGGTACATTTTGCAGCCTCGACCTAACACGTACAAGAAAGTCTGAGGTGGGTGCGCAGCGGCGCAGGCGGCCCGCACCTCCGCGGCATCCAGGCGCGTGCGCGCGAGTGCGGCCGCGTCGCGCGCGGCGCGCTCCAGCCCGGCCGCGCGCTCCGCGGCGGCCTCCAGGCGAGCGTCCAGCTCGCGGCCGCGCGCCTCTGCGCCGCGCAGCTGCACGGCCAGGCGCTCGGCGGCCGCGTGCTGCGCGCGCGCGGCCTCGCCCGCCGCGGCCGCGTCCCGCCGCGCGGCCTCGGCCTGCGCGGCCGCCGCGCGCGCGGCCTCCAGCGCGCCGCGCTCGCGCGTGCGCAGCATCGCGCCGTCCTCCGCCGCGCTCTCCAGGCGCAGCTGCAGCACGCTCGCGCGGCGCTGCCAGGTGCTGCTGTCCTGCCGCGCGGCGGCCAGGTCGCACTCGGCCTGCGCCGCGCGCCGCTCCAGCGCCGCGGCGGCCTCGCGCGCGTCCGCGTCGCGCCGCGCCGCGGCGGCCGCGGCCGCCGTCTCGGCCGCGGCCGCCTGGTCCTTGAGGAGGCACATCGTGCGGTGGCCTAGAGCAAGCTTCTCTTCCAGGAACGCGACCTCGACCAGCTTCTCAGCCAGCATGTCCTGCGCGCGGCAGGGTGCAGGCGCCACTGCATAATGCACGAGTGGGGACAGACGCGTCGGGATTCGCAGCGCTGCAGCGACAACGAGATCTAGTCCAGCAATACTGCTGGCTCCTTTCTGGGCTGCAGCGCGGCACTACCTGCAGGTCGAGCTTGCCCGGGGTTGGGCTGGCGCCGCTGTACGGCCCCCGCGCTGCGAGCTCTACTGCGTGCGAGGCTCCGCACGCGCCCGGGGCGCCCCCGCACAGCAATGCCATAGTGCCGTGACGAGTGCACTCACCACTGCACATCCATGGTCTTGTAGTGTGCGTGAGAGCGCCTCATGCTAAGTAGATTTTGTCTTTACGGTGCATGCTCACAACTAATCGTGGACGCGTTAAGGGCAGAAACCCACGGCAGCAGCACGTCTGAGCAGTGTGGAATCTTAAAGGAGGTACGCGGAGCAGGCTCCTGGCGCAGCGGCTAGCAGTAGGAGGACCCCGCCTGTAAGTTCAAACAAGAACCTAGTAAGGCCCTGCGACAGCTTCCCGCCAACGGCAGCACAGGCTAGCCAGCCTTAGATCCAATCTCTCATGGGAGGACCAATGAGTGCATAACAGGGCCCCCGGCGCACCGGCGGTGCTGGTTCTGGAGCGGCAATCGGGCTGCGCGCACCAAGCCCTGACAACCCCAGCGGGTAATGGGGCAGCGCAAGGTGCGCTTCCTGCCTTGTGCAGGCACCCTGAAGCGCTTTGCTCTCTGTCGCACGCCTGATCCTGATGGCCGCGGCGCGCAGGCATGATGTCGCGCGCGCACACGCTGCGGGTGAGTGGATTATTCGCTGATGTGACCCGCCAGTGCCACCAGAAGCCCGTCCTCAGTCCTCCTTGCGCCAAGCGCAGGCTGATGAGGCCGCCGCGCGCGACAAGGAGAACCTCGCTTTGAACGAGCCCAGGCGCTCGCTGCCGTCCGGGCCCACCAAGCGCGGCAGAGGTGACCCAGCGTACGCTAGCGCCTGCACCGCGGCACACCGCACAGCAGCGCTAGGTCTCACTGGGGGCGTGACCGCAGGGCCCGCGCTGCAGCAGCGGCCGGCTGGGGCGCCGGCACCGGCGCCGCGCCCGCCAGCGCCGCTGGCCGCCGCGCAGCCTGGCGCGTCCCCTGTGCTGCCGGGGCAGGCCGCCAGCGCGCGCGCCGCGGCTGTCGCGCTCGACAGCAGCGCGGGCGCGGGCGCCACCGCGCCCCAGCATGCCTGGTGCAACCCCCTGTACCAGCGGGCGCCGGCGCTCGACGCAGCGGGCGCCCCTGTGCCGCGCCCCGCGTCGGCGCAGCCCGGGCACCGGGGCCTCGCTGACGCACGCGCGCGGCCCGCCAGCGCGCCCTCGGCAGCCGCGCCGCCCCCTCCGCTCGACCCGGCAGCCGCGCCGGAGGGCAGCGGGAGCCAGGAATGCAGCAGGGGGCTGGCTCATGGTCGGCCGGCCGCCGCTGGCGCCCGGCCAGGGTCGGCACCTGTGGGGCTACCCACCGGCCGCGCGGCAGGCGACGCGCAGGCCGGCCGCGACGCAGCGCTGGCGGTGGTGGCGGCGGGCGGAGCGGCCATGGAGGCGCGGCACCTGCTGACGGCGGTGCTGCCGAGCGCGGGCGATGCGGCGCTGCATGCGAGCGTGGCGCACCTGCGCGCGGCGCTGCGCTGCGCGGAGCTGCGGCTGGCGAACGCGCAGGGCGAGGTGCGGGGCGTTCTGGACAGACCATGCTGGGTGTGACCTCAGCGTCGTGCGGGGGGCGCACCTCGGCGCGCTTGGTGCCTGGGTGGCTGTTTTGCTTTGCGCGGGTGTTGGGCAGTGCGCAGGGCGAACGATAGGTCGGCTGCTCGCAGTTGTTGCTGATCAGTGCGTGCCGGACGGCGTGATCGCGAATAGCATGGCAGTTACTGTGAGGCGTATGCTGAAGACGTGCGCGTGCGGGCCATCCCTCAAGCAACGCCACCATCCTCTTTAGGCCGGTGCTGCGCGGCAGGCGGCGGCGCTGCACGAGGGGCTGAAGGCGTCGGCGGCCGGCGCGGCGGCGCTCGCGCAGCGCGTCGCCGCGTGCGAGGGCGACCTCGCGCTCGCCTGCGCGCGCCTGCCCGGCGGCGGCGACGGCGACCCCGGCTCCGACCGCA
>JAABUP010006303.1_pt1 | contig 17049 bp, 17 predicted proteins | sample 5559201 | NCBI WGS metagenome assembly JAABUP01 (sample SAMN10711887, study PRJNA513373) | rock metagenome | isolation source: Antarctica rocks | place: Antarctica
GTTAGGCTGTCTTCACCTCGACAATAGATGCTGTAGTAAGCAGCTTAAGGTGAGGTATAGGTCGGCTCCGACAAGCGTATTTGCTTTTCCCTTCAACGGTCGCTAGCCTCCCAACTATTCCGACACCATCCGCCAATCTGATGATGACAACAGGAGCAAATCCTGGGACTCATCCCTGGCCGCAGGAGAAATCATGTCAGCGTCTCGCTCCGTGGTGAAAACGACTAGAAGCGGCTACATTGGCGAAAGGTACGGGAACTGGACATCCATAGCTGAGAAACAGTCTCGAAGCCCTGAAAGGGACGTTGAAGACCCTTCTAGTCAGCTCAGGGGATTCTTCAGGTAATCTTTAGAGCAAGAACGGATCAACGACCATCGAGTGTGGGCCAGAGTCGTAGACCAAACGGACTGGCTTCGAGGGACAGGTCGTATTCCTTTCGGATATTCGCTACCCCTAGCGGAAACACCACAAGCATCCGGGTCATCGTTTCGTCTCAGACGAGGTCGTCGGCTTATCGCTTTGAATTGGCTATGCAGCCAGTGTATCTACCACCTTTTCACTGGCTTTCTCATCGCCCACGGGACTATCAGCTTTGTCCTCTGCACCCTTCTCTTCATCCCTGGCTTCGCTGTTCTTCTCACCATCCAAATCTCTCCTCCTAATACCCCAACTCCCACTCCATCCCACCCAGCCTTTCTCACCCGGACCTTTCGCAAAGCAGAATACCAAGGCCAGTCCAATGAATCCGACGCTCGCACTCCCGCTTCTAATCCACCCTCCTCCCGCATATAATTTGTTCCCTACAGACGTACCGGTCAGTTGGCCGCCAAAGGTACAGACCATATATGCTGTGTTAATACGATTCCGCGCTTTAGGTTCGATGGCATAGATTGCTGTGCGGTTGGCTATCTGTGAAGTTTGTAGGCCGAGATCGATAAGGAAGGCTTGAATGATAGGTCCAGCGACGGTAAAAGTTCCAGTATAGGTGCCAATGATTATGCCGACGAGCAGAATCAGCTCGCCCAGGATGACGGAGTATAGGGGGACGATCTTATCAATTATAAGGCGAGCATATGGTGGACCAAAGCACATTGCAAATATTCCGATTAATGCGAACAGACCGATATAAAGAGGTGAGTAGTTGTAAGGTGGTGAAGACAAGAGAAATGTCAATGTTGTCCAGTACGAGGTGAAAACAGTTGAGGTGCAGAAACTGACAAGGCATGCTTGTACAAGAACAGGATGCTTGAAAACCATGGCTACAATGCTCCACAGCATTTTGAAGTAGTTGAGACCATGAGGATTGGTGCTCGGATAGTCCGGGAGGAATAGCCACAGAAGGATAAGAATGAGATACTGGAGTCCGAGGGCTAGCCAGTAGATGTTCCGCCATGAAGTGTACTCTGTGACGACGCCTGACAGGACACGTGCTATCAAGATTCCAAGGACTAGTCCCGAGACTACAATTGAGAGTGCAGTTGCACGTTTGTGAGCTGGAGCGAGATCCCCGACCAGCGGTAGCACTGTCACGTTGTCAGGCAGACGTCCGTCATAATGAGCAGAGCCGGCATACTCAGCTGTGGGGTTACGGTAGTCAAAGCTGTAAGGAAAGACAAGAAGCCGAAAAGCGTGAACGAATTGGTGATACAAAGACCAATCCTAGATCGTGTAGAGTCAGAAACCACATCATTCTTGAAAACCTCTCCATCATCCAATAGTCTGCTTACCATACAGTAGCCGTAAACCAGACCAACAGCAACACGAACAATCGCCTCCGAAACAAGTCTCCCAGAGGACAGAGAAACAGCAAACCGCCCGCATAACCAGCCTGCGCAAGCGTTGGAATCAAGCTGACTCGCTCTTGATCGACATGGAAATCATCGGCTAATTTGTTCAGAATCGGATGAGAGTAATACAGATTTGCGACTGTGAAGGTTGCGGCAAACCCGAATAGGAGATTCAAGGGCGTTGAGAATCGAAAAGGTTTTTCGGGATTGTAGCGGCATCTCTTTGGTGTGTAATTGATAATTAAGTAGATATTCCGCCATAATGAGTGTTCTTTGCACGGTGATGCATACGCATGTGAGGGCACCAGTGATGCAGAGTGTGTCTCTTTTTGCGATGATTCAATTGTGTCTTTAGATGACTGTGAAGACATCGCTAAACAGGGATGAATAGTCAAGAGGGCGAAGGAGCCAAAATCATATCGTGAAACCTATCATAACCACGACGCAATTACAAGAGCGCCTCCGGACACTCTAACAATACCAAATCGTTTCAAAAGAACTTCCTCCTCCCATTCAAAGATAGAAATCGCCGAATTGCAAAGTTCACCGAGATTGAAGAGCCGACGATGACGACAATGCTTCAACTCCGAAGACCGAGAGAAGCTATTACCGATTAGGGAGGAGCGTCCCCAAGCCTCACTAGTAGTTCCACTCGTTTGGTCTTTCTTTCGGTAAGCTTCTGAACCTCCTGACTGAATAGTCGAAAGTCGAGGGAAAGAATGCATTAGAAGAGGAAATAGATCCATCTCCGACTCGTACATACATACAATCAAACGTCGCTAGACGTACGCTGCAAACTAATTGAGCTGGGTATCGTGAAAACGCTGGACTTTTCAAACCTGCTATTTCTGCTTTGAGAATAGCAATCGTCGTATGGTGATTCATCAATTCATGACTGTCATCAATGTCGTAACGTCGTCTCTTCTTCAATCATCGTCAAATAAGTCATCAACAGCTCGTACAAATGCCTTTAAATCTACTTCAGTGAGCATTGAATCAGTAATAACAGTCAACAGACCTACCACTTGTTGTAATGAAACTCAGCTCGTGCTCGCCTGTCGCGGCCACCTGGGGGTTGTAATCATCATTGAATATGTACCGTTGCAGGTCTGCAAGGTGGATGACTTTCGAGCTGGGCTGGCTTCTCCATGTGCGTGACTGAACGTGATGGGTGATGAATGCTGTCCATACGGGAGTTCTTCTCAAATCAGCGTATGAATGCCAGAGGTGTGACCAGCCATACCGCTTGAGATCTCCCTTCAGTACCGACGCTTGCAGCCTAATACCACCAGAGCCCCTATCCTTGTATAATCTTAGAGCGTGCTCATAGTGATCATCAATGATCTTGCTGTGGGAGTTTAGCTCGAGGACATTTGGAGGAGGCACAAACTTTGTATCTACTCACCCGCCGAACAATTCTTTTTCATTTTTCAACTCTGAGTCTGAGATAGTTGTGACCGGATTTGTCGAGTCTTCAGATCTCAAGGCAAGAAAGCTACAGAAAAACAGCACGAGTTCTGCGGAAAAAGTCAGTACTGGCCTAGGCGAATCCTATGAGATACCATGACTGACTTTCGTAGCTGGGAAATTTCAGAATTACCCAAAGCTGACGAGATCTACCAGATGAGCTGATGCGGAAAAACTTGAGAAAAGGCCCGTCTCTTTGCACATCCAGGGATGTCAGTGGCAAGCAGCAATCTTTACGCGATCGCGAAGGGCGGATTGTTCTGCATAGAAAGCGAGACTTCAAGTCTTTGGGCCGTTGGTAGAGTCGTACAAGGAGATCACCATTTTCGAATGGCCTGGCCGGTTAGCGTACTCCAAAATCTTCACTAAAGATGAGAGAGCCATACATTTCAAGGAGCTTCACATATCCATCTGCAAGCCTTCTGCTGGCGTCCGGCCCATAGTCAGGGCCAAGAGAGACAGATCTGTGTCACCGTCAGAGGACAAACACTCAGTACCTGGCCAGTAAGAGGAAGACTACTAACGTTTGTCCAGTTGTTGCCAAAGGCGTAGTAGGCTGGCTTTGCTCAAAGACTGCAGGCAGCCAATGGCTTGGCAGAGAAGATGCGTTGGAGGATTGGGTGGAAAAAGTCGTGTTCGAGGTAGAGGTGCTAGACGAATGAGGGACTTCTGGCGCAAATGGAGGATGCCGGTCTCCCCTGTCAAAGTGATAGTCTTCCATGGGGGGCGACTGCGGGGGGCCCGGTCTTCTTTTTCCCTTAGTAGTAGCCTTGGGAGACCTAGGCGGCGATGACCGTGGCTGTGCTCGTGCCTGGCCCGCCCCTGGTCGTTTTCTCTCGAAGGAGGGCGACTTGGGGATATCTGATTGGGTCAGTAGCAGCGCGCACCAGCAAGGCAGATTCCTTACTTGGGACGCCTAGCGAAAGTTCGTGGAGGTCATCGGCAACGCGGTAGTCTTGCTCGTCTAAGAGTCTGAAAATCCCATCTCTGACCTCTTCGAACTCGTCAAGATCGCGAGGTGATCTGTGAATTTGTCAACGACAATAATGATCGATGAATTGGACTAGCGTTAAATTACCCTTCGAGCAATGCCTGCGTCAACCCACGCAGAAATTGCTGATAATACTGGAGTCGTCGGTTCAATGTGTTTCCACTCTCCGCGCGAAAATAATCATTCAGATCCCTCCACACCTGACGGTACCCTTCCCTCTGTATACCTCCAAAGATTCTTTTAACGTCTGTGAAGGTATAATTGAGGCTACTTCTCACAGTCTTGACGTCTGCCGAGATGAGCTGATGTCTTCGGGGGGAAAGGTGGTCATCCAGGGTATCGTGAAGCGTTCGCAAGGCTGAGGATGTCTGGAAGCACTGGGCGATCAGTGCCGTGATGTCCGCTGAACAGTCAGCCACAGGGCCTAAAAACTGATCAAGGGCAGATCCGACATCCTGCGCGGTCTCGGCCACTGCAATGAGCGCCGCCATCGACGCCTCAGAGCCGCGAAAGGCTCAGTGCGAGCGTGCGGCAGAAACAAATAGGTATCTCCTTGAGCATTCTTCATCATTTGTGTTGCTGTGTCTGAAACGAAAAGCAGGCAACCTGAGGGATTGGGTCAAGAAGGAAACGCTGATGGAAAATTTCTGAAGAGATTGCTCAGCGGCTCTTTCAAGTGACCCTCGCAACGCATCTTGACGTGTCCAAATTCCTGACAGCACGTCCTAAAAACGACGAAGGCTCCTCGGCCAATGGGAAAAAGACCGGCGTCTTTCTTGACCTTTCAATGGTCGACAAGTGGAGGAACATGTCGGCCCTGTAGGGAGGCCATCTCCTAGTCCAGCCTTGAAAGGTCAATGGTGTCCGTCCTTGCAGGATGCCATTGAGGCGACTGGAGGTTCGCGCACCAAGATCGATGCCGTTTCACTGATGCACGGCTATTCGAGATCGGAAATTGGGACCGTTAGGTTGGCGCCAAAGTATGGGCGTTTGGCCGTTTTGCACACCGCATTCTGCGTCATCTCGTGTATTGCTGTCTGGCAAAGATGATCTGGTAAAGTGGATGGCGATGACTTGAGTCTTGAGACTGATCAGCGCAAGCGGTCTATGCCTGTCGTTCATGAGCTAGTTGCTGCTCAGATTGCAACTATGATTCGAACGTCATCGATGAGAGTTATGTTGGGCGACTAGGAATATTCATTTGGGCCATTTGCGTAAAGAGATTGCATGATTTTGGTTATCTAATATACAACCCGACAAGTCCAGCAATATCCACGCTCCCTGATCATGACGTGAAGCATCGCCGTCTAGAGATGTGACGAGTGATGACAACCTTCAGGGTATCTAGGATCTAAAATGCATAAATCACCTCCGCAAAGAAAAGCTCCTCCGCCGTGCCCGCTGCCAGCCAGCCGTCGTAAGTGAAGCCAGGTATCCGATGTCGTAGTTATAAAATGGGTGTGGGAGTTGGCAGGCATCCGAAGACACATATGAGGTTGACAGTCTTGTCGACCGAGTCGAGAAGCTCCCAACATCGTCAAACCGTGCCAGAGGGGTAGAATGTCTACTCTTCGTCTTCCTCCTCATCGTTGGCCTGTCGCAAGAGCAAAGTCAGCACAGGCCATCGGCCAGTCGTAAGATGAGTATGAGTCCTGCTTACATTGTAGCTAGCCTTCTCGCTCTCATAGCGCTCCTTGTCGTTTTTGGCTTTGGCCTCATAGGGTTCGCGCTGCTTTCCATTCAATGCTTTCCATCGTTCACCGAGGACTTTGCCAACTTGGCCTGTATTATGGGTGTCTTCATCAGTAGAGGTCATTACATCAGTGGGGCAGGACATACCAAAGCTGATGCCCGGGTTCTCCTCTCTCACGTTGTCACGCTGCTCGTTGGCAAAGAACATGTAAGCGGAGAGGCCACGCTTGGGCGCGTTGGGATCTGGGAGATATTTGGGTCAGCGATTGCTTCAGTCTGTAGAGGTCAGGCACACGCACCCTTCTTCTTCTTGCCTCCAGCATCGGCGACCTTGGCCTTGGTCTTGCGGGTAGCCTTCTCCTTAGGCATGGTGATGGATCTGATGATTTTGCGCGTCAGTCAACGCGTCAGTTGATAGAACAGAGGTGTACAAGGCGTCAATAATGGGAAATGGTGAGGCTGAGGAAACGACGGGTATTATCGTGAATGGGGGAGTGCAGTTGGTGGGCGTGTTGATGATGGTAAAACAATATTTGAAGATGGCGAATGCGACCGTAGACGTGCATTCGAGCGCAACGATGAGACCTACCTGAGTGGTTTTATCTGAGTTGTGGTGAAGAGTGGTGGAGCTATTGTTGGCAGCACGAGATCAGCAGATGAAGATGATGAGCGGCGACAGCGGTCGCAACGCTGGCAAAGCAGTCAAGGAGCGACGGCGAGGAGAGAAGAGAAGGCATTGAGACCACATCAGTTGTGACTGCCGCACAAAAAGGGATTACATTACATGGTGTAATCGCAGTGCAAAGGCGCTGTGAGCGACGTCGACTTACTGGAATCTACTTTCGTACTCAAAGGTTCGCAGGGCCGTTTTGCGTGGATTGTTTTGGCTGAGGCAGAGGCAGGAGAGGAAGAGAGGAATACAGCGAAAATGGGACCCTTAACTATGAGGGCCGGCTGCAAAGAGGGGTACCTTAGTCCCAAGTAGTGTATAATGCAGCACGCTACCCGCCCGTGCCAGGCGCAACCAACAACACCAGAGAAGGGGGAGATGTAAACAACGCAGTGTGGCCCTTGTTTGGGCTGCATCACATCGTCGATGGAATCAGTCTAGTTGTGAGGAAAGTGACTAGATTGTGTAAAGCCCTTTCTAGGAGACTGTGACTACCTTTGTGCTTGTAAGCTTCACCACTGCAGCTTGCTAGGGGTGCGCCCGCACCGTTTGCTGGTCGCCTTTTGTCAGGCTGGCCAGCTCGGTCTACTGCGATGAGGATAGCGCTACAGCTGAGGCTCTACTTTGTGCTCCTCAATATCTTTATTCTCCAGCTGTTGAAGGCAAGTCTTTGACTAATCTAGATCTCTCAGATGGTACTGGTTTCATGTCAAACACACCCATGGTGGCTCCTGCACCGCGGGCAGAAATACTGGCAAGGTGCTTGAAGTGGTTGGCCTTGCCTTCATTCCACCTCATCTTCATTGTCAAGCACCAAAGCTCGCAGGTGCTCATCCCTTGCCCAGTCGACCCCGCTTCCAGCGACGATTGCTGAGACGACGCTCTTCATGATTGTCCGCCTCGTTGCTGCAGTTTCGGTATTCTTCTTGGCTTGGTCGAGATGCGCCCTCATACTCGCGACTTCCATGGCATCGTCTCGTAAGGTTTGGTTTTTGGAGGAGAGATCAACGAAGGTGGCAGCCAATGCCCTGTTCGTCTCCATCGTCTTCGCGTGATCTGCTTCCAGCCTAGTCGTGTTGGCCATTAAAGACTGCAGAGTCGAGGAAAGATTCGTTTGAGCTATTCCCAGCGCGTCTCTTCGATCGATCAAGGGATGTAGCTGCCTCATTCAGACGTGAGTGCTGAGACTGTACCGTGTATCAGACAGACGTCCTACCTCTCAGCGGAAGTCGCATTCGCACCAGCGTGAACAGCTTTAAGGATCGGGTCTGCTGTCAGAACATCTTCCACGACGCTCTGCCGTAGTGTATATGCTGCTCTAGCCTCAACATATTGTTGCTCAGCATCCTTCAGTTGCTCCTCAGTGACTGTATCCGTAGCGGATTGCTCAACTAGAGCAGAAGTATCAGCTAGAATCTACCTTTATACCCCAGCATGACGCGTGCACCTGACTGCGATGTTATCTGAGCTTCCAGTAGCGCTTGCTCAAGTTTCAGCTCTTGCATATGATCCCATAGCTCAAGAATTTGTCCTTCAGCCTGATAGAATGGAAGCGTGTCGCCTGACTGGTGCCTACTCAAGTCTGCAAAGCCCGCATCAGTGAATTGTGACATGACCGCATTCTCAAGGCGAGGAAATTCCGTAGACTGAACGCCTGTCCAGTTTTTAAATCAGTTTCAGCAGATCGTGTAGACCATGATTGTTCGAGGTTCTGAGCCATTCACATCGCTCTGAGCGGAATTTGCCGCTCCCAGCTTGGCAGTCTCGCAGTTGAAAGCGGCGGAGGTGCGGAGCTTCTTCGAACTGCCACACAAGAGAATTTGCAATACCAACTCGGCGGAAGGCAAGGTGGGGAGGGGATGTCGCTACAGGTCTTACTCGCACACAGTGGAGCCTCGTTCGCGGCGGATCCTCGATCTTTTGCATCGTGAGTCTATCGAAGCAATACTTATCTCTCAGTCCATACGCAGACTGACCGTTTTTCAGTCTGGAAGATCTTCGGTCATGGATCGCTCGCAAGACTACGATAGATGCAGCCCATCAGATTCTCATGACAGCTCGTGGAAAGCAGGTCAAATTACAGACCCTTTTCTCAGAGGTACCTCCTTCGGTGTTGGGTCGATACGCAAACTAACAATGTAATCAGCAAGAGATATTTCTCTATGATCGAAGGATCCTCCTGGACTCCTCTTCGTCCACTCCTGCCACCCATCTCCCAAAGAAAGAGCCTCCGAACCCTCTCTCGCCAAACACACTCCCAGACAGCTCGCCAAACGATAACACTCTGTCAGGATGGCAGTCGATTTTTAAGCGTCGAAAATCTTGGGCGGCCAGTTTGGCGGATGGTTCTCATAATGTCCTGGAGAGTATCGGAAGGCTTGACAAGGAAATTGGTATAATCCAAAGAGGTGCTGCAATTGCAGTAGGAAATATCAAGCAGCATTTTGGAAACCTGGAACCGAAGTATCATGAATCAAAGCAATGGGCCGATCAGGTCTGTGACGATCAAGCGTTTCTTCTAAACAATTGGGAAAACGGCCTAAAACTGCTTGGATCCCTCAAAGCCTACGAAGAGCTAGGCCAATGTCTACATGGGACTCAGTTGCCGGCAAAGCAGTCAACCTCGAGACCAAACACGAATCGCCCGATTACTTTGCGAGACTTCTTAGACCAGGATGGACTACAACAGGTTTCAGGTTCTGCCGAAGATGGATTTCGGCGCTTTACTGAGCGCGTGAGCGATCTGAGCGCTACGTTCGAAAAGGCTGCCAGCGAATCCAATAAGATCATCAAGGAGTTTCACCTGGAATCCTCGCAAACCGATGCTGGCGACTTGGTAGATCGATTAATGGACGAAATCAAAGTTGTGACAGGGAAAATCAATGCCGATTATGATCATGTGCTTGGATTGCCAGACACTCAGAAATCTCTATCGCAGGCGTCCAAAATTGCACAATTACACAAGAATAATTTTCTGCCATCACTCATTCAAACGAAAGATGAAATCAATCAACTATTGGCGCAGGCCGTCGAGCGCAAATTGCAAGTCATGCATTCCTCCGCTCAGTATTTGCAAGGAATTTCGATTATCGAATCCACCGTTTCTTCGGTACACTCTAAACTAGCCAATCTAGATGTCGATAATGAAAATGGACAGGTTTTTGACGTACTCAATTTTGTTGTCAGATTACCTTTAATTTACGGCTCATTGCTCATTGAATGCGTCAAACGTCAGGAATGGGCTGAAAAGATGACGGCCGATTCATCCTCTTTGGTCGAGGAGATGGCCATCTACAAGGAGGAGGAGGCACGACGACGAAGTAGATGGGTAAAAGAAATGCGTGGGGTTGTCGATCTTGGGTCTTTAGACGAAATGGCTCTGGGCATCGAGGTCAATGTACATTCACAAAAGCACAGATGGCCGAGGATCAGCCGAGACGATATCAATGAGCATGTCCAAACCCTCAGAGAGCTCGGTGATCTAGACGAAACGTTAAAGGAACTCGAAGAACTTCTCAAGACGCTTGACGCACCTTCCAGACATCAATCTCGTCGAGCGAAAGCCTTCAAGAACGGGAGTCTCCATGAGGCAACTCATGGGAGATCTCTTCTCCTCCGAGGAGATGACGAGGCCATGCTTACCATGAGAAATGAAAAGACTAGACTTGAAGACAAACTCAAAAGCGCAGAAAGCCGAGTGCGTAAACTTGAAGACCTTTTGCATAGGCAAAGCCAAGTCGGCCTTTTTCCGAGACCCTCGAGCGCCACAGGCCCTCCTGCTAGTAACGGACCATCATTCGAACGGCATGCTAGTTCGCCCGTGACCAACTTCTCTTCTGCATTGTCTAAAGCTCGGGAGACTGGATCTCGTAGGCCGTCTCTGTCTTCCCGAAGGGTCTCCATGAATAATGACTACGAGGAGAAGGGACTAATTCAGAGGGTCATGAGCTTAGAGTCAGATTTGGCGAATGAGAAAGCAAAGTCTGCTGATCTAGCCAAGGAAGCCACTGCACGAGCCAACGCGGAGGACCTTTTGAAAAGCCAAATTCGAGAGGCAACCTCTACAAAGGAAGATTTGTTGGGCAACCTCGAAGCTCAGCAACGAGAGTTTGATGATGAGCGTCGTCTGCTACATGAAGATAACAATAAAGTCAAGATCCAGCTTGATCAGCTGGAGGATGAGTTTGATCGCGTGCTCGATAGTCGTGAGCACGAAGACAAAACACGCCTTCTCGAGGAAGAGCTCGAAAATATAAGAAAAAACTCGGCTATTGAAGCGGAAAGGGCACATCAGCAGGTGGAATCTCTCAAAAATGAATCTGCCACTCACCGGAAACAATTCCAAAGGATCACTTCTGAGTTACAACAACAAAAAGATGAGAAAAGTGAGCTCGTTCAACAGGCTAATCGGCTTGATCTACGTCTACAAAACCATGATCAGGCTCGAGTTGATCATCAGAGGGCCCTGCGCGCTACTCTCCTCCATCTTTCAAAAGACGACGATGCTCCCAAGGACTTTGGCGCCTTAGTTGACACCGTCGAAGCTGTCGCGGAGAAGTCTGCAGCCCATCTCGAAGATATCGAAGATTCCTTGGAGACTTTGCGCGCTGATAATGTTGCGTTAGAAGCACGAGTCAAGGGTCAAGACGATGAGATTTACGATTTGAGAGAACACCTTGGGAGTGAAGAGAGAAAGGTCTTCTCGTTGCATGAAGAGCTCAGCGCACAACGGACAACAAGCGCGACCCTCCAGGCACAACTTGACTTTGAGCGTCGTGAGCACGAACAATTAAAGACGAAATTCGCAGCCGGTGAAACGGACTCAAACACCCTTCGAAATCAGCTCAATGACAAAGAGAGAGTGATCGGTGAACTCCTAGGTAACGTTGCTCGGCATGAAGCTCAAGTACGGGATTTGGACGGCCAATTATCAGAGCAAGGCGCCAAGCTTGAGATTGCACAAAACGATCACAACGCTTTTCTTGCCGCCAGGGATGCTCAAGCCTCTCGAGCTGGTGATATCTCGAAGCGGATGTTATCGCAGAATGCCATGCTTGAGCGATTGCTAGAACAAATAGGCCTTGTCGTAATCAAAGAAGAAGGCACGATGGTCATTCAGAAAGTACCAAGAGCCACTAGCAACAGTACGATGCTAGCCGAGTCAATGAAGCGAAGCTTGTCAGGCCCTATGCCTACAAACAGCGATCAAGAACCCCCCTCTATCGAGTCTGAGATCCTGCAGTGGGCTGACGCAAAGGATCTTGACGAGATGGCAAGACGTTTCAGCGAGTTCATGATGGAAGCCACAGCATTTGACACAAACACCTTCAGCGAGGCTGTCCACAAGCGGGTGAAGGAGATCGAACATATAGCCCGAAAGTGGCAGAAAGAAGCTCGTGCATATCGAGATAAATTACATCGTGCGCAGGGTGAAGCTCATGACAGGATTGCGCTTCGAAACTTCAAAGAGGGTGACCTGGCACTGTTTTTACCTACGAGAGACCAAGCTACCAAGCCTTGGGCAGCTTTTAATGTCGGGGCGCCTCACTGCTTCCTCCGAGAGCAAGATTCTCATAATCTGGGCAAACGAGATTGGCTCATAGCAAGAATCTCGAAGGTAGAAGAGAGGGTTGTTGATCTTTCAAGATCCCTCGGTGGCGGTCTGAAAGGATCGGGTGACCAAGCGTCTGGAGGAGATAGAAGTGATACAGGTACCTTTCCTAATGACGAGAATCCGTATGAGCTCTCGGACGGCTTGAGATGGTACTTGATCGATGCTGCAGAGGAAAAGCCAGGGGCCCCAATCAACGTCGGAACTGGCAAAGTCACCGTGGCATCGGCCATTGTTGACGCCAAAGGTAGCATCCGAATGAAGAAAGCATCCGACGGCAATGGTGCGACGAAGACTTTGACACGAAGTCTTGACAGCCGCCGCAGCAGTACAAACTCGAAAAAGGGTCTCGTTGCTGTAACAAGCAACTCTCCTGCAGGACCTAGTGCTGGATTCGAAGGAATGGTGGAGCAAAGCATAGATAATGCCGCCGCCGCTGCTGCTGCATCCTCGAATCTGCAAGTAACAAAGGACACACAGCGAGCCAAAGGCGAAGACAGACCCCAGAGCAGCGAAGTCATGGACACTCCTGCCTCCAGCGGTCAGGATACCGAGCATGTAGGCAACCTCAACGCTTCAAACTCGTGAGCCGGCCTTCTGGTAAACCAACGAGCTAATTCACGGAGCAGGCAAGAGGTCTAGCGACTTCACCATCTAAATCAACCAGAGCGGGAGCATTATCCCCGCAGAGAAAGTCCCCAGAGAAGCCAAGATCCAAGGCTTGGGATTCGCTCTGGTCTTTAGACCTCAACTTAGAGGGCGGAAAGGGGAAAAGGTGATACCGTTGCTGATCGCAAACTTTGCTGACCGCTTGTAATGCCATTTAGACAGACGTATTGTATGATAATGATACCCGAGGGTGTTAGTTGCTGAACAGTTTAAAGTAGAAAGGTTGACACCAACAATACCTCAATGTGTCGGAACTCCACGCTTTGAGTCCACCATTAGACTGTTCTCATTGTTCTCTACTTATCGCAATTCCGGACCTACCAGGTCTATAGCCTGTGGCCCTTCAGTCCCCATGCATCACATATTCCCATTGTCTACCAGCTCGATGTACAGTGAGCCCTCCAAATCACACAGAGCTCGGCTAGTACTTGATGCCACCGGCGTCTGTCATCTGAAACAATTGTCTTTTTGGTTTTGGATGATTGAGCACGGACGCTCCTGCCAAAACGTAGCAACTACATTAAGAGCGCTTGTTCGCCAATACGAATGAGTTATGACAACCATTCTTGCGCTCGATCGACAGGTCATCTCTCAAAATCCTTTGAGTATTGGAATAAACAGTCCCCTTAATAGCTACATTGATGTCGAGACAAATCAATGGAATGGTAACCCATCATGCACTTGGAGCCATTAGGTTTGTCAACGAAGGCTCAACCAAATTCACTCGGTCGGTAGTCACGCCGTCATCTCATCTCATCAAGCAGCGATCACATTGAAAATCATCAACGGGCAAATCCACCGTCCAAGCTCGACAGTTGCTGGTCCTCGGCGAATCCTTTGCTGCACATCAGACTGATCCAAGGCGCGTTCGCAGAAGTCTAGAACGGATGTTCGTCGGAGGATTCAAAGATGAAAAGGAGAATGCGATCCTTTAGAGCGGCAGGACGCTAGCGGCATTCAGCGGGCTTTGGCGCGAGAAAGGGTTTCACCTTGGGATCGCTGAGCCGCCTGATTGGCCTGCTTCTCTCCTTTGATCCACTCGACGCGCGAATTTGTCGGGCTGCTTGCAGGAGCGCTAAAGCATGATTCGAAGACCATTAGCCCGATCCGGCCTAGCTGTCAAGCGGCGAGTTGCAGCCTGGATTTGCTTACGACTATTTAACCAGCCCCCTCCCCCGGGTTGAAATTTTTGAATTGTCTTGGCACGCGCGGTACTTTTTGCGCACTTGACGTCTTCCTCCACCGTCACCTCCTCCACCTCTACATACCCCACGACTCACCACCCACTCCATATCTGCAGGTAGACAGTTCAGTCGCAGTCTCTAAATTAATACCATTTGAAAGGCACATCATACGTGCTCCTTTCCCCCACTCTCACACGAGATCCCTCGCTCCTTCCGATTTGATTTAGCGGCTTACACCTTTCTCCACCTTCTCACACTTCAACCTCATTCCCAACCTCACTAACTACTCTCTTCACATCGAGACCTACATTGCGACACCCGCGCAGGAAGAAGACACTATCCAGAGACCCAGGGGTCGTGGTGGATTTTGCGCTTGATGAAATAAGTGTTGGACAAGGCACAGAGTGTTCAGTCGAGCAGCGGCTGTAGGGGAGACATTCGGTTGTTCATCTCCCACATACGGTACGACTCTCGTCACCTTCACCTTCACCACACGGCCTACCTTGCGAATCCTTCCATTTTTGTGCCATCCTTCTATCGTTCTTCGAACCCTCTGACGCGATCGTCAACCCCCGTTTCGAGATCTCCCCCGTTCTGACCTAGTGTTGCACAGACTGCCGACTTCTCAACACTCGACTGCCACTCACCTTGCTTTTCGAAATCACCTCATTGCAGGTTCTCGATCGCAAGAATGGATATTCTCACTACACACCCTTCCACTGCAACCCAGGCTACTGCCTTCACCTCGCCCGGTTCATTGTCCTTCCCTGGTGGAGCTGGAGAATTGACGCCGCCTTCTGAAAAAGATGGAAACCCCCAGGCGACCGGTACAGGTGGTGCGTACCCGAACGGGCAGCAGCAGCAAAAAGGAGTGGATGCCACATCCAATGGCAATGGGGTGACTCCCACAACTCCCGCTGCAACTCCTGGTGAGGGTGGTGTCAGTGGAATAGTACCGACCTTGCAGTGAGTATAAACCCCGCTCTTGCCTCTTGTTTGATCTTGAGGCTTAATGGCGTGTGTTCTCAAGAAACATCGTCGCCACGGTTAACCTTGATTGCCGCTTGGATCTCAAGACGATTGCGCTGCATGCTAGGAATGCTGAATACAATCCTAAGGTGCTGTGAACCATAAAGGTTCATATCTATCTGTGCTAAACAAGACTTTAGCGTTTCGCGGCCGTCATCATGCGTATCCGTGATCCCAAGACGACGGCTTTGATCTTCGCCTCTGGCAAGATGGTTGTTACTGGTGCAAAGTCCGAGGATGATTCTCGTCTTGCTTCTCGCAAGTATGCTAGAATCATTCAGAAGCTTGGCTTCAACGCGAAATTTACCGACTTTAAGATTCAAAACATTGTCGTATGTCTTTCGTAAAGCAACCCCCGATTACAGGCTAATCGATTTCAGGGCTCCTGCGATATCAAATTCCCGATCCGTCTCGAAGGTCTGGCTAGCCGTCATCACATGTTCAGCTCTTATGAGCCTGAATTGTTCCCTGGTCTAATCTACCGAATGATCAAGCCAAAGATCGTGCTCTTGATCTTCGTGAGCGGCAAAATCGTGTTGACCGGTGCAAAAGTGCGCGAGGAGATTTACCAAGCATTCGAGATGATCTACCCCGTCCTTCAAGGTAATTTGATCTTAGACTCTCTCACCGGAGCTTCCACTGACCTAGACAGACTTCCGCAAAGTTTGACAACCGTCAAGCAATGTATCACCAACCCCTACAATCCTACCCGCCTGTATATTATCTCTTTCTTACGGCATTACGAACGTTCTCTTCAATACGATCGATTGCAACCATGAGCTTGGCTAATTCTGGCTGCACCTGGTGCGCCTACCGGCTACTCTACTTGCTCTTGATGCACGCTTTACCATACTTGCATGCCAAAACGGAGTTCGGTCAGGACATAAAGAACCTTCTTACTTTACATGCGAGCCTTCTTCTAATTACACATACATCATTAGAAAGTCGCACGGCGGTTTCGTGCGCTGGTCGAAGGACACCGCCAGAGTGCAATCGGCGGACTGAAAATGCAGATATTCACTTTTTATGTTGCTCCAAAAGGGAGCGAAGGTACCAAATTGAGAAGGACTGGAGTGGTCGGTGTGGTCAGGAATCTTATCGGTGGTTGGCTTATCATGCTTGCTCATGGGGTCTCATGACCTGCCCACTCAGAGTGCGCCTGTGATCACTGATCGAGGCGTTGAGTTTCCATAAAAATCAGATTACATGGAATACAAAACCTATTCCACCATCTGTGCTGTCCATGATCGCTCCTTCTCAAATGTTTGAGACATCACCTCTCAGCGAAGGTTGCCTTTTCATTGGCTGTGTCCGTCTGCCCCAACGATACGAGTTGAAAGCTGGTGCAATGACATACCTCGTGAGAACTTTCTTACATGTGAGGAAGCGAGCCCTTTAGATTAGTCACTAGCAGTCAGAAACGGCACTCCCCACGCAATCTATCCCTCTCCCAACCAACGACCACCACCCACTTTTTGCCCCTCTCCCCAGCTCCTCGCCCTCACATTTTTCGCATTAGCACGCCCCCTTTCTCAAACGATGGAATATGCAGAGATCGTCAAGCGCCCATGATGAAGTTGCGCCTGGCTAATAACTTCAACCAACTAATTTTCAATTCATCATACCGCCAAATCCAATCCAGCGTACCAACTCCTCCCAACCAATGGCTTCCCCTTCCCCCTCCTCCCCCCCCCAACACCTCGACACCATCACCCTGCGCAACCTCCGCACCCACGCCATCGTCGGCCTCGACGCCTGGTCCCGTCCCTCCAAACCCCAACCCGTCGTGCTTTCGCTCTCCCTCGGCGTCGACACCGAGCCCGCCGGCCGCTCGGATGATGTGGCTGATACGGTTAATTATGGGGGTGTGTGTAAGGAGGTGATTGCTGCGGTTGAGGGGAAGAGCTTTGGGGGTATTGAGGGGTTGGTTGATAAGGTTGTGGAGGTG
>JAABUP010006305.1_pt1 | contig 17043 bp, 21 predicted proteins | sample 5559201 | NCBI WGS metagenome assembly JAABUP01 (sample SAMN10711887, study PRJNA513373) | rock metagenome | isolation source: Antarctica rocks | place: Antarctica
GCGCCGGCCCCCCCCCCCCCCCAGCCACAAGATCAAAATGATTTTACTGGGATTGTACAAACAAAGTGTACTGTGTTATGCGATGTCCAATGGCGCCATGGTGTGCTGTTGCGGGTTTCTATAGGACCATGCATTCGAATCAGCTGGTTTTAGCTGGACCCTGCAACCTGGTTTAGAAGACAATGTGAAAGCTTCAATGGATTGATTCATTCTGGTGCTTTGTGCTGCTGAGGAGTCAGGTACATGGGTCAGGTACACGGGGTCAGGTACACGGGTCAGGTACACGTGTAAAAACATGGCCAGACTCTTTGATGTCAAGCTGCAGCAACCAAAAGACTGACTGAGCAACCATGTGCTGCTGTCATGAGTCTTGAATTTTGGCTTGGAACAAAGGCTTGCTGCCTTGAATATGTACTTGTGTGCAAGTTGCCTCACCCTGTTCTGTGCAGCATCCACTGGCTTAGGCTGTGGTGTTTTAGGTGGATCCAACTGCAGTGTGCAACATCCGGTGGTTAAGGCTTTAAGGCTGAGGTAGAAGGGTGGGATATCCGTTGTCTTAGCGTATAGGGTGTTGGGTGGGGTATCCAGTGTCTTAGGGTTTAGGGTGTAGGGTGGAGCCAAGCATAGTGTGCAATATCCAGAATTTTAGGGTTCAGGGTTGAAAGGAGAAGCCACAGTGTGGAACATTTAGTGTCTCAAGGTTGAGGGTGGAGCCGGGCCTAGCCTCACCTTGTTCTGAGCAGCATCCGGATAAGTGACAGTAGCAGCTATCAGCTCTGCCACCTGCAGTCTTGAGACCTGGCCTCCAAAGAGCTTGTCTCTGGTCGCCAGCCTCACGTTGTGAGTGCGCTTGTAAGAGTCAGTTGGCCTCTCCATCCCTCCAGGCCGGATGATTACGTAAGGGATGCCGCTGGCTTCCAGGGCCTTCTCTGCCTTCTTCTTGAACACCAGCACGCCCCAGAATAGGTTCAGCAGGCCTGCAGGATGGAGCTTGCTGTAAGTATGTAATAGGCAAGAAGCTGCATTCGTCTGCAATTTCTTGCTTACATGCAAGGAAAGCAGACACTGATGTAGATGCAATGCTTCCTTCTCTTGCTCAGTTCGGTCCTTTGATGTGGCTCAGTAGAGAATAGATTCAGCAGAGATCCTGCATGAGAAACTTTGCAGACACCTCCCCCCCAATATTGCAAAGGCAACATTGTGGGCATTTCCTCTGTGTCTAAGGGCTCATAGAGGAAATGGCTGTACAGGAACACACACTTCATGGGCAAGCTATGCAAAGGTTGAGAGCACCTATGCTAGGCTTGAAGGCTGGCAGCTCTGATGCAACATCTGTGCCTCTACGATGTTTGCAGGGAGGTGTATGTGAGAAACAGCATGCTCCATGTGACCATGTTAGTTCTCACATACACCTCCCTGCAAACATCATAGAGACTGATGCCTACGATCATGAAAGGCACAGATGTTGCATCAGAGCTGCCAGCCTCCAAGCCTAGCATATGTGCTCTCAACTTTTGCAAAGCTTGCTCATGAAGTGTGCGTCCCTGTACAGCCATTTTCCTGTGTGAGCCCTTAGACACAGACAAGTCCTGATGACCTGATGATGACACATGAGATGAAGATGCCATGCAGCACACATATGGATATACACAAGATATCAACCGGCAGCTTCTCACAATGCGTTTGCGTCTATAATGGCGAAGCGTGACAGCCACAGCCTGTTGAATTGGGCAAAACCTGTGGCACCTACTTGCTGGGAAGCCAATTTTGCCAGTGCCAAGAGAAGTAACCATGATGTACTGCTTCACGCCCAAATCCTTGGCTACATTCACAAGCTTGATGGCCGCCTCTCCATCAATCCTCTTAGGCGCACCAAAATCAAACAGCTTGGTTTCTGCTGCACCGATTGCTTGGACTACCTGCAGATAAGAAGACTGATTCAGGTCTTTGACCAGCGGTAGTCAAGTCCTGAGTTGCCCTTGTGTTGTTATGAGAAGTAACATCATGCAAGTTGGTGGCTGCACCTATTGCCTGGACTACCTGTACACACAAAACTGAGCCAGGACTCTGGACAGAAAAAGTGTTTGCCTTGCCGTTTTATTTGTGAAAGTACTCAAGCAGCCCCATTTCTGCAGCATCGAGTGCTTGGACTACCTGCAAACACGAAAATGAGTCAGGTCTCTGGACACTGGTAGTCAAGTCCTGACTTGCCCTCATGCTAAACAAGAGCGCGCAAGTGCCTTGGTCTCTGCAGTACCAATGGCTCGGAACAGCTGTATGAGCAGTAAGAAATCAGCCTCTGGACAGTCGATCCTGCACTCGCTTTTCATTCTCACAAGTGTTGCAGTCGGCTGCTATGTAAGCCTCCAAACAGTCAGCAAAGTTCAAAAAGCTCTGTATGCGCCCAGATCTACGACAAATCCAGCTGATTAGACAGACAGAGTTTGACGTCCAGCAGCAGCAGGGGAGTGAAGCTTGCCAATGACCTGCTGAGGTCAGCGCATCACATGACAGCATCCTGCTGAACATTCAATCTGGATAAATCTAAGAAGAAGCTGATAACTTGGACACCATAGGAACGCAGCAAGTACTGCAGGAAAGTGCGCATGCTGCTTCTGAGCATGAGGCGCCTTGAGTATCAGGGCCAAGATAGTTCAGCAGCAAAACACAATACCATGGTGTAACACCATGATATAGTAACAAAATCCAAAACGACGTCACACACTCTCTGGAGTACACACTCTGTTGCTAATCAAACATGAAGGTGCAAAGAGCAAGTAACGAAGAAGAGGACCCACCCGGCCAGCATTTCCCACAGCTGGGGCAATGCTGTCCTCGTCTTCCAAATCCACCGGCACAACAGTCAGACGGCGAGCTGCATCCCCAGTCAGGATGCCGTAATCTGTCGCTGTCTTGACCAGATTCCTGGCCTCCTCAGGGTTTCTGGCTCCAGCCCTAACCTTCAGCTTTTTGTTGCGCAGCAGCTCCAGCACGACTCGGCAGCCCAGCCGCCCTGTTGCACCAGCCACAAACACCTGCGAGGCAACTGCTTCTTCAGCCTGGCACACACTGTGACAATGATCATTGTTCAAACGCGGGCTGGGCCAACAGGCATCAGGTGCGTGACACATCTATGCACATCAGACAATCAAGCTTCTGGGATTTTGGTGCCTGAAACTTGTTGCCTGCCAGCTCAAGCACTGCTCGTTTTCCAAATGTCTCAATGTGAACATTGCCAGACTTTTGAATTTTGATCTTGAATGATGTCTGAGTCATCTGCACAGCAAACGAGGCTCCAGGCACACACACTTGCAGGGTCACCGTTTTACATAGCTGCTACCCACTGAAAGAGCAGTTGCTATGAACTTTTGCATCCAAATAATGCGTTTTGCACAAGCGAATCATCGATGCTGATTCTGGGGGCATTGACACTCTGATGAGTGAACTCACCAGGTCTTCTACCAGACCGATTATTAGGTGGCAGATCAAACTGTAGAAGACCACATTTGTTGTTTCATCGACTATGAGGCACGCTGAGATGATACCAAGCTCTTTCGTTATACTGAGGATCAGGCTGACGCCACCACTGCATGTTGTGATGGTGATAGCATTTATGATGAGATATATCTAAGTACATAAGTGACTAAGTACGATTAGGCGCACAGTCTGCATGGAATCTGCTGCACTCTGAGCCTGGTAGACTTACACGCCTTTTGCAATGCCACCTAGCAGGGGGACTTTTGTACATGCTGTGATCAGCTGCTACTCCAAAGCATGGGCGCGACTGTTTTGAAGTCTCTGCTGCAGGTGCAGTTTGACAAGTGGTATTTGCTGCTCAAACAGCAGCACTTGTATGGGATTGCTTGCTGGAGCATTTCTATGACAAGATGTGCAGGCAGTTTCAGGTATGAGATGCAGCATTTGGCTCAAATTCTGTGGAGAGCACAATCTAGAACAATGCTGTTTTGCTCCAACAGCTGAAGATATGCAGCAAAGATAAGCTCACAATGCATGCCGTACTGCTGAACGTGACCAAGGTTGAATTTCAAGGAGGGAATTGATGTATCACCAATGATTGAATGTTCACCAATGATTGAATGTTCTGCAGGTATGTCCTGCTACTTGCATTTGAAGCCTAGATGCTGCTGGTACTGGTCCTGTTTGTTTATGTTTCGTTATTGACTAGTTTCCTTGACTGTTGTTGATGTGTGAAGTCATGCCAGGGGAAACTGTCCATAGTGGCTGCAGGCATGGCAACTATTTTGTCTCTGCATTGTCTCCCTCGCATGAGTACATATGACCTGCTCTTGAAGAATGCACACTATGAGACAGAACAAGTGACTGCAATGATGTACGCACGCTAGCCTGCTAGTGAAGCATGCGCCATGAAAGCAATTATGATTGCAACCCACAGGTGTGTTGAGAACTCACTGTGTTTGGGTCAGTCCGTCTGATGCCAGAGCCACCAATGCTGATGGTTCCTATCCTGAATCCGTCTTGTTTCTTGGCAGGAGTGGCATCATCACCTTGGCTGGACCCTTGCTTGCGCCCAGGCAGTCGAGAAGAGATGGTCTGGCTAATGCCTGCTTTGACTCTGCCTGTGAAGCCTGCAAGAGCAGTTTAGATAGCTGCAGGGAAACATTCAAGCTTCACATACTGATGCAAGAAAGCAAGTCAGCATAGCCGGATACCCTGCGGCCCTTCAACGCTCTCCTCGGCATCGGTTTTGCGTTTCTTAGCTTGAACGACCTGCACTGCCGGCGACCTGCAAGTGCAGCTTCTGTGAGTGCTTTCTAACGAGCGATTGTTTCCTCGCGGGGATTGGTCGGCATAGTCAGTTCTGCCAGCAAGCGTTACCTCGGGTGCTGTACGCGGCCTAATCGTAAAGACGTAACATCCCCACGGAAAGCACGGGCAGACACGCCGCTGCACGGTTTGGCAGATGCCGAGCCAAGCATTGCGGCCAGATTGAAGCGGTTTCGGGACTTACAAGCCTTGATGCGATGAGAAGTATGCACGCAAAGACCACGGTTGTGGCCACGGATAAGAGTCAACGATAGGGTCAGTTTGCTGATCTTCTTCAGCGTCGTGCATTCAAATTGGTAGCACGTGCTGTGCATATTCATACCGTCCACTTGTCTACAATGCAGCATACGATCGCCTATTGCCTACCTTCGCTCCGCTACCTTCGCTGTGGCGGCTTCATTATGACGCATTTGCATTCACTGCCTGGGCGATATCATGCTGTTATGCATGTGAGCTTCTACAAGCTCAAAATCCTACAACCTTTGAATCTGCTCAAGCATATTGCATCATACATCGATGTGTCGCAGACGATACATTGTGACCTGCGTACTCATATAATATACAAATGTGTACATAATCAGCGGAGAAGAAGGTATTCATCTTAGGTATTGGTATAAATGGAGGAACAGGCCTGTGCTGCCCTTAGGCCTTATAAGGGCCTGTGCTGTGAATATACTGTAATTCATAAACACCTGTCAATGATGAATCCACAAGCTAATTTAAATAGTATACAGACTAGACTATTCGAGGTAGTATTTATCCTCCAGCTTACTACAAGAAATCGTCATTTTCATGGCTGGTGAGAGCCATGTGTGTACACAACCGCTCCTGGAAACCCCTACTGCAGCAGATGCGCAATAGCAGCGGCTGTGATTGCCAGCCCGCCAGCCCACACCATGCCATCAGTGTGCATGTCGAGTGTCACTGTCCTGTAGGGCACTGAGCCTTGGAGCATGGGCAGCAGTGGAGGTGCAAAGACGCTGGGGACAAGCTTGTTCAGGACTGTTCTTGTTACCATGTGCAGCTTCAGTAAAACACCATAGCTGACGACCCATAGTCTGTGCGCAGCACTTTGGTCCTGCAGGCATTGCGCAATGGCTACACGCGTCATGCAGGGACACAATTGCGACAATCGCAACAAGCGTGTGCATTGAAACAGAGCACAACCATTTTGACAGCTTGATTCAGGTGACTCTGAGCAACCTTGCATCCACCTGCGGTGGCTGTCTCTCATGCAGCTTGCCGTTATCCAGCTACACACATACATTGTCCGAATGATATGCTTGTTCTGTTGATGCATTCCACATAAAGCAGGCTTTGAGGGCGTGCCTGCAAGAGACCTTGCTGTGTTCAGCCATTAGCGGACTGACCCAATGTGATTGGTCCCATGCTACATGCTGCTGCTATATCTTGAGATTGGTCCCATGCTACATGCTGCTGCTATATCTTGAGAAATGGGTCAGTCCGCTAATGGCTGAACATAGCAAGGTCTCTTGCAGCCACTCCCTCAAAGCCTACTTTGTCTGGAATGCATCAACAGAACAAGCGTGCCATTGCGACTATCCATGCGTGTAGTTGTGACATGTTGATGAACGAACCTGCGAAGCCAGACGGAAAAGCCAAACTGCAGATGAAAAAGCCGCAGCAGCTCATGATACTATAGGTTCATATGTGCAGCAATGGACACGAGGAGTCACATGTACCTGAGGGTTCAAGGGGTAGTCCTTGTTTGCCATCAGCTCATTGATGTTCAGCAGTGCTTCCACATCCGGCCAGCGCGCTGTGTTGTATGCTGGCAAGGCCGTGTCAACATTCCCCTGATGCTGCTCCAGAATTTGGGCAAAGACTGCCACATCTTCCAGCCCACAATTGAGGCCTTGCCCAAGTATGGGAGTCATAGTATGGGCAGCGTCCCCCATCAGTACTACCTGCAGTTGAGCCGTGAGTTGACCTGAGTTGCATTCACTGAGCTTACTTAGAAAGATCTGGACAGGTCTACTTCGGTTTTGCCAGACATGAAATGTATATATCTCTATCTATCTATACTGAGACATGCATCCTTAAGTATCCATATGCAGACATACACATTAGAGTATGTGTCTGTACATATACATGTGTGTATATATATTGCGTGGGGACAGGGCAATGTTGACATGCTCTTCAGCCTTTTGATATGTCTGACTTCAGAGACAATGTGGATGCATGCAATCCCTTTGGTACAGCTGGTTTCAGACCCTGAACCGTAACCACAACAGCTGCAGTACTGTTGGACCATGGAGCTGTGAGACATGAGTCCAGCTGGAGAGAGGATAGAATTGTGGCATCGAATCCTAATCCTGACCTAACCTCAACCCTGACCTGTACCTTAACCCTAACCCTTACCGTCACCCTACTTTTTTACCACACAGCTGTGAGACACACGTCCAGCTGGAGAGAGGATAGAAATGTGGCTGCTAATGCTAATTTTGACCTTGACCTTAACCTAACTGTAACTCTAACCAGAACACTTACCCTACCTTCGGACCATGCAGCTGTGAGACGTGTGTCCAGCTGGAGAGAGGATAGAAGTCTGGACGAGATTCTACAAAGTCCAGGATGGCATTTTTAGCACGTGCTGGGAGGCACGGCAGACCCTTCTTCACTCGCTCATGTAGCCACTCAGTATCTCCAGCTCTGTGACACCAACAAATTGTCAGCAGACATGCAGGTGCTGTGCTCAGCAGTGCAGCTGTGATGCAAGATTGAAGCGTTTGAAGTAAATACTCAAAGAGTCAGTGCAGTACCAGCAGCTATTGCACCCGCTTTGTAAAGCTTGTACCTTTGTCTGCAAAACTCTGCATGTGCTGTGTGCAGGACCGCCACCGTATATCCAGCAATTTCAGGTGCAGGTGAGCTGGATGAGTCTCAGATGCACATGCTCAACATGCAGGCAAGATAAACTTGGCCATGCGGGATTATTGCAGATGACAATAATGAAGGTATTCTAATTGCAAAAGTCAACTCTATGGCAGCTGTATGCACTGACGTTTATATTTCACAATATGCCCTTAAGCCGGACTTGAAACTCCAAATCAAGCAATGCTTGATGCCACATGCGTGCTGTAGCTGCATGACAACTTACTGGATCCGGTTCGCGACCGAGGATGCTGTAAAGAAGCCTGTGCGTACGTCTGAGTCCCCTCGCCCATTCCAAAACACTGCCCCCTCCTGCAACCCGAAGAACCATTTGCAGACAACATCAACAAGGCTTCATCAAGTTAAAGCTAGACATAGTTGCATATAAGCATGACGCTTGCAAAGGGAAAGAGATACTGTGCAGACCTGCAACAACTTATTCCAGCACAAATAAAGCCTACCACATGTGCAGTGCAGGCAGACTGCACCAAACACACACCATTTTTTACTCATATGCATCAAAGCGTTCTTGAGGCAAGCATGCATTTGTCCAAGCCCAGTTGGATATGCTTGTAGTCCTTCAAGCAAGTGTCTCTTACAGCTCAGCTGAAGGTACAAAATAGTGTTGTGATGCTATGTTTCATCCAGCACATCATGGCGTACCTCAAATGAATGTATTTCAAAGAAGGCATGACCAGGGAGCTCATCAGCAGGCACTGCCACTCCTGTAGTGGTGTACACTCCCTTGTGCCGTATGCGGCGCACATAGTTGCTGGGCATGGTTGTCTGTAATTGTGACCTGATCAAGCTATTGGCACCATCTGCCCCCACAAGCAGGTCATAAGGCACCTGTGGGCACATTCAGCTATCAAATCTGGCCAGATGAGACAGCAAATGGCTAGTTGTTTTGGGCAAACAACATCTCCCCATTTAGCCGGCGACATTTGCTCCCTATTTATGCCATACAAGTCTTGATTGCCGTCATCAGCAAAGGACATGCGCGTCCTCTGAGCTGGCACACTGAGTGCAACAGCTCTTCCCAATAGTAAGCCACTGGTACATTCTCAAATGCATCTGTGATGTTTGCCTCTGCAGCAAACAATTATACTACTCACTGTTGGGCTTGGCCAGGCGGCTGGGCATGTGCGTTGGGGCTCTACAGCACACAATACTGGTTGCACAGCTTGAAATATGTATTCAAGGATATATTTCGCAGATGCTCAGCATCCAGCTGCATGCATGCACTGCTACAGCAGCTGCAGACAGTTTGCAAGCACAGTGCATGATCGTTAAAGCTACAATCAACAGTGGTTAGGCCAGCAGGACCCCTAAATTTGGGGCACAGCAAAGGCAGAGCTGGCCGCTCATGAGTCTGTCTGCCAGCTCTGCTTGCAAGGCACAGCAAATCAGTTGGTCCAAAGTTGTATTGCAGAAAGTCAAGGCATGCTGCCATAGGCTGGCAGAGGATGTAACAGACCTGGCAAAAGCCTGCAATCTGAGTTGTCAACAATTGGTGCATGCATATCCCCACAGGCTCCCACATGCTTGCAGCATTAAGGGGACTGGCACAGGCTGGCAGCAGAGTAACGCAGCAACAAATGTAATGTTGATTCATCACCTCCTTGACATCATTGTGATCACTGTCATTGGTCACTCTGACAGTTTGGAGGTCCAGGTTCACAGCCACAACAGGTGTGCTGAAGCGGAAGCTGATCTTTCCAGGATGCAGTCGCTGAGCTTCATCAATCAAAAGTCGACCAATCTCATCTCGGAAGATGCGCAAGCTAGTTGGGGGATGTTTCACTGGCACCTCAAACTTGCGAAGGACTGTTCCATTCTTGTCATAGAAGGTTGTTGCTGCATGACCAACAATTTGTTGAAGGCAACAAGACATGGAGTGAAAAGCAAGATCCCAAGTGCTATTCAGGAATGCAGAGGCAGGGTTGCGTCACAACAGGAGCTACTAGCTAGGCTGGTGGTGCATAGGTGCAGACCGACTTGCTCTGTTTTGTGCATCGTGTTTAAGGCTTAAAAGACTGACCCAGCAAACCCCCGTGAGGTGCAATGAGGGGTGTGACGTCGACATCAAACAGTTTGAACGCCCGTTGTGCTCTAGCAGACAAGTTGAGCAAGTAAGCTCGTGTGTCCTGACTTGATGGTTTGCTAGCTGGTAGCGGCCATTTGTCAAACACCTGATCACATAAGAGCAGATGTGTCGCAACTGGTTAAAGCTCACAATAACCGTCGAGGTACTGATCTTGCCCGGAGCGTTCGCGCTTGGCGTGCTCACAAACTGTCGAAAAGACGAACACGGCAATGTAAATCTTTCACCTCAACATCCCAACCTTGTCTGGCCAATGCGATGGCTGCGAGAGCGCCGACAGGTCCCGCACCCGCAACGACTGCCTTGTTGTTGTCTGTTGCCATGTTGTCAGCTATCCGAGAACCCGTGTACCCCAGGACATACGTTAGCGCACCTTGCAAGCATCTCGACCTTCTTCACCGCATGCACCGCATGCATAACAGGTCCCTGGCCAGTGCGTCTGCACATAACGCTCTGCATGAGCTTCAGCAAGTCATTAGATAAGCCTCTTGGGATGTTGATTAGTCATATGGTTACTCACAACTAGGTACGGCGTATTTGTGTAAAACCATCAGGCATGTCGATTGGTCAGGCAGGTCGAGATTTTCGCGCTGAGTGGAGCAATTGTCACAAGGTCCTTCATCAACCTGACTAGCATACTAGCAGATTTGGAACATAGCGCATGCGCACCAGCAGTTGTCAGCATGAACCCGTGCATCTTGCACGCCAAGCCCAAGGCTCTTTGGGGCTGTCAGAGAAGCTCGTTGACCTCACAAAGACAAGTTTCAGGTACGTTATAGAATGCGAGAGCACTGACGATAGTGTTACCACTGCTTGCTTGCGAATTTGTACCTTGTTTGCTTTTAGGCTATCACGCCAGCAGCAGCGGCAGATCGCCTGTGTCCACTCAGGCATCCAGTGCAGCTGTCCTAGCACCAGGGCAATGGCTTGGCCCAAAGCGCAATCAACCTGTTTCAGGTACGATAACAGCCGACAGTGTACAAGTTCTGCTGTGGAATTTGCTGTGCAACTCAACGAACACACCTGCTGCAGTTACAGAAGATGACGTCTCATCACGCCAATTTGGCGTGGAACTCACAGCAGACCAGTGGCAACCTTGGGACTTTGATCCACTGGATCTCAGTCCTCAGCGTTTTGCGGTGCGATGTGCATCACAAATTGACTGCCGTTTGCAAGAGGGCACGCTTGGCATGAACGTATAGCATAAAACGTATTGTACACAAGACCTGCAGCGCATTCTGGGCAATCCAGCCTGGGTCTCCTGACCCTTGCTATTGCTGTATTCCAGCAACTTAAAACAGTTTTTTTTGCCACCTGAGCAATCACATTCAGTCTGTACAAAACCCATATACAGCTTCTTGCAGGTGTAACTGGCATCATCACTGCTTGTTACATCACACTGATTTCAATGCATGTTTTGCAAGTCCCTGCCGTGTTGCTGACTCCACATTCAGTCGTGCAGGCAGATTCAGGAATAAGGGCACGGCCGTCTTCCCAGCCTGGAGCTGATCAGAAGTTTGACTTTGGGGCTTTTCTCAAAGGGGACCTGCCAAAGAAGCTTCTCATCATGTTGGTAGGCAAAAGTTCACCATGAAACCCTTCACTGACAGTTGCTCTTCCATCTACACCTTTGGAAGCAGCTTTTGTGTCAGTCAAAACTTGACCTGGCTGCACAACAGCAGCAACAGCTGCTTGATTCACTGTCTCTTTGCTTTGTGATCTGCTGATTCTGCTGCAACTCTGTTGCAGCAGGCACTTGTAGTAGGCTGCCTTGATGCATGCAGCAGTTGTTGCTGCAGATGCAGCAGTTGCCGGCCTGTTGGCTTAATCGCTTCAATGGCCTCATGCTCTGTGAAAAGTGCTGCCATGATGCAAGCCAAATATACTAACACTGCTGGCCCATAACTCATGTTCATCAGTAGCATCATGAATGCTGCTATGTCAATGGTGACAGAGAGGGGCTGCGACTTGCGCATGTGCTGTCAATCTACTTGGCAGCTTTCCAGCCTGGCACCTTTGACTTGAACAAATATGTCACCATCCAAACAGCTTGCAAGGGTTCCCTTGCTGCCTGCTACAATAGACTCGACCTGTGTCTGACCTGCGTGGGACTGCTTCTGATGGCGGAAACTTGCAGAGTAACACATGATGCTGATACATTGGCTGAGCAATTTCCAAGAGGTCCATGAACTTTCATTGCTTTAGTATCGCTCAGTTTCCCAGTCATTGGTATTTGACTTCCCTGATGAGTCCCAAAGACAGAAAACATTGATTGGTGGGTTGGTTGCTTCCTTGCTATGACAATCGGATGGTTTCTTGGTTGTTTGCTTGCTTGGTTGCTTGGCTGGATGGCTGGTGGGTGGGTTGGCTGCTTGATTGGTTAGTTGAGTGTTTGCTTGATGCCTAGGAAAGCAGCGTTGATGGCATGCATGAACCGCAGGCTCTGGTGGCTTTGTCGCGACTGGGAGTGTACATCAGACTGCCGGGCGTGGATGTGGCTAAATTTGAACAGAGCATGCAAGGAGGGGGCCTGCTGGGCTACATTGATGCCCTATCTGGAGGCTCTATCTCCAAAGTTGGTGTCTTTTCCCTTGGTGAGTCAGCATCCATATTGGTGCATGGTCTCTCTGGGTGCGTTTGAGAACAATGCTGGTGGGTCACATGCTTGCAAGGTGGACCACTCTTGGCTTGTTGTGCAGTGATCATTTCAGGTTTGCAAAGCCCTTTGTTGTTGCCAATTGCAAATCCTGCTTCCTGTCTTGGCTGGTGTCGCTTTGAACATGCACATCGTGCTTTCAGTTTTGGCTGTTTGTGCTCCAATATGCCAGCACTGCTTTCAGTCTTGGCTGATGTTGTTCGACTTTACCATGCAAGTTTGCCTTCAGTCACAGCTGCATTTGCTTGAATATGCAAATACTGCTTTCAGGCTTGGTTTGTTTTGCTCCATGTTATAGTGAAAACATTGCTTTTGTTTTAGCTGGTTTTGCTTGCATGTGCAGGCATTGCACATACTCTTATGATGCAACCCTTGCTGATTCCAGCCACGCTGCAGCTGCAGTACTGCGTGCCTCAAGCCACACAGAATTTGCTGCTTGCAGGAATTGTGCCTTACATCAACGCCTCCATCATTCTGCAGCTGCTAGCCACCAGCTTTCCCTCCCTAAAGAAGCTGCAGCGTGAGGAAGGGCCTCAGGGCAGGGCCAGATTCCAGCTGTACCAAAAGCTAGCAGCCCTTGTCTTTGCTCTGGCCCAGTCTGTGGGTCAGCTGACGTACATCAGGCCTTACGTCACAGATTTTGGTCCAGAATGGCTGCTTGTGAACTCCCTGTCACTCACGGCAGGAGCCATGATCTTAGTTCACGTGAGTGCCTCATCTGGCAGCCTCTGAACACTGAATCTGTGCCTGTGAGACGTTTGTCTATGATCACAGTTTGCATGTGAAGTGATGTCGACTGGCCGTCTTGCACAGTTGCTATGACCTTGTTCACAGGCACAGATGGCTTCTGGGATGACCCCACCTGCCAGAAGATTGCATGTCTGTAGTCCTGCCTGTCAACAGCATGGCCCAAGCATGTGTGACTGGCCAGAAGTACACGTGTCCCCTCTGCATTGATTTCTCCTTGATTGCCATCTCGACACGCTTCACGTTTGCGTCTTGCATGACATTCCATTCATTCACTCACTTGCGCAGACCATGTTGCTCTGCTGCAGATTGCAGACACCATCACAGAGCTCAAGCTGGGCAACGGCACGTCTGTGCTCATCTTTGCCAACATCGCCTCAGCTCTGCCAACCTCAGTGGGAGCAGCGCTGTCCCAAGCCGCCAGCAAGGACTCAGCAAACGTTGCCATCTATGCCGGCGCATTCTTCCTGACCACGCTTGGCATTGTGTACGTGCAAGAAGCTGAGCGCAAGATCCCCATGAACTACGCCTCTCGGTATAGGAACAGCGCCCTTTCAAGGCAGAGCTATCTGCCTTTCAAGGTCAGCAGTTTTTCCCAAATCAAGCTTTTGCACTGAGTCATCGAGCTTATGTTGCTCACTGTTGATGCTGTCCTGGAAAGTCTGCACCCTGAGACTGGTTCCTGTTGCATGCCATGTGTGCATGATGCCACCATGCAGGTGCTAAGCTTAGGTACTGAGCACACACATGTATACACCATGCATGTCTGTATCACACTTCTCTGCACTCACAGGTATGGTCCATGAGTTCCCGCTCAAACACAACCCCTCAGCATTGTGCTTCACACTTTGTTTTCAAACACAGTCTGCTTGCTTGTGCACACATGCCTGTCAGGCAGTGAAGGCATCGCAACAAACCTGTTGACACATTCTTGCCGGTTAAGCAGTGAGAATGCAACAGCATGTTGTTTTTTTCTGTGTCCTTTTTTACAGAGGAAAAAAGGCGTTCTTTTCCAAACACAAAAACATGTAAAAAAATGCTGTTGTTGCCTGCAGGTCAATGCCACAGGCGTGATGCCCGTCATCTTTTCATCCTCCCTGCTGGCCTTGCCAACAGCATTGGCAAGATATGCCAACTCACGCCCAGTTGAGGCATTTGTTGCAGCCCTCAACCCAAGTGGACCATTTTATCTACCAGTGAGTTCACTCTCCAATACATGCACAGGAGATCTGTTGTCCTGACCTATGGCTTGGTTGCCGTCATCCTGACTCTGCACCTCATCTGACCATCAGGCCAAGCTTCAATTCACATGCTTTGAGTCCCTTACGCGGACTGTCTGGCTCTTGACCCAAGTGGACCTTACTGCTTACCAGTCAGTATAATTTCCCGTACTTGCAAGTTTGGCTTTGAGGTGCTGCCATCATACTGACTTTGCACCTCATTCGGGTGTCAGGGCATGCTTGACTCATGCACTGTGAATCCTTACACAGGGTATGTCTGGCCTTGGACACAAAAGTGTTTGGCATTGAGCCAAGCATTGGCTACTGTTTTGGCTCTGTTCATCTGCCCTATAGCTGCAATGGCTGATTGTGCTGGTTTTGATTGCAGACCAACATTGCGCTCATTGTGGCCTTCAACTACTACTACACCTTCCTGCAACTGGATCCCAAGGACCTGGCAGATCAGCTGAAGAGGCAAGGAGCCTCCATACCAGCTGTCAGGCCAGGAAGGGCAACAGCAGCCTACATTTCTGGCACATTGGAACGAATGTCGATTCTGGGTTCTGCTTTCTTGGGTGCTCTTGCTGCTGCTCCACCTCTAGTCGAGTTGTTTACTAAGCTGCAAGCGTTCAGGGGATTTGCCGGTACCTCTGTGTTGATTTTGGTGGGGGTGGCGACTGATACTGCCAGGAAGGTTCGTGCTGAGCAGGCCATGCAGAAATACAAGGATGTGGACAGGCTGTACGATGACCTGAAATGAGCAATCTTTAGCTGCTTGACTTGCCCCTGATTTGTGTGTCTGAGTGATGCATGTTTCAGGAGCAGTGTGGTCGTGGACATCACATGCGATGCAATATGGCTGACGTAGAAAAAATGGCATCGAGTTTTTGTAACATTGCTGAAGCACCCTTGTTGCAGACGCTGTGACAACACAAAATTCCGATACTCATACCTTGTACATCCCTAATACGTCTCCACGTCCCTTATATGTCTCTTTGTGAAAAAAGCTGTTTCCTTTATCTGTAGTTTCAAAACGTCTAGACCCTATCTCTGGACCATGTGCACGGTTGTGTTTCATGCGCATCTGAAGATTTCACCGTGCACACATGCCTATGAACAACGATGGTGAGTTTGTTTGCATGTGTTGTGCAATGATTTGTGTCAGACGCTCTATTGCTGCATCAGCATGCAGCTTGTGCCCGCTAAGCACACTAGGAACTAGAAAAGATCGGTTGGCATCACGCAACAACAAAACTGTATTTGATCACTTGAGTATATGATGCCCGAAATGCTTCTGTCCACCAAAGGCCAGAAACTTGTCTTTGCCCGTCAACCTCCTCAACACATCATCACAGATGACCTCACGCTTGTCATCAGGATTCTGCATGCACATTTGATGAGCGTGTCTCGAAAGAACAGTACTAGAAATTTTCTTGGCTATGTTCTACGACGTAAATGTGGGCAGCACCAAGGCACCTAAGCAGGAAGCACAATTCAGAACAGATACTCTGCAACAAGGCATATGCATTGCATGACCTTTGCCATAGGCAGGCTTAGGCATTGATAGGCATTGAATCAGAAGGCCAGAGGGTGCAGCAGCACTGCCAAGCCCGGCATTTCTTGATGCAGTCAGCAATCGTTAACAGTCATGAATTCAGCAGCCAGTGATGGCACGCACCAGCAAACCCTCTGTCTTGATATACGTCCAGAAGAAGGAGGTGATCTGAGGCCGGGACATGATCTCCTGACCTCCTATCCAGTCAGCCATCTCATCTGTGGTCCTGCATCAAACATGTGCATAATGTTCATGAAACTCGTCAGAGCACGCATGCACAAATGCTCACAAGCGTGGGTGTCATGCGTGGGCCAAACTTCATGTGTGTTTGCTCATCCACTTTTTTGTACTTGTTTGGTCTGTGTCTCCACATGCGTGTGCATCAGCAGTGTGAAAAGGGTCACCTGACAGGCTTTCCGGGAGCTCTAGGCTTCTTCTCCTTCTCTTCGCCATCGCCACCAGTTTTGCTCTTCTTGGTCCTGGGCTTCGACTTGGCTTTAGGCTCCTCTGAGTCATCCCCATCATCATCCTCTTCATCTTCAGCATCAAACCTATCTGCACATGCGCAACACAACTGTGATGATCGTTGACTTTGACAACATAACGCCAGGTCTGTGGCTACAGAAGCCATGCCAGATGAAAGTCTCACAGCGCCAGCTTGTCTGCCTGTAGATGTAGCGTACACTGCAGCAGAAGGCAGCATGACTTCAAAGGATGAGAAGATTGTTGCTGTTTCTTGAGTCGACTTTCTTTTGTGTTGAGGACGTCCCTGTGGAGGCAATTGAGTCACTTAGTGCTGTCAACGTGACTGTAATGTGCCATGGATGCCATGAGTCAGTTGGTGAAGAGTGATAAGACCATGATGTCAGGTTAAAGACTGATGTTTAAATTTGTAATTTAGAGGGTGCTCGGCCAAGGCTGTAGTGCAGTGCCATGGCCAAGCTGCCAACCCAGCAATGCAAGCATCGCTGTTGGGGCCTTCCCAACAGCGATGCTTGCATTGCCGTGGATGCCATGAGTCAGTTGGTGAAGAGTGATAAGACCATGATGTCAGGTTAAA
>JAABUP010006306.1_pt1 | contig 17043 bp, 18 predicted proteins | sample 5559201 | NCBI WGS metagenome assembly JAABUP01 (sample SAMN10711887, study PRJNA513373) | rock metagenome | isolation source: Antarctica rocks | place: Antarctica
GCCTTGTTCCACCCACACACCTTGTGAGAATGTTTTCAGCAGATTGCTCTTGGGCACCAAAACAAGTACTGCCTGATGACTTTATGCTGTGCAGAACGTTCAAGGCAGGCAGAGTCTATTCTCATCTTGGTGTCTGTGCCTGCATGCCTGTGCCTGTGATGTGGTCTTTGTCTTGATCTGGTCTCAGGCTTGACATGCAACCTGACTAGTAGAAGTTAAGAATACACAGCACCAGCCAGCAGACTGTACACAGATGGCAATGTCAACAACTACAACAACAATGTAGATGCTTTCTAGCTCATGATGAGCCAGGTATACATGCAGGACAAGTCTTGTCTCTCTACAGCAGCCTGTCTTGTAAATCCCTATAAGGCCTACCAATCGCACAGATGGCCATGTGGCAGCCATATGACTGATGATGCCTTGGTGAGTGCAGGATGGAAGCAGTGCTGGTTGTGCAGCCCGTCGAAGGGGAGCCAAGTGTGATCTACAGTGCTTGTGCTGATGGCCATGTGCTACGGTGGGAGCTGGATGCAGACCTTAATGCAGACTCCTACAGGTTTGCTACATCCCATCTGTGTTTTATGTCAAGTCAAGGAATATTGATGTTTCTGACCAGGATACTGACAACCCTGGCAGATCTGTATAACCTGGTTGGTTGGGTGAAGATGTAAAGCCTCCTTTGATTTAGTCATGATTGGCCTGTTGTACATGGCATAGCCTGGAGGTTGCTGGCACAGATTTACATTCCTGCCAATGCTATTGCCCTGTCCCATGAGGGGGCATCAGCCCTTGTGACATCCTCCTCCTCCTGTGTCATTGCTGCATGTCAATGATGTCAACATCTCAGTCAAATAGTCTGCTACAGGATGTGAAGTTTGATCACTGTGTCAATGCTGCTGTTGTGTGAGATACCATGCCCTGCACCACATTCTACATCCTACTGCTTGCAAAGACCAACTTTATACAAGTCCTCTACCTTCAAATGTACGGGATTTCACGAAAGGCGTTCAACCTCAATAAACTTGAAAGCAGAGATGGAAAACATGCCATCTTTGCGTGTGGTTCTTATGTGTGCCGCGTGAATGGGCACTTTACATTTATGGCATGGTGTTGAGGGGGCTCAGAAGGGGGGTTGCGAGTGTAGGGTGGGGGAGGAGATGCCTCTGCATGACAGCAATGTGCTGGCCATGGTGTACTCACATGACTTGGAGGCTCTCATCACTGCCAGCCAGGACACCACCATCCGAGTGCACTGGCACAACCTCAGGTTCGCCCTCCCCTTTCATGCTTTTCCCCTCCTCTTTCATGCTTTTTCCCTCCCCTTTCACGCTTTTTCCCTCCCCTTTCGCGCAATTTCCCTCCTCTTTCACGCTTTTTCCCTTTGCTTGTCTGTTCCTGCGTTCTTCTGCCTCCTTGCTGGTTGCTGTCTAGCTAGCATCATTTCTGCTTGTTTGTTGGTCTGTTTTGTTCTAGCAAGCGTGCCTTTCTGGCTAGCTGATTGTCCGTCTGGGTCTGTCTGTCTGTCTGTCTGTCCGACTTGCGTTTCTGTCTGTCACTCTGTGTCTGCATGTCTGATGGTCTCTTTGTATGGTGGCTGTCTCTTCATCATGTTGTGTGTCAAACAATTCAGGCTCCAGCCCGTCCTTGTCACACTGTGCAGTTGCCATGCATCCAGCATGGATACGACCTTACATTTAATGATGTTGCTCTTTCCCTCCTGATGGCATGACCACACAATTTGACATCTCCCCTGGGGTTTAACCTAAAGCCCTACTCCCACAGGGAGCATTGGCTCTCAGAGACATCAGCCTTCCATCCAGATCTTGTTACATGTCATAAAGCTAGCAACAACGCCAGCATCATTATTGTTTAGTCTGTGACTCACCACATGCAGTTGTGAAGACGCATAGTAGATGCGACAGATGAAACATGCAGAGTGCTCATGCAGGGAGTTACTCAGGACTGTATGTACCTAACTCTAGGGCAAGTCACAGTGACAGGTAGTCTGAACATGCATGGTGCAATGCACAGGCAGCACAAGACAGGCATGGATTCCATGCAAGGGGTCATCAGCAGCATGGAAGAGACAGGCATCAGAACAATTCGCCTTAGCGCCACACAGCGCTTCAAGGAAGCCCCTGCGGCAGCTGATGAGTCAGTGCCTGGGGGGACAACACGCCTTGCTATGGTTGAGGAGGACCCGGCGGTGGAAACCGGCGCGCCCATCTTGGATGTCGTACTGAGTAAGTATCCGCTCACACATGTGATTACGTGTGATTATATGTTGTTTGGGATCATAGATGCCCATGATATAATGTCAAAGTATCTGTACCATGCATCATGCTGCATGCTCTTGAAACTCCGTGCAAAGAGCACAATCAACGCCTTCATAGCAGTACTTCGCAAAGACACACTGAAGCAGTGGCTGCAGATCATCATGACCGTTAACAGACCAAGCCACATTGTCAGATGCTTGGACCTTGGCCAGTGGCTGAACTGACTGTGTCACTTCAATGATTGGACCTTTGCATGTTCAAGCTGACATGCACTCCTCATCAACATTGTGTACATGTGTTGCTCTTTTTGATGAAAGGGTGGACAATCATCTGGTACAATGTTGCTCATATGTTGTCAATCACAAGTTCAACTGCAATCATCTAATGTAATAAACATAAAACGTAAAATTTCCTTATTCTTAACATTTAGACCCCAAATGCTGATATATGGGCCATGTGCAGGTCATGAGGGGCGGGTGACAGGGCTAGCCCTGCTGCCAGACTGGACCCTGGCTAGCGTGTCACATGACCGCACCATCAGGTTATGGGACCTGCACACCTTCAAGCTGATGAAGACTGTGAAGGACGCGCATGAGACCCCCTTACAGGGCATTGACTACAGCTCAAGCAAGGAGGAGTTTGTCACATGGGCCATGGACAACTTCGCATATGTGTGGGATGCTGTGACCCTGAATACAAAGTATGCCCTGGTGGGACATACTGCAGAGGTCACACAGGTATGCCTTGCCCCTGTCAAGGCTGTTGCCTTCATCTTGAATGCTGTATTCTGAAGTGTGACTCTGAAGTTGTGTGATATACCTACAAGACACAGAGTTCTTCGAAAATTGGAAACTTTGTGAATGGTGCCTTCAGGCACGCTGGGTGGAGTTGAAAGACTGCTGTTCCTACAGGTTTTTTGAGGATCATACAGCAGTAGTGCTGCAAGCTGTTGCAGCTGCGCATTAGGCCTGCTGCATGAGATGTGCCACAAATATGACATGCATCGACAGAATGCCCAGACTAGAGCAGCACGCATGAAACAGAGTAGAGTGCAACAAAAGCCGAGAAAACCGCAGCTGGCAATGGCGTAAATGGTGCCTTCAGGCACGCTGGGTAGAGTTCAAAGAGTGCTGGGTGACAGCTGGGGATGATGACACCCTGCGTACATGGAGCACTGACGGCACCCAGCTGCACCAGTTTACATACATGGGTAAGCTTTAACATCACTGGAACACACCATTTCTGCCTGCATGTTAACTTTTCAACATTCACTGCTGCTGCTGCTGCTGCTGCTGCTGCTGCTGCTGCTGCTGCTGCTGCTGCGGCTGCTGCTGGTTGTTGTTACAAAATGCTGCTACTCACTGCTGCTGCTGCTCACACTGGTCAATGCTGTCATCCTCCAGGATTGCATATGTGACGTTGTATCAAATGTGACATTTTATAGCATGATTCTGGTCGCTGCTATTGTGGCGTCCTGCTCTGGCAGCATGATTGCAGACTTTGCTTGCCATCTGGCACTCTTGCCATTTTGTTCTGCTGTTGCCAGTCTCACCACAATGAGTGCATTTGTACAGCTTACAAGACCCGATGCCCCTCATGGGGGTGGGGCTCAACCTCGGCATGAAGGTGACTTTATGCTGGCAACCATTGGGGTATGCTATGTACAATAGGCCAATCATGACTAAATCATATAATTGCCTGTAGAGCTGCTGTCACATGTCAATCAACAGGCCATTTCAATAAAGACAACCATGGACACAAGTCAAGCCAAGCCAGCGACAGATCACCCACGATTCAGGCGCAGTCTTACCTGACTAAAGGGATCAATCATGCCAGTCACAGGCTGGCTCACCTGAGTGTCATCACACAAACCATATACACCAGTAGAAAAAGTCCAAGAAGCTGCTCTACAAGTGTTCTCAGCTCATGTGTGCGTTGCAGGCGGTTCTGTACAGTGTCTGTTTGTTGACAATGCAAACAGCATGGTGCTGGCAGCGATGCTTGACAAGGTGACACGTGCCTATGATCTGGAGAGCAAGCATCCAGCCATCAAGTATGTGGGCCATGAGGAGGTGGTGCGTGGAATTGACTACCTCCCAGAAAAGGGTTTGTACATCACTGGTGAGCTTCTGTCACATCACGTTCCTGGGCAGCCCGGTGTAATACTTGGCTTCATTTTCATCAATTGACGTTGAAAGGCGTAGTCTTTTCTTTTCTCACATCACATTGCACCCCATTTTTCAAGCAGCAAGGCGTGGATTGACCGTTTCCTAGGCCGGGGGTTCATGCACAGCGCAAACAGTTGGTATAGTTTTGTTGCACAGCTTGAGCTTGAGCAGCGCATGCTGCTCAAAAGGTTCTGTGGCTGCAATCTCAGCAGCAGCTGAGCTTGAGAGGAACAGGTGTGCGCTGTGTATGATGAGTGTGTGTCTCCATGACAATTGCTCAAATCAGCAGCAAATGCAAAGTGAATGGTCTGTAGGGTCTTGGGATGAGAGCCTGCGGCTTTGGTACAGGGTGGGCCACCCCAACAACACCCCCAGGGGCTCTACTGCCTTTGATGACCTGACAGAAGGCAACAACATCAAGGTCAGTGCTGTCTATGGCAGCAAGACTGCTAGGGTCAGCATGTACGACTATGCGGCATTGACTCACCAATATCATGTCCTGCATGCTCCTATGCATGACTTACAACATCAGGACTTGTGCCTGCTTCACAACATCAGGACTTGTATGAGTGAGTGAGTGAGTGAGTGAGTGAGTGAGTGAGTGAGTGAGTGAGTGAGTGAGTGAGTGAGTGAGTGAGTGAGTGAGTGAATGAGTGAATGAATGAATGAATGAATGAATGAATGAATGAGCAGATACATCATTGGATGGATGAATACGTGAACGTACAATGACTTGGAGGACAACTTGGGTCAGCAAGCTGAATGCAGCTGTCACTGACTGTGACTAAGAATTCTAATTTACACTGGCTTACTAGGGTGGGACATGCCGAGTTCTTGCTGTTCACGAGCACCAGCAGTAATGCCATCACTGTCAAACTGGCTTCTGCTGATGACTCCATGCGGTGACAAGCCTGTGTCAAGTTGCTGAAGAGGAGTGCATGCAATGTAATGCCAAACCACAATTCCACTCTCAAGGCACAAGCGCTGCTGCTGCTGCTGCTGCTGCTGTGCTCTTGGGCTGTCTGCTTCTTTGCTTGGCTGCAAGCTGGTCTGTCGTACGCTTGCTTAGTCATCCATCACATGCTTGATCACATGGTCAGGCTGAAGTATTCATAATTGCAGGACCCAGAGGGTGTGAGGAGACAGACGCAGCAGTTGCCGCCTTTGGAGGTGCCCAAGGCCTTGCAGGATGTCAAGACTGACCTCGTGCAGCTCTTCCTCACCAACATGGCCAGTGATGAGGTAAGCCTAGAGGCAATCACATGAGTTTTTCTGGTGCAATACAATAATGTAAACTAGAGTAGCTCAAGTTACCATCTGACCATTAGATGAGGTGAGAGCAGAGACAGATCACAAGTGTTTTGCTGGTCCAATACTGTGGTTGTAACCCTAAGTAACCCATTGTGACACATGACCAATAGATGCTGTCAAAAACTCATTTGAAAGTAGTTATCTGGCAACGCCTTTGCCCACCCTGTCAGCATACATTGTGGAGTCTGTCAACCTTCTTGGCTGGGTGCAAGACACTTTCCTGAAGATGATCATACATGGTGAGGTGTAATGTATGGTGTACTGTATGAAATGTGATAAACGGTGTGAGCGGCTCTGCAAACTTGATGATGATATCTCTTAGAGCAGACAGTCTTTGGCTATTTGTTGATGGCAGAGCTTGACCCTGTCGCTTTGTTGCAACTTCAGATGGGTCAGAGGCAGGACCCCCCTCTGGTGGACTTGTCAGGCTTGGGGTCACAGCTTGGGGACCTGGACCGCAAGTTGGTGAAAGATCTAGAGGCAGCAGCACCAACCAAGTCTGGCACTATCAGAAGGTAGGACATCCTGATCGGCGCATTCCATCAATCATGCTGTTTTGTTCACGAATGATACTGCAGCATGACGAGCAACTCTGGTAGGTAGGGTGTAGCAGCAGTTCAGCGGCTTCCTGTCAAACATGCCTTGTTGTTGGTTGACAATGTGTAGCTTTGTCCAGTGTTCTGAACTTCTGTAGTGAAGCATTGCAAAACCTGTGGCTTGGCAGTTATGTGGTAGCATGATATCGGTGGAGGTATATGCTGCACAGCACAGACCCCATCCTCTCACAGACTGCACAAGTGGAAAGAATTTGACAAGGGACCAAACTCTGCTCAGCATTTGCACCATGAACAATTGCAAGATAGTTCAAGATTAACGTGTCGAGTCGAATGATGCTGGATTGAGATGTATCAGGCAAGGAACCATGCCAGTTCATGTTGGGCAAGCATCAGCTGCTGTAACCATTTTTAGGACTGCATTGATTAGCTCCAATGATGACGCACCCACAGAACACCTCTGCGTCAGCTGCATATCGTGGTTACACAGCATGACGTCCAGAATGTTTCATGCTGCATACAGGGGGAGCAAACAAGGCATTCCTTTCTCCACTATGAGCAGAAGTCAGCGGCGGGCATCTAGGGCGCGCCACGATTCCAATCAGCGGCCAGTCGGCGTGCGTCAGATGTCTATCCAGTCCGTTGAATCAACCAGATCCGCCAAATCACAAGCATGAGCAGCACCTGTTGCTGTTGATCCTACATCATGTTACGGTCTGTCTAGTTTAGCAAAGGCTCTGTCAACAAACAAACAGAACCTGAAAAGGTCACCATGTATCACTATGACCTTCCCACTCAAGACCATTGTGACTGTAGCCTGTGGCCAGCAGCACAAGTTCACCACAAAGATTCTGAAGGGATGAGACTTGAAAGAAGTCTGTTTGCAGGCAAACATTTTTAAGACTGAACCACAAGTCTATCAAATCTGAGTGCTCTGTCTGCTTACAGACAAGACTTGACAAATGTGTTCACACATACATGAAACTGTTGGTTGCAGCTGATGACAGTGTCTTCTCAGCATTCTTGGCAGCTTTCAGCAGGCTGTCTGCTTGCATGAAACCACTGCCATGGGTCTTCAGGACCTGCTCAGTGTGTTTTGCTAGCTGCGTGAGGCTGGCAAGGTCAGGAACTGGTCTTGCCTCCACACCTATCAATGCTGTTGCACCCTGACGCCGCACCTGAACACGACGTCAAATCATCATGTGCGTTTATCCACTGAGTACTTTGTAAGGGGGTGTTCACTTCTGAGTGCCCCCTGTATGAAGTATGATTCACTCTGTTGTGCAGGCATTGATGCAGGTAGTGCATTGCAGGATTGTCAGCCAGGCAGTCCTAGCCTTGTTTTCAAGCATGCATGACACAACCAATCTGAGCGCGCAGCCTGATGGCTAGCATCATGGAAACTGTAGCAGAAATGTTCATTAAGGAACAAGATGTGACAATACTCACCTCTGCATGTTGAATTGCTGCTGCTGCTAGACCAGTTATCAAGCTTCCTGATGGCAGGCTGGGAATCTGATGCTTGTCCTTGCTCTGCTGCTTGGCAGCAGCAGTTTGGACCACGTAGTGCAGAGCCTCCTCACTAGGATCGCCAGGCCCTCTGTAGCTGAACGCCTGCACTCAACATGCTCAAGTTTGTGCAATTGCCTTGAAGAATAAAAAGCGCCTTTTGGCGTCAATTTAATGAGAAGCCAAGTATTATACCGGGCTGCCCAGGGCCTTGAACAGGTCCAGCTACATAAAGAAGAGTGCAAAGTGGCCATGCATGTGAGATTACTTCAGCGTCACCTAAGTTGAGCGCGACTGCAGTGGTAGATCCGCATTAATGTGAAAGGCAAGAGCTGTCTACATATTCTGAGTGCATTTGTGTATGCTTGACTTGCTTTTTAGGCTTTGTGTGCTGGGTGATGGAATCGGTGTCAACCTCAGGGCCTGGCATGGATGTTGCATTGAGCACTGCAACATGTTAACAGCAGCACAGATGCAAAGTCTGTGCCGCTGTCAAAGCTGTCCTTTGCAAGCCTGACGCCCGACACCCTCTATGTCAACAGAGACAACAGGGAAACAATCACAGGAGTCAACGCAGCACAGTGAGCAACCATCAAAAGTTGACAAGATATAACACTAGTCTAAGTAACTTTAAACATGTAATATAATAATGCCCCACCGGCAGGGAGGCCAGCACAAGCACATGCTGTGCTTGGACTACAGTCAGCAACCCTCTGATCCAGCTGATGGCTCTTTCTGGCTGTAGCGGCACTTGGCAGAACACCAGCAGGCTGCACTCCCTCTGTTTGGCAGCAGCTGAGGCGCTGAGCGTGAGCTAAAAGACTGACTTGTCAATAGAGCTGCTGCCGTTTTGCTGATTAACTCCATTTGGCTGTGATGGTCGACCTGTGCTGTCGTTTATTAGGTACATGAAGCACACTTTGTCTGCCGGGCTGGGAAGGGTAATTCCTGGCCCTTGTGTTTGCTCTGGAAGCATAATCACACCAGCAGCCTGCAGGCCATTATACCTGCCTTACGACTCAGTGAGGGCGGGACTTTGAATCTGCCTAGGCATCCCCGTGACACATGAGCGGCCTGCATCTGCGTACCTGTTGGGCAGGACAGCAGTGCCTGAGAAGCTGACATGATGCTGGGCTTGTTGCAATGACCTGCACAGCAAGCCAGTGTCTTCAAATCACACGGTTGGCTTTAGCATTGGCAGTGTCTGTTGCTGTGATTGCTCACCAATTGCTTGACGTGAAGCTTGCCGTCAACGAAGGACGACGATGTCACACTGTCCCACTGCAATCAAGAAAACCTGAGCTTAGTAGGCAGTTGTTGCTGGAAACAAACGCAACCTTGATCACGCAGCACGGCGCTGTGCCGGGTAACTACGCGTACATATATAGCTGGTGGCTGATATGCCAAATTTGTGTCACTTGACGCAGCCATCTCTTCATCCTGATCCGTGTTTCTAGTCGGGAAATCAGCTGCAGGAAAACACTTGACTATCATGATTGATCGTTGGCCAAGCAGCGGTTGCTTCCGGCTCAGACTCGCAGCTGTACCTCACCTGTCAATGGGTCCGACATGTCCATGTTGAGAACGATTGCACGCTGCCCTTGCGCTGCTACTGCTGTTTGTGCTGTTGCCTAGCGCTAGCGCGTTTGCCATGGCTGCAACCCTAAGTGCGTATTACACGTGACACAACTCTCACACTGTCGATGTTTCTCGTCACTGTTTTTTGCAAGTGTCAGCATGGCTGAGCCGCAAGTCCGCGCCCGGATGGGAGCTCGAAACCTTTCCTTGCCGATGCCCAAAAAGGTCTTGCCGAATTGGGCCGTCGCCGGAATTTTGACAGCTTTTGTTGGTGCTACGTATTACTCTTCTATGCACGCCGTGGGGTCCGACGACATGACTCAAGAGTTGCAGCGTGAAGCAGCACGACAAGAAGCCGACGGAAAATCCCATTAGAAGGCCAGTCTCAGCTACACCACCGAAGCCAAACAGCGTTTGTGATTGCACTGATCGTTATGGTCGCAACAGCTAGCGATGATGAAAAGCAACAGCGCCCTCCGACTCAGCACGAACAAAATGTTTACAAGGTACTGCTTGTTGCTTCTAGGTGCTTCTTGTGGCCTGCTACTCATATTGAGAAGTGGAACCTTTGCAGGCTTGCAGCCTGATCCCTGAAGGCAAGGTGTCAACTTACGGTGCACTAGCTACCATACTCAAGTCAGCTCCTAGAGCAGTTGGCCAGGTACATTGTGTGAAGTTGTTGACTGCCAACTGGTGTTCCAATACACCTTGCTAAATCTGCCCCTCACATATGTGACTGATTCAACAAATACAGGCTTTGAAGCGCAATCCCTTTGCACCAGAGGTCCCTTGCCATCGTGTTGTCAGTAGCTCTTTGCAGATTGGTGGCTTTAATGGCACTTGGGTAAGCCCAAGGAGCTTTCAGTTCTTTGCATTGAACCCTACAGACCACCCTTTGCGGTCTTGAAACAAGCTGTGGTGAAGACTGTGATTTGTGTGCTTCTATTGTGCAGGGCAAGACTAGTCAGGTGGCCCGCAAAAAGGAAATGCTGCTGATGGAACATGTTGCATTTGAAACAGAAGATACAGTATCAGCCACCTCTGTCATACCCTGTGCAGACTTAGAAAAATTATACAATCTGCATTAGTTGAGCTGCAAGCAGCCTGAAGATTGCCAAATTTAGGGGTACTGATATGTGGTATGGTCATGCTGGCAGTGCTTGTCCCAACATTGCTTTTCCTGTGGTAATGCAGCGCATGCTGATCTATTGAGCACACCTGCTAGTGTACAATCACATTTGTGTTACTGGACATATGTAAATTGGCCTTCGCTGGTGCTTTTTATAAAGTGAGATGCAAACTACTGGTACTAGCTGCAGCTTGCTTGCCTCAAACCTTACATGCGAAGGTTGAGGTGATGATGCAACAAGCCTTGCACAGTCAGCAGACATTAAATGTAGAGACAGTCACTAAAACCCTGCTATAGAATGCTAAAAGTCATGTTTCAAAAGCTAGCCTACATGTATACATGAATATAATGGTTAATCCACATTCAAAACACTTAGTCTACGCTCATTGTGTGTAGTCCGCAAAAAACAGGTTCAGACTGCGCACATCATCAAAACACATACACAGGGGCTCAACAAACCACCACACCATACTTGACATGGGTAACACACCCACACTTCATGGAGCACCTCAATTTGTCTGATCTGAAATAGGATGAATCCGATTGTCAGGACCATGCTTGCCAGACATCACTGGGGACTTGACTGCCTGAGCCCTGCTATCAAAGCGGCCCGGCAAATGGAAGAAGCGCTGGCGATTTCGAGACCGCAGAGTCTTCAGAGCCATTCTGCACTTCTGTGACACACCATACATTGGACTGCTGCTACCTATCCGACTCCCATAATCAAGGTCCTGCACACATATAATGCCTGTCACTCTGTGCTGGCAAAAACCATGCAGAGCAACCAACTGCTTAGCACTAGCTCTGTCTGAACAACATTTTGATTGAGTCCAGAAACATCATGCAAGCTCTTGCAGCTCACAAGAGATTTTATATCGCATTGTGCAAAGGGTATCACCTCAAAGTAGCAGCAGGTCTGCATGATGTATCTGAAGGCCTCAGGATCAGGGGGCTCAATCTGGAGCTCAGCATTCACCAGCAGCATCAGCACAGCAGCAGCTTCCTGGCGCTCTTCATTAGAGTGATCCTTGAACTCATTCCTGAGGTCGCTGCTGACACTGGGCAAGCTAGCAGCATCAGACTGTGATGCACGGCTGGGCCTGTCGTTCCAGTTGGTGGTGGTCAGCTCACTGACTGAGCCATTTCGGTTTGAGGCAGGTTGCAGACCAGCCATGCCCTGCCGGCCTATCAGGAACAGGGCTGACCCGCAGGGGCAACACAGGCAAGTGCCCTGGTTGTCCACTTCTTCAGCCACCGGCAGAGGCGCCCCCAGGATGTGGAGGGCCCTGAGGGAGTGGAAACGCCCTGTGTCCACATTCCCTGCTTGCATCCACATGCTGGCCATGTGACGGTTCCACCTGCATATGTGTACCCTAGACTCAGACTGGTTTCACATTGGATCCACAATAGGTTTTTACACGGGATTTGCACTGATTCCTGAATCTTGATTTGTAATGAGCAGACGCCAAGCCTCAATTTCTGAGACCTGTCACTTCCAGGAACAAGTTCCCAAGACTTGCACTGGAGGGCAGTACACCGTTCTTGCCGGTATACCAGCAATGAGCAGGTAGCTGCAGCCTTTGCATGCTGCCATGTGACAGTTTCATTTGCATGGACATATGTGAAAACTAAGCTGGCTTGTCATCTTCATCCCAGATGAGCAAGTCAGCGTGGTGCATGACTGGAGGCTGGTAGCCTTGCGATGCTCAGTCTGTCACAACCCCATTTGTAAGCATGCGTGCATGGGTGCAGATGCAGCTCATGACGCATGCTACCCTCAGCATGCAATTGATGCTCAGCTTTGAAAGCATAAGCCCACAAGCAGACAAAAGACAAAGGCTGATTGGTGACAAGAAGGGTGGAAAGGATAGTCCACTCGCACAGCTGACAATGCAGACAAAAAACACACACGGATTGACAAGCAGCAAATTGGCACCTGCGCAAAACAGTGCAAATGCAGGTGCCTTTGATGGTAAGTCATCCATATATAGCAACTATAGCCCAATACGTTGCCAATCAGATGTCATGTTACCTGGCATGCCGCACGCGTGAGACAGGCACAAGGGTGGGGCCAGGGGTCTGGGGCATCCCCAGGCTGATGCTAGAGGTGCGCTGCAGGGCTGCACCACTGCGAGGGGGCCTGTTACTCATCACCCGGCTCTTGTCCAGCTCCTTGTTCATGGTCTCCAACAAAATCTCTGCTTTCTTGAACAGATGCAGGGCCTGCAGCATGATCCAATACTCTTGCCCAATTCTTTGTACATGGTCTCCAACAAAATCTCGGCTTTCTTGAACAGATGCAGTGCCTGCAGCATGATCCAATACTCTTGTCCAATTCTTTGTTCATGGTCTCCAACAGAATCTCTGCTTTCTTGAACAGATGCAGTGCCTGCAGCATGATCCAATACTCTTGTCCAAATCTTTGTTCATGGTCTCCAACAGAATCTCTGCTTTCTTGAACAGATGCAGGGCCTGCAGCACGATCCAATACCATTCCAGCATTCTATCACACCACTGACAGAACTTGGTTCATGGTCTCCAACAAAACTTCTGCTTTTTTGAACAGATGCAGGGCCTGCAGCATGATCCAACACCATTCCAGCATTGTAGCACACCAGTGACAGACCGCAGTACACGAGCACATGTGAAGCTAGTATGCTGGCAGAAGAGTGCTGGTTGCCTTTGCTGCCTTTCAGTCCATCAGGAAATACGAGATGTATGCAGCTAGTGGGGGACCAGTACTCCAAATGATTGCTGAGCCTGCAGTAGCCCAGAGCTGAGTCACTGAGAAGGCTACAGAGCAGCTGCCAAGTGTCAGAACTTACTTACAGTTACCTGGTAATGATCACTGCCTTCCTACAGCAAGCCTGCTTCACATTCCCCATTGCTGACAACCATATATGGACAGCAATACCACCTGACACTGCCTACCCTCACTAGCCTATTGGATAAAGCAGAGAGTAGCAATTGCCACCTGGTGCCTACTATAGCCTCTTCTGTCATCATAACAACAACGACTGATGCCATTCGAACAATGATCAACTAGCTGCTGTTGTAGTGATACATATCTGATGCTGGTCAATGCCTTGCAAAGCCTCTTTTGTCACCAAAATCCAGTGATGGTTGATGACAATGGAGGAGTGACCAGCCAGTGATGCATGAGTGATCCTTATCTGACGGCGACAGATGCCTTCTATGGCCTATTCTGTCACTAGGATTTGACAATGACTTCATTGATCGAACTGAACCTGTGCCAGCCTCTGCTCATGCATCAGTCAGGCACCCATCAGGTATGCCCCGCCCCAATTGTGTAGGACAGTGACTGATGACATCCTGAAAGTCACCAGCCAGCAATGCATGAGTGACCCTTACCATTCTGGGCAGCCCGGCATAATACTGGGCTTCTCAATGAATTGACGCCGAAAGGCGTAGTCTTTTCCTTTCTTGTTCTTTTCTTTTTCTGACCCCTACCTGATGGTGGTCAATGCCCTCCATGGCCTCCTCTGCAGCCATTTCCCAGAACTGGATGGCTTTCACAGCGCGCTTCCATTCAGCAGCCTCCACAGCGTGGCATGACTTGCTGTAGTGGAAGGCAATGGTGGTGGCTGATGCTCGAGGCAGAGACGTCTCCAAGGCTTCTGCCAGGCGTGCATGCAGGCCACGCCGCTGGGCAAACGGGATCAAGTCATACGCCACGTCACGTGCCAGAACCTACAGCCACAGACAGCATGGACTGTCAGCATGTCACAGGGATAGTGCCAGCAGTGCTGACACATCACACAGATTCTTGCAGGACAACTGCAGCAGGCAACAGCCACAGACAGCATGCACTGTCAGCATTTGGGACAGATGGTGTCCAAGAGGTGATGCCCTGAAATACGAAAATGGGCTGGCAGCGCCAACACATCACACAGACGCTTGCAGAATGACTGCAGCAGGCAAATGCAACAGAGGGATGAGCATCGATTTCAACAGAGGAGCAGCCTCTTGGGGATTCACCGTTTAGCAAAAGAACACCCACTCCAGAAGGTAAGTGTCAAGTCAGCAAGGCCTGAGGACTTGTGTCTGGCGCTTTTACTCTAGACAGATGTCTCAGGTGTACCTGAGCAAAGTCCCAGGAGTCAGGAGTTTCCTTGCAGGGCTTCAGGAAGCCGGCAGCTTCCAGCTCCTGCATGTCATTCTTCAGGTCTTGTCGGCTGGAGGACATCTCCTTCAGCTCCTCTTGGCCGTTGGACATTGGGTGGATGCGCAGCAGCAAATCTAGGGCAACTGCCATTAGACCCATCACACTCGCCACCTGTGTGCAGCATGCAGTGTCAGGAACGTGAGTGGATGTGCAACAGCATTAGACCCATCAAGCTCGCCACCTGTGGGCAGCATGCAGTGTCAGTAAGGGCTGAGGCTTCAGGAGCCCATCATCACCATTGCTATTATTATTATGATCATTTATTATTATTATTATTATCATTGTTATGGCTATTGTTAGTATTATTATCATTATCATTATCATTATCATTATCATTATCATTATCATTATCATTATCATTATCATTATCATTATCATTATCGTTATCATCATTATCATTATTACTACTACTATTATTATTACTAACCATCTGCAGCTGTTTCAATGTTGCCTCTGCAGTCACACAGTCCAAAGAAGCTTGGACTGGGCACCCAGCTGTGGCTCTTTTGCCCGTGAAGCAGGTTGTACCCCCTTGAGACGATGCATGCATGACAACGCTCCTACAGACATGGTGTCTGCAACCTTTGAAAGTAGAGCTGCAGGGTACTTGGTGTTCTGTAGCATGCAGAGGGGTCATCATACCAATCAACGCTATATGTTCATAACCTGGTGAGGGAACACTATACTCTGTCTATGAACTGCCCTTCCAAACAAAGCATCAAAAAGTGTTTTTCTGGTGCTTTGCTTCCTAATCCTGTTGGGACTCGGAATCAAATCATGCAGAGAGAAGCGTCCTGGATTGCGCTCCACAGCAGCATCCTTATGCAGTGGCAACTATCGAACAACAGCTGATCAATACAAGTTTGTGCAGCGCAAAATGGCTGACCTTGAGGGTGAGTTGTTGGCTGGGCCTGAGATGATCGATCCTGTCTGTGATGACATGGTGTATGCTGACCCTGATGTTACTGAAGGCCAGCAGGTCCTGCTCCCCCAGCTCTGTTCCCTCCTCCAACAGGTTGTTGTTGTTCTGCAGGTATAGCACCGCCTGCATGTGCAGCGGATCTATCATTTTCATTTCATAACTCACAGTCTGGGGTGTGGAGCCAGTTTGTAACTCATCAGACATCCTGGCTTGAAAGCACAGGTGGTCTATCAGACAGAGCAGGATGTGCAGTCAAAGGTAGTTGTGGCACACATGAAGATGGGCAGAGCTTTCTCCCAGGTGTCTGCGCAGCTGCCTTGAGCCTGTGGTGAGTCACTGATTGTTCTCAACACACGTATCTGTTGTCAGGGTTAAGGATGCACAAGCAATCATGTATAAGTGCCCTGCCATTGATGAAATATTCAAAGAACACTTGCAGTATCCTATAGAGGGGACATGCCTGCAATCACTGCTTCACTACTTTGATGCTTCTGTAAGAGTACTCTTGTCAAGTGCTTGTTGAACTGCCTGACGCACAGCACAGTCCTGTCAAAGGAAGCAAGGAAGCGTTGATGCACATTGTCTGGGCAGCCTGAGACACAAAATGGTAACACAACCTGGTGTGGCTAGCTGTACAGAACAGAGGTCAGCAAGATGCTTCTGCTGTTGATGTTTGCATGGCAAGAGGAGTAGCCTGTGTCTTCCATGCAGAGCTGGCCGTAGTCAACCAGAGGGATCAAGAGCTGTTCCTGGGCAGCCCGGTATAATGCTTGGCTTCTCATTAAATTGATGCCAAAAGGCGAGGCCTTTTCTTTTCTTTTCTGTTCTCAAAAGCTGTTGTTGGCAGCATTACCTGCTCCACATATAGGGGCAGACCTCCCGTACGTTCCCGAACAGCCCCAGCCACATGGTCAGAGATGTTCTGCCTGTCCAGGGCCACTCGCATGTACTGCTGCACCTCTGCAGTTGTGAAGGGCTGCAGCACCATTTGCTCGTAGCTGGGCAGGCTCCTGATGGCCTTCAAGGACTGCTGTGCGCTCTCAAACAGCACTGCCCTCCCTGTGTGACAACACAGGAAGTGTTAGCGGATCGATGCTTAGACCATTGGCACAGCAGGCTGAATAAGTTGCTGGACAATCCAGTGAGTCGTTGGGACTGGTTCGGAAGGTTGTTCAGCACTGTGTTGGCAAGCACCCAGCAAACACAGGAGAGATCCTTCCAGCGCTTGTGCCCTGCCCAAGCAACAGCATTCTGTTTGGCCTGAACAGACACACACCATTTTTGCTGATAGATGCATAAGCGCAAACAATCTGCACATTGAGCAGCCGCACCTGACACTAGTGAGTGAGTGAGTGAGTGAGTGAGTGAGTGAGTGAGTGAGTGAGCGGGTGAGTGAGTGGATGAATG
>JAABUP010006307.1_pt1 | contig 17040 bp, 16 predicted proteins | sample 5559201 | NCBI WGS metagenome assembly JAABUP01 (sample SAMN10711887, study PRJNA513373) | rock metagenome | isolation source: Antarctica rocks | place: Antarctica
GCCTCGGCGGCCATGACGCTCGACGTCTACGCCGGGCTGTTCGCCGACGATCTGGACACCGTGGCCGAGCGTCTCGACGTGCTCGGTCGCGCCGCGGCTTCCGCTCGTGCGGACCAGGTACGGACTAGCGCCGCTCTTGGCGTCCCTGCGGGCACCGGGTCGGCGGGCCGAAACATGACCTGAACTGTGGCTGAGCGAGTGGGGCAGGTGGGGCTCGAACCCACGACCTGACGGATTATGAGTCCGTTGCTCTGACCAGCTGAGCTACTGCCCCGTAATGGGTCACAACTGTGCTCCTCCAACTGGACTCGAACCAGTAACCTGCCGATTAACAGTCGGCTGCTCTGCCAATTGAGCTATGGAGGACCGCTGAACGCGCCGCAGTTGCCGTGGCGCGACCGGAGCTGAACTCTAGCGCACCGCTGGCGCCGGTCCGCACACCGGCCGATCCGCACATCGGGCAGGATGGGCACCCACACGCACGCCGCAACGAGAGGTGTCGACGATGATGGGGCTACTCGTGGGGGCTGCAGCCGGATATGTGCTGGGTACACGGGCGGGGCGGGGCCGCTACGAGCAGATCCAGCGTGGTTACCGACGCGTCGTGAGCAGCCCCGCCACCAAGCGGGTCGCGGCAGCGGCCAGGGACCGGGTGGCCGACGTGCTGAGCACGCAGCGCACGTTGGAGCCGTTGGAGCCGCTCAACGACGAGGGCACGGTCTACGGCCCTAAGGGCACCCGCCGAGATTAGCCCCGCTGGATCAGCGACCACCGCCGCCCACCTGGGCCACCACGAACACTCGACGAAACGGCAGCCACGTCGCCCCGTCCGATCCAGGCGGGTAGGCGTCACGGAGCATGGGCGCCAGTTCGGCCCGAAAACGCGCCCAGGCATCGTCGTCGAGTGCGGCCCGCACGGGAAGCAGCGCGGTACCGGTGACCCACGCCAGCACCGGATCGGGTCCGAGCAGCCGCTGCAGGTAGGTGGTCTCCCAGGCGTCGACCGCGCACCCGGCGGCGCTCAGCAGCCTGGCATAGTGCCGCACCGGGTGCACCGTCTCGGCGCCGCGAACCACCCCAGCGAGCCGAGGCGCCCACCGCGGCTGGGCTGCCAGCTCGCGGATCAGCGTGTGCGCGGGCGCGGCGAAGTTGCCCGGTACCTGCACCGCCAGCCAGCCACCCCCGGGCAACACCCGCACCCAGGCTTTCAACAGCTCGACGTGCCCGGGCACCCATTGCAGCACCGCGTTGCTGACCAGCACGTCGGTGTCTGAGGCGGGTAGCCACTGCCGCAGGTCCTGCACCCGCGCATCCACCCCGCGCGCCCGCGCAGCCGTCACCATCTCCGGCGAGGAGTCGAACGCCTCGAGCATCGCACCCGGCCACCGGGCCGCCAGCAGGACGGTCGCGTCACCGGGACCGCAGCCGACGTCGACGACGCGGCGGGGCAGCACCGCACCCACCCGGGCCATCAGGTCATGCCATGGGCGCAACCGGTGTTCGCCGAACTCGGCATAGGCGCCCGGATCCCACATCAGGTCGGAAATCCGTCGTGGCGAGGTAGCTGGCTGGCGACCGCCGCCGCGACGTCACGCACCACGTCGATGTCGGTGCCCGGCTCCACCCGGACCTGCAGAATGACCCCGTCGGTGCCGGGAACGCTGCGCTGCACGAACCACGCCCCACCGCCGGGCAGCCGACGGTGATGTGACGATCGGACCGTCGCGGTCACCCGGTCGTTGACCACCCGCGGCAGGGTCCCCGGTTGCGTCGGGACGTAACTCCGGCGCGCCACGTCGGCGAGCAGCACCGCCGCCCCGGCGGTCCCCGTCTGCTCGGACACGGTCAGCTCCAAGGTGCGCCCGTCCCACGTCGCCCTGCTCACCAGGTGCCACGGCACCCGCAGCGGGCCACTGTCGTCGGGCACCCACAGTCCCCGCGTGGTGGCCACCAGATGCCCCTCGCGCAGCTCCGCAACAGCCAACGACACTTCGTCGGCCTCCAGTGCGCCGAGCGCGCCGGCCGGCGCCGGAGTTCGGCGTAACAACCGGTCCGCCACCCCCACCTCAACCGACCTCAGGGTCGCCGTTGGCCTGCTCCAGCAGCGTGCGGCGGTACTGCTCCAGCGCCACCAGGTCGCCGAACAATGCCCGGTACTCCCCCGGTTGGTCCGCCGGGGCGATGCGCTGCAGCTTGGATTTCAGATCGGCGACCTGCTGACCCACCCATACCTCTTGCAACCGGGCGAGCACCGCGCCGACGTAGCGACCCACGTCCGCGCTGGACCGCAGCGGTTCCACCGCGAGCTCGCTAACCAGCGAAACCACCTGGGGCTGGGTGAGCCGGGCCGCCACCGCGGCCACCCAGTCCGCTCCGCTACGGCCTGCCGCGGTCCCCCCGGCGGCGGCGATCCCCGCGTGCAACGCCTGGTAGGCGGGGTGGCTGAAGACGTCCTCGGGTAGCGAGTCGAACACCGGTCCCGCCAGCACCGGGTACTGCAGCGCAGCCTTGAGCGCTTCGCGCTGCGGCCACAACCGGGGATCGCGCGGCTCAGGTCGCGGTGGACCCAACTCCGGTACCGGCGCCGGCGCCGACCGGACTCGGCGCAGTTCCCGCCGATCGGTGGGCTCGCCCGCTGTCTCCCGCACCCGCTTGACCACCGCGGCGGTCTCGTCCCACCCCACCCATCCGGCAAGCTGGCGGGCGTATTCGTCGCGCAGCGAGTGGTCCTTGATCCGGCTCACCACCGGGACCGTCCGCCGCAACGCGGCCACCCGACCCTCGGCGGTGTCCAGGTCGTGTTCGGCCAACAACGCCCGCACGGCGAAGGCGAACATCGGGGTGCGCCGGGCCACCAGGTCGCGCAACACCGTCTCACCCCTGGCGGTCCGCAGCTCGCACGGATCCATCCCCTCCGGCGCCACCGAAATGTAGGTCTGCGCGGCGAACTTCTGGTCACCGTCGAACGCCTTGAGTGCGGCGGCCCGACCGGCCGCATCACCGTCGAAGGTGTAGATGACCTCACCGCGGAAGTACGTGTCGTCCATCAGCAATCGGCGCAGCAGCTCCATGTGCGACTCCCCGAAGGCGGTGCCGCACGTCGCGACCGCCGTGGGCACACCGGAGAGGTGCATGGCCATCACGTCGGTGTAGCCCTCGACGATCACCGCCTGGTGACGCTTCTTGATCTCCCGTTTCGCGAGGTCGAGACCGAAGAGCACCTCCGACTTCTTGTAGAGCACCGTGTCGGAGGTGTTGATGTACTTGGCCTGCACCGGGTCGTCGTCGAAGAGCCGTCGTGCCCCGAAGCCGACCACGTCGCCACCGAGGTTGCGCAGCGGCCACAGCAGCCGCCGCTGGAACCGGTCCACGGGTCCACGCCGGCCCTCCCGGCTGACCCCGGCAGCGATCAGCTCGCTGACCTCGAACCCCTTACCCACCAGCGCCTTGGTCAGGGTGTCCCACCCCGCTGGGGCGTAGCCACACCCGAACGTCGCCGCCGCGGCCCGATCGAAGCCACGCTCGCTGAGGTAGTCCCGCGCGGGCACCGCGTCCGGTTCACCCAACCGGGCCGCGTAGAACTCCTGAGCGGCGGCGTTGACCGCGACCAACCTGGAGCGGGTGCCGCGGTCGCGCGCCACGCTGGTACCGCCGCCTTCGACGCTGATCCGGTAGCCGACCCGGTCGGCGAGGCGCTGCACGGTCTCCACAAAGCTGAGGTGCTCGACCTCCTGGATGAACTTGATCGCGTCGCCGCCCTCCCCGCAGCCGAAGCAATGGTAGTAGCCGTGCGCCGGGCGGACGTTGAACGACGGTGACTTTTCGTCGTGGAACGGGCACAGGCCTTTGAGCGAGCCGCCGCCAGCGGGGCGCAACGCGACGTACTCCCCCACCACCTCTTCGATGCGGGTGCGCTCACGAACCTCCGCGATATCGCGGTCGGAGATGCGCCCTGCCACGACCGGAGTCTAGGCCCGCCCCTCCAACCGACCCTCGGTCATGCTGGCGATCTGGTCCAGCACGACCCGCAGCCGGGCACCGTCGTCGGCGGCGGCGTGCCAGGTTGCGGCGAAGTAGGGGTCCAGCGCCGCGGCGCCGGTGACGGCGAGCCGCTCAGCGAGCTGATGCACCCGCTCACGTTGGGTTTGCTGGGTCCGCAGGTGGGCGGCGTCAGACATCACGAACCGCAACGCCAGCGCCTTGAGCACCCCCACCTCCGCCGCGACCACCGGTGGTACCACCAGGTCGGCGTCGTAGCGGCGCAGCGGTTGCGGGCCGGCCACTGCCCTGGTTCCGGCCACTGCCGCCGAGGCGAACCGCCCCACCAGCTCGCTGGTCAGGGCCTTGAGCGCGACCGACGCCGCCAGGCCACCGTCGTAGGCCCCCATCGTCGCGACAGCAGCGACCACCGGGAGCGCCGCGAGCCGGTCGGCAGCTTCGACCAGTAAGCCGTGCTCGGCGTCGCGCACGTAGGCGGTGGCCAGTCCGGCGAGTGTCACCTGTTCTGCCGGCCGGGCCAGTGCCCGCAGTTCCAGTCGCCCGGCCAGGATGCCGTCTTCGATGTCGTGCACCGAGTAGGCGACGTCGTCGGCCCAGTCCATCACCTGCGCCTCCAGGCACGGACGGCGCCCCGGTGCACCCGAACGCACCCAGGCCAGCGAGTCGGCGTCGGTGGCGTAGGCGCCGTACTTGCGGTCGGTGCCAGCGCGCACCCACGGGTACTTCATCACCGCGTCGAGCCCCGCCCTGGTCAGGTTCAGCCCCGCGCTGCCGCCCGCGGTGTCCAGCACCTTCGGCTCCAGCCGGGTGAGGATCCGCAGGTTCTGCGCGTTGCCCTCAAACCCCCCGCAGGCGGGCAGGCCGCCGCACCCGGTGGACACCTCGTCCAGTGCACGCTCGCCGTTGTGGCCGTAGGGCGGGTGCCCGATGTCGTGGGCGAGGCCGGCGGCGTCGACCAGATCGGGGTCGCACCCCAGTTCCTCGGCGATGCCGCGCCCGATCTGCGCCACCTCCAGGGAGTGGGTGAGCCGGGTGCGGGGGGTGTCACCCTCCCGCGGACCCACCACCTGGGTCTTGTCAGCCAGGCGGCGCAGCGCCGCGGAATGCAGCACCCTGGCCCGGTCGCGGGCGAAGGCAGATCGGTGTGCCCAGGTCCCGGGCAGCCCCGCCGACTTCGGCGGCTCGGGAACCCGGCGCGCCAGGTCGTGGGTCTGATAGCCGCTGGGACCATAGTCGGGGGGCGCAGACCCGACCACCTCAGCCCGCCGCTGCGGAGGTTTTGGCGAAGCTCGCCGAGGCGTGGGTCAACCGGTAGTACAGCAACGCCCCGGTCTCCCGGATGATGCCGTGGATCTGGCTGGCCCTGGTCAGGACCGCGGGACCCTGCCTGGTCGGTGAGGTGTGCACGGTAATCCCCGAGTCGGCGGCCATGGTGCGGGCACGCAGCGAGTGCCACGGGTCGCTGACCAGCACGGCTGTGCTCAGTCCCCGCTCGCGCATGCTCGCGGCGACCGCCTCGATGCTGCGCAGGGTGTCCGAGCCCTGCTCCACCGCCACCACGGCCGATGCTGGCAGGCCCCCGTTCACCAGGTAGTTGCGGCCGGCGGCGGCCTCGGTGAAGGCGTCGCCGACCTGCTTGCCGCCCACCGTGATCACCAGCGGTGCCAACCCGGCGCGGTAGAGGTCGCGGGCCTGCTCCAACCGGGCGGCGAACACCGAGGACGGCGTCCCGTCGTACTGGGCGGCGCCCAGCACCACGAGGGCGTCTGCCGGGGACCGGTCGTCGATGCGGGCCACCTGCCACACCCGCACCGCGGTACCGCCGATCAGCACCAGTCCGATCGCCATCGAACCGAGCACGATCCTGCTCACCCAGCGCCGCAGTCCTCGGTTCACCCCCCGATCCTGCCTGAGCTCGCCCCGAGGGCGGTTCCCGCGCGGTCACCGCGGCTCGCCAACACCTCGGCCACGATGGACACCGCAGTCTCTGCCGGGGTGCGCGCCCCGAGGTCGAGGCCGACCGGTCCCCGTACCCGGGCCAGGTCGGCGTCGGTGGCACCCAATGCCTGCAGCCGTTGCCGGCGCTGCGCCTGGGTGTGCCGCGAACCCAGGGCGCCGGCGAAGGCCGGCCCCCGGGCGCAGGCCAGCAGCGCGGTGTCGAAGTCGGGACTGTGGTCCAGCAGCACCAGCACGTCGGCGGCGGTCAGCTCCGCGACGGCCACCTGCGCCTGCCCGACCCCGGTTGCGGTGTCCAACGTCCAGCCCAGTACCCGCGTCTGAGCGGTCAGCGCCTGCCCGATCGCCCCGGCACCGACCACCAGTACGCGGGGCACCGGCACCCACAGGTCCAACTGGGCCAGGCCACTGGGTACGTCGACAGTCTCGGTGGCGCTAACTCCCCGACGCAGCAGCTGCTGGGCACGCCGGGCCAGCTCCGGTTCGTCGGCCGCATCCAGGGTGCCGGCGGTCCGGGACAGCTCGAATCCCGCCAGCACCCCCACCTGCCGACCCGGGCCGGCGGCCAGTGCCACCGGCTGACCGGCGCGCAGCGCCGCACCCAGCAGGTCTGCGGTGGCGTCGGGCAGCAGGTGAGCCACCAGGGTCGCGCTACCGGCGCAGGCCAGCCCGGCCGACACCGCGTCGGATTCCGCCAGCGTCACCCGCAGCGATCGGGGGGCGCCGTCGGCGAGCACCGCAGCGGCCAGCTCACCCACCGTCGTTGCCACCGCGCCGCCGAGCAGCGTCCCGGCGCAGGCCCCGCTGGTGTGGACCACCAGCTCACCAGTGACCACCGAGCCCAGACCGTGGCGTTCGCTCACCCGGACCGCGCACACCGGGGTGTGCCATCGGCCCAGCGCGGACCCAACATCGTTGCGTGCGGACATGCCACCATTGTCCCGCACCCGAGGTTGCCCGCACCGACCCGACACCTGCGAGAGCTGGACGCACCGTGGCCCTGCACCTGATCGGCTCCCCCGACGAGCCGGAACTGATGTTCCTGCCCTGGGATCAGCCGCTGGAGCACTGGTCGGAGCAGTACCTGGTGCACCTGCCCCGGGGCATCTCGCGGCACGTGGTGCGCTTCACCCGGCTGAACAATCGCATCTACGCGGTGAAGGAGGTCGGCAGTGACCTCGCCCGGCACGAGTACCAGTTGCTGCGCCGGCTGGCGAAGCTGGACGTGCCCTGCGTGCATCCGGTCGGGGTGGTGACCGGGCGGGTGTCGGCGGACGGCGCGGCCCTGGAACCGGCCCTGATCACCGAACACCTGCAGTTCTCGTTGCCCTACCGCGCGCTGTTCTCCAGCACGTTGCGCCCGGTGACGGCGAACCGGCTGTTGGACGCGCTCACCGCGCTGCTGGTGCGGTTGCACCTGAGCGGTTTCGCCTGGCGGGACTGTTCGTTGTCGAACACCTTGTTCCGCCGCGACGCCGGCGCCTTCGCCGCCTACCTGGTGGACGCCGAGACCGGGGAGCTGCACGAACAGCTCTCGGTGGGCCAGCGCGAGCACGACATCGAGGTGGCGCACGTGAACATCTACGGTGAGCTACTCGACCTGGCGGCCGGCGGGTTGCTGCACGAGGGCATCGACCCCGAGCACACCGCGGAGGCTGTGCTGCGTCGGTACCGCCGGCTGTGGGCGGAGCTGTCGGAGGCGGTGGTGATCGACCGCACCGAGCGCTACAAGGTGGAGGAGAAGGTGCGCCGGCTCAACGACCTGGGCTTCGACGTCGAGGAGTTCCAGGTGGTCGCCGAACCGGACGGCTCCCATGTGCGGGTGCAGCCCAAGGTCGTCGACGCCGGGCACCACAGCCGGCGGTTGCTGCGGCTGACCGGGTTGGACGTGCAGGAAAACCAGGCCCGCCGCCTGCTCAACGACCTGGACACCTTCCGCTCCTCGTTGGGCATCCCGGCCGAGGACGAGGAGATCGCCGCGCACCGCTGGGTCACCGAGGTGTTCGAGCCGGTGGTCCGCCAGGTGCCCAGGCAGTTGCGCGGCAAGCTCGAGGCGGCGGAGATCTTCCACGAGGTGCTCGAGCACCGCTGGTTCCTGTCGGAGGCGGCCGGGCGCGACGTCGGGTCGCTGCCCGCCGCGCGGTCCTACGTCAGCGACGTGCTGACGCACAAACCCGACGAGCTGACCGTTCTGAGCGTGCCCACCGGCGCCCTGGCAGCGCAGGACCCAGGCTGAGCGCTGGGGAGCTGAGCGCACTGTGAGGTAGCGGCTGGTTTTGTTCCGACGGTAACCAACCCTTCATGTGCCGTCGGTGTAGTGGGACAGGTGAAAGGACTCGCTGACGCACACCGGCACGTCGGCACCCTGCCCGCGTACGCCTTCTACGGCGGTCCGCCGGTCAATCCCGACGTCAGCGCGCGCTCCACCGTCGCGGCCCTGCTGGCCGACCTGGACGCGGAAGGCACCGAACGCGCGCTGGCGGAGGTCTTCGCGTTCCCGTCGGTCAAGGAAGGCTTCGGGCTGGCAGCGATGGAGGCCATGGCGGCGGGCACCCCTGTCGCCTGGCCGCGCAGCTAGTCTCATGTTCAGTCTGTTCTGGAACTTCAGTGCAGCCCTCAACGGCTACATGCGCTTCTACATGCCGACGAACCGCGCGGTCGATTGGCTCCGCACCCCGCGTGGCCTCAAGTGGGCCATCCCGGTCGCGCTCGTGACGGCGCCCACCTACCTCTTCGCCATGAGCGTCTGCGCCACGATCATCGATCGTGGTGGTCCCGGCTGGCTGAACGTGCTGGTGCTGCTCTTCGCCTACCACGCGATCAAGTTCGCGTGCGTTGCCGTCGTCAGCCCAATCCTCGCTGTGGCCTCTGTCCTACAAAGGCATCGTACGGAACCTTCCGAGGTTCACGCGACGCTACGGCGCGAGGGTCGTGTCGTCGAGCCTTCGACGGAGGTGCGACATCAGACTCAGGGCGTCGAGGCAGTCCTGGTGGCTGATCACCCCGAGGGACTGGATCGTCTCCAGCGTCTCGTGTGAGAGCGGATTCCGGAACGCCGACCAGATGGCCTTGGCCAGCTCACGCTGTCCGTTCTCGAGGTTCGTGGCGGAGGCGCCAGAAATAGATGGTGTCCCGGAGCGGAATGGGGATGTGAAGTTCAGGCGTGGCCCTGCACCTTCGCCCAGAGCCTTCCCGAAGAGGGATGCTTCGGCCTCATCGGGCAGCCTGGCAGCTGATCGCAGATCGGCAACATATTGCTTGCAGGCTTCCAAGAGCGCTTGGTAGTAGTCGCCAGCCTTGAAGTAGGTCTCGCAGGCGGTCTGAATGCCGGGGTGGAGGTGTCGCCAGATCAGATCTGCGTACGGCGGGGCGATGTCCTTGAGGCTCTTGACGGCCTTCCCGCGGTCTTCATCGCTCATGTCGGTGTCTTCCGACTCGATGATGTTGATCAGGTCGCGAAGCGGCTCCTTCTCTGGCCCTGTGACGGTGTCGACCCACTCGTCGGGATCGACGCCTGCCTCCTCCTCGATTTGCGATCTCTTCTTGGCTGCTCGGAGCTGCCGACGCAGTTGCGCGATCTCCTCGACCATGCGCTTCAGCAACGCACGAATCGTGGCTGCATCCGCCTGGTCCCAGTTGACGGCCCGGCGGTCGGTGGCGACCACGTCGGGTTTGATCGCGTCCAGCCCGTCGATGGCGATGTATCCCGTCAGATAGGCATATGCGTAGCTGGAGTCGGAGGCCCCGAAGAACTCGGGTTCGTTCACGAGCCGTCCGTTGGCATACACGGCCACGCCGCGCATCTGCGTGGGGAGTAGCTTCTCGGCGGCGATAACGACGCCGACCACACCGGTTCTGGCCAAATCGTCAGAGCTCTCTGGCAGGTCGGCAGGGATGTCCCACGTGAACTCGGTAGCGACGGTTGAAACGCGTAGCTCCCGAGTGACTGGGATCTCGGAGTTATCGCGCCCGATCACCTTGAGTTTGACCTCGCTGTCGCTGTACTGGAACAGCCGCGAGAGGCTCTCCGCGAGGTCCGCAGGGGAGATATCGCTGGAGCGCGTCAGCCGTGAGACCGTCACGGATGTCCCCTGCGCGGATTGCCCTGCGGGCTCCGACTTGGAATCCGGCTCGTAGTCGCCGTCGTCAGTGCCGATCAGGGATGCCCAGTTCATCGTGATGACGAGACGTTCCGCCCGGCCCTTACGCGTCGTCGAGACTTCAATCTCGTGGCCGATGCCGAAAAGTGCCAGCTTGCCCAGACCCTTCTTGACCGAGACAGTGCGCTTACCGCTCTCGGACATAGCCGTCGCCGAGGTCCCGCGTCGGTTCCTACCGATTCGCAGATACTTGTCTCGAACGTCGTCGCGGGACATCCCATGTCCGTTGTCCTCGACCACAATCCGCTGTGACTCACCGCTACCGATCACGCGCACAAGAATCTCGGTGGCGTCGGCGTCGTACGCGTTCGCCACCAGTTCGGCGACGGCGTTCGGCAGACGCGAGTACATGTTCGACCCGAGGTGCTCGATTGTGTGCGGGTCGAACTTGAGAACGAGATCGTTGGCGGCGGAGTCCGCAGGAGCGACGTCAGTCATGCCGGTGCCGGGGTAGTCGGAGGCCGACGGTCACGCGGCGTCGAACGCAGAAAGGAGATGCCTGCCGATGGCCTTGCCGAGTGGAATCGGCACAGCGTTTCCAATCTGCTTGGCGATGGCCGTCTTGGAACCCGCCCACTTGTATGTGTCTCGGAAGCCTTGGATTCGGGCCGCCTCATGATGCGTGAGCGCGCGAGGTTCCGACGGATGGAGGTAGCGGCCTTTTTCCGGCTTGAAGAACTCCGTCCGGATCGTCACCGACGGTCGGTCCCACCAAAGTCTTCCCATAACATCGCCTGAGCCGGTCGTGTGCTTTAGCCAGCAATCCGACTTCAGGCTGTCGGGAAGCTTGAATCGGTTTTGGCCCTCCTTGATGTAGGCGAATCGCTTCAAGGAGATCTCCTCGTAGTGGCGCGTCAAGTGGAGCTCGTCCGTGCGGTAAGTCCCGGCCAAGGACTTTCCTGCGAACTCGTGCTTGCGGTCCGGGAGATTTCGCCGTCGGACGACGACCGGAAGGTTGCTGAGGGCCTGGCGAAGTGTTCGCCAGTTGGCGGGATCCTTGTACTGAGCCTTGATCTCGGGGAACCTGGGGTGTGGCAAGTCCTTGTGGTGTCCGATCAGGATCACGCGCTTCCGGACCTGGGCCGCCCCATACTCAGCGGCATTCAGAACCTTCGCTTCGAAGCTGTAGTCGCTTAGCGTGCCGTTCGGTCCGCACAACTCCTTGAACTGTTCGAACTGCGGCGACTCCAGGAAGCGCGGGACGTTCTCCAGCACGAAGAACTTCGGCTGGGCCTGGACGATCGTCTTTGCGTAGTACTCCCAGAGGCGGTTCCGCTCGTCGTTAACATCCTTCTTCCCCAGTGCTGAGAATCCTTGGCATGGAGGACCGCCAACAATTAGGTCGGCAGACGGGACCTCCTCCGTCGCGAGCCAATCCTCGATCGCGCCAGCGAACACCTTGCCCTTGCCATGGTTCGCCTCATACGACGCGGCTGCGGGCAAGTCGAATTCAACTGCTCGAACAGTGGAGTAGATCCGGGTAGCCGTTTTTGCCGCGGAAGCGCGCTTGAAGCCCTCGCTGAGGCCGCCCGCGCCGCTGAAGAGGTCGAGCACGCGTACATGGGCGCGCGACGCCGACCGAGGATCCACCATAGTCCGCAACTCTAGCCGGCCCGGCCGACTGTGCGTGAGCAGTGCGGTAGGACTCGCCGGTGACACCATACGCCCGCCGCCCGACGGCGCCGTACGCTCGAAGCGTGTTGCATCAGGTGTCGGCAGAGGCCGGGTTGGGGTTCTGTCATGCCGTCCTGCCCGAACTTCTGCAGGTCGGCTACCACGGTCCGCTCGTCGTGGCCCTGGACTCCAACGTACTGATCGACTTCCAGACGCACGGCAGCGAGATGCTGAACGACGAGATCGGTGTCGCAGAGGCGAAGTACGCCGAAGAGTTGCGCTGTCTTGCGACCCTGCTAGATCTCTGGATGCTCCGAGACATCCGATTCGTCGTCACCCCACGGGCACGCAGCGACGCCAAACGCTCGATTCCGGGCTTCGACGAGATGATCGACGGGCTGGCTAAGTCACTGGCGTTTCAATTCGGCGACTGGACCTATCCCGCGCCATCGAATCGACCTGCGCCTCCGCCGGTTGGCGATGAGCATGGTCTGCCGCTGGGCGCCGACCGCGACTTGGTGTTGGAGGCACAAGCCGCCGGTGCACACACTTTCGTGACCCGCGATCGCCGCGTCCTTCGGCGCACGGTTCTGACAGGTCCATCGATGCGAATCTGCGCTCCGAGTGACCTTGCAGAGGAACTTGTCACGTCTGGAATCGGACTGATGGCCGGTGGTCTCTGCGAAGAGCAGGGGTGTCCTTACGGCAACACAAGGACGCCGGCACCGGACATCGGCAAGTGGGGTCCCTTGTTTGCCCACTTCGAAGACGAGTGACCTGGGCGTCCTTGTGCCAACCACCGACCCCCCAAACGGCGCAGCGCATGGCGAAACTGCGCACCAGGGATACCGCGGCTGAAGTGCAACTGCGTCGACTTCTGCACGCCCGCGGACTCCGGTACCGCGTCGACGCGGCGATACCAGGGTTGCCAAGGCGGCGGGCAGACATCACCCTCGCGACCAGTCGCGTCACAGTGTTTGTGGACGGCTGCTTCTGGCATGGGTGCCCGGAACACAAGACTGCGCCGAAGGCGAACGCCGACTGGTGGGCGGCCAAGCTTGCTCGGAACGTCGAGCGTGACCGCGAAACCGACGCTCATCTCGCCGAACTTGGCTGGCATGTGGTTCGGATCTGGGAGCATGAGGATCCGGAGTGCGCGGCGGATCGCGTCGAGGCCGCAGTTCGATCGGGGCAACCCAGGTCATAACGGGTTCTGTCGGGCTTCTCTGATACTTATTTCACGGAGTCATTCGGCTTCGCACTTGAGTCGAGTCGAGGGAAAAAGTTGAAGCGCAAGCTTATCGAGGTTTCGCTGCCGCTTGAGGCCATCAACAGGGAGGCTGCGCGCGAGAAGTCGATCCGGCACGGGCATCCCTCGACCCTTCATATGTGGTGGGCGCGCCGGCCACTGGCGACTGCCCGCGCTGTCCTGTTCGCCCAACTGGTGGATGATCCAAGCGCGCGCCCTGATGAGTTCCCGACGGAGGAATCGCAACGTGTCGAACGCGAGCGGCTTCACCGCTTGATCGAGCGGCTCGTCACCTGGGAGGCAGCCCGCGACGAACGAGTACTGGAGGAGGCTCATGCTGAGATCCTGAAGTCCACCGACGGTTCACCGCCCGCGATCCTCGACCCTTTCGCCGGTGGTGGAAGCATCCCCTTAGAGGCGCAACGTCTTGGGGTCGAAGCGCATGCGGCAGACCTCAACCCCGTTGCTGTGCTGATGAACAAGGCGTTGATTGAGATCCCGCCGCGCTTTCGGGATCAGCCGCCGCTGCACCCGGGCATCGCCTCGGCGCAGATCCGTGAGTGGCGAGGAGCTGAGGGGCTCGCGGCCGATGTTCGAGCCTACGGCTCGTGGATGCGGAAAGAAGCAGAGAACGCGATTGGAGCGCTCTATCCCAAAGCAGAGCTCGGGGACGGCTCGCTTGCGACAGTCATCGCCTGGATCTGGACCCGCACTGTGCCATGCCCTAACCCGGCCTGTGGCATCTCCATGCCGCTCGTCCGAAGCTGGTGGCTTAGCAAGAAGAAGGGCCGCGAGTGTTACGTCGTCCCGAAGATGGTCGGCGATCCGAGTCATCCTTCGGGCCGGAGAGTTCAATACGAGATCGGGCGAGCCCTGGCGAATCGGCCAACCGCATCGAACGAGGGCACGGTCGGCCGCTCTGGTGCCACCTGTGTTTCCTGCGGCGCGGCGGTGCCGTTGAGTCACATTCGGGCCGAGGGGAAGGCTAACCGAATGGGCGAGCAGCTGATTGCGATTGTTGCGGACGCTCGGAGGCAAAGAGTGTTCCTGCCTGCGACGGAAGCACACGCGGCAGCCGCGAACGTGAGTAGGCCAGCCACGAGCCCCAGCGGCCTGCAACCGACCAATCCTCGTGATTTCAAGACGCCCAACTACGGCATGACTGGTTGGGCGGACCTGTTCACGAACCGGCAATTGACGATGCTCACGACGTTTGCCGACTTGGTTCTCGAGGTTCGCGAGCGTGTCCTTGGCGATGGTGGTAGCGAGGAATACGCAGACGCCATCGCGACGTACCTCGGGTTGTGCGCGAGCAAGATGACCATCTTCCATTGCTCCTTGGCTCGATGGCGAGCGGACGCGGATAAGACAGCACCGGCGTTTGGGCGGCAAGCAATCGCGATGGTTTGGGACTATGCCGAAGCGATGCCGTTTGCCGGGGCCGGCGGCGACTGGGAGGGCGTGGTTGACGGCGCCGCGAAGACCATTGAGGGCCTCCGTCCTTCCAGCCCGGGCTTCGCAGTGCAAGCGCCCGCACAAGCGACGGAATTCAAGCCCGACGTGGTCATCTCGACCGATCCGCCGTACTACGACAACATCGGGTATTCCGATCTATCCGACTTCTTCTACGTCTGGCTCCGTCGAGTCCTGAAGGATGTCTATCCGAGCCTCCTATCGACGATGTTGGTGCCGAAGGCGGAAGAGCTCGTCGCGAACCAGTACCGCCAAGGGGGTAGCGAGAAGGCGAAAACGTTCTTCGAGGCCGGATTCAGGGAGGTGTTTGCCCGTGCACGACTCGGTGCTCCGCACGAGTTCCCGATGACCGTCTATTACGCATTCAAGCAATCGGAACTCGATGATGCGGGCGAAGCTTCCAGCGGCTGGGAGACGCTGTTGGAGGGGATGATCGCTGGCGGCTGGGAAATCACGTCGACTTGGCCCATGAGGACAGAGGGCGCGACGCGGCTCATCGCGCGTCAGAAGAACGCTCTTGCGTCGTCGATCGTTCTCTCCCTGAGGCCTCGGTCTGACGATGCTGGGATGGTGGATCGACGGGGGTACCTCGATGTGCTGCGAGAGGAGCTGCCGGCGAAGTTGCGGGAACTGCAACAGGGCGCGATCGCGCCGGTCGACCTCGCCCAAGCAGCAATCGGACCCGGAATGGCCGTGTTCTCACGCTTCTCTCGCGTCGTTGAGCCGAGCGGGGCAAACGTGACCGTTCGTGAGGCGCTGCGGCTGATCAATGCCGTTCTCAGCGAGGTCCTCTCGGACCAGGAGGGGGACTTCGACACTGACACGCGTTGGTGCGTTAAGTGGTTCGAGACCCACGGGTTCGATAAGGCTGGCTACGGCGAGGCCGAGACGCTCGCGGGTGCATACAACACTTCTGTCGCGGGGCTGGACCGATCTGGCGCTCTCTATGCGAAGGCGGGCGAGGTGCGGTTGTTGACCACAACTGAAATTCTGAGCTCGTACCGGCCTGAGCGCGACGAGCACATCACGCTGTGGGAAGTGGCCATGCATCTGGTCAAGGCGCTCGACGAGAGGGGCCTGGCCGAGGCAGGCCGAATTCTTGACGGAGCGTCGACTCGCGTCGAGGTAGAGACCGTGAAGGAGCTGGCGTATCTCGCGTTCTCGATTGCGGAGAAGCGATCCATGATTCAGGTAGCTGGAATGTTCAACGCTTTGGTGACGTCGTGGCCTGAGGTCACCGCCGCTGCGAAGGCGCATGCAACTGCTGCGCCGAAGGCGACGGAACAGGCCATGCTTCAGCTTGACGACGACATGAACGGTTGAGGAGGGAAGCACCGATGGCTGTCAGCAACCGCGAGCGCGTTACACGTGCCCTGGAGATCGCCGGAGAGGGCCTCGGCCCGTTCGTCGCGCGTCAACTCGCGCCTCACCTTCCCGTCGGAGTGGAGTGGCCGTCGATCCTTCGAGTTCTGGACAAGGAGAAGGGGAACGACAAGGCTGGCTTCCTCTACTCGGCCACGGACCTGTCGCTCCAGCTGCGTGTGATGACCGAACGGCTCGGCACACTCGGATTCCCGTTCTCGGGCGCGTTGTCACGTGCTGAACAGAACCTCGCTGGCGAGCTCCGTGATGTCCGGAACCGAGCAGCGCACGGAGCGCCGTTCAACTTCGACGACACCTACCGCGCACTAGACACCGCCGAGCGGCTGCTACGCGCCGCAGATCAGCCGGCAGCAGCTGACAAGACTAGGGCGGAACGCAACGATCTTCAGCGCACGCAGATCGAGGCGGAGACGCGTCGTGATGTCCGCGAGAGCACATCTGTCTCGGGCCTCGGTGACATCGAGCTGACACCGTGGCGAGGGGTGTTGAAGCCGCACCCCGACGTACTGAGCGGCCGCTTCAAGGAATCCGAGTTTGCAGCGAACCTCCACTCAGTCGCACATGAGACGGGCACCACCTCCCAGGAGTACTCCGACCCGGTCGAGTTCTTTCGGCGTACCTTCCTGACCTCCGGCCTCAAGGACCTGCTGACGCAGGCCGCGAACCGGGTGGCCGGCGGGGCAGCCGCGGCGCCGGTCATCAATCTCCAGACGACCTTCGGTGGCGGCAAGACCCACTCCATGCTCGCTGTCTGGCACCTTTTCTCCTCAGTGCCGTCCGCCGAACTGCCGCAGGAGATCCAAGAGATCCTGCACACAGCGGGCCTCGCTGACAGTGATCGGACTATCCGTCGCGTAGCGGTTGTGGGGAACGAGATTGCCGCTGGACAGGCCCGCGACCGTGACGGACTGACGATCCGGACGCTTTGGGGCGAGATTGCGCGCCAGCTAGGGGGCAAGGATGCCTTCGACCTTGTAGCGGAGTCTGACGCCAACAGCACTAGCCCGGGCGATCACTTGCGCGAGGTGCTGGCGCGGTACGCACCGTGCGTCATCTTGATCGACGAGTGGGTGGCATACGCCTGGGGTATTCACCGCGGCCTTGATTCGACGGGGTTTTGGCGTGTCGCGACATGGAAAGGTGCCCCTGACCTGGGATGATGTGGATTAGTGAGATCGACATCGGTCCGAGGATGGGACACCTTCC
>JAABUP010006308.1_pt1 | contig 17033 bp, 21 predicted proteins | sample 5559201 | NCBI WGS metagenome assembly JAABUP01 (sample SAMN10711887, study PRJNA513373) | rock metagenome | isolation source: Antarctica rocks | place: Antarctica
CGACACCGCACCACTGCTTCGCGAGGCGTGGCTTATGCGGCACAACGTCACCGTGGCCGACGCCCTCTACGTCGTCGTCGCTCGGCGACTCGATGTCGCGCTCGTCACCGGCGATCTACGGTTGGCTCAAGCTCCCGGGCTCGGCGTGGACGTAGTCACTCCATCCTCACCACCATCCCGCTGACCAGTCTTATCCGGGTGCCTACAGCCCAGCCCGGCCGCCTCGCCGATCGCGTGGTCAGTGCCCGGTCAGTGCCCGGTCAGCCATCGGCTTGCGGCTCCCTGAAAGGTTCGCCTGTCGACGAGCCCCGAGCAGCTCGGCCTGGTGCGAAAGCTGGGGTGCCGCCGCGGGGGCCATCCGGGCACGACCGAGGGTTAGGTGTCGAGCGCAGCGGCAGCGAGGCCGTCAGGGTGTCCTTGACGTATTCGCAGGTGTCGGGCATTCTTGACGCTGTGGAGGTCGCTGTCAGCGCTCGCAAGCACGGCATACCGGACGCCGACATCCTCCACGCCTGGCGCAACGTCCTCCGCGTTGCTGAGCAGGACTACGGCGGCGAGAGCAGGGTCATCGCCGTCGGTCCCGCCCGCGACGGCGCTCTTCTCGAGCTGGTCCTCGTCCCCGAGGACGCGCCGACCCGGGTGATCCATGCCGACTACGCCCGCCGTTCCTTCCTCGACCGACTGAGGTGATGACCATGCCCCACACCCACACCAAGCCCACCGCCGCCGAGCAGGCCGAGGCCACCGAGAAGTGGCTCGACAGCCTCGACCCCGCCCAGCTCGACTTTCGCGATGCCAGCTACGTCCGCGCGATCATCGCCGCCACTGGTGCCCTCGCCACGGCAGAGGAGAACCTCCGCAAGGCCGTCGCCGAAGCGCGAGCGGCCGGGGACTCCTGGACCGTCATCGGCGCCGCGCTCGGGACGAGCAAGCAGGCCGCGCACGAGCGGTTCCGGGCATTCGTCGACCACTGACCTTTCCCATTCCCGTCCTTGGATGGGCCGCTGCCGGCCGAGGTGGCAGCAACCAACAGTCGTCCGCATGGGGATCCTGTTCCGGGACGGGGTTCCTTCATCCGGAATCGGCTAGGTGTCGGGGTCTGTCCGGCGTGCGGTGGTTGTGGGCTGGGCGCGCGGGACGGTGCCTGGTCAGGTGACGGGCTGGTCGTTGGGCGGCGGGAGGGTGCTGCCATCGCGCAGTATCACCGGGCCGACCGCTGCCGAGTCCGGTGAGGGTGGCGGTGGGACGGGTGTCGGGGTGGGTGTTGGTGACGGTGGCGTGGGCTGGGTGATCGTGCTGCCATACGCTGGCGGTGTCACCGCCGGCTTCGCTTTGGTGTCCACGAGGTCGGCGAGGGTCGGGGCGTCGTCGATGCGGGATCGGCGGTCGCGGCGTGGTGGTCGGTGACGGCGATCAGCTCCCGGAGCAGGTGGGCGTTGCACAAGGCGTGGGTGAGCTGGGGGTAGGTGTCATAGGGTGCCCACGCGTCGTGCACAGCAATACCCCGGAAGTGGGGAAGGACCCCGGCGGTTCATCGCTTCCCGCCCGCGGCGGCGGTGGCAGGTGATCAGGGTGAACCCTGGGGTCGAGGCGCTGTGCAACCAGTGCAGCTTTGCCTGCACCCGGAACCCGGTTTCGTCGAAGTGCGCCAGGTCAGCGTCGGTGATCGCCGCGGTGACGTGGTCGGTGAACCCGCCGAGATCACCGCCGGCCGCGGCGGTCGCCGCGGAGACGGTGCCTTCGGAGACGGGGGTGGAGAACAACTCGCTCATCGCCGTGGCGGTGCGGGAGCGGGACAGGTACTGGCCCATGTACAGGTACACGATGACCGCGAGGATGCGTGAGCCGTACTGGACGGGAGCACCGACACCGGCCGGGGCCGCCCCGGTGCTGACGTGCCCACACGGGCAGCGGCGGGAGATGAGTTGGTGTTCGGTGACCTGGATGCGGATCGGGGGCAGGTCGAACACCTGCCGCCGGCTCGTACCGACCTCGGTGCCCGCGCCCGCATCGGCGCCGCACCCCGCGCAGCAGGAGGGTTCGTGGCGGATGACCTCATCCGGGTCGGACACCTGCTCCAGGGTCCGCCCCCGCCGTCCGGCCTGGCCACCGGGTTTGCGGCCGGACTTCGTGCGCAACGATTTCGGTGCCGGTTTGGCCAGCCCGTCGGTGGACGGTGGCTTCGAGGAGTTCCGCGAGTTCACCGCCACCTGCCGTTCCAGCTCAGCGATCCGCGCGTCCTGGTCGGCGATCCGGGCGTCTAGGGTCGCGATATGGGCGCGCAGCGCGACCACCAGGTCGGCGAGCTCCTCATAGGACGTCTGCGGCACAAACCCATTGTCCCGCACACGAATACGAGACTACCGCCGACACGCCGTCCGACAACCTGACCAGTTACCGCTGGAGAACATCGTCAGCTCACGGCGACCCCGGAACAACCCACGACCGAGACCGAGGACAGTCGGGAAGGTCAGCAGCCGGTATTGCTCGACCAGTCCTTGATCGGCCAGCTCGCGTAGCGCGCGACGCGGTCGTGGTCGACGGTCCCGGCCGTTGGCGCGCCGTCGCGGAGGGTGGCCCGGGCCCGCTGCAGGGCGGAGTTGACCGCGGGCACCGTGGTGTCGAGCACGGCCGCGGTGTCCGCGGCGGAGAAGCCGAGCACCTCGCGCAGCGTGAAGGCGCCGCGCTGGGTCGCGGGCAGCGACTGCAGCAGCCGGGTGACCGCGAACCGGACCTTGCCGGAGCGCTCCGCGACCTCCTCCACCACCGAACCGCCGGACCAGCCGGCCGGCGCCAGCCACGGCACGTCGAGCGCCGGGACTAGCGGGGCACCGACGTCGATCCCCGACTCCTGCAGGTCCCGCGGCAGCGGCCGGCGCCCGGTCTCGCGGAACCGGCCGATGCAGACGTTACGGGCGATCCGGAAGCACCAAGTGGCCAGGCTGGACCGGGTCTCGTCGTACTGCTCACGGGCGCGCCAGGCCCGTTCCAGGACGTCTTGGACGGCATCCTCGGCGTCGAACGGCGAGCCCACCATCTGGTAGCAGAACGACCGCAACCGGCCGCGCAGCCCCTGCAACTCCTCCGCTGTGACCGCGCTCATGAGCCGATGGTGTCAAAGAAGGCCAGGCACCCCCAGCTCGCTCGACCCCACAAGGATCGTCTACCGGTGGCGTGGTCCCCAGCCGGGGTGAAGGGCCGGTAGGTCGGCCAGCTGAGGGTCCGGTGGCGGCGGGGTGTCGCCTTCGTCGCCGTCCCAGGTGCGGCCGTACTGGTCGGGGATGGCACCCCAACCCCAGTAGGGCATCTGCCGGTCCGGGGTGATGCCGACGGTGTGGAGGGGGTCGATGCGTTCGGGGCTGACGGTGCACAGGTGGGCCCAGTCGTCGCCGAGGTCGAAGACGTAGACGAACTGTTGCCCTCCGGTCAGGGTGCTGAGCTTGACGGTGTCATCGACGCGCGAGTTGTCGGGCGGGTCGTCCCAGTACCGGTCAATGAGCAGGTCCTGGACGCCGCCGAGGTCGAACATGTGTAGGTGAGCGCGGTCCCAGCGGGCGAAGGCGTCATCAATCGCGGTCGCGAGCTGGGCGAAGCTGTGGTACCGGGCGGCGGCAAAGACTCGCCCCGGCCGGGGCCACAGCGTCCGGCCCCCACCATCGACGAGATCCACCCGAATCGACAGCCACGTTCGCGCCACCGGGTGATCTTCGCAGATCGGTGTGGGCAACGTCCGGTCTCCAGTGGGGCGAGAGGCAACACCATCGCGCCCGGTAACGGATCGACATACGAGACGACTGAGATCAACAGGCGGTGCGTACGTCGGGTTGTGGTGCAGCGTCCCGCAGCCGTTCCGCTATTGCGACAGCTCCGGCATCTCGGTGCTGAGCCACCGACTATGGGCCGGGGTGGCCTGGTAGAGGCGCCGGTAGGCGCCGGGGGTGGTCTGGGCGTCACGGTTGAGCTGGAGACGCAGGTTGGCGGCGGAGCCGAGCCCGCTGCGGTCCGCGATCTGGTCGATGGGCAGGTCGGTCAGCTCGAGCAGGCGACGAGCTTCGAGGAGCCGTTGAGCGGTGAGCCACCGCTGGGGGGTGGTTCCGGTTTCGACGACGAAGCGCCGAGCGAACGTACGGGGTGCCCAGCCGGCGTGCCGAGCGAGATTGGCCACGGACATGGGCTGGCCGAGTCGCTCCAGCGCCCACGCGCAGGTCGCGGCTAGCCCGGCACCACTAGGAGCGTGGGCACGAAACATGCCCGGCGGGGTGCTTTGTTAGCGGGCTGATCGTTGAGACACTTCAGTGTGTCTGCGAATCACGGTGATGACGGCCTGTTCGAGATGACGCCGGTGGTGCCGCCGGTGTTGGTGCGGGGGCCGGTGGATAAGACGTTTCGGCCGTTCCAGCCCGATCAGATCTTCTTGGTCCCGCCGTCGCTGGATGAGTGGCTGCCGCAGAATCACCTGGCCCGGTTCATCGCCGATCTGGTTGATGAGCACCTGGACTTGTCGGCGTTTTACGCTGGTTACCAGGAGGGTCGGGGGGCGCCGCCGTTCGACCCGCGGTTGATGGTGCGGGTGCTGCTGCTTGGCTACACGACCGGTGTCCGGTCTTCTCGCAAGCTGGAGCAGGCGTGCTGGGAGCAGGTGGCGTTCCGCTGGCTGGCTGGGGGCAGGCGCCGGCGTATCGCGCGGTCGGGAAGTTCCGCAAGCGGCACCTGTCGGCGTTGGGGCATCTGTTCGTGCAGGCGTTGGAGTTGTGTCAGGCCGCTGGGATGGTCAGCCTCGGGCAGGTCGCTCTGGATGGCACGAAGGTGCGGGCGAACGCCTCACGCCGCAAGGCGATGAGCTACGCCCGGATGAGCGAGAAGCAGAAGATCCTGGCCGGTGAGGTCTCGGAGTTGCTGGCGGAGGCGGAGCGGGTCGACAAGGACGAGGACGCCAGGTTCGGCACGGACAACAACGGCTACGGGTTGCCGGCGGAGCTGGCCCGCCGGCAGGGCCGGCTCGCGAAGATCACCGAGGCGAAGGCAGCGTTGGAGGCCGAAGCCGCAGAGCGCGCCGCCGCCGAGGCGGCTGAGCGGGCCCGCGCCGCCGGCAAGGACGAGGACACCATCACCGAACGGGCCGCCGCGGCAGCGGACCGGGCGGTCCCGCAGCCGAAGGCGCAACGCAACTTCACCGACCCGGAATCTCGGATCATGAAGACCGCGGACGGGTCGTTCGCGCAGTGCTTCAACGCGCAGGCCGTCGTCGACGCTGATCATCAGGTGATCGTCGCGACCGACCTGAACAACTGCGCCGCCGACAGCCAGACGTTCACCCCGATGATGGCCCACGCCCGCCGTAACACCGGCCGGGCCCCGAAGCAGGCACTGGCCGATGCCGGCTACTGCTCGCAGGCGAACCTGGAAGACGCCGCGAAGCTCACCGAACAGCACGGCACGCAGTTCCTGATCGCCCCCGGCCGGCTCGGACACGACGACGTGCTCCCGCCCGCACCGCGTGGCCGGATCCCGAAAGACCTGACCCTCAAGCAGCGGATGGCGCGCACACTGCGCACCAAGAAGGGTAAGGCCGACTACGCCCGGCGCAAGGCCATCGTCGAGCCGGTCTTCGGCCAGATCGCCACCCTGCAAGGCAAACACGTCCTGCTCCGCGGCCTGGACAACGCCCGCGACGAGTGGGAGCTGCTCGCCGCCTGCCACAACCTCCGCAAACTCCACCGCCACCTCGCAATCGACGGGCTCGGGAGCCTGCGACCGGCGACCTGACCCCCCGGGGGCGCACCCACCCCCCGGACAGCACCTGTTCCGAGCCAACAGACCTCACCACGGCCACTGGACCGGCCGCCACAGGTCCCGCAGCGCGAGCAACGCCGAAGGCGAGGCGACGCGCCCCTCACGCCCATTCGCCCTTACGAACCCACGCTCCTAGGCCGACTAGTGCGGACGTGACGACCACCGTCGTCATATCTGTTACCGCTACGCGCCTTGCGGTTGCTGCCTGAGTGCCCATCGCGACCGCAAGGAGGGCAGTGCTCGAGAGCCGGATGCCCTCGGTCAACTCGACCCACGTAAATGTGACAGCTAATGCAACCACGACGATCGAGGTGACTTCCGAGGACGACCACAGACTCGCGGGGCCATACCCGCCTCGGATGAGCCCGACGAAGGTAGCGCGCGGCAAGAGCTGCGCCGAGCAGGAACCCTGCAAGCGCCAGCCCCGCATCGGTGAGCGGCTTCGGATCGAAGTTCTCGACGGAAAGACTGAGCAGAATTATGTTGCCCGTCATATTCGCCGTGAACACGTGGTCCAGCCCGAGGTAACTGACCGCATCAATTATGCCGGTCCCGACGGTCACTGCGAGCAGCGCTTGAGCGTGCTCAGGGGATCGGGCCAGAAACGCTTGCCCCGGCGCGACGACTGCTTTTGCCCCGTCATTTTCGACCCCAACACTTCCACAGCACTTTGCATCCTCTCCCGCCCCATCGTTACTTGCCGAATCCGCCTTTCGAAGTGTGCTGAGGATCATTCACCCACCCACACGCCTCCCCCGTGGAGCCGAGCCGTTCTGCACCACGCGAGCAACCGTCACGTTGCAGGCAGCACTTCGCCTAGCACCCTTCGCATATTGTCACCGAGGATGGCGGCCGTTTCCTCCTGGCTGAACCCGCGTGCCAAGAGGCCAGTAGTGAAGTTCACGAGATCATGGGCCTCGGCCAAGCCCTCCAGGACCGGCGGCTCCTCGCGCGGGTCGTGGAATAAGGCTTCTCGCGCGGACCGCGGGCCATCACAGGAGACGAAATCACCACCAAAAGCGATGTGTGCAACACCCACCAACTGTACCAAGTGCTCCACGTGTCCCAGAAGGTCGTCCAGCGAACACGCGCCAGGGCCCGTGAAGGTCGGCAGGGTGTGCACGCCGATCACACCACCGATGTCTGCGATGGCACGTGCCTGGTCGTCGCTCAGATTGCGGGGATGGTCGTACACTGCTCTCGAGTTTGCGTGCGATACGACAACTGGCCCCTCCGTGACCCGCAGTGTGTGCCAGAAACTCGCCTCCGACATGTGGGCAAGGTCTACCAGCATGCCCAACTCCTGCATCCTCTTCACCACGGTGACACCGAACCGCGTAAGGGCGCCCGCGGCAGCTCGCTCGTGTACGCCGTCGCCGAGTTCGTTGCGCAGGTTCCAGGTTGGCTGCATCGACCGCACCCCCAGTTCGAACAGAGCATCCAGAACTTCTGCACTTCCTTCAAGAGGACTGCCGCCTTCAAGGTGCAGCAGAAACCGCAGCCGCCCATCCGGCGCGCCCGGAACGTCTGCGCGGGAAAGGATGAGATCGGCAGAAGGTGCCATGGACGCGCGTGCCCTCGCCAACCTGACGGTATTCTCCACCGCCGCCAGGAATTTCTTGTCTCGACCGTCGGAATGCCCGATGGAGTCGCCTCCCACCGCGTAGACGACCAGGTCCACGCCACCGGCCTCAAGACGAGGTGCAAGCCTGTCGCGCACAGGATTAATTTCGCCCATGTTCTGCCAGTAGATTTGCTCGTAGCAGTCACGATGACCTTCGACTACATAAGTCTCCTTCTGTAGTCTCTCAGCCGTGGTCCTTACGCTTACGTCCACCTTGGCCATGCTCCCTCCGGGTTCTGCCTGCTGGCAATACCGATCGCGCCCGACACAGCCAGAGATGAACTAGCGAACTTCGTCGCCGGCCGAGGGCTGGCGGGCTGCGCCTAACCGTTCGTCGGTAAGTCGTCCTGGAGGATGTACAGCCCGCCTCCCGCCCGATCCGTCACAAAGATTGTGCCATCCGCCGTGACAGTCAGGTCGTTAAGTTGAATTGAGCTTGCACCGGGCGCAGCGGCGGGGACGTAGTAGGCGACCTCCCGCGGCGCCAAAGGGTCGGCGACATCGACTATTCGTAGTCCAGCGCTAAAGTAGGTCAAGTGGATCCGGCTCGACGACTGGTAGGAGCCCGGCCTCATCTCGTGGATGTTGTGCGGCCCGAACCGTCCTCCCGGAATTGCAAAGTCACCGTTTGGCACAGGGAAGGTGGACAGTACTGTCGGGTTCGTCTCGTCCGAGATGTCCACCACCCTCACATGCTTCTGAATCCCGGTCCCCACGTCCTCGACGCATTCGTCCGTCACGATAAGGATTTCGCGTCCGGGCAGCGGCATCGCGGTGTGCGTCGCGCCGCTGACGGCCGAGTCAAAGGGCAAGTGCTTGACCAAGCGCGGATCGGTGACATCGGAAACGTCCAGGATCATCAAGCCCGCGTCCCACCACGTGGCGTAGGCCCTGTTACCCCGGATAAGCGCATGATGATTGGCATATCGCCGGTCTTCCGGCCAGGTCCGCACTTCTCCCGCCCCGACGTTCATCCCTGGGTACGACCAGCGTCCAACCTCGACGGGGTTGGCTGGGTCAGACAGGTCCGCGACGATGAGGAACTGGTCCAAGTACCCGGCACCGCTGCCGCTCATCCAGGCGTAGGGTGGTTCCCAGTAGGTCATCCGGTGCACGCCCTTGCCCGGTGTGGCAAAAAAGCCGACCTCCTTCGGACAGCGCGGATTAGAGACGTCGTAGAGCTTCAAGCCCGCACTCCACTCAGTTGAGGCTGGCTCGGCGGGATTCTTCTCGTGATTAACTAGCAACAGGTCGTCCACTACCTGGACCTTGTGCGAATGCGTCCCGACAGGCGTTTCGATCTGCGCTACCACCCGAGGGTCGGAGATATCAGACACATCAACGATGGAGGTTCCCACGCGGTCGCCGCCCATATGTCCCACGAAGGCGTAGTCACCCACAACGTTGACGTGCATGCAGTCCCCGTGTCCGCCCAGGTCGGTGTGGCCGACTTCATGGATGTTCCAGGACTGGACGCTGTCCGTGCTCGAGTTGGCGGTCAACTGGCTTCCTCTCTATCAGAACTGACACTTAGTGGGGCTTGCAGCCCATGTTCTCGGCACCGCTGGAGGGGGTCCTTAGTCGACTATTCCGTTTACCAGGAGTTCTTCGTGAACCAAGCCGGTCACGTGACTCTCGAGCGAAGTGAACTCCGTTGAGAACGGGTCCCTTGGTCGCTTCAGTTCGATCGGGATGATCTCCTTTAGCCGGCCGGGGTTGCTCTGAAAGGCCACAACGCGATCTGCAAGGAACACAGCCTCGGTGATGTTGTGGGTAACGTACACAACCGTCTTGCGGGTCTGCTGCCAGACATCGGTCAGCATGCGCTGAAGTTCGTCGCGTGTGAAAGCATCGAGCGCCCCGAAGGGTTCGTCCATGAGCAAGAGCTCCGGGTCATAAGCAAGGGCACGAGCGATGGCGACACGCTGCTTCATTCCCCCGGAAAGTTCATGTGGGTAGGAGTCCGCGAATTTATCCAGGCCGACGAGGCTCAGGAACTCTAGGGCACGCTTCCGCCTGGCTCCCTTATCCACGTGGGCTACTTCCATGCCGAATTCCACGTCACGTACGGCCGTCCGCCAGGGGAAGAGAGCGTACTCCTGGAACACCACGCCTCTGGCCAAAGAGTTAGACCGAGCATCTTGTTCGCCAATGTAGACACTCCCAGTGGACGGCTTTATGAAGCCTGCCATGACGTTGAGCAGTGTCGTTTTGCCACAGCCGCTCGGCCCCAAAAGGCAGACGAACTCAGAAGGCTGGATCTCAAGATTCAGACGCGAGAGAGCCGTGAATGGCCGACCGTTCGCGGAGTACACGACGCTGAGATCTTTGACGTGGACTCCCTGCGGTTGCGCATGACCGTTGTCCCGCTGATCCAGTTGGCGCTTCACACTTCTTCCCCTCGTCGTCATGCTGCACCTGCCTTTTGAACCATGCCCCACTTCTCAACGGTGAGTCGTTCCACCCGCTGGATCACGACGCGCTCGAGAAGGAACCCAATGACCGCAATCAGAAAGATCCCCGCGAACATTACGTCGGACTGCAGGAATGCGATCGAGTTGAAGATCAGCCAGCCCAGGCCCACTTGCGTGTTCGCCACAAACTCGCCTGCAACGACCGAGCGCCAGGCCTGAGCCAGCCCGATCCGTAATCCCGTTAGGACCGAAGGCATGGCAGCGGGAAAAATGACCTTACGGAAAAGAAAGAGACCGCTTGCATTCATGGACGAAGCGGCACGGAGCCAAATCGGGTTGGCGGACCGCACGCCCATCCAGACGTTGGAGGCGATAGGTAGGGTCGAAACGAAGGCAACCAGCATAACAGTCGGCAAGTTTCCTAGGCCGAACCACAGGATGAACAGCGGTACCCACGCGAGGCCAGGGATCGGCATTAGAAGACTCAAGATCGGCCCGAAGAAACGCTCGGCCCACTTCCAGTAAGCCATCGACATTCCCACCACGCTACCGCAGACAGCGGCGATCGCGAATCCGACCGACATACGGGCCATCGTGGAGCCGATGTGGACCCAGAGCGTGCCCTGCTCCTCCAGTCGGACGAGCGCTTGCCAGATATCACCCAGGGTGGGGGTCAAAATCCGGGGGAAGTGTCCGGAGTAGGCAAACGCCTGCCAGGCGAGAGCCACGACCAGTACAGGCCACGTGCTGTGCAGCAACGACCGGAGCTTGTTTGGGTCGCGCCACTTGGCCGGTGTGGCCCCCACGTCCAGGGACGTGGAACCAGGCTCCGCTGTTTCTTGCGCGAGCATTGGCCCGGGCCCGCCCGGGCTCACGGTCGTCTCTCTCAATCTGTCCACCATGTGACCACCTCTTGTTTCTGGGTACGAGTTCCCCTGCTGCTGGCGTCTCCGGTCGCTTCTCCCTCGTGCGGTGCACGAGGGAGATAGCGACATCAGTCATCGCTTGGCAGCTGCTTCCTGTAGCAGAGAGGTGTTGATCGTCTTTGAGTAGTCTGGGATCTCAGCAATCAAACCAGCCTGCTTCTGTGCCTTAGCAATATCGGTCAGGTACGACTTCACGCCGTCGGTGTAGGTGGTGGTCACGTCCAACCTCGACGCTGCATCAGTCACCTGGCTCAGGTCAACTTTGAACCCGGTTTTTGTGTAGAAATCGGAAATGACCTTGTAGGCTGCCTGAGGGTCCGTTTGCCAGGTTTTCGACGATTTCAACAGTGCGGACAGAATGGCGACCGCCTGGTCGTGGTGATCGTCAATGAAACCCTGACGCATCCCGATGAAAAGCGGAAGCTTGTCGAATTTCCCAAAGTCTACGACGCGCTCGCCAAGACCCTGAGAAGTCGCAATGGCGTTGTACGGCTCCACGTTCACCATGGCGTCGATCGCGCCTTGCGCCATGGCTGCGACCATGTTGTTCACAGGTATATTTACTAGCTGGTAGTCGCCTTCGTGGAGGCCGACGCTTGGAAGCACCTTCTGCACGGCAACGTCCCCGATGCTTGAGCCGGCCTGAATAGCGATCTTCTTCCCCCGCAGGTCGGCGAGACCCTTGATACCAGCGCCCTTGCGAGCCACGATTCCCACGGTGCGTCCGGTGTTCGCGACCATACCGACGGCGACAATGTCGGATTTATCCATCCCGACATTAAGGGTCGGCCCCGCAAACGTGCCGACGTCTGCTTGCCTGGCGACCATCAGGTCGCGGACGCGATTGCCTGAGTCAACTTGAATTTCCTTGAGAGGCACGCCTGCGGTCTTAAAGTACCCTTCCTGTACGGCCGCGTAGACGGGCATGCCCCAGATGTTTGTCTGGTACCCGAGGCGTACGTCGTCCGGCGCTGCGTTGCCGGACGCTGCGTTGTCGGACGCGCAGGCGGAGGCCGAGAGCGCGGCGACCGCCAGCGAAGCAACTAGAAATTTTGCCCTGTGTACGTGCTTGCTGGCTCTCATGAGACCATCCAGTTTCTCGACATATGACTTCCTCACCATGGGTTGGAACGATCCAGGGTTGTGCAACATGACGTTCGTGTGGTGTCGCTGGGGTTGAGAGATAGCACCGACGCCAATCTCGGCCTCGGCAGGCTCGGAGCTTTAGGCCGACACAGATGAGCGAAGGCGGAAGGGCATCCCAGTGCTGCTGTGCTGACCTCTGTGGCCTAAGTCTCAGTGTTGTCCTGGCGGTAGAGTGGTCCCGTGCTCGCTTTTTGTCAAGGGCAGCATTTGTATGCATCGCATATGCACGCTGTGCTTGCGGCGCATCGGGCTTCCTGTCCCGATTTGGGCTGTGGGCTCGTAGCGGAGCATGATCCGCTGGTCCAGAGCGGCGAAGCTCCCGAACTTGATCCGGCGCCGCAGGGTCGGCTGCCCGAGCAGCCGTCCGGCGAACGGAGCGACGCTGTCCAGGGGCCGCGGGCGCCGATGACGGGGTTGGGGAGGTAGATGACGGTGTGCCGGGACCCGTCGAGTTCGGCCAGGGCAGCCCGGAGGACGACGGTCTTGCCGGCGCCGACCTCGCCCGTGATGACGCTCAGAGCGTTCTCGTTGATGCACCAGCGGATCCGGGGGACGGCCTCGAGGTGGCCGGCGTGCCGGTGCAGCATCGAGGGGCTAGGTCCCGTCGGAACGGGCTTCGGGTGAACCCGAAGTAGGACGCCAGGTCAAGGCTCATCAGAACTCCCCGAGTGCGCTCGGTGCGCTGGGTGCGGCCAGGTCGCGGATGTCAGGGGTGGCGAGGGCGAGGAGGTCGGTGTCATATCCGAGCCCGCCCATATCAGGCGGCGGCGCGGCAGGACCGCTCGAGTTGTGGGCGGGCCTGGTGGTCGGGTCGGTGAGGTGCGCGTAGTGGAGCCGCTCACCGAGGGCGTGGGTGTGCACCGTCAACCCGTCGAAGCAACAGTGAGGGTCAGTAGCAGTTCGTAGGCCTCTCTCGGGTGCGCCAGCCCAGGACCTTGCGGGGTATCTCGTTGAGCTCTTCAGCGATGGCGTAGGGCTGGTGGTCGGTGATCTCGGTCGACTTCGGCAGGTAGCGGCGGATCATCCGGTTGGTCTGCTCGTTGCTGCCGCGCTCCCACGGCGAGTGCGGGTGCGCGAAGTTGTTCCGCAATTCGCTGACGTGGGATCAGATCTTGATGTCGGTCGCGGCGGCGAAGGGCAGCGAGATGGCCAGGCACGCGCACATCGCCGGCAACACCGACGTGTGATCGATCACCGCGTCGGCGACGGCCTCGGAGCCACGACCCATTGGCAGGGCCTGGATCGCCAGGAACCTGGTGGTCCGCTCGACCAGGGTCGCCGCCGCGGTCGCGCCGGCCTTCCCGATTATCAAGTTTCCCTCCCAATGGCCGGGGATCTTCCGGTCGTCCACGTCGTCAGGCCGCTGGTCGATCGACACCATTCCGATGATCGGACCCTGCCTTTGACCAGCGGTTCTGGCCGGCCGACGCTTGGTGCGTTTGGAGTCCAGGCGGATCCCGTGCCGGGTCAGCTCGGACTTGGGCAGGGCGTAGACGTAGGAGTAGACCGCTTCATGGCTCACCCGACCAGGGTGACCGCTCGGCGCCCCCACCGGGGGCACCAGGCCAGGTCGAGCTCCGCGGCCAGGCGCCCGGCGATCGCCCGCGGCGACCGTCCCAGCTTCAGGTCGGCCAGCACCCGGGCCTGCAGCACCGGGTCCTTCACGACCTTCAACACCTGGGGGCCGGGACCGGTTCCGCTCGGCCTCACAGTCGGCATGCACCGACTGATACCCAGCCGTCAGGTAGCTGTTGCGAGCCACCTCCCGGCTGACCACCGAGGGGTCCCGGGCCAGTTGCCGGGCGATCCGGCGGATGCCCCAGCCGGCCTTGCGGCCGGTCGCGATCTCCGTCCGATCCGCGTACGTCAACGCTCGCCGCTGCCCCACCGGGGCCTCCTACCGTCGGCCCCCGCTGACCAGGGGTGTTGCTACGACGCTATGACGCTGCCGTGTGCCGGTCCTGGATCACGCACAGGTAGTCGATCCCGGTCGGCACCACCGCGGGTGGGCTGTCGGTCGCGGCTTTTGGGTGGACGTGCTTGCCGATGCGAAACGGGATGGCCTTGCCGACCTGGTCAGCAGCTCGGGCCTTGACCCCTCATCATGGACACGCGATTGATGGTTACTCGGCGGGTCGCAGCGTAGCGGCGGTGCTGGTGGTCTCGTAGGTGTTGGGGCTGTGGTGCCCACAGTAGGAGTGCCGGCGGCGGGTGTTGTAGCGGGTCCGCGCTGGTGCCGACGGCGCCCATCGAGCGGGTCACGCCGAGGTCCTGGCAGAGCCGCTCCGTGGTCGCTGTGGAAATCGCTCCGGTCAGGTCACCGCGCTGGGCGGCGGCGGCGCGGAGGGCGTCGCTGACCAGGTCGGTGCGCATGTGCTCGGCGATCGGCCAGCCGACCAGGCGCTGGGAGTAGCAGTCGATGACGGTCCGAGGTAGAGGTTGCCGCCGTCGTACGGCAGGTACGTGATGCCGCCGACGTAGCGCAGGTTCGGCGCCTGGGCGGTGAAGTCCCGGTGCAGCAGGTCCGGGACCGGCGTAGCGTCCGGGTCGGCGATGGTGGTGCGGATCTTGCGGCGCAGCCGCAGGCCGACGAGGTGGCGCTCGCGCATCACCCGGGCGACCCGCTTGTGGTTCACCGACGCCAGCCCCTGAGCGCCCTCGACGGCCGCGGTGTCCACGGACTTCACGGACTTCACGGACTTCACGGACTTCACGGACTTCGCCACGGTGGCGGCCGTAAGGTCAGACCCGCTGGAATACGTATGCAGTCTCAGTCGCGCACCAGGCCGGTGAGCGCCTGTTCCCGAGGAGTGACCATGCGCTGGAGCACCTACGTCTCGCCCACCGACGGCGAGGAGCACGCCGCCCTGCTGCTCGACGGTCATCTGCACGGTCTCCGAGCCGCAGCCGGTGGCCCGACCCGGCTGCTCGACCTGCTCGGCGACGACGGCGAGCTCCTCTCCACCGCGGCCGACTACGCCATCGCGGACCCGGTCGACGTACTCCCGCTAGTGTCCCGCGCCAGTAGTTCGTTGAAGAAGTCGGCCGAGTGAGGCCAGAATCTGGTCGGCGGATTTGGTCCAGATGAAGGGCTTGGGGTTTTCGTTCCAGGCTTTGACCCATTCGCGGATGTCTTTTTCGAGGGCCTGGACGGAGCGGTGGTCGCTGCGGACCAGGAGGTCGCCGGTGACGTAGGCGAAGAACCGTTCAACCTGGTTGATCCAGGACGAGTACGTCGGCGTGAAGTGCATCTGGAACCGCGGGTGGGCCTTCAGCCACTTCACCACGGTGGGGTGCTTGTGGGTGCTGTAGTTGTCGCAGATCAGGTGGACGTCAAGATCGGCGGGGACCTCAGCGTCGATCTTGGTCAGGAACTTCTTGAACTCGATGCTGCGGTGACGTCGGTGCAGGCTGGAGATGACGGTGCCGTCGGCGATGTTGAACGCGGCGAACAGGCTGGTGGTGCCGTGCCGGACGTAGTCGTGGGTCCGCTTCTCCGGCATGCCGGGCATCATCGGGAACGCCGGTTGGGACCGGGCCAGCGCCTGGACCTGGCTCTTTTCGTCCACGCTGAGCACGACCGCAGCTTCGGGCGGGTTCAGGTAGAGCCCAATCACGTCGTAGACCCTCCCCACGAACAGTGGGTCATTCGACATCTTGAACCCGTCCGCCCGGTGCGGTTTGAGCTCGAACGCCTTCCAGATCCGGCCGATCGTGGACTTACTGAGCCCACTGCGCTCGGCCATCTTCTGCCGTGACCAGTGCGTCGCGTTCGCCGGCACCGACTCCAACGTCGCGACCACAACGTCCTCGACCTGCTCCGCGGTGACGCTCGCCGGACGACCCGGGCGGTCATCGTCGGTCAGACCATCCAGGCGATGCTCGACGAACCGCGCCCGCCACTTACCCACCGTCGCCTGCGAACACTTCAGCTCCGCTGCCACGGACTTGTTGTCAGACCCCGAAGCGCAGGCCAACACGATCCGAGACCGCAAGGCCAAAGCCTGTGACGACTTACGCCGACGAGCCCACCGCTGGAGCTGATCGCGCTCCTCCTCAGTCAACTCCAGCACTGCCTTAGGACGTCCGCGAGGTGGCATAAGCCAGTCTAGCAAATTATCCTACGAATTTAAGGCGCGGGACACTAGGAGGGCGCTGAATAATCGGCGTGTCGCACCGGAATATGGCGCTGAGCTGGGATGATGGGTTCATGCAGGGTGTGGAGCGGGTGGATCGGGAGTTGTTGGACGCGGGCGCTCTGGTTGGTCATCTGGTCGCTGAAGACGGCATGTTCGGCTTCCTCGCTGCTCATCGGCAGGAGTTGTTCGGTGCTGAGGAGTTTGAGGATCTCTTCCCGTCGGGGCGGGGACGGCCGTCGATCCCAGCGTCGGTGATGGCCTCGATTCTGGTGCTGCAGACCCTGCATGATCTGTCCGACCGGGAGACTGCCGAGGCAGCCCGGTGTGACCTGCGGTGGAAAGTCGCGACCGGGATGGCGTTGGACCACATCGGTTTCGACCCGTCCACGCTGGTGTACTGGCGGAAACGACTGGCCAAGTCCGACCGTCCCTATCGGATCAACGAGGTGGTGCGCCAGGTGGTCGAGGAGACCGGGATCCTGCGGGGGCGCCGCAAACGTGCGGTGGATTCGACGATCCTGGTGGACGCGGTCGCCACCCAGGACACCATCACCCAGTTGATCGCGGCGATCCGGCGGGTCAGGCGGGTGGTGCCCGGTGCCCACGCGGTGATCGCCGCGGTATGCACCGGACACGATTACCGCCAGCCTGGTAAGCCGGTGATCGACTGGGACGAGCCCGGGGCGAAGGACGCGCTGGTATCGGCGCTGGTCAACGACGCGAACGCGGTCCTCGCGGTGTTCGCCGACGGTGATCAGGACGAGGCGCAGGAGTCGGTGCGGGCGGCGTTGGCGTTGCTGGGCCTGGTCGCCGGCCAAGACGTCGAGCCCGCCGAGGGATCCGATGGCACCGACGGGCGGTGGTGCATCGCCCGCCGGGTCGCCCCCGACCGGGTGATCTCCACGGTGGACCCCGATGCCCGGCACACCCGCAAGTCCCCCGAGGCGCGCCGGGACGGGTACCGGGCGCATGTGGCCGCCGACCCCGAGAC
>JAABUP010006310.1_pt1 | contig 17026 bp, 19 predicted proteins | sample 5559201 | NCBI WGS metagenome assembly JAABUP01 (sample SAMN10711887, study PRJNA513373) | rock metagenome | isolation source: Antarctica rocks | place: Antarctica
CTCGCTCGCAGGAGACGATGTCATGGGTTTGGCTTTCAATTGCTTCGTGAGCGCAATGGTGTAAGCAAGGAGATCGGGCTGGGGAATTTCGGCAAGCTCGACGTCATTGAGTAGTTCAACCGGACGGTCGAATTTCTTGTTTATAAGCTTGGTACTAGAGATTTTCTTCGTGACGGGAGGTGCATTCTTGGAGTCTGAATCTGCAAACGCTGACTCGGCTTTGCGTTTTTGCGAGGGCTTAGATTTGGTGGTGAGGGCCATGGTTAGTGACTGGATTTAATTGCGGAGGGATGTCAGATGTAGAAGGTGTATGGCTTGGTCAAGGGCTCATGGACGTTCAATGAATGTTTACGGATTTAGAGGAACGCGTCTCGCGTTATTTGGTAGACGCGGATCATAGCCCTGTCACGTGATACCTTATGCTCTACTCTCTCTGTCAATACTTTGCACTAGTATATTATCCCTATTCGGACAGTCAATATCATACAACTTGACCTGTGTTTTTGATACTGTATGGTTGTGTATTCGCCAAGACTCCGCAGACGCGTCCTTGATGTTAGAGCCGGTCTCTGGAGCGCGTATTGCGCCGCGAGGGAATCGGCTCTCACCCTGTTGTCCGTAGCGCTATCCATGAGACCTCATACTTCCTCTCGCCCTTAATCCCCGATGCTTTCCTTTATCACGTTAGCAGAAGATACCTCCGTCATCATCAAAGATTTGAGATGAAAACATTGGTCGTACTCGCGACTTTTATCTCCTTTAGCCTTGCACCATACCTCCATGTTACAGCATCCCCTACTCTCTTGATCCCCAAATCATTGCCGGGTCCGTCTCTGGTCCCGAGTGATCGATACTTGGACATCAACACGACATCCCTAACGCTCACCTCCCCGAACGACAACCACGGCACCTGGCCATCGCTCCCCCACAGCGTCCTCCTCCCCCCAACCCCCGCTCACCTCATCCTCACCAATTTCCGATCCCCCATCCTCTCCCCCCACCAAACAACCCTCTTCCTGCGCCTCCTCGCCAACGAACTCGACTACCTAACCAACTACCCATACCAATTCAACGCCTTCGGAATCTCGGTCGCGCGAACATTCACATCCACATTTCTGACATGTCATCAAGCATGGATCGGCGGGAAGTGGACGATTGAGGTTGCGATAGTAATGTTGAAGGCTTTGGGAGATTCGGTGGGGGAGTGGGGGGTTAGGGGGTTTGACTTTGAGGTGTGGGAGGGAACGGAGAGGGAGATGGAATGTAGGGTTTGGGTGGAGGAGGGAGGGGAGGAAAAGGACGGGGTACGCAAGGATGGGCGCTGAGGTGGACAATTTGAACTTTTTTCAGATTTTGGGATAAGTATGGTAATACCTGAACGCCCGGCGCTAGGATAAGTCCACCATCAATTTCCCGTACCATTTCTCGTTGGGGGTATCTCTTAGGAAGTGTAAGTTTTCCAGACGGTTTCCAGAAATCTGCCATGGAAGCTATGGGTCGTTTTGCACAAAAAACCGTTATTTCGTTGAAAGTCATTGTCCACCACCAGTGCCGCCGTCGAAAAGCATAAGCGGCCACGCTTGCCCTGTGCTGCTATCGACCGTAAAGTTCTGCGATATTGGTCCTTCGCTACGTCCTCCAAGCTGTATCAGAGCAGAAGCGGAGTTCATGTACTCGGCGCCTGGCTCGAGATTTGATGCCATACTGCCTGCCCAATTACGCCATGAGGTAGGGCTGCCAGGGCAATGATATTGGCTGTAAGTGGTGTTGGTGATGTTTGGTGGGTAGGCCGAGCTCAGAGGTGGCGGCTGCTGTGGGTAGTGGTTGAGGAAGGTATTCGCCGCTGCGGCAGTTGCGGGAAGGGCATCGTTGGAGGCGTAAGAAGATGCAACATAAGTCGGAGCGCTGCTTGCATATGGAGTATGGTAGGCGTTTTGAGGACCTGGGTAGCTGTTAGGAATACGGGGTTGGACAATAGTGTCAGCTGGCAGATAAGAGGCGGTGGATTGATCATTGCTGCTAGCGTCATTGACCGAGGCCCCATAGGAGTTGTACCCGTTGGCTTGGGCGTAGATGATGGAATGTGGCTGTTGTGTCGATGGAAGTCCATGAGGCTGCGGAATATTGTGGTTTGCTGAAGTAGTGGTATTGGGCACTGACTTTAGTTCTAAATGCTGGGTCAGGAGGACTGTGGTCCTATCGATAGGAACGCGGACAGCGTTTTGTAGGCGCTTGCCTGATCCTAAGCAATCATTAGGCATAGTCAGGTCTTGCAAAATGCGATTATATACATACCTAGCATACAGCTCATATCACCGATAATTTTCAGCCACGAGTCCATATCGTCCTTCAATGTGGCCAGATCATTGTCACTTATATCATCCCTCCTTTCCCAATAACCGAATAGAGTGGTCGCTATGGCAAGAACATAGAGGGCCCCAGTCTGCCATGTGCCGTCCAAGCTCTTATATCTCTGAAGTTGCTTTACATGGTACAGCATCTTTCGGGAGACCTCCATACAAATGGTAAGATTCTCATTATTGAACTCCGGAGACGCAGCCAAAGATAGGGATGGGTGCCGAAGAAGTAGACGTATGTGTAATGGCCAGATAGCGAGATATTGCGCATGAACCCGGCCGAGTTCATTATCAGCAGCTGATTCGTGCTTCAGTTCCGGCGGCCACTGCTCTTGCCATTCGCGAAGACGGCTTTCGAGACGCAATACAGTGTCAACATATGTTTGCGGTGATCGTTTGACGGCGTAGATATTATTGTAGAGATCCATCTTGATTGGTATAACGTGGAAAGACTGAACGCCGACCAAGAAATTGCACTTCCCTGGGCTGCTGGTATCTATCCCACTCTCGCTTAGGAGATCGTCATCAATCGCTTCCGGCATCTCAACATCCCAATCATCCGATCTCAAAGCCATTGGACGTCCAAGGTTGCCTGCAATAATTACGTGGATGACTAGGAGAGACCAAAATACACGTTTGCGAATTTCGATTTCCAATGGGCTTCGCTTTGCACTAGGGGCCCATCTTTTCGCAGAACGGTGTAGTCCTAGCTCTATTGCAAGATCTAGGACTATACTTGTTATCATCCAGCAAGCCGTTGGTTTCGGCGAATTTCTGACATGTAAGCAAAGCATAGCCAGAGCTTGTATGTCTGCCAAAGTATGGCTCGCTACAAGTTGCGCGAAGAATCCAAGTGCATAATGATAATGAAAATTGGAGGAATGATTCAGTTCCGCTTGGTGCTGAGCATTCTGAGGAGCGCGAATTGCGTATTGAGAATGCATGATGGCGAACATGGTGTGTACCATGACAATCTCTGCAGTAGATGGCTTGAAATTCGGGTCGTCATATATTCGTGTGAGCTCGAGGCGTGTTAGTAATGGAAAATACAGTATTGTATTATAGATCATCACTAACCGTGGCCAGCAGACTCGGTTTGTGCACAATTGGCAGATAAGGGTTGATGACTCTGAAATAGACATGCGCATAATTCAGACCTTCACTTCTGGGCGGAAGCTCGACCTTTCCCAGTTTTAGACTCGTCCCGAAGGCTGTCTGGACAAATGCACGATAGGATTTGTTATATACTGGCTGTGCGCCAGTGATCGAAGGGTCCGGCTCATCCACGTCTGCCGACATGTAATCTGCAAGATCAATCTCTATGCCAAGAACATTCATCGATGTGCCTCTGATAGAACTGAGCAGGGAGCTACCAGTAGATACACCAAGGTAATTATTGCCGGCGAGACCGCTGCGGAAATCGGGCAATTGGGGCGGATGCTCGTCTAGAGCATTGGATTTGGATCCATTTGTCGTATCGCCATCAAGCCTACCGGCACTACGACTCGATGCATCGAGACTTTGGCTGTTGCCTTCCCAAGACGGCTTATTGCTTGCTCTTTGATTTTCATGCCACTGCACAAGAGGCGCCGTCGTGGAATCCCCACAATCCGCGTATGGCCTCACATCTTCCCCAAGGGCCGCGAGGCGACCCTCCAGTTCGAGGGTGCGGTGCTGGAGCTCTTCAAGCTGACGTTCGAGACTTTGTACGTATCCCCGTACGGTGGCTTTCCCGGTAATCCGATCTGTGGTTTTACACTCCGACTGGTTTTGCATGCACGGAGTGCATCCACTGGGTTGGTCATCACAGCGCATCTTTCGGACCTGTAGCGAGTGATAAGTAGAATCACCTTCCAGGCGAGTAATGACCCTGTGCAGACTTACTCTACACCTATCACAGGCCTGTCCTGTGCGCGCAGAGGCGCTGATCTTCTTCTTGACATCTTTGGAGTAATCGGCGGAACTGTCCTTCTCGGTCTTTATGAGCTTCACATTGTTGTATGGTAGTTCGTCATGGGCCTTCCGTTTCATGTTCACTTCCGCCGGTCTCAAAGGGATCTGTAGGCAACGGCTGCAGGCGGAGAAAGCCGTAGCTGTCAGTGCCCGTTGCGCAGGGGTGGTCGAAGCAGAGCTTACCTTATCGCACTCCGGCTCTCGGCTCTCGGCAGAGCTAAGCTCGATTGAGCACTTTAGGCGACATGCCGGCAAAAGCCGTACTCACTTGGTGCTGCGGCGAGGGGCTAGCGGGCGAGGCGGGGCTGTAAGCGCTGGAAAGTCAGCTCACTGGGCACTCCTTGCAAAAGTACAAGTATGTACTTAGAGATCTGAAGACATATGATCGTAAGGATGGTTTGAATCTCTCAGTCAGTAGCTTGCTTGAAAATTCTTCTCACTGGGTCGTGATTCATTTTGCTATTCCGCCCTCTGTAAAGTATCCTGACCCCACCCATTAAATCAACTCTCCTGTCTGAAAATACACATCCTTTCTGTAATTGATGTAAAAACGCCCTGCTTTGGTCCAGCGAAACCATGCACGACCACCCATCTGAACCCTTCTCACCTCGTCCGTCAAGGAAGAACTCTGCGGGGGAGCGAAGCCAAAAGCCTGAGAAGCTTGAGGAGGGCCGTATCCCATGGGCGGAGTAAAGGCTGGAGCAGGGCCTTGTCCGAAGAATGGAGGAGCGAAGCCCGGAGGCGCTTGGGGAGGACCGTATCCGACAGGCGGAGCAAAGGCTGGAGTAGGGCCTTGTCCGAAGAATGGAGGAGCGAAGCCCGGAGGCGCTTGGGGAGGACCATATCCGAGTGCTGGGCCAGAGTCCTGAGGAAAGGCATTTCTACCCATGGGTTCGTGAGTCTGAGCGTGACCAAATCCAAGAGGACCGTGTTGATGTGCAGGGCCGAAGCCTTGGATTGGACCATGTCCAGAAGGAACGCCGTGGCCAAGATGGGCTTGGCTTGGAGGGAATCCATGGCCTTGTGGGGCAGCATATCCTCGAGGATTGGTGAACATAGGTGCAGCTTGAGTCGGCCTTGTGAGTGTTTGTTGGGGACGGCGGAAGCCATTGGGAGGGGCGATGTGCCCAGGATGAGTAGCGTAGACGGGACGATTCATGTTACCAGGGGGAGCAAGATTGCCGCGACCACCACCACGGCCTCCACGAGCACCACGAACACCGCGACCTCCACGACCGCGATTCGGAATTGGACGATTGGCAAAATGATGGCCAATGTGTGGCATGTGGGCAGTGTTCGGACGTACGGGTTGACCAATCATGGAAGCATTTGGACCATTAAAGCCGGGCATCGCGTGATAGGTTTGTCCGCTCATATATGTCGTGTCTGGTTGGAGGCTTCCGTTGAATCCTTGTCCGGTGTGATCCATGGCTTGGAAAGACTGAGGTGCCTGAAAATTGGCCAGCTGTGCTGTAGGACGCGCAGCGCCTTCAAAACGGTTCAGTCACGTCCATTTGGGCACGGATCGAGGAGCTGAGCACTTACTTGGAAAGAGGGGAGAAGGTGGTTGAGGGGCAACATGACCATGCCAGTCTACCCTAGGGCCACTAGGGCCATTGAATGCTAAGTATTAGGTCAGCCAACACGTCTTCTGAGACCACATAAGGTCGGAATGATCTTACTAGGGGTACCACGAGGGATCTGTCCTGGTTGAGGCATCTCGTCAAAGTCGACAACTTTTTCTATTGGCGTATTCTACGAGACTGATGGCCTTCTCGATCTTTCCGATGCTTGGAGCTCAGTAAGCCAAGCACGCAACTGAAGCTTACTTCAACACTAAGACTTACGGGTACCTGTGCTGGGTACAAACTCTGGGGCCTCTGCTCTCAAGCAACGTTGGTCCCTCTAAAGGAGAGATTCTGCTTCTGCAGTTGTGGTGGAAGTTTTAGTCGAGCTGCTGCTTCCTTGCGTGGTGTTGTGATCTTGTGAAGAAAGTGAGGGTGAAGGATTTGTTGTGGGGAAGAATGGATATGGACATTCGACCTAGGTCAGAAACAACTAGGTTCGTAGATCGCTTTGTAATCGATGTGTGGTTGGTCTCAACCGTGTTGGGGCCTCCCAATGTACAAGACCTCATATACATCGCCACTTTGGTGTGGAACTTTGGTGGGTATTATGTGTGAGTGAAATTCGACTGGCTTATGAGAGGGTAAGTCTAGCCAAAAGGTCAGTATATAATATAGGTCTCTATATGTTTTTATAGGAGAACAACAGTCCAGACGTGTGAGCGCCTGTCTTCAATATACAAAGGAAGAAAGATTTCTGGTATTTACTTGCCTTGCTGTGACGGTGTCAAACTAATCAAATTAGCGTCTCTCACGTGCCGTAATTGTTTCAACCCCTGCAGTGTATTGGTTTCATTGTTGGCTTTCCCTTACGCTGCAGAGGAGTAAAGGATGCAGGCCCACCTAACAATGCTCTGTGAGTCTATTGCTGTGAGAATAAAGAAGAAGTGGTAAACTGTCAAGGTTGTGGGATACGGTGTGAAGGTCTCTTGGTCTAGTTGTCACTCGGTGTTTCCGCCTTATAGGGCGGACACAACATTCAGATTCATAGGCCTCAGCCCTCACAATGAAGGACAAGAGAAGAGTCATTGACCTATCATACAGGTACTTCTCTGGAACATCAACCAATTGTATTAGAATACCCTATTCATTCCTTATTCAAAATAAGCCCTTAGAGAAGATCCGTCACATGAAGCAACCACAAAGCTTGGGGAGTGGGCTCGGCACTTCTATCTAGGAGCTCATGTCAGCATTAGAATCGAAACAACGGCAGAGAACGATTATACCTCAACCTGGACGAAGCCATCTAACGACCACATACCGAGAAACATTCCCCAGAAAGGGTCAAGTGAGAACTGGAGTCTTCATGGATAAACTCGATTGTGTGAATATCCGCTAGCTGCGACGGCAAGACTTGCAGGTGAAAGGCCGCTCGTTTATAGGAATCCATCGCGCTGGCGTTGAAGGATAGTATTATAGTATTTAAGAAAGCGCATGCCAATACCAAACACGAACGGCAATCCCACCAACCAGACGGTTTCCACAATGATGCATGTCTCATTCGATACGCCACCGCCGTATTCAGGTTTCAAATTTGCCACAAAGACGACGATGAGGACAGAGAGATAAGTAAAGGGGGCCATGAAAGTCGCCCTTACAAAGGAGCGAAGGCTGAAATGAGCCAACAGGATATTCACTGCGCCCAAGGCAAGTGGAGTCCAGAGAAGTGCGCCCTGGACTGCTAAAATGAGGATGGCTCCAGCAGTTTACCCGGCAAGTGAACCGATAACGTAATCGTCATGAGGGTTTACTGAGAGCAACTGATGAGGTAGCGTCAGGATAAACACCATGAGACCGAACAGAGAAAAGACTAATCGGTCTATCCTTCCTAGAAAAGTGTGGCTCTCCTCCCAAAGAACATCAGGACCGAGCGTTTCCAGGCCGTGGCTTCGGATAAAGACTTCTATAGGAGCTGATGACAGAGCTTTAGATGTATACTGGTGAGAAGGGATAGCGAGGCTTACTAGAATTTTGCTGACCGTGGCCGAGCAGGGGGCCAGTAGAGACACCGAGGGGAGCGTTGATGACAGGCATTTCTAGTACTACGCAGGTTAGATATCTGCAGTCTTGCCGTGAATGCCAAACTGACCTTATTGCGAAAGACCAAGTATGCAATATTGTGTCAAGGTTGTTGCCGCGAGCAAGCTAAGCGATATGGCTCCTAACTCGTTAGATGATACTAGCGCCACCGACATGCCGCGAAATAAACATCAGGGTTCACATCACTGCCATCCTTCAAAATTTACGCTTTTTCTTTGCACCTGTCTGGCGTTTGCTCTCTAATTCACGCTTCAACTGCTCGCGCTTCCTGTTGGCTCTATCTTGCGAGGACTCACGAGGCTGCGAAGGTGTTTGGGGCTGATTACCTGCTCTACCGAATCGAACAGAATCTCTTTGAGGCTTCGTAGACTCATAACCATGGACTTCCGCCTGGGCGCCTAGTTTACTGAAAGGTGTTGCAGTATTACGGCGGGGAGTAGCATCCGACTCCTTGTTTGAATCTGACTTTGGCCTTCCACCAATTCTGCCCAACTTGGTTTTGGACTTGGGCACAACTGAAGCTTCTGCAGGCAAATTGCTTTTTACTGGCTTTGAATCAGTCGCTAGATCTTCTCGCGGATCTGTGTCACCACCATCCGAATTTGACGCATCATTATCTCCCTTAGTGTCTTTGGCCAATGAAGAAGCATGTTTTTCTTGGTGAGCACTACGTGTTGGAAGGGTCTCCGAGCTGTGTGACATAGCTATTGAAGGGTTGAGGGACTGTGGGCGGGATATGCTGACATGCGGACTTCCAATGGCTGACTCTTTGACAGGAAGCGAATGTGTGGGTGGCGAGGTTGACGATTCATCACCGCATCCATCAGTGGTTGAATCGCTGTCTATCTCTGGTTGCAGACGTACTTCGCGCTGAACTTTATTGACGCCGTCATTCTCGTATCCCGGCAGAGGCGACAGTCTGAGCTTTGGAGGAGTCGATTGTCTCTATAAAGATCTCAGTAGTGAAAGTCTGGAAATACTAAGCGAAGCAACAGCGTACCTGGAACTCGCTCTGCGAAGTATTCTCGTCTCCTTCCTTAAAATCAAAGATTTGATTGGGCACCTCGCGTTGAGAATCTCTATGGCTTAAGACTTCCCACCAGTTGTTGTACTTTGGAATCTGAGAACTATCCGACAAGTCTGGCAATCCATTTTTGAAGGCACTAGAGATCAAGTCAGGATACTCTTTAGGAGAGATCTCATTTCTGGTAAGTCTATCCCGCCACTGCTGCTCATCAAATTCGTCAAGGCCTTTGACAACTTTTCCAAGCGCCTGCCGTGAATTCTGTTTGCCCGGCTTGGATGATGCAATGCCAGGAAAGACCCTTCCAATATCCACACCATCTGATTGCATCTTGTCCACCAGTTTCGTGACGACCTGGTCTTTCTCCTTCAATTGCTGTAAAAGGGACGCTCTCTCAAGTTTTGCAATTACCTGCTGACCTAGCATTGGAACCACGAGCTCAGTAGTCAACCTTGATTGTGAGGCAAGCGCAAGCTCAAGGAACCATTCAAGAGGCTTCAACGAGCCCGGTAGAGGAGTGCACATCTGTAGGAGAAGTTTGCGGTCCCCACCATCTTGTACAAGGTCTAAAGTAGTACCTGGCCGCTGCTCTAGAGTGCTTTCAAGGCTCTGCAGAAATAAACGAAATTGATCTGAACCCTCGCTCGGATCGATGCTTGTGTCTATACTAAAGGATCTCTGTATGATGCGCTTTCTATCAAGTGACTCCATCCACATCAGCGTCAGATCCGTAATCCATATGGAATAATCAGCGGCCCCAATCTCATACTTCAACAACAGTGGAGGAACCGTAGCATCTGTATATGGCAGATTGAGGATTCTCCACGCTGAGGGCATGGCGTTGGCAAAGAAGTGGCTAACCTGAACTTGCGGTAAGTAAAGTACATTATTTCGGCTTTTGGAGAGAATCAAAGAAGCACATGGGCTTAGCCGCAGGCTCGCTTGGCTCGGCAGGATGCAAACTCTAGCGCGGGATTCGCTCATGCAAAAGTGCTCAAAGGATTGGCATCTTGTAGATGCCAAGACTACAAGTACTTGTTTGTAAAGACAGTCTCACTGATATATTTTACATTTTGCATGGGTGACACCTCAACTTGTCAGCAATACGCCCTCACTCTCGGATCTATTTCGTATATGCCAAGCAGAGCCAATCTAATAATATGGCTGAATCTCGAAAGAGGCCCTCGTCACCACCTCCATGGCAACGACAAGCAAAGGATCATAGACGGAGTCAATATCAGGACAGACCGAAGCGGCGCGCCGAGAGCCAAAGCATTGATGGCGAGATGAGTGCAAGAAGAGAGCAGGAGGGTTTCGCTAGAGAACAGACACGCTTGAACCAGATACAAGAGGCGGAGCAAATGAGGGAATGGGTATCTAAAGAAGATGAATTTGTGCTACAGCAATCAAAGAAGAAAGCCCACATACGCGTCAAAGAGGGAAGAGCTAAGTCTATCGATTGGCTTGCCGTTACTTTGGGCGTCATCGACTCTACGAGGGATCTCGTGGAAGATGACAATGATGAGTCGGACGTCGAGATCGTGGATCCTGCGGCTATATTTCAAGGCTTGATTGCGTCTCAACTACAGGAGCTGGGCAAGGATATTGCCACATACATGACGTTAGAATCAAATCATAGCAATCGACGCTACTGGAACGTAAAGTGTGCCCATTTCCAACAAAATGATTCCCGTGCTAATAGATCATAGGCACTCAGTGTTATCTGCAAAGATCACCAGGATAAGTTGACACCTCTGGCGACCCAAGCTCGGGCTGCTAGTTCAGTGTCTGCAGATGTTGATCGATTGCTGAGTCCCAAATCGCTCATGGATTTGGAAGCACTTGAGAAACAAGTCTCTAATAAATTGCAATCGGATGAGCCAATAGATGTTGAGTACTGGGAGCAGTTGCTACGTAATGTGTCTGTGTATAAATCACGGGCAGAATTGAATTCTGTGTATAAGACCATCATTGAGAGCAGGTTGACAGATCTAAGGCAAGAGCAGCGAGCAGAAGCTTCCAGTATCCGGGATAAGCTCGCTCTTCTCCTGCCCGAATCCGCAAAATCGGGTGTGCAGACAAGCTCAGCCCCACACTCCCAGCGACTCGATCCAGAACCATCTCTAAAGATCCGCCCAGAAGACAAATCGTTAGACGTTATCGATGAAGGCGATTTCCTAGAAAAGAGTGTAAGTCCATGATCTGTGATCTCACATTTGGGCTCTGCTGATAGTCACCCATTAGGCTATAGAGAGGCAAAGAATAATGAATTTGAGAGACGTGCCACTGCGGCACACCTTTTCCGATAAAAGAGCTCCATCATCTGCTCTAAAGCCTGCGGAGCCGCCTATATCTAGTGCTTCGCGCTTTGCCCCGGCATCCAACGAAGACTTTTCCTCAGCTACGAAGGCTTTGTATGAAAGAGAAGTCGCAAGAGGAGTCCAAGAGGACGAGGAGATTTTTGCTGGTGAAGAAGAATTGTCGTCCACATCGAAGCCTCATTGGGCTGGCAAATATCGGCCAAGGAAACCAAGATACTTCAATCGAGTTCAGATGGGATACGAATGGAACAAATACAACCAAACTCACTACGACCACGACAACCCGCCGCCCAAGGTAGTCCAGGGATACAAGTTTAATGTTTTCTATCCAGACCTCATTGACAAAGTCAAAGCTCCGACTTATCGCATCGAGCGTAAGAACGGACGAAAACGTGGCGAATCATTTGCACCTGCAGGTGAAGAAGACACTTGTCTTATTCGATTCATCAGCGGACCTCCGTACGAAGATCTTGCTTTCCGCATTGTCGACAAAGAATGGGATTATAGTGCGAAACGGGAACGTGGGTTCCGAAGCAGTTTCGACAAGGTTTGTTCTTTGTGCTCTATCAATCCGTTAAGTTGCTTATCGATCGGTACAGGGCATTCTACAGCTCCACTTCCAATTCAAGAAGGTACATACATTCCATCTACGATACTCATTGCTGCAAACTCAATGTTCGATAGGTCTACTACAGGAAATAGAGCCGCAGAAGCTATGACTATCAAGTATAGTCGCTCGGTAAAGATCTGAACCCACCTTCGCCAACCTAGCCTATCGTCGGTTGCTCTTTTCTAATAGCGAAAAGACTCAGAAGCGCAGATTGCATAGCCTATCCCAAGGACACGTATTGGAGCATTCGTTGTTCACTTGTTAGTTTCCGCCTGACAAAGAAGCTGAGATAAATGCATGATATCATCGAGACTGCCTTGCACTCGCATTCCCTCACGACCCATATAGATAGGACGTTCATTATGCACAGGATTCATTCAGCCTCTACAGGCTGCAGATTACTTCCTCCAACGGGAAGATTTCACTTGCATGAGCTGCGGGTCATCCGAGTTTGAAGTGGTAATGTCCCATTCTGACGACTTCATACAGCTAATATTCGCAAATCTGGGAAACGGTCTTGAACTAGAACCAGAGTGTGCTTCGCGCTTACCTAGAAAATAACAAAACAATCCACGAAAGCGCCTGGGTATCTCACACGTGCCCGCTTACCAGTAAATAGTATCCATCGGCGCCAAATTCATGCACATGCAGCTATGCCTCGTAGCATATCCTTCCAGGCGTCTTCTAACGCCTTGGCAAAAGACAGTGCGTCTTCATCTTTCTATCCATTCAGCTTACTCGCTATGCAGCCTCCCATCCCGCTGGGATCCTGAAACGCGTCGGGCCCTAAGCGGAGCAAGGGCTAATACAACGGTCCAACGCAAGTACCCGTCATACAGACCTGAGAAAGGCGCTTGAAAAGCTCCTGAGCATTCGGATGAGCAACTGAATGGTTACTCATAAAGAGACCTCGCACAGACCCAAGGGTGATCTTGCGTGAAGTGACGCAGATAGCCTGCTGATACATGCCTGCAGACAGGGCACACAAAGACTCTTTTTCCAGATGGCAGTGTAGTGTTTGCTACCTATCATGCCTTCCGCACAAGACGGAGCCTACGGTGTGGGCCAGCATGATGGGTCGAGCTGGCTGCCGCGTGATGAGATCTTTTGGTAGATAGCATCAATTACTTATGGATAGGAGTTTGTCCTTAACAACGTGTCATCTAGGTCTCAGCTAAATCACTGCTCAGATATCCTTCCTTTGGAGAGCGCGCTTTGCTGTCACCTCCATTGTCCCAAGCAGGACAAAGGTGCACCCTCCTGATATCATCATTTACACGTGAGATAACACAATGGCGGTCCCTAACTCGCCTTTACATGACCATCGGCCTCACACCCTTGCTATTAGCTCTGGAGGCTTTGAATCCTACAACAGTTCACTATCTAGTGAATCGAAAATGCTCAAGAGCAGCCTTTTTAACATCACGCCTTCTGTACATGAAAGATCGGTTCCAGATCCCTCAAACTTCATTCCCTTTGGAAGACATCCACTGCAAACAGCTTCTCAACCCAATTTTACGCCTTTGTTTACATGGCTTGATCAACAGCATCTGGGGAACGACGGCCGAGCTTTCCAAGACTACAACGCTGGGCAAAACTTCACAGATACACCAATTCACAATCCATGTGGGAGTTTTGAGAACCAGAATCCAACAGAATGCGAGGCATGGGAATATGGGACTCCTCGTGGGTCAGCGCATTCAACAACATCTTCTATGGCCTGGGAGGACCGCTCCTTCCAATCACCCCACGACGTCACAACTCCATTCCAAATGGATTCAAATTACATCCCGTGGCCCTTTCATCCTCTACCTCCAGGCCCAGGCCAGGAGCATTTAGCCGGGACTTCTATTGTAGCGGACACCATGAACCAGACTTACAAGCAACGATCCTCTGATGCTCCTGCGTTCGATGCAGCAGACTCAAGTGGGCCCGCCATGTACACAACCACAATGAACCATCATGTCGCCAGTCAACCCAGCGTGGAACCTTTGTATCAGGATGTCGAGGATTGCATGACCTTTGATAGCTATGACACAGGCAGCGAGAGTGCCAAAAACGAACCACCTTACGCGAAGCTGATATACAAAGCTTTGATGGATGCACCGGAGCATAAGCTGATTCTGCGCGACATCTACGCTTGGATCAGCAACAACACTGACAAGGCCAAAGATCCGGCATTCAAAGGCTGGCAGAACAGTGTACGACATAATCTGTCGATGAATGGGGTAAGGCAAAAAGCCCAAACGAATTTCTATAGAGGATGTTGACGAGTTTACAGGCATTCAGAAAAGTACCTCACGTTGACCCTGCGAACAAGCATAAGAAGGGCTTCATCTGGGTTCTAGAGTCTTCTGCCATCGGGAAAGGAATAGAATCTACCACGAGATACAGGCAGAAAACTGTTTGGAGGAGAAATGACACCTCGGATGTGATTGATACAAAAAGACAGAGATCCGGCAGGAAGGGCGGCAGAGCTGCAAGGCAATCTGCCAAACTACGAAGATCTGCGAAGCTTGACAGTCGCAGACCTAGGCGTACCCAGCGCTTCGAGAAACTGGAATCGGACAGTTCCAGCAACGCGTCCTTCGCAGCTACCAGGCCAACATCCCCAGGAGGTAGCTATTGCCATTTGGGTGGGCTACCGTACTATCTGAATACAGCGCCAACCAAGTCGTTGCTCCCAGGCCGCGCTTTAGACAACTACAGAAAAACGGTCGTTAGTACAAGCCTACCGACTAACCAAACATTCTTCGGCAACGCTCCTAACAACAATGACATCTACCAAGGCAACAAATCGGCAGGCATTCAAGGTATCAGTGGACTGGCAGCCCATACCTAGAGCATCTGGTTGTTTCAGAGATGCTGCAGGTCGTTGCCCGCCAGGTTATTTGGTGGAAGGATTGACTGCAATTTTCTGGCGGTATCATGTATCTCCTACGAGATCACATCATAATGGCCTCTTTCACGATTGCGTAAACACGTCTTTCCCGTCGAATTTAGTCCAATTACCTGTCCACGTTCGTTTGGTCGTAAAGTCAAGCTCGAAATCCTGGTAATATAGGGTCAGTCAAGGTGTACAGTATTCGCCAAACTTGATTGGGGTTGGCATTCATGCAATGGGTATCGTTATATCTCAATAGCACTGTTGGAGCAAGGATCAAGGGTTCAGATTCGCAACCAATTCATGTGTGCTCATTGCAGATCTGTTAATTATCGACTGGACAGCTATTTTGCTTTTTGGCAACGACCTAGCTCAGCTAATCAGAAATTGGAGTTTTCAAGGTCAGCATTGCTTTCGCTTGGACGTAACCACTCCATACCTTCGACCATCATGAATTACATCGCTGATCGCATGCCAGAGGAACGGAGAAGCCATTGCACAACCAAGTCGGCCTTCTCCACAGAGAGCCCATAAGGTCGTCAATACCTAGATCTCTCCCAGAAGTATGCTCTGGGCCGCCAATACACCAGCCTTGGCAGCACAATCCAATCAATACCGGGAATACCCCTTCACATTCGATAGTCCACATGCCCAAATGCGTCACTGGCAGTGCATTCGTGGCTCAATGCTGGGCATCCGTGCAGGAATAGTTCTGTCTCCTGCATTCCCGATGCATCCCTGAACCTGATTCTGAGTATATCTAAGCTGTACTGACCTGACGCTGCCCCCCCATGGGTTCTGATGTTCGCTCAATCGATCAGTCAGCATGCACGAAATAAAACACGCATATGAAGCTCGTTCGGAAAGGACCAGGGAAAAAGACTCGATCAAGTAAGCTTGTGACATCTGTCCCCTCACGATCGCTTAATGTAACGCCTGGCATGGTAAAGACTCGTCATGATTATGAAGCTCTGCTCCAGAATGAGGTACACAATTCAATACTTATCGAAAGAGTACAGGTATGCCAAATTGAGTTTACTTCAATTGACGTGGGCCAACAAGCTCAAGTGACACCAAATCACAGATGAAGACGTGACTGAGTCATAGGAGAGCTGGGCCAAATCAGTCAATACTACCGTGACAAGAATCGATCAGCAGGGCAAATGATAGCGATTGTATCACAAGGTCAACCCGAACCAGAGATCGATCCACGAAACAATATGGCTTGAAGACACGACCGTTCGTTGGGGCCGTCCCTTTACGATTACAGGTGACCAGATCAGCATGTCTTCATAGTTTACTTCCGCTACTGCAATCATTGACGATATCAATGCCCCCAGGCTGGCACCGATCAGACTTGCTGACCCGCCACCTCCATGACATTCTGCCCATCAAGTCGGTGATGCTACACTTTCCATCAACGTCCCTGTTCTCACCAAGTCAAGAAATACCTAGACTGAAACCCGGTTTCTTGGGCATGCACGCAGAGAAAGCAGCAGCTTTGATTCGCAGCTGGGGCCTGTACTTGTCAGGTCGGCCCCATACATCCAGATGGCAATCCCAACCCTCACAGTACCGATTCTCTGGGGGATTCTTCTTGAATGTTCACGGTGATAGAAAATGGTAGAGCTAATGTGCTAGCGTGATAGCTTGGCACTGTAAGGTGCATCTCAGTCTCTCGGATTGGATCAACCCCCACGCACCCTCTTCAGCAATGAGAGGCGATAGTCGCAACCGAAAGACGTTGGCGATCGTACAGCTCAAAACGAGTGCGTGCATGACTTTTGCATCTGTCCCATATGACCTCTCGTCACTACGGGAAACCTCTTCCCTTCGCCCCCTCGGTCGCAGCAACAATCACTTTGCTAGGTTCGTGCAGATGACAGGTCTGATGAAGATGGTTGAAGCATTTTTCATGAGGCCCACGAGGACTTTGGCAGGTCATCGCGTCCAATGGGGCGCGCCTGGGGAGACGGATCGGGCGGCAGGCTACATTCTTCAAGCCGTCTCCTCTTCACTGCTGCAGACATGCAGATTTGCATCTACCGGCATACCCCCTTTTCCTAGCGGATGCCAGTATTGCCATACGAGATCCCTGAAAGATTCTATGGCGATTGGCAGGCGCCTATTTCCCTTTCCGTAAAGCGGAGATTACGTCCCCATCCATAGTGTTAAACTAGAATCCTAAAGGGGCTAAGTGGAGATCCGAACT
>JAABUP010006311.1_pt1 | contig 17024 bp, 19 predicted proteins | sample 5559201 | NCBI WGS metagenome assembly JAABUP01 (sample SAMN10711887, study PRJNA513373) | rock metagenome | isolation source: Antarctica rocks | place: Antarctica
TGCGCGCCTGACCCCGCGCCCGCTCTCAATCCAAAAGCAAAGCTGCGTGCACCGTCGCCGCCGCGTTTCAGTTAACCAGGGCGCCCAGTGGGGAGCGAGGGCGGGGCGGCGCAGCGGCACCTGCGCCAGCGGGGGCGGCGCCCCGCGCGGCCGCGAGCGCGCCCCAGCCGCGCGGGTCATCGGCCTCGGCCGCGCACTGCGCCGGCCGCCGCGCGCAGAAGAAGCCCGCGCCGCGTGCGCAGGTGCGCCGCCTGCCGCCGCGGCATCGCGGAGAGCTCAGCCTGCACGGCCGCGGTCTCTGAGGTGGGCGCCCAAGCACACGCGGCCGCGGCGGCGCGGCGCACCGGCAGGCCTCGGCGGCGCGCAGCGGCGCGCCGGGGAAGGCCGCCTCGTCGGCCTCGGCGGTCAGCAGGACCAGGCCGCGCACGCGCGTGTAGCGCGGCGGCGGCAGCACCACGCGCGCCTCCGGCAGCGCGCCCAGGCCCGGCCGCTCCGCCTGGGGCGCGCCGCCGCCCTGCGAGCTCTGCGCGCTGGGCGGCTTGGCCGCGGCGGCCGGGGCCGCGGCCGGCGCGCCGGCCTCCTCGAGGCAGCAGCTCGGCGCGAGCTGGTATGTGGGCAGCGCGCGGGACATTGCCGCGGCTGCGCAGCACCCAGCCAGCAGGGCAGGCGCGGCGCCTCTGGCTATGGTCCTGTGCGTGGATTTCGATTTGCTGTGCTAATCTGCAAGCCTCTCGAGTACCCGCCCCGCCCCTGCTCTCCGACTTGACAGCTGGGTTCAAAACACCCGCCAGGCGCAGTTTGATTCAACAGCCGACAGACGAGAGTTTAACGCCCGGAAGTTGTCCGCAAGCGTGTGCGATGCCAGGCAGGAAGGCCGGCAAGCGGAGCACGAAGGAGCCCCGATGTGCGCTGCGCTGCTGCTCAGCTTTTTAAACAGGCACACACTTTTACCTGAGGCGCTGGGTCACGCCTTGCAGACACCAGGTTCTCACAGCAGGAGCTGCCAGCAGCGAAGCCGCTCCTCACGCCCGCCGTGGTGCGCTGCGCCCGCTCGCAGATCGCTCCGTCGCTCGCCCTGGCGCGCTGAAGGTGCTGCTGTATGCCCGCAGGTCGTCTCAATCTTCGCGGCAGTAGGTGTGCTATTTGTTCCCGTCGGCGCGGTGTGCCTGGCCGAGGCGCTGTCGGTGCGCCTTCACCTGGTCTGCGAGCGCCGGGGCTTGCACTTGCTTATTCCCACTGACAGCGCCCCCCCCCTGCGCAGGTGGTGGAGGTGGTCCAGCGGTATGACGACACGTGCGCGAGCGGCGCGACGCCGGCGCTGCGCGAGGCCGCGCTGCAGCAGGTGCGCGCTGCCACGCCGGCTGATCGAGCGCGCGTTGCGCGCCGGAGCGCCGGGCTGTCGAGGCGCTCGGGGCGGCGAGGCGCTCGGGGCGGCGCGGCAGGCTCAGGGGGAGGGCACCGTCTGCCAGCTCACGCTGACCGTGCCGGCCAGGATGCGCGCCCCCGTCTATTTGTACTACGAGCTCGACAACTTCTATCAAAACCACCGTCGGCGCGTCCCCCACTGCCCCTCTCTTCGGACCAGCGTGCTGCGCACCGGGACTGTGCGGGCTTGCGCGCAAGCGGGAGGGCGAGGCGACTGCCAAGGCTCCCGCGCAGGTATGTCCGGTCGCGCTCGGACGCGCAGCTGCGGGGCGGGAACCCCGCGCCCGGCGCGCTCGCGTCCTGCGACCCGCAGCTGTTTCAGGGCGGCAACGCTTCGCTGGTCATCGAGCCATGCGGGCTGGTTGCCTGGTCGCTTTTCAATGACACCTTCCAGGCGCGCCCGCGCTTGCTGCCGAGCGCTTGCCCCTGGGCGGTCTGCAGCATGGATCACTGTTATGGCACCTGTGTGGTGCGCTGATGACACGCTCTGACAGCGCCCGGTGCCTGTCGGCGGAGGCCGTTTGAGCGTGTCGCGCGCGGGCCGGGCAGCTGGCGCAAGGCGACGCGCCGCTGCCGGTGGCCGAGACGGGCATCGCGTGGCCGGTCGACCTGGAGAAGAAGTACGGGGCCCAGGGCGCGTCGCACTTCAACGATGTGCCGGCGCTGCGCGGCGGCGGCGCCGTGGCGGGCCCGCTGAACGGCGACGAGCACCTGGCGGTCTGGATGCGCACGGCCGCGCTGCCGGCCTTCCGCAAGCTGTGGGGCCGCGTGGCGCAGGACCTGCCGGCCGGCGCGCTGGTCACCGTCACCGTGGCCAACCGGCGCGCGCCCCTGGCCGCCGCAGGGAACCGCTATGCTATTTTGCATATTTTTGCGTCCTGTGTGTCTGGCAAGCCTGCCCACGCGGCAGGCGCAGCGTGCATGCGCTCAGGGCCCACACTAGCAGGGACTGGCAGCGCGGTGCGCGCGCAGCCGCTACAGTCACGCCGGAGCGCATTTCGCCACCACTAGCACTGCTCGTGACCACCGACTGGCCCGCAAGGTGCTTACTGTGAAGTGCCGTGCGCTCCGAGACCTCCCGAGCTCCTTGCTTCAAGGTGCATCCCAGGTACTTCTGCTGGCTCTGGAGCCTATACAGGCAACCATCTCAGAAGCTGGCCTTTCGCCTGGAACGCAGAGAGGTGTCAGAGGCTCTCTTTGAGCAGCAGGCTGTTCCAAACAGCCATGGATGTGTCCGTGGAGGACCTGCTGCAAGCGCTGCAGTCTGCACAAGAGGAGAAGTCGTCTGTGCGCACTCCTCTAGCTCAGCTGTGACTATTTGCAGGAGCACCAGAGTGCTATGTGAACGTTTTGCCATCTGCTGGCGTCGCGAGCGCTGTTGATTGATACAATCAGTCCAAGCGGGGCATGCACCAGAAGTTGGCACCTGGAAGGGGAGCCTCACAGAAACGCTCTTACAGAGGAAGACTCTGACCAGGAGTTCCAGGACGCAGAAGAAGGTGCGGCGCTGTTGCCACCCCCGCGCGCCTGCAGGAAGTGACAGGGCTCCCCTGGGCTCCACGGGGCCCCACGCCCAGCGATGCCTGCCTGAGCACTCTCAGGTGTGTCCAAGCGTGTGCATATGCACACAGACTGCAGTGATGGCTTTCTGACAGGACACTTATGTCGTATGCCTGCTCCCAAGGACCTGCGCAGGCGCGCGCCATGGAGTCTATGCATACACTGCTTGCAGGCGGATCTAGCCGCAGCCTGCCATGACTTGGCCAGGCAGCTCGCAACACACAACAGTCGCGCGGGCACCTCTGTGTTGCAGCGCGATAGAGCACCGTCTGCGCCCTGGTGCTGTTCGTACCCAAACAGCACCATGCGCACGTTTGCTTGGTGCCGCAGACCAGTGCTCAGGCGCGGGCCACTGGGCTCGGGACAGGCGATGCGCTACCGGGCCACTGGGACGCTACGCCGTCAGGCGCTGCTGGCCTGCACGCGAAAGCGGCTTTGCCTGGCGTCGGCGGCGCGTGCTCGAGCGTGAGCGGCGGCGGGTGCGGCGACCGGCCGGGCGGGACGGCTGCGTGCAATGGTTTGGCAGGCAGTGGCCAGCACGTGCTGGCAGACGGCTGCGCCGGCGCGCCGGCGCAGCAAGGCCGGGACGCCGCCCCGAGCTGCGGCGGCCCTGCCAGCTGCAGCGCGCAAGGCGACTCTCCCTTCCCGGCACACAGGTGGGCCTGCCCGAGCAGGCCGGCTTGGCTGCGGAGCAGTGGTCAGGCTGTCTGCAGGGTGACTTTGCACGCAGTGTAAGAACATGTAATGTGCGCTTGTGCTGCATTGCTTAGGGGCGGTCGCTGACTGTGTGCTTCGGATGGCCAATATAATTTGATTTAGTTGTTGTTGTGATCACACATCCGGGTCAGTTGTTCTTGCACGCCGCGGCGCAGGGCGGCCTATGAGGGCGACATAGCGAGGTGCTTAGAGCTGCTCTCCAGCTGGCCTGTGGAGCAGCAGCAGGAGTTGGACTCGCAGGGCAACACGGTTCGCACCCGTGGTCCCACGCAGGCCCGTGAGCAACTGCGGGTGAGGCAGCGGCACACATCATTACGCCTGGAGTCTTGACAAAAGGACGTCTGGCTCCACATGCCATGCAGACAGACTCATTTGTGTGTGATGCCAGATTTGCAGCAGGGACGACGCATGCTAGGAGGCAGCTGCAAGAAGCGTTCCTGCCAGATCTCGCTGAGTCCTGTGGTAACATGCGGGTCGCATTCGCAGCAGCACGGCAGCTCCTGCGGAGCCATAACGCATGGAGTGGCCTTCTGTGACGGCATGCGCCGCGCGGCCAGGTGCTGCACGTGGCCGTGCTGCGGCGGCGGCACGACCTGGCGGGCGCGCTGCTGGAGGCGGGCTTCCCGGTCGCGCTGGCCAATGCGCGCAAGTGGGCGCCCGTCGACGAGGCCATCGCGCTGAATGACAAGCGCATGGTGCGCCCGCGCCACTCCTTGTCCGACCGTCCTGGCAGGCGCTCATGGCAGGCGCTCGTGCACAAGCTATTGGCTCAAGTATTGCAATGTGTGTTGTGTGGCCGTGGCAAGGTCCATGGGAGTCAGCGAGCGGAGCTGCCAGACACATTCACTTGCGTGTGCAAGGCAAGGCTACACCTTTTCACAGTGCCAATATGATGTGCTGATGTGGCTGGACCAGTGACCATGCGTGTGCGCTGTGCCTGCAGGTGCGGCTCCTGCACGGGCGCGAAGTCGCCAATTTGAAGGCGGAGCTCCGGGCGAAGAAGGCCGAGATGCTGCAGACCATGGCTGGCATCCCCGACCACTCGTTCAAGGCGCGGCGCGGCGCGTGCATGCATTCAAACAAAACCGGCCGCCCCGCGCTTGCGCATGCGCGGGCGCAGGCCTCGGGGTTTGCGAAGCCATGTCCCCATCTTGGTCGTTACATGCAGTTCTGGCGTCAGCATCGACAGGTGATTCGCGTGAGAGCTGAGAGCTACGGTGCATGCCGGGTAGGTTTAGACGCGCGTGCGGTAGGCTTAAGGCAGGCCGAGACGCGCTGGAACGCCATAGACACTGAGCGTCGTGTGGCGCTGTGCAGCTGCGCTGGGAGCTGGGCAGCCCCGTGTTCGGGCTGCTCTTGCGCAAGTATGCGCCGCACGACACCTATGAGGTGCGGCCACGGCCCTGTCCAGGCGGATGCGTGCAAGAGTGGCACGGCCTGTGCATGTACCTCGATGGCAAGGCGACCCGTGCTGGCACACATGATGGCAGCCCACCCAATCAAATCAATTTTTTGCCAGAGGGAGGTGGGCCTGTCTGCTTCTGCCGCACCATGCGGCAGTGCGCGTTCGAGTCAGCCGCCAAGCTGTGTCAACCAGGTTGTGCCCTGACCCTACCATGTACCCTGGGTGCTGCATGCAAGCCACTCGCAGTGCACAGTGGGCCAAGCGCGGCACGCGCGCATGCAGACACCCTATCAAGTCGCATGCACACACCCTACTTTATGTGGGAGCGCGGCACGCGCGCATGCACACACCCTATTAGGTCACATGCACACGCCCTATCAGGTCTCATGCACACGCCCGGCCAGGTGTGGAAGCGCGGCACACGCGCATGCACACACCCTATCAGGTCACATGCCCACGCCCTATTAGGTCTCATGCACGCGCCCGGCCAGGTGTGGAAGCGCGGCACGCGCATGCGCGTGGACGGCTCGCTCATGGGCATCGACGACAAGTCGGGCGCGCTCATCCCGGAGTGGAAGCGCGGCCACTTCAGCCTGCTGTTCGACGGCGCCACCGCGCCGGCCACGGTGCTGCTGCTGGACCACCGCAAGCAGACCATCGTCGATTTGCAGGCCGAGAAGCGGCGCCACCGGCCAGACTTGGAGACGGAGGCGCGCTGCCGCTCTCGGCCGTCCACCTGTGGCCCATGTGACGGCGCCGCTCCAAAGCGCTCACCTGAATATCCATGATAGGTATGACTGGTGGGAGCTGGAGCAACCCAGCTTGCACCTACCCAACGTAATAGGAAGCCTGTTGCATGGTAAGGGCAGCGTGCAAGGTTGTGCAGAGAAAAGCGAGATGCACCTAATAGTGTGCGCATGTGAGGCAGCTTGTTGTTAGTGTGCTGGAGCCTGCTGAGCGAGTTCTGGGCGTATGGCTTGACTGGTGCATGAAGTGCTCAACTGATACATGGCAAGGCGCCCCGTACACCCATGTCTGCCTGTGCTGCAACACCACAGGGAGCTGCTTGGGAGCGTCCCGTGATCGGCGCGGCCGCCGCCGCGCAGGTGCGGCTGCTCATGTCGGAGGGCGCGGCCGGGCGCACCAGCGTCAAGACGGACGGCTTCCGCTTCAAGCCGGTGCGGGCGGCCGCGGCTCCAGGGTAGGGGGCAGGTGCACGGGTGGCGTGCCGGTGGCGTGCTCGTGCCGCATGGGACGGCGGGGCGGCTCCGTGGCATCCTGCGCGCCCAGGCACTCTTCCGTGCTTGCTTGTGGGTGCTGGGCCTAACCCTACACCCTGCTCTGATAAAAATCTGCAGGTGCGTACCTGGCTGGGCGGCGAGGCCACGGAGCGCATCGAGGAGTGGCGTACGGTGGTGTACGAGGCCGCGGGCGTGGTCAAGGCCATCAGCGTGTCCAAGGCGCGCCGCCGCTGCGCTGGGGCGCTGCAACAGCAAGCGTTGCGCGGTTGGGCTTGGTCGCCGGTGACATGCGAGCACATGGTTGCCCGCACATGGTGCGGCAGTGCGCCGGGCACTGCACTGTTCGCGGTCGGCAGTTGCCCGTTTGTGATGTGGCACCGTGCGGCCCTGGTGCTTCAGTCCAGGGTCGGATCAGAGGACCATGTAGAGGCTCTGAGGCGCCAGCTTCGTTTGGATTATAGGGTAGGGTCAGGGGTCCTCAACCCGAGGAGCGCCGCCACGCCAGCCCACACTGCGTGAGCGCCCACAGGCGCCCGCGGACCTGCCGGAGGACGCCAGCTTCGCAGAGTACCTGGCGCGGCCGCCGCCGGAGGACACTGTAACCGAGACGTTCCTGGACCCGCTCTCGCTCTGCGGCGCGCCCGGCAAGCTGCCGGCCGCGCACGGCGAGGCGCGCCCCCCAGTGCTATGCTGCTTGCCCAGCCTGAGCAGCCGCGCACCTCGCCCTACACCCTGCGTTGCCCCTGCGTTCCTGCATGGCGGCGGATGCGCATGTGGACCCGCTCTCGCTCGGCGCCGCGCCCGGCAAGGCGCCGGCCGCGCCCGGCGAGGCGCGCCTCTCCACGCTGCACTCGCCGCTGCGCTTGGCTCAGAGCCTCGACACAGAAGCTCCGCCGTCACAGGTTGACAGTAAGCAAGGGTATTTCCAGCTTTGACCCTGGCACGGGAATTTGCCAAGTCGCCTTGCTGATGCGTATGTGGTAGACAAGGACCCTGCGTCTTGGCACGCATTCGTACCACCTTATGGCCACGAAAAGGCACCGCCAGCCCACCACGCATCCACTAGAACGCAGCCAGAGCTTTGGTTGAACAGTACCCTTCCTGAAAGCACCTAGCTTCCTGGGCCTCGCATGCAGGACGAGGGTGCGGCCGTCCGTGCAGAGAAGGAGAGTAGGAGAAGGAGAGGAGGGAGAGAAGGATGGCATGCGCATGGTTGCGTGAGAGGTCAGGGTCGTCTGGGGGTTGCCCGCAGGACGACGACGCGGCGGACGGCGCGCATGCGAAGAAGAAGAAGGCCAAGGCGCCGCGGCGGCTGACGGGCAAGTGCTGGATGGCGGAGCGCTTCCCCATGACGCTGCACCAGCTGCTGCCCGTGCTGGAGGCGCGCCCCTGCCGCCGGCCTTGACGCGCCGTCCCAGAGCCCCGAGAGCGGGCCGGACTGTCCCCCGAGGTTGGTCCGCCGTGCTGGAGGATGTGCCGCCGGCGCTGCACAGCAGGGGAGAGATGCGCCGCCAGACCGAGAAGGTGTCGTGGAGATATGATGTTCACTCAGGGGGGGGAAAGCCGGTCTGTGCAAACGCGTTTGACTGGATTTGGGCTGCAGGCAGTGGCTCTGATCTTGCCGTGGCATGTGTTGCTCGGCTAGCCTGCTGCGTGGCAGGAGTCCACGGCAACTTGCTTCAAGGCTTTTTCCGGGGTTTTGGCAGGTGGTGGGGAGCGCCAACAAGCACATTGCGCGCGTTGCCAAGTTCCTCACCAAGTACGGCGAGCTTGCGCTCTTCCCTGTCAAGCTGCAGGCAGGCCCCCCGCCCTGCTCTGTGCGCGCGCCCGCGGATGGCCGGCTCCTTCTCACCACTGGGCTGCCGCCTGTCTCGGCCGCCGCCGGCAGTGGCTTCCCACCCAGAATGATTGCTTTGCCTGAGACATGAAGACGCCACAGTCTTTGAGTGATGGCGCGAGGTGCCATGCGCGTGGGCCTGCGCAGGGGCTGCCAGTGCAGAGGGTGCCTGCGCTGGCCGCCACTGCCATGGCCTCGTACGATCGTCCCCTCGCATCGCCGCTGCCACTGAGAACCTTCCGCCTGTCCCCAATGCAACTCACCCAAATCCTATGTCATCGTGTGAGGCGCGGGCACTCCGCGCAGGTGCCGCTGCTGTGGACGGTGTACGCGCTGGTGAGCTTCCGCCAGTTCCGCGTGCTGCCGCCCGACTCAGTCGCGGCCGGCGACGGCTTCTTCGAGCCACCGCCGTCGTACCGCCGCAAGGCGCTGCACGAGAGCAGCCGCGCGCGCGGCGCGGCGGCCGGCGCCGCCGGCGCCCGAACCCCCGCACAGGGGCTTCCCCAGGGGGCCCTCGAGGGCCATCTTGCAGAGCTGGAGCTGGAGGAGGGAGACGTGCGCCTGCATTTCTAGGGTCAAATCCTGCTGCGGCCCCGTCCATGTCCGCTTGTCCTCACTAGGTAAAGGTGTGGAGGACGACGGGCATTGCGTGCGACGACGGAGCTCTGGCGGCAGGGCGTTGGTTGCGCCCTCATTGTCATGGCCTTGCGACTGGCGGGGTGGGGTGGGGGCATTGCAGGTGGGCAGAGCGGGCACGTTGCGCATGCTTGAGAGCACCGTGCCGCGAGCTGCATGCCGGCCTGCTACGGTGTCTTGCCAGCAGCGCCATGCATGGCGCCCCCAGTCCTGCGACTGCTGCACATGCCGTATGCCGAGCTGGGGCACTTGCGGCCTGGAGGCCAGTTCAGTAGCGATAGGTGGCCGTCCCTGTTCTGGGGGGCTCGAGCTGCCAGCTTGCATGTATGTGCACGGGTCTATGACTTGATCCTTAATGGATGCTGGCTGCGGCACAGAACATTGGCAACTCCTGGCTCTGTCCAAGCCGGCGTTGCTACAAACATGTCTGAAACTTGTCTTGAACTGTATTTAGTAGAGAGTTGCAACATCCTAGGACAGACTGTCAGCATCAGATAGACATGCTCATGGCTGCTGTGGTGCATCTAGAGCATGGCCTCCCTTGCAACGCTCACAGGCAAACGGATGCATTGCAGATTTGTGCCACAATGAAAATTGAGTTTGTTAATACCGTTGGGACTTTGGGACTAAGACGGAGACACACACTGTTCTCAACTTACATCAGTGCAACCCATGGCTGGGACAGTTGTCAAGGGACACAGCCAATTTCCAGCTCACAGGTCATGCAACTTGCGCGCAGAGATATTGCATACCACCAGTGACACTAAGAATGAGCAGATCACCCTAGTGAAAACTTCCCACGAGCTGCCAGAGCTGCCAGAGGCCCTCACAAGATCACATGCCACCCAGCAGCCAGCACGTCCGCGCCAACCGAATCTCGGTGCACGTTGCACTCTCCAAAACCAAGCAAAATACTCAAGTCAGTAAGCACACCGTGCGCTCTGTCCTCTCACAGGGGGGCAGTTTGCTAAGCCGTATAGCCTGCAGCCGAGCTGGACGCTCAGCGCCTGCGCATTCACGGCCGGCCTGCGTTGATGTCAACATACCCGGTGCCGATAGCCACGCCGAGGACGACAAACGGAAAGAAGATGGCCATAAGGCCTATGATGGCAAGAGGGTCCTGCGCGAGCGAGAGGCTTCAGCCCCTGCGCACACTCCGTGCAGACAGTTCCATAAGAGTGAAAGGTTCACCTGCCAGGCACTCTTGCCCTCCCGCTCGGCCTTTGTCTGCCAGAACCTGTGCAGAGCGCAGCTCAGCGACATAGCACGTGCACGCACGCGAGGACACTCAGCAAGAGCACACGCGTCAGTGTGCCAAGCAGCCAGGCGCTCACTCTTCTGGCTCGGCGTCCCGCGTCATCGGCTCCTTCTTGTCACCTGTGCGGGCAAGGTCGACCGTTACTTGCTCGGAAACGCGTGGCGTCCCCCCTTTGCAAACAATAGAGCAGTGCGTAGCAACACACCGCTGCTGCCAATTGCATGCGATGGCGTCAGTCTGCATCGCCTGTGGCGCGCCAGCCCGCCACATTGAAAGTCGCGACTGTGCGGCTGTGCATGCGCATCGGAGTTTGGCCTGCCTGGCGCTTGCCTGCACGGCAACTGGCGGTGTGCGATGGCCAGCATTGCCCTCAATCACTCACGAGTGTTTCGCTTGGTGAGGGATACGGTGCACGACAAGACACGCAGCTGCTGCAATCTGCGCGCTCATCTTGAGCAGTCTACTAGGGTGAAGTCTCGGGGCGCCAGTTTCAAGCTCCCCATGGGTCTTTGCACACACCGGGCGTCCTCTAGCAAGTCTGCTTGCAGAGGAGTGATGGCGAAGTACAGCCACTAGCATGCAGTCATGCGTTCACTCTTCAACAGCAGAAGCGCCTGCGCTCAAATGGAACTGTTTCGCACTCCGTCGGCCGCATAAGAGGCAGGAGGTACACTGCTATCAGAGGCCAAGGTCTACCTACCCCAGGCGCATGTTGCATGCAGTGGCCACTGCTGAGCTCCTTTTCCTTGGCAAGGTCAGGACAGCAAGACGTCAAGTCGACTCCCGTTTCTGCAGGCGCAAGCAAAAGCAGGTAAGCAATGCACATAGGGAATGCACGTAGGTGAAAAGCCCAGGCTCCCTGGCGCGTGCGCGGCAGGCTCCAGACACTTGCAATTGCATACAGCCGCAGCACTCCCGCTGCCCACGCATCAGACGCGCGATGACGCAACCCTAGCGCTGTAAGCCTCCTGGCCCGCAGCGCGCGCAACAGCGCAGCGTGAACCGCTGCACTCCTATGTTCGCCGCCACCCGACCTGCTACGCGTCCGCGTCGCCCGCGCCGAGACCTTGTGTCCTGGGCGGCGCAGCGCTCCGCCGCGCGCCGCTGGGCGCTGGCGCTCCCCCGCCGCCCCGCGCGCCCCGCGCCGGCTGCGGCCGCGCCCCCGGCGCGCGCCGCGGCCGCGGCGCGGGCTGCGCGTGCGCCACGCGCACAGGCGGTCGCGGCGCGGCGGCCGCCAGCTCCGCATCCTTGCGCATCCGAAACTGCTCGTCGGTCTCCACGGTCACTAGGTGCTTCACCTGCCGCCCGCGCCCGTTGATGCTGTCAGCAGAGTCACGCAGCTGCACGAAGCGGCACCTGCCGCGGTATAGAGCTACCAGCTGGTCAGCCTTGCGCAGTCGGAAGGGGTTGTCGTCTCACCCAGTGCTAGGCAACAGGCCAGGTCCGGCAGGGCACGCGCCTGTCCCCTGTAAGTGCACGGTAGAGGGCACACAGAGCTTGCACGGCTGCTCAGTACGCAGCCACCCCTCTGTCCTGGACACCGCTACCTGAGCCTGCATACGGATCTGCTGCCTACAGGCAAGCCCACTGTTGCTTGCTGGTTGTGCAGAGAGGAACAGCGCCGCCAGCGGTTCTTTCACAAAGTGCACATTCTTCGCGTTTTGTGTTGCGCACTCGGGTGTTAGCCCCTACATCCAGTTCCTTATTACTCGTTCGGGCGGGCGGCACGCCTTGTCTAGCGCGCCGCGGATGGAGCCCATGTTTGCGCGCTCCACCGTCTGCTGCCGGTAGCGGAACCCCAGCGACTCCAGGATGTGCCGGTGGCTCTCGCGCGTGCCGGCAAAGCTGCGCTTGAGCGTTATGAACAGCGTGCGGATGGGCTCGGCCATCAACTGCGCGCCACGTGTTGGGACGCCGGCGTGGCTCGTGCAATTCCGTGGGCCTGCAGCCTGTGACAGTCCTACTTGCGAAGATAGCGCTCGTCTTCAAGCTTCGATCCACTGTGCGGAGGCAGGTTGCACAGACCACGCAGAAGGGAGATGTGATCTTACTTGCAAGAGCACAACCACCTACCGACTTTTTACAGACACACATGAATGCAAACGCCCTGGATATCAAGGCCTTGAAAATGCGACAACGCAGAAAGGTGAACACATGGGTGTACAACAAAGACAGCCCCGCCGCGTGCGCGGGGCGGCAGCTCAAGCCCTGGCAGCCTGGCCAGGCCACCCCCTGGGGAACGGCGCATGAGCGTGAGGCGGGCGCACGTGCACGCCAGGCACGCCTGAAGCCGTGTGCATAGCACTTGACGTTCCCCTGTCAGGAGTGTCCCAACGCAGTCACCACAGTGCAACTGCATGCCCAGTGCCGACTACCCCTACACATGCAGGCTCCTCTGACTGAGGGCTCATCAGGTTTGCATTGCGCGGGCCAGAAAAAGCAGAGTCCATGCGCATGCGTGCGCCTGCCCCACCCTCACCTCAATAGCACTCTCCGCCGCCGCGGCCCCATGTCTGCAGACAGGGGCCCTTGCAACGCACACTCTCAGGAATGTATTGTCAGCGTGCACGCGCCATATGGGCTGCAATCCTGGGTTTTCTGGCGACAACTGGAGCACGCGCGCTGCCGGCTCGTGTATGTCGATGACCGGGCGGGCGAAGCTACAGAGGGGGCAATAAAGGCAAACAGGCGGGATGCGACGAGGGACGGCGGGCCCTTTGCGTGGCACAGGCCGCCCCCTCTTGGCAGAAAACACCGCATCTCTCAGAGCACACGAAGTTAAGACAGTGCCGCTCACCAGGATGCACAAATCACCGACAACCCCAATACCACCGGCCCCCTCAACTCTCCGCTGCCTCGCCTACAAACCCCTGGATCCTATCTACCCTGCCCTGTCCCCCAAAAGGCCCCATGCCCAGATATACTTAATTACCGCTGTCCACTTCAAAGGGCCTTTCAATAGCATGAATAACACAGTCTGCGCCAACCGCGGCCAGGGCCACACGGAGCCTGATTCAGAGTCCACTGCATGGGTCGCACAGGCAAGCAGTCTGCCATGACAGGCACCGAATGCCATGCGCGCCGCACATGCGCTGTCGCGCCGTGCTGCGCGGGGCGCTGCGGTGCTCAGCATGCGAGCCGGCCGCGCGCAACTTGGCAACCCCTGCCGCCCCTCCCACGCTTTCACCCGCGGCCCGCACAACACGCTCTCCCTTCAGCGCGACGACGGCTTGCTGCAGCAGCCAGCGGGCCTGCCTGCCAGTAGCCTGTCTTCTGCCGCAACGGCGCAGCAAATGCAGCCCCCCCCGCGCAAATCATATGCATGCATGGCACTGATGCACATGTGTGCTTGGCTCCGTCAGCCAGCCCCAGCAGCCGCAGCACCCTTGCGTGTGCGCACCACTGCGAGTGGCATTCCAGGCAAACAGGCTGGCGCGCTCAAACTAGCGCTGATGGGAGCCACAACAGAGCCCGCGAGAGCCCAGACCGCCCCACACGCCCTGTGGCTCGGTGCGCCTACTACACCGGCCGGCTCCTGTCCAGGCGAGCACGCTGCGTCACCAGGCTGGAAGCGGCCTGCACAGCGAGCGCTGCAGCGCTCTGTGCGCAGCTGTACGTGGCAGTTTCATGATCGCGAGGCGGCCATTGCCGACAGATGACAACACGTGATACTCCCCCACACCCGCAGAGCTGCCGGGCAGGGACGCAGCCGGCTCACCCCACGGCAGGCGGGCTGGCGCCGCCGGGCGGCGGGCGGCCGCCGCCGCCGCTGCCGCCATAGCTCTGCGTGCCGTACGGACCCGCTCCGCCGGACGCGGCGATGCCGCACGCGTACCCTGCGCAGCCGGCGCCCGCGGACCCCCCGGCGCCCCCCGCGGCCGCCCCCGCAGCCCCCGCCCCCGCGGCCCCAGCGCTAGGCGCCCCCGCGGGCGTCGGCGCGAGCGCCGCGTCCGGCCGGTCGCCGGCGCCGCCGACGTTGCACGCGTACCCTGAGCAGCCCGCGGCCGGCCCCTGCCCACCGGCCGCGGACGGGCCCGCCGGGGGCGCGTCGGTGGCATTGAATACGTGTGCCCCCGCGCCCGGGCCGGCGCCCTGCGCGTCGGCGCCCGCGGCGCCCGCGCCCGCGCCGCCAAAGCTCAGGTCGGAGCGCGTGATAGTGCCGGAGAGGTAGTGCTGATCGGCCTCCGCGGGGACGAGCGTGGGGTTGGACGGGTCCGACAGCACCTTCAGGGAGCACGTGCCCCTGCGCGCAACCCCGGCGGGCAAGCCTCACACCTGGGCAGCGTACTGAGCGTCCCCCTCCAGCTCATTCGCTTTCAAACATGTCGCCGCAGGCGCTGCACCCAGCGTGACTGGCTGGGCCCGCCCGCAGCTGCCCGCTCTGCCAGCTGCTGCGAGCGCCACTCGGCAGCAACCAGCGCACAGCCGCGACGCGCCCACGTGCCCCAAGGAAACACTCGCTGAGGAGGTGGACCCTGTCTCATCCTTGCCCAACCTAACACACCTGCGCTCACCGCCGCCCGCGCCGCGCGCTTGCACCCGCCCCCGCCCCAGGCGCAGGCATGCGCCCATGGATGCTGATGATAGGCCACAACCTCAATCTTAAGCACAGGCGCAGGCATGCGTGACAGAACCCAGCAGGCGACGTGCGCCGCCCAGCCTCCGCAGATGCCTGGAAAGCGCCGCGCGCACCTCGGGAACTTGTTGTCGCGCGTGCACGCGCCGCCGGGCCCGAAGCGCGCGTTGTTGCCGGTCTGGCCCCGGTAGCCGAACGTGGCGTCCGAGCACGCGCCGCAGCCCGCAGCGCCGTCGCAGAAGACCCACACGTTGCACTGCGCGCGCGCGCGCACAGCCCCGGCTCGGCACAGCGCGCGCGCGGCAGCAGCGCGTAGGTAGCGCCCCGCTATTGCGCGCGCGCTTCGCGCCTCCGCTGCCCTCCCACGCGCCATCCCGCCGCATACGCGCTGAAAAGCCTGTGAAGGGAGTGGATGGGGCCGCAGCAATTGGGCCTCGCCTGTCGTCAGGCGGGGCGAGGCCAAGATGTTGCTGGCCCGGCACCAATCAGTCAGCTCGCCCACATCTGTCTGCCAGCCGGAGTCGAGCACTCCTCGCCGGAGCCGCCCGACTTGCCGCGTGCCTCGAAAGCACCTGCCAGAGTACCAGCCGGCCTGCCTCTCCCTCACAAAGCAGGCGGGAGGGCCTGAGCCGCGCGGCGGACCTGGATGTCGGCGCGGCAGGCCGCGCAGCAGTCGCCCGCCGAGGCCACGTGGGGGTACAGGTTGCCGTTCACGCGGTTGTTGGAGTTCACATCCAGCACGATTACCGCGTTGCCCTGCGCGGGGGGACGTCCGTCGAGACGGCGCCTGCCTTGTGGCCGCTGGGGCAAGCACCAAGTGCGGGCACAAAGGGAAGTACCCCCAGGGGCGCACACAGCTTGTGTGCTGGCAGTGAATGAGGGTTCAAGATGGACTGACATGAGGCGACTCCTCGCATTTTGAGGCAGTCACCAGCGCAGCTCTATTTGTCATAGGCGCGGCGCCCCTCCATACCAGACTCCAACAACCAGACACACTGGGGTGCGCACGGAGTAGTAACCGTCCACGGCATGGCACTGCGCGCTGGCGTCGCCGGCCGTGGCGGCCGCGAGCGCCGCGGGCGCGGGCGCGGGCGCCGACGCGCGGTCGGCCGCCGACGCGGCGGCGATCTGCGACGCCGCCGCCGCCTCCTCGGCCGGGTCAAAGTGCCGTCGCTGGCGCGGCGGCGGCGGCGCGCCGCCCGCGGGCGCGGGCGTCGTCGTCGGCAGGAACGCTGCCGCTGTCTGTGTGCCGCCGCCGCCCGGCTGCAACGGATTGGGCACCGGGGTGAACGCTCCCCCGGGCGCCGCCGCCGCATCCGACCCGCCGCCCGGCTGCAGCGGATTGGGCACTGGCGTGAACGCGCCGGCAGGCGCTGCCGCCGCCGCCGACCCGCCTCCAGGCTGCAGCGGGTTTGGCACTGGCGTGAACGCACTCGCAGGCGCTGCCGCCGCCGCCGACCCACCGCCAGGCTGCAGCGGGTTTGGCACCGGTGTGAACGCGCCTGCAGGCGCTGCGGCCGCCCCTGACCCGCCGCCGGGCTGCAGCGGGTTTGGCACGGGCATGAAGGGCCCCCCCAGAGCTGCCCCCGGCCCCGCCGCCGCACCGCCGGGGGCCGCCGCCTGCTTCGGCGCGGCCGCCGGCGCGAGCGCGGGCGCGCCCGCGAGCGCAGGGTACGGCGCCGGCGCCGGCGCTGCCTGGGCGGGCGCAGGCGCCGGCGCGGGCACCGGCGCAGGCACCGGCGCGGGCACCGGCGCAGGCACCGGCGCGGGCGCGGGCACCGGCGCAGGCGCGGGCACCGGCGCGGGTGCGACCGGGCTTGCGGGCGCTTGCGCGGGCGCACGCGACTTGGGGCTCGCAGTGTAGCGGAACACAGGGTAGCTGCTATTCACAGCCAGCGGCGCAGGCGTGCGCGCGCGCGTGGGCGCCGGGGTCGCGACCGGGGCCGCGGCGGCCGGCGGCGTGACGGGGACCAGGCCCCCCGGCGCCATGGGAACCAGGGCCCCCGGCGCCACCTGCCCCGTCCGGCTGCTGCCCAGCCCCAGCGCGCCCTGCAGCGCCGCCACCCTGCGCACAAGGCAAGCCTGGCTCTCAGAGTCTCAGCCGGTTCACCCAAAGCTCGGCTTGCCTGGTGGAATCGCCCAAGAGCATCTCTGCGCTGCGCACGCTGACACACGTTTCGCGCGCAGCAACGCCAGCAGACGGCGTGAGCGCGCTCGTGGTACCCACATGTGCATCCCTGCGCAGCCTCAACACCACAAGCTCGCGCCGACACAGGTGCTGGGCAGGCTGCGTCGCGGAGGCGCGCACCGGCCCGCCAGCGTGCCGGGCAGCAGCTGGCCGCTCAGCACGCTGTTGGGCGCGGGCCAGT
>JAABUP010006312.1_pt1 | contig 17023 bp, 17 predicted proteins | sample 5559201 | NCBI WGS metagenome assembly JAABUP01 (sample SAMN10711887, study PRJNA513373) | rock metagenome | isolation source: Antarctica rocks | place: Antarctica
GAAACGTGTTCGCACCCCTCCATCTGTCTGGGACGCTCGCAAAAAGTCTCAAACTTGCTACAGATGTGGAAAACCTGGCCACAGGGCTAAGGATTGCAGTGCTGAGTTTTGACTGACTGGCTTGTGTCGAGGTTGTGCCCTCAGAGTGAGGTTTTGCCCTCAGAGTTTTGTTGAGGTTGTGCCCTCAGAGTGAGGTTTCGCCCTCAGAGTTTTGTTGAGCTTGTGCCCTCAGAGTTGTGTTGAGGTTTCGCCCTCAGAGTGAGGTTTCGCCCTCAGAGTTGTGTTGAGGTTTCGCCCTCAGAGTGAGGTTGTGCCCTCAGAGTGAGGTTGTGCCCTCAGAGTTGTGTTGAGGTTGTGCCCTCAGAGTGAGTTGTGAACTCAATCAGTGTTATATCCATTCAATGACAAGTTGGCTTTGTGCTCAGTGTGTTCCTGTCCTTGTAGCTTGGTGATGAACGAGGACGTTCACACTTAAGTGGGGGGGAATGTAGCAGAGTGGCAGTGTATTACAGTGTATTACGGCGTGACGTGGCCCGTACAGCACGTGTGTCTTGTCAGGATATAGCTCTGCAACCAAGCTCATTGTGCTAACAATCATTCTACGTGCGAGCTTTGGTGTGTGCCTAATAGCACTAAGCCAATTACTTGTATAAGCGTCACCCTGTAACAGAATGCCATCAGCCAGCTGCTGCCTGCGAGCTGCGGCAGCCGCCCATGTGGTGACATGCTAATATGTGCAACATGCAGAAGCATGGATCACCAGCCACTCAATGGCTTGCACGTAAAGCAGCAGACACAAAGTGACTAACGAAAGTAGCAACCTGTGGGCCATGGGGGGAACCCCATGCCCCGGGGCATGGGTGCCCCCCATGAAAGTGCCTGAAGCATACCATCATACACCGAAATCATGGTGCCCACCAGGTCTGTATTGCGATGCAAACAAAGCCAGCTTGTGAACACCATCAGTTAGTGTCTGTGTCAAGGCAGGCCAGCAAACCAGACATTTGCTGGGTGCAGGCAGAAGCAAGAAAATCTGTCTGTGATCATGTGCGTTGGATGCAGACCGATAGTAACTGTGCACAGTTAACTTGTCTGCGCGTCTCGAACCTGTATTGCGAGAAATTGCAGCTGCTCCTACAATATTCACACGTTTTCGACCCCGTGCGACGATCTGCTGACGATCAACGGCTTGCAGTCAGAATTTGTGCTAGACTATGATCTAGTTGATGTCGGTGACTCTACTGGGCCTTGGTAACCTACATAGTGCACTCACAGCTTTGCAATGTCCCCGCAGCAGCCCACGTCCCCTCAGAAGAGCCGGTTAAGGTCACAATCATCAACTGGAGCTGCGGGGTGGGTGACAACCGCTGACCTGTACATCTGCATCTCCAAGTTGTCATCTGCTGGCTGGCTGTTGCCGTGCAGCGCTGCAGAAGCCTTGTTTCTGCTGGAATTGAAAGGCTTGGCGGACACACATACTCAAACGTGTTTTGTTGTAGGCTGAAACACAGAGAGCTCAGTCAGTCCAACTTGGGACAATGGGGTTATGACAAGGAGAAAGAGAGGGACAAGCACATACAAGGCAACATAGAGGTGTACATGTGATGCAATGACACCACTTGAAATCCACCAACGGGCTGGCTTTCAATCAATTTGTTCCTGATTGTAGGACTTTTTTGTTGAGGCTGAGCAGAGAAGGTTTAGCCATCACAAACGAGACCTCTTGTAAGCTTCACCTCGGTAGTCTTCCAAATCAAGTGTGTTATTGTCAAGATCCATAGCGTTACAGAAAAGACTGACTTGCAGAGCAGATTTGCTGGACATCAGCAGCCTGTTGACAGATGCAGCCTCTGCAATTGTGGATGATTCCTTCCTGCGCTGTTTCCAGTCAGCCTCAGAAGATCCATGGAACTGGAATGCCTATCTCCTGCCAGCCTGGCTGTTGGGCGTTGTCACACGATACTGCATACTCTTTCCTCTGCGGTGAGCTTGCAAGCCGTTCTTAGTCCACTCACTTACATGCAGCTCAGTACAAGCTGTACCTGGGTGTTCATGCTTAGCTCCGGGCTGCTGCCTTAGGAGGCTCCTGTCATGATCGCTGAGAAGCGTAAACTTTTCTTTTCTTTTCTGTTCATGCTTAATGGAGTTGTCTCCTGACATGTTGATGCAAGGACACCCCATCAGCATAGCATGCATGTGCACAGCTCCACTGGCATGTGCACACATCCCTCCTGACATCAACACCATTAAAGCTGAAAGCAACCTGGTTTGACTGCACACATGCGTTATGTTTCATGCACACATCCCTCCTCACATCATCATCGTTATCAAAGCTGAAAACAGCCTAATTTGATTACACAAATGCACCATGTTTCATGCAGGCTGATCTTGCTGCTGGGCGGCTTTGTGGTGTTCTTCATCTGCTTCTTCACTGTCATTACGGTAAGACACCGCCAGACTACACGGGTCACTGCCTCTGCAAGCCAATGCCAGTGCCTGTGTTGCATCGAAAGTCTGTCAGCCATCATTCCAGACTTATCAGCCAACAGTCATGGCATCACAGGATATGCCAGCGCACAACAACAAGACATATACGACCTCCAGCTGTTCACCGACCTGAAAGGGTTTGCTGGCTGCTGACCAGCACATCTGCCTGCTTTCAGCACTGGACTCCAGACTTCAGCTTATAGCAGCTCAGTATGAAAGCACATCAGATCTTTGCCTTGCTTGTTCTGCCTGTCAAGCAGGCCGCTGCCTACAATGCTTCCCGCACATCAGCCTGCTGAAAAGTATCTCATGCCCACTAGTGCAATGGCTTGCAGGACCGCAGAAGACGCAACTCATGGGAAAGAACACTTGTACAGTTCCAATGCCGCATGTTTGTCGCCTCCTGGACGGGTGTTGTACGGTACCACGGTCCACGGCCAGTCAACAGGCCCAACAATGTGTGGGTCTGCAACCACACCTCCATGATTGACTACATCATCCTGACATCATACAGCCCCTTCGCGGTCATCATGCAGCTTCATGCTGGCTGGATAGCCTTCATCCAGACCAGAGTGCTCAGCTGTCTGGGCTGCCTTTGGTTCAACAGAAATGAGGCAAGCAGCTTGTTTGTTCCCCTCGGTTGTGTGATGTAAGATGTATGCTAGCTTGTCAAGCTTGTCTCAACCCTGGCTGCAAAGTCATGTCAGGATGTGTCAGGGTAGGCATGTTGTTGTCTGGTTCCTTTTTTGCATGCAACAACTAGAGCTGGAAAAATCGAATTGTTATTATTCAACATGAGGCTTGCACCACCAGTACATGTCATGCATGTTGTCCCAGACTCTCACTGCAACACATTGACAGCTTTTGTGCTCACACGGTCAGGTTGATGTCACTTATCACCCAGCCTGGCATTGCAACAAGCTCTGTTGCTTGACAGTCATTGCAGTAGCGGCCAGCAAGCAGCAAGAACCTTTTTGAGCCTCACATTCTTGATGCAATAGGAGAGGTCTTCCTCAGACTGTGCTCGTTTGCAATCTCTGGCACGGCATCATTGAGTCTTGATTGCATGGACAGGTGAAGGACCGCAAAGTCTTTTGCAAGCTCTGGCAAAGCATCAATGAGGCTTGTCTGCATGTACAGGTGAAGGACCGCAAAGTAGTGGGTGAGAGGATGAACTCAGGCAAAGCATCATTAAGGCTTGTCTGCATTTACAGGTGAAGGACCGTAAAGTAGTTGGTGAGAGGATGAACTCTGGCAAAGCATCATTAAGGCTTGTCTGCATGTACAGGTGAAGGACCGCAAAGTAGTGGGTGAGAGGATGAACTCAGGCAAAGCATCATTAAGGCTTGTCTGCATTTATAGGTGAAGGACCGCAAAGTAGTGGGTGAGAGGATGAAGGCCCATGTGGCAGCTCAGGACACAACACCTCTCCTCATCTTTCCAGAAGGCACTTGCGTCAACAACGAGTATTGTGTCATGTTCAAGAGGGGCGCTTTTGACCTGGACGCCACTGTGTGCCCCATTGCCATCAAGTACAACAAGATCTTCGTGGATGCCTTCTGGAACAGCAGGCGGCAGTCCTTCACAGCACATTTGGTGAAATCAGCTGCTGCTTGTCCTGCATTAAGTCTTCTGCCAACAAACTGGATTAATACTCAATACAACATTGTATTATATCAGTACAATATCGCATTAGTGTAATATAGACTTGATATAGTATCAATACACATATATGTATCATAATATATAACTTATAATATAATATGCTTATTAATATACTACAGCATATACGGTATATAACATAATATAAGATGCTTTAAAATGTTAATATTTACATATGTTATATATATGATTAATTGCTCAAGGCTGTATGCTCCACACTTTGTGCATGTCACCGTATGCATAATGACTTGTCATGGCATTTCACATGACTGGCATATACACAAACGATCTGCACAGCTGCATGTAGCACTGTACTCCGCCGCAGCTGAGAGCTCTTTAACAGACACGTGACCACAAGCTAGTTTTGTGGAAAGAAAAGAAAATAGTTACACCTTTTGACGTCAATTTAATGCAAAGCCAAGTGTCATACCGGGCTGCCCAGAAGCTAGTTTTGTGTCTGCAGCTGAAGCTGATGACCAGCTGGGCTGTTGTGTGTGATGTGTACTTCCTGGAGCCACAGACAAAAGGCCCAGATGAGACCTCTCAGCAATTTGCTGAGCGCGTACAGAAGCTGATAGCGCAGAGAGCAAACCTGCACATTGCACCTTGGGATGGCTACCTCAAGTACTACAATCTGGGAGACAAGGTAAGCTGCAGCGCGAGGCATTGTGTATCTGCAAGAAAGGTCTCATTGAGCATTTGCTCACACGCATTTGGCATCTGTCAGCAAGCCTTGCTGAGAAAGTAACAGAGATGCATGTGCATACTCCTATGCTTAAAGGCTGAGCAGCGACACATGCGTCATTTTCTTTCCTATTCATTGCAGTTTTTTGTTTGTAGTGCATGTCTGCACATGACGCACCTATGAACTGACAATGCCTTACATCTTCTGCAGCATCCTGACCTGATTGAGAAGAGGAGGAAAGCATTTGCTGATGTCATCAAGCAGCATTTGCAGGCTGAGTCCAGTCCCATGTCAGACAGCATTGGTCATGAGGACCAATAATTCCAGAAGTGACTTAAGATCTTGAGGGTGAGAGCGTAAGCGTGAGAGCTATGTAGAAAAATAATGTAGATCCAAGTGGCATAGTCCCAGCCTATCACGAACTTCACATCCATTGTGTATGCATGCACATCCAGAAATCGTTGCGCTTAAGTTTTGGGCTGCATTAGCAGCTGCAATCTTGCAGTGCATTTGACACCCCGAAGAAGTTGGGGAGAACTGAACTCTCAAAGTCATCTGCAGATTTCGAATTGTAACTCATGAGTGATCAGGCCAGGACTTTCACATTGAGTTTCTGGTGTTGCAGAGCTGCTAGCAGCAAATGCTAGGGGCAGTTGGACTATACGCCATGCTCTGCTTTGCCTCTATGACAGTCAAGTTGTCCGCAACTTGAAGCTAGCCTTGCACTTTGCTGACAACACAGACTATGATGGTATATTACGAGCTTTAGGCGGCATGTGTACTCCATGCACTAACAAAATAAGAAACTCATGAGACACATGATCACAGATTCTGTTTGTTCTGAACAAAGACGGTGCAGGGCGCATAGGTGGGACTGAATGTTCAGGACGATTTTACTTAGATAGGTTGGACCTCGGGGCAGACTATATATGGGCATACCTTAAGTTTGTTACTTGTATTCAGGTTGCACCTGGAACCAGGCATGTTTCAAAGGCTGTGTAAGTGGCCAGTGCTGTTGAAACCAACTTTTGTGGGCATGGACCAATTTCTGTACAGCTGACTGTGGCTTGCATAGCGCAAACACCTAAAAACTTCAGGGATGTTACCATGAGTCCTTTGATTGGGTCTCAATTTCGCCAACGATAAAATAATTTGCAGCTGGATCATAGAGGTACCATGAGTTCTCAGGCCAGGCAATGTTGCAGGACAGACCTACTGAAGCAAGGCATGGTTGTGCATAGCATACTTGCACAATGTGACTGACAAAGTGTTGTCATTGAGGGCTACTAGCCATGAGCGAGGCTTCTACAAAAGCTTCTACAGCAGCTGCAGATTGCATACAGCTCAGGTAACTGGATTCTGCCTGACTCAACTTAGTCGTTTCAGAGTCAGTAGCCAGCAAGGTACTTGTATATTTGCACCAGCAAGGCACTTGTGTGTATTTGTACCAAATCAAAAGGCCTTGGAGTGATGGGATGAGATGTTGTCAATCTTGGCCAGATCCTTGTTGAAACGGGCCTCAGCACGCCTCTTCTTTGTAGGGTCTTGGGCTCCTGCACAACCAGAGTGATGCTGAGAATGGGAGAACATTCCGATTGGGTTTAGGTAAACCCTAAATGCTAAGACAGGTTCCTTGATTATCCACGCATTATATTGACGGGTAGAGAACAGGCTGAAGTCAGTGCCATGGCAGTATACAAAGTGCTACCATAAAGCCAAAGGCTCCCTTTGCACAGTGCAACAAGTGCCTCAATGCTGGCACTCTATCAGCAGACTGTGCAATGCTGCAGTCTTATCATCAATACCACACAATACTTTGCAATGCTGGAAGTCGGTTTCAGCTATACTGCCTGACACTGCACAATGCTGCAATCTTATCAGCAATACCAAACAGTGCTCTGCAATGCTGGAATCTCAAGCGCAATACAACTCAGAGTACTTTGCAATGCTGGAAGTATGTTTAGCTATACTGCCTGACACTGCACAATGCTGCAATCTTATCAGCAATACCAAACAGTGCTCTGCAATGCTGAAATCTCAAGAGCAATACAACTCAGAGTACTTTGCAATGCCGGAAGTATGTTTATCTATACTGCCTGAGCCTGTGCAATGCTGCAATGCTATCAGCAATACCACACAGTACTCTGCAATGCTGGAAGTCTGTTCAGCAACAACGCTTGAGACTGTGCAACGCTGCTGCGAGTATGCTTACCCTGGATGCTGCGGAGGCTTTGCTGCAGAGCTGAGCCAGCACCTTGCAGCGTCTGCTGAATGCGCTGCTCCAAGCCAGCACCTTGAGAGCTGCCTGTGCCCTGACCGCCAGACTGCACAAGATACATGCATTGATGAGGGGTGATAATGAGAATAGTAATAATAATCACAATCATAATTATGATAATTAAATTACACACAGCCTTGACGCATGTACCCAGCTTATGATGAGCTAGGTATGTGCGGGATGATGAGGGGTGAGTCATGCTTGCTTCATGCCGAAGGGTACTCCAGCATTCAAGCATGCCAGGAATCAAGTCATGTTTGAAGCACAGAAAATGCAAAGTGCAAGCAAGAAGCTCATGCTTCATGGGAAGCATCGAGGGATCATGCCATTGTGGCTTGAAAGCGCTGGGAGCTTGCAGTTGCAGACAGTGTTGACTACTTCAAAACAGGTGCATTATTGCATGAGGTGCAACAGAGTAAGTTTGGGCATACCAGGTCTGTCTGGTTCACCAGCCTGTCAATAGAAGGGATCTTCACAGCCTCCTTCAAGATCAGCTGGAAGGTTGGTCCAACAATTGCCTCGTACATCCATGTGGCCCCCTGCATCATGCATTTGTTTCTCAGCATTGTCTCAGCATTGAACACAACATGTTTGCAATGTCATCAAAGCTGTGTCCACCAAAATTGCTTAGCACTGGCAGTTACAGGTGCACAATTGGGATTGGTGTTCTGTGAAGGGCAAGGTACATGTGACAATCCTACCTTAGTCTGGGGCAACACCAACCAAATCAGTACAGCAACTCGGACTTCTCCGTACAGAGGGATCCTGCAAATTCAGACCACGTCCAGGGCATTGCACACAATGTGTAGCAAGATCAGAATAGCTTGTGATGCAGCTGAGGATGCCAGCAGGGGCGGGCTGACTTACCACTGTAATATAGGCCAGGCAAACTTTTCGAAACCTTGGAGCAGAGAATACAGCAGCCAATACACCAACCACTATATGCACAGAAGAAGTTGAGTTGTGCAACCTGGACTACTGCCTGGCATCGGCATCTGCTGATGCTCATCAGACTGTACCTGTGTGTCGTCCTCGGTGCCTGACGACTCAATTGCCATGAATGAGCCATATGCAGGAAACAGCAAACCAAATCCCAGGCTGCAGCAACAGTGGAAATGCTGCAGATCTGTTGGTAGGTATCAAGATGCAGCGCAGTCATCAACTGTGGCCATGTAGAACGATAAGCCTCAAGCTCGGGCCTAGTCAACTGACAAGACTCACCTCAAAATACCGGTCAGAAAATGGCGAAAAGTCATTTTGATGTTTTCCTAGTTCGCTTGAGTGATGACGACTGCAAATCAGACCAACAAGCACGGTGTCACACCAGCGAACGAGAACGAGCTGCTGCTGCACAATGCTTCACAAGTCTTTCCGCTGACGACACTCACCTGAATCACGACGGAAATGCAGCTGCTGACCACCTGGTTGCGGTCTCGGCCTGCAGAGAAGTGATGGCTGTCAGCAAGACAATGAGCGAGGGATGGTGAAACTCACTCGGTCAAATATTGTTAAGCTAGCTGTCAACGCAATGCATGTGCGCAAAGCATGCTGCCCCACCGTAGTTGTTCATTCACGCAATAAATCCGAGGAAGTCTACTCACAATTGCACTGATGAACATCCGTGCTTTGCGTCGCTTCCTCAGACTTGACTTGTCAGCAATATTATGATGACTACAGCTGTATGTTCTGGTCGCAGGTTTCTGTGACTACATCAATTACAAAGTCGTTTATGAAACATCTCACGAGTTTGCAGCGCTAGCATACAGCTTCGACCAATGAACTGCAATAATTGTGCAGTAAAACCGCACTGTAGGACGACCTGCACTTCCTACCTTGCATGCGTGTCTGTACATTGTCAGACTGTCTAGTCACCACTTGCCTTCACAGCAAGAAGAGTCCAAAAATAAAAGTACCAACTAGAACAATAGTTGTCTGTGGTCATTACGAGTGCAGTCACGACAGCTTATAATTGTCTGAATATTCTCTGTCAAACAGCATCTATAAAGATGCACTTATCTACAGCAACCTGTACAAGTGATCTTTGCAACAAGACAAAATGCGGAAAATACATGTTGCAGGTCAAGCAACATGGATTCTGCGCTGCTCACAGCGTTCCAAGTACTTCCTAGTGGTCACCAAAACAAACATGTACACCAAACCCCCGGAAAACGACAACAAGAAAAAACGCCAGCGAAAAGAAAGTGGAAAAGCAAAGAAATCCAGAGGATCATAGCCCTGAAAGAATATGGCTGCCCCCACAAGATCCAACGAGGCTACAAGCACAAAGATATGAATCTGTATAAGAAATTCCAAAATGCTCATTCTGAAACACCAGGGGTGAGTGTCAGCCGAAAAGCTGGCCATGGGTGATATCATCTGTCCCACAGTGGTCAGCCATACTGCCGTCACTACTGGGTTCTGCAAACATCCAGGTAGACTGTGAGCTCTGCTTGTTCCAAGAGTTGAAATGCAGTGCAGTGCTGTACGATGCTGCAGACAAGGCAGTGTTGTATGTTGTGACATGCCATGCACTGCTGTGTCAAATTTGTTAACCAGAACTTGTGCCGTTTTCGAAACACTAGCGCAAAATGTGTGCCCTGCCCGACAGAACAGCAATCACCTGAATGTTCTGCCCATTTCCGCCTTGGAACCAAGGCTGGTGGATCAACAGTATCAGGACAGCAGCCATTGATGCCGATGACACAAGAACAGTTTCCAGGACCAGAACATAGTTCTTGAGGAAGCAGAGGCCTTGAGGCGGGCGTTTAAGCTGAAGCTGCTTGGCAGCAGGTCGCTGGCTTGCCACTATCCCTAGTGACAATGCCATGAAGTCCAATACACGTAACTGCATTCCACAACACAAGTTATTGGTGAGTCCGTGAGACAAATTAAATCCTGAGGTGGCTTCCTGGGAAACAGCTGCTCAAGTGCCAAACTGCCGGTTTGCCACCAAAAAACCAAGCAACAGCGCCATGAAATCTATTGGATTGTTTGAAAACAGAGCAGAAGATTGTCTAGAGCCAGGAGACCCTGCTGAGTCTGAGCAGGTTGCTCAAGCAAGCTAGCAGCTCATGCTTCAATTGCCTTCAGCAGCTTCTGCCGCCGAGACCATAATTGGCACACAAGGCTGGCAATGAAAGGTGAGCAGAGGTGAGAAAAGAAAAGACTACGCCTTTCGGCCTCAATTTATTGAGAAGCCAAGTATCATACCGGGCTGCCCAGGGGAGCAGAGGTGAGCAAAGGTGAGTGAAGATAAGGTAGAGATGGGACAATTTAATCATGGTGAGCAGTGGGTGAGGACTACACTGAATGCCTGTCAAAGCATATCAGACCTTGAGCTGATCGTGGGCAGGTAGTGGGCAGAATGACTGAGGTTCAGGTCAGGAACAAGATTTAGAAGGATGCATATTGGGATCAAGTTTGAACATGGTGAGCAAACGAGTCTCTGAAAAAGTCAGAACAGCAACTGATGAGCACAGAATGGATATTCCAGAGCTGCATGGGCGACTGGCCAGCAGCAATCTTGACTCAAATCGATTTTGATGGTAGGCACGATTGAGCACATCTCAAATGCGTCAGGTGTGAAGTCCGGCAGGAAATGAGATTAAGCGCTAGTGAGCAACAGCCTGTACCTTGCAATATGCTAACGGCAAAATGTAGGGCAGGGCCAATGGCAAAATGTAGGGCAAGGCCAACGGCAAAATGTAGGGCAGAGCCAATGGCAGCATGTAGGGCAGGGCCAATGGCAGCATGTAGGGCAGGGCCAATCAGCAATCCTGGTCAATACTTTGAATACCCTACAGGCATGCTCAGAACAGAACAGGGAGCTGTGCAAAGACAAGACTCACCCAGTGGTGCGCCTAGCTCATCATGAGCCCAAAAAACACATACCTTCATTACAGTTACTGTGATTTCGTATTCTGCATTACATCTGCGTTGATTACCTGGTGGGTAGAGAACCAGGAGCCATCCATGAAGAAAGCACTGTTGACTGCAAGGGACACCAGCAGCTGATACACCACCATGTACTGCACCACCACACTCACTCTAACACTTCTTGTTTCCAGCTTGTCTCACTGGTATGATGTTCTTTATAAACAAAAGACAGCAGCGAGCAAGCTGCAGCTGCAAAGCTTTGAATGAAATCAGGCAAGCTTGTCTCATAGAAAGCGCCAGGCTGTAGACTCATATTCTGACTGCAGCTGTACCAAGTAACTGTCTTGATGAGCTTGATGGCAAGCATGATCTTGGCTGGACACAAAGACTGCAAGATTGCATTGCAAGCCCAGGTTGCCAAACACAAAATGGAACACAATTGGATGCACTTTGTGCAGGCTGTTAACACAGAAGCACAGGAGAAGAATGAGCAGGATGGATCCAAGAGAACAATGAACAGGAAGGAGGGAGGGTGGATGTGTGGGGGGTGGGAGGGGGGGGTGTGGAGCACCCACCTTGAGTGCGGCTACCTTGACAGCCTGGGATGCTCTAGCCTCCCTTATCACTGTCAGCACGCCTGTGCAAGTGCATAGCTGAATTTGTGGTGAACAGGGATGTTGACATTAACATTGTTGCAGCGCAAAGGTGTATGAAGAGAGAGGGTAACAGTGAGGGAGTGAGTGAGGGAGTTGCACAGTGCATGAGTGAGTGGGTGCGTGAATGGGCGAGTGAGTGCGTGAGTGAGTGAGTGAGTGAGTGAGTGAGCGAGCGAGCAAGTCAGTGCATGCATACGAGAGTGGGCAAAGGATCAAGCACGCAAGCAAGTGAGGCTTGAGTGCATGAACAAGCATCACAAAGGCGCAGCAACACTGCTGGAGTCATCAACCCTTCAACAGCAGTAGGCATGCAGACCCTCTGTGAGTATGATACAGCCAATACCTGAGACAGAGGTATGTTTGTCTGAGACGGATGCAGCAGCAGAGGCATCACTGGAGCCAATAGCCATGCCAACATCAGCTGCTGCCAAGGCTGCCAGGTCATTGATGCCATCTCCACAGTACATGCATGTCCTCCCCAATCCCTACACACAGACACCAAAGGTGTGGGTTGGTGCGCATGGGGCAAAGCATGTGAGTGACTGCATGAGCTGATGTGAAGCTGCCCAACGACTCAGCAGGTGAGTGAGTGCACAATAAGGGAGACAGATGATTGAGTGTTGAAGGAGCGAGTAGGTGAGCAAGCATTTGAGTTGCTGAGTGAGCAGCTGAGTAGCTGTGCAAATTCATGTGGGTGGAAAGTTGCATGTTGTCATGTGGGTTGCGAGCCCAGTGCCCGAGTCAGCAAAGTCATCAGGCGAGTTGCTGAAAGGCACCACAGAAGGGACTAATTTGTAGAAATACCGGGATGTGCTGTTGTTGATCAACCACCACTCGGTCCAAGCCTCTGCTGCTGAGCAGCTCCATGACTTGTCCCTTCTGGTGGGACTGCATGCGTGCAAACACCACAGCATGCTGCATCACGCTCTCAATCACAGCAGGCTCAGCATGCTGCAGCAGGTACTCAAAGGCTTGGCCAGTCACACAGCACTGGGCCTGCCCCTGGGCTATGCCTTGCAGGGCCTCTAAGGCTGTCTGGGGCTGGTCCTCAGGGCTATAGCCCTCAGAGGTGAATAGCAAGCTGGTGGAGGAGGCCTTTTGCAACCCTTGCACAGGAGGCCTGAGGCAGCTCAGATCATCCCGAATCACGGGATAATCTTGCGCTGAAGGGGATCTGCTGGGGAGGGGCTGAGACCCATTGAGATCATCCGCACCAGGCTGCAGATCCTTCTGCTGCAAAACCTTGCGAGAAAGCAGGGGCTGTGGGGGGTGCCTTTGCACATGGGCACACTTATCACTAATGCTGTCATCGGCCCAGGCGAGTTTGCTAGCAGCCTGCATGGAGTTGCGTTGCTGCACAACATCTTGCAGCAACTCACATGGGCTTTGAAGCTGATCTTGCACTTGCGCTTGTTCTTGGGCTGGTGGCGAGGAGAGCTTTTGTGCAGACGCGGCCTGGCTTTGTGGTTGACCTTCCACATGCTCAGGCAAGGACTGCAGCATCTGGTTCGTCCCCGGCAGCAAGGCTTGTGCAGGCTGCAGTTTGATATCCTCACAGCCCTCTGGCTTAGCCTCAACATGGGGCTGCTGCAGAACGTCAAAAGACACCCGGAGCGGTGCAGCACACGCCATGGTGCGAGCCAAATCACCCTTGAGAGCTGAACGCATTTTGCTCGGTTGTGCAGCTGCTTCTAAGATGACTAACTTTGCCCCTGTGGGCAGCATGCCTGCCCCTCTGGCTACTGCGATGGCAGTGTGATGATAATCTCCTGTGATCATCAGAGTCCTGATGGCACCCCTGCTCAGCAACATAACAATAATAATCATGATAATAGTAATAACAAGCAGCCTGCTATAATACTTGACTTCTCATCAACTAAAACCACGAGGTCTACTCTAGTCTAGTCTAGTCCAGTCTTTTCTTGGGTGTTACAAGTCCTATTGCAGGCATGGGCACTGAGGTCACACCTGTCATGCAGCTCACTGATGACCCCCTTGGATTCTGGCCTCAGATGATTAGTCAGCACAGTCAGACCCAGCAGCTGCAGCTTGCAGTGGCCCTCTAGCTGCTGCAGAGACATGCTGCTCAGGTCCAGCTTGTTCACTCCATGCACGACTCCTGCTGCGATGGCCAACATGCGGAAGCTCCTTGAAGAATGCTCATCAACCACCTGGCATGAACAGCAGCAAACAGCTGGGCAAAGCTTGCAGGAGCTTGAGCTGGAACTAGTGTAAACCATAAGAATGCGCCTGTTGTGTCCACAGGTTGGTCTTCTGCTCAAATGTCGTTGACATGATCACATGCAGGCAGGTGAGAGTTTGTGTCTGCACAGCAGCAAAGCGCATGCAGTTGCTATGTTTGGACATTGCTCTTCTGCTCAGATACAGTTGACATGATCAGACAGGCAAGCAAGCCCTGGCTGACTGCTCATGCACCATGTACAAGCCATCAGAGCTGTCTTACAGATGGTGCATACTTCAGCTCGTTGAGGGCTGCATCATCTACCGGGTCTTTCTTACTCAATTCTTGCTTATTTTGACTGCCATGACTGTGCCCACAGACACCTTTTTGACGTTCAAACATGCACCAGAAGGCACTTGGCACATTAGATGCATGACTGAGACGCAACACACCCATCACCACACAAATTGGCAATGCTCGCTGCCCCTCAACAGACACTGGTTTTCCATGCAGAAAGTACAATCACCTGCTGAAGACTTGTCCTGCACAGACCTAGCTCATCATGACCAGGAAAGCTCTTGAATTGTCATTATCAATATCTTTATTGTTCTCGTATCATTATCATTATGATCATCCTTATCATTATCATTATCGTTATCATCATCATCATTATCATCATCATCATTATCATCATCATCACCATCATCATCATCATCATTATCATCATCATCATCATCATCATCATCATCATCATCATCATCATCATTACCATTATCATTATCATTATCATTATTGCTGCCGCTGTTGCTGTCGTTTTTGTTATTATTGTTATTGTTATTACTATTTACCTGGCGATAATCAGCTGGCAGGGTGTCTGGGCTCACAAGCTGTCCTATGACGCTGGGGGCTCCACGCACAAACAGCATGGCAGTACTGGAAGGAGCCTCAGCCTCCACAGCCACTGCAGCCGACCTCAGCAGGCCGGCATCAAACCCAAACTGCCTCAGCACCTTGACTGTGCACATCCTGGCTTTGTTATAGCTGGACCCCCTCATGGGAAGAGTGACCACGCTGTGCTCCTGCAACAGTTGCCAGAAGCATGGTTAGAGGGTGTACATGGCGTGGGTTTGGGTGGTTCAGAATAGGTGGCTCAGGCTTAGATTAGGTGTTTCAGGTGGTTTAGGTTTAGGGTGATTGATTTGGGTGATTTGTATTGCTTGGGTTGTGGTGCTTGAGCGATTCAGATAGCTTACATTCAGGCGGTTAAGGTGGCTTAGGTTTAGGTGGTTTAGATGCGGCAGTTGTCAGAGGTACGGTGAGGTGGTTTGGCCAGGCCTATAACTCCCTATGGCATGCCAACCCTAAGCTTGTGAGACCTCAGAACCCATACGCGTAAGCCCAGTTTGTTTGCTTGGAAGGGATGCCTAGAAGAGCTTGCTTTGGCTGCTGGACTTGAGACAGACCCTGAGTCCAGTCTGACACATTGGCTCACCAGGAATTGCGCCTCCACTTTCTTGAACAAAGCCTTCTCTGCTGGATCACCCGCGACTCTGCCTCTGCCCATTGGCGTCAAGGCATTGCAGACAGCAACTGCTTGTCTCAGCTTGTTGGACCAGTTGATTGCCCCTGTCTGCAGGGATGCAAACTGACCAGAGACTACTGGCAACATGCCATGGAAATCGGGCTGCAGGCACCAACAGAAACTCTTACCATCCCTGACCAGCAATGCACATGCAACATGTGTTGAGCAGATCAAGTATCTTTGGTATAGCTACTGTCATGCTAACATGCTATGCAGTAGTGCTGGTGGCTGCAATGAGGACGCACAAGAAACAGGACAGCGCCAACTATGCATGTCTTCAGGCCTTGCTATCAAAAATAGGTCTTGCTATCAAAACAGGCCTTGCTATCAAACACGGCTGACTCATGCTGCAATCCAACACACTCAGTAAGCAAGCACTGCACGACGTACGATGGCAGATGTATGTGCTTACGTTGCTGCCTGTTAGGGTGCCGGTCTTGTCAAAGCACACGGTATCAATGCGAGCCGCAGTCTTGATCTTGTCAGGCAGCAAAAAGTCAATCTTCTTGTGCCTCAGACGCTCTATCCCTGCCCCAATGGCACACACCAGCACTGCAGGCATGACAGTCTTGGAAAGCCATGAAAAGTTTACCCTTCCCAGCACTGCAGGCATGACATGCTTGGAAAGAAGTGGAAAGTTTACGCTTTTCAGCGATCATAACAGGAGCCTCCTGAGGCGGCAGCCTGGAGCCATGACATGCTTGGTTATGAAGCCTGGGAAGCGAGTGATGTCACATGTGATTTCAGTGGACGAATGTGGTCAAGTTGGATGCCAGCAAGGCTAGCTCCATCAGTTGTTGAGCAGGACCTGGGCAGCCCAGTACAACACTTGGCTTGCCATTCAATTGACGCCGAAAGGCGTAGTCTTTTCTTGTTTCTTTCTTTTGTTTTGAACAAGGAACAGGCTTGTGAGCCACCATGTAGACCTGTCTTGAACAGCCAGCTTGAGAACTATGGCCATGAAGATTGACACAACTCATGACATGCAACTTCATGCAACATCACAAAAATGCCTGCGATACAGATTGCTCCGGCATGTCGACTGCTTGCCGCTTGTACATGTGAATCACAGCCAGAAAGGTCCATTAATACGTATCTGATTGTTCTCTCCCCCCCCCCCCACCACTTGCCGTTATGACAAATCGAGAGCGAAGTGCGCAGATAAAAGGGCGTATCCGAGGAAAACGTGACATGTGATTGTGAACAGGCTGGCCAGCAAGCACTTCACACTCAGCATTCTCAAAATTTACTGAGCTGCGCTTTTGTCTGTTGGGTCCCAGTTGCCCCCCAGGACAGTAAACATATCAAATCAGAACAGAAAACTTGCCTGTGGGGGCCCCGGTGGGTATGGCTGCAATGAGGACGCTCATTGTTCTTTTGAAGATTTCCTGGCCAGGGTGGGCGTGCTGGCTAAGTCTGCTCACAGACAGCATGAAGATGCAGACTTGCAGGACAAAAGCAAAGACACAGAATTTGTAGAAGTCCTGCAGGCACAGGCATAAAATGTTAGTCACTGAGGATCTGGGCAGCCCGGTATAATACTTGGCTTCTCAATAAATTGACACCGAAAGGCGTAGTCTTTTCTTTTCTTTTCTTTTCTTTTCTTAGTCACTGA
>JAABUP010006313.1_pt1 | contig 17021 bp, 15 predicted proteins | sample 5559201 | NCBI WGS metagenome assembly JAABUP01 (sample SAMN10711887, study PRJNA513373) | rock metagenome | isolation source: Antarctica rocks | place: Antarctica
GAGGTATATCTTGCCTGCACCAAGCTGCTCATGGTATTCTATCCACTCGCTGATGTCCTCGTGCTGGTCCTTTGCCGACACGCAGATTGCAAAGTACTGCGATCGTGATTGCGCGTGAACACTCTTTGAGGACGCTTGCAGCTTGACATCCACTGTGACTGCGTTGACCGTCAAACTGCTGTCATTCAAGTCGTCAAAGTCTTCTGGGGCGTCCTTCAGGTGTCGACGCTGCGGCAGCGATTGAGCCGAACACATGCAGCTTACAAGTAGGCATGTCAGCTTGAAGCATCTGCTGAGATGTTTCATTGAGGTCCAGCCCCTGCGCGCAGCCACAACAACTTCAGAGGTCAAACAAGTCAGTTCAGAGAACACAGCGACGACATCCATCTCTCCGCAAGGAAGATCCTTGGTGTTGATTTCAAAATGCATGACGATCTCATGTGTAAGCTTGGCACATCCTAAAGCCCCGCAAGCGGAGTAAACTACTCCACAGGACCGACTCATGCATGTTGGCAGAGGCACTTCGGCAAAAGTGGCTTCACCAACGCCCACAACACATATTCACCTTGTGCTTGCATTGTGATGTACTTGCAACCAACGCTCAAACGCAACTTTTGCTCGGTGGACACAGAAGCTCTGATTGCACCGATGCTTCTTGCTTGCAGTTGCACGCACGCCCAGAATTAGCAACACGCATAGCCTGCGCGTCACTAGACCTGTTTGTGTCGCGAGCACATCGTCAGACCTTACTGTTTGAGCAATAGCTGCCGGATTGTGGTCAGGTGCCCTGCGTTTTTGAGTTCAAAATGCCTACATGAAACCCTTTATGAAAACCCTCTGGATAATAGTAGGCTAAGAGGAGTTTGTGCATACACCTGGGCGTGCAAGGTTATTCAACAGCTGAAATTGAGTTTCTCCTTGGTTTGCCGGTGTCAAAAGTGATCGGGTAAGTGGTTACAGGCATTTCAAAACACCATATTAAAGCATACAGGATACATGCAAGACCAGCTTGCACTCATGCTGCTAGTGTCGCTTTACTGCTCTCAACCTTACACTTGAGCCACATCTTCGCGACGTTCCTTGACGCATAGTTGACATGCCGCTGTCACTGCTTTTTGAGGTTCATACTCTTGTCAATACAGATAAAGTCAAAAGAATTGAAAGCGAATACAGTGCCATGAAGCTGTGCAAGTAATAGTAGTGCACAGTTACGCATGCAGTAGTACACCTGATATTGTCTTCCCAAGCACTTCAATACACCACAACAAATATGGTACAACTGCCAGATGATCTGGGCTCATGCTGAGGTAGAGCTGTCCTTATCAGCAACAGGCAAAGTGTCAAAGGATAGGCTCAATGACGCCACAAGAGACTCCCGCAGTAACACAGAGTTCTCTTCAGACACCTCTTTTAGGTCTTCAATGAACTCCAGGGCAACTTGCGAACGTATCTGCACAGCAATCACCTTGACATTCTCAGACTGTGCCCACATCACCATGCAAGCCTTGCAACATGCAGCAACAGCGCTCTGCATGTGCACTCTGTGTACTTAGCAGTCAGCATTGCAGCAATTAGCTTTGCAGCAGCAGTCACTTTGAAGCAATCAGTTTGGGAGCAATCCACATAGTAGCACTCAGCATTGCAGCAGCAGCAGCAGCGCTGCATCAACCGCCACAATGTTCAGCAATGCAACTTGACAAACTCGCCTTCAGCAGCAACAAAGGGAATGAGCACAGCAGGACCTGTTACAGCAATACATACCGCCATAATTCTTTGTGCAAGGTTTCTAGGATCTACACCACAGCCAGGGATGTTGTCATACAAAGGATCTCTCCCCTGCATTTACTTACGACGTTTAGAACCAACAATCTTGAGTGTGACATCTGGCATAGTTTCAGCTCAACAGCGAGCAAACCAGCAGTGCATACCATGTTGATGAGCAGTAAGGTATATAGCAACATAGCAACAATTGTGCAGCACACTATGACACGACGCTCAACTCACCGTCGTCCATTTGGCATGCTCTGTTGGCATTGATAGGAGCTTTCGAAGGAAGGTCTCCCCACTCACATCATCCCATGCACCACTCTGTACAATTAATGACAGCAGCTTGAAAAAGTTTACGCTTTTCACCGATCATAACGGGAGCCTCCTAAGGCGGCAGCCCGGAGCCCGTTGATTGAAAGCAGCTTGTTGTGACAAGAGATTTAAAAAATATCAGACAGGTGAATTCAAGCAGCAGGTGTATGAGACCCACACAAGCATGCACAGTGCTTACCCGAGGAATTGGATACTTCTGCATGTAGGTCATCAACCAGTGATGCACATTGAGATTCGTTTCTGAAAGATAGTAGCACAATGTTCTAGCTGCCCTGCAGTGGTTGGCAGCTTTGTTTAGACAGGGAAAGTCATCAGCAAGTCACATCACCGATGACTGATACCTTTCAGTCAATAATCCGACAAGCCTGTCTCGATTTCCATCTCTGCGTCATAAAACCCAGGTCAAGCACGCGCTAAAACCATTCAATGAGTGAATGCGTCTCAGCTTGCCAACCTGAAAGGAGTGTCGTCAGGTTTTCGTTGCCAGGCTGGTCGGCCTTTCCTCCTCTTTTTATTCTCCACAGACTTGCCTTTTCTGGATCTAGCGCGGTTGCTGTCCTCAGGTCTGTTCCGTTCAGCGGTAACTACAAATTTCGACTTTGGAGCAGAGTTGCTTTTGCGCATGCGGTGACAGCAACGAGGACAGCCTGAGGGCACAAGCCCAGCAACAGAACCTGCACTGAGCAGCATATCAGCTCATATGACAGCTTCGAGTCCTGGATAACGAGAGCAGTTGTACGGCAGAAGTTGTCACTGTTTCTGGACTTTTGTGTGTGAAGATCAAACCGCCCTATGCATGCGACGCCATGAGGTCAACTGTCAGGGCGGATTGCAGTCACAAGCCAATCTCAACAAACTGCATCGCATTGTAAGGCATCGACGCCAGGGAGGCTCCCCATTGGTTGCATTGTTGATGTTTAGGAACGTGCTGATCGCGGTTCAATTTTCGTTCAGACTTCTCGTTTCTTGACGGGCTGGGCAGCCAGCACAAGGATCAAGGCATGACCGCAGTAACTGTGGCGTTGGACTGGACGCCCAATACCAATCACGCAGGTGACCTTGTGAAAGCTTGCCAGATGCAACTTGCAGCACAGTCTTCGGCATTGCGCGTGGTCCCTGCTTGGCCGACGAACGTTCGCATTCACCGACAGCCTGACCAACTGCAGGATTCTACGTAGCCCTGAATCGAGGCTTCTACAAAGCAGCTAACCTGAATGTTACCTTTCTCAATCCTGCTCAAGATGCCTATAAAAGCACACCAGCAAGTCGAGTTGCTAACGGTCAGGCAACCTTTGCCATCGCACCTTCTGAAACTGTTGTAAGCTACAACTGCCAGCCTAACTCTTCAGCCAAGCCACAGCTGCAGGTAAGCTCTCAAGGTACCTTGTCAGACGCAGACTATTATGCTTGACATCATTCTGAGACTTCCTGCCGTCTGATTCATGTTTCAAGCATGAAGTCATCATGCAGCAAGAAGCTGTAAGTCTTTGCATTCCAGCATTTGTTTCAAGATAGCACCAGGTGCTTTGTGCAGCCAGGTCAGCACATGCAACGCAGCTTTGTGGCATGCAGTCTGTTGCCGCCCTTCTTCAGACAGACACAAGCGCAATCGTCACTCTGCAAAGCAGCGGCATTGACAGGCCCTGCAAACTCGATGGCAAAACATACGCATCATATGGCGCAAGGTAACGTTCACACTTTGTTGTTCAGTCTACATTGTGCACCATGATCAGGTTTGTGCACCATAATCAGATACGCAAAAGTTCCAGCAAGCGCAATCACATGCTGCATCAGAAGACTTCAGCTGCACGCCTGCGCTTACGCTGAGATCCTGCTGCTGCTGCTGCTGCTGCTGCTGCTGCTGCTTCATGCTACACAATGTCAGGCCTCCCAATATCAGCGCATTGTGTGTCTTGCCTGCATCCAGGTATGAGGGGCGCATAGTGCAGCAGATGATACGGAATGATGGGGGAAAAGGAGACTATACAGAAGTTACACCTCCTATGCTGGGCATCTGGGAGACTGTTTTGGCCGTAGGTTCATGCCCTCTCCTTATCTGCTGCATATTTTCCCTGGTCATGCAAATGCATGTATGCTGCAAGCTTCAGTGTAACTTCAGCTCAGCGTGGTTGTGCAAAGTCAGACCTGACATGACCTAGAGAGCAGTCACATTTGGATGAAGCTGAAGCTGTCAGCTGTGTGTCTTGCATGGCAATCTCCGTGTCTTGCATGGTAACCTCTGTGTCTTGTATCACAAATTCGATGTCTTGAGTGATCATCTCTGCGTCTTGCATCGTAACCTTGATGTCTTGCACGGTATCCTCTGTGTCTTGCATGGTAATCTCTGTGTCTTGTCCGGCAATCTCTGTGACTTGCATGGTAACCTCTGTCTGCAGGGCAGAAAGCACAATACACTTCGATTTTGACTGCCAACTGCTTTTCATGATTTTGACACTGAATGCCTTTAGTGCAAAGGCAGGTATACACAGCATAGCACAACCGTCGCAAGAAGTATTTGCGGATACAGGAAACCGCCACAGCAAAAGTGTTTCAGGCCTAGTCCGCCAGACTCTGCCTACTCTTGTTTGCTTGACACCCTGAAGCGATGACGTCTGGGTGTCGAACACATAAGTACATGCAGACTCTGGTATCCCAATAACAAACCCCTCTGCTGTGGCTGTTTCTGTGTGTGCACATTGTTTCTTTACGCAGATTGTGAATTGCAGTAGCAGGGTCTAGTCCCGCTGCTGGACCACAGCATTCATTGCATCATGGTCCAGCAGCATTCATTGCATTGTGCTGAAGCATTCAGGCAATCTTGTGCGGCCTATCACAGGCAAGCACTCGCCGCAAAATTCACTCAAGAAAAGTCAAGGTAAGCATGACATTCTGCATGGTGGTGAGTCACCACCCGGCGGTTGCTGTTGTTAGTACAGCACAGTGTTTGTTTTTGGCCCTGCTATTGCTGAAAGATCAATCCAGATCTGGTCTGGCATCTTTGACAGGGTAAAGCTGATGCTACCTGGGTGTTTATGGGGTGGGAGGGAATAGAGGCCAAGCGGAAAGGTATCAAGCTGAATGCATTCTCACTGGAAGACTTTGATATACCGTATGGCTACAGCCCAGTCCTGGTTACGACACAGGACATTCTTAGGTGAGCATGCTGTGCTGTGCTGTGCTGTGCTGTGCTGTGCTGTGTGCCCTTGCGTGGTATACTACGCTCAATGACTACTACGCCAGTGCGCTGCTACCAATGGCTTGCTCGAGGTGAGTCCTGATGCCTTTCCATTACTCGCCCTGTCTCTCATTTAGTTTCCTTCATTGAAGTAGCCCTGCAGGGCCTTTCCAGCCCTTGATCAGGCCTGTCTCATTCACAGGGAACAGGGTGAGACAGTGCGTAGCTTCCTTGCAGCCACAGCCAGAGGCTACCAATATGCAGCGGAGGCTCCTGAGGTTGCTGCAAAGATGATGTGTCAGACGGTGACTGATCAGCATGACACACATCTGGGTGTGGGTTTGGTAGGAGACTCAATGCAGATGTTGTCTGAGGTCGGTCATCAGTACTCCAAGACAGCGCTGTTTGGCTATCTCCTTGCTGCATATCTCCACAAGATGTTGTTGACATAGTGCTCATTGCCTGGTGCCTATTTCATTGTTCAGATGATTGCTGAAATCATTCAGCATGGTTGTTGATTCTATCTGGTATGATTGCTGATGTTGAGCAGGGCTCACAAGCTTGTGCTCTCTGCCTTATCAGCTGTGTCTTCAGCAGTGCAAGCTATGTCCTACGCTGCAAGCTCAATGCCGAGCTGCCCATTGTTTTTTATGTTTGCGCATTGCAGTGTTATTTTGCCCGTGTGACTGCACGAGAGCTTGCACAGATAAGCTCTGCTTCATGCAATGTGTGAGACTGTTGTGTACTGCAGCACTTTTTGACCAAGGATGGACTGTGGGGTGTGCAAGACAAAACCCGTTGGGATAGGTTTCTAGACTGGCTGTCAGACAGGCAGCTTTTGACAACCAGTGTGCAGTCAAGGAACAAGGTGGAGGGTGTAACAGCAAGTCTGGATGATCTGAGGTTAGGAAAAGCTGGAGAGATCATTCCCCGCGATTCTCTGTCATCTGATACGCTGTTCACAAACGCGTTCTTGCCACAAGGCAGTTGAACCTACATTTACATTGGCTGAAACAGGTGCAGACTTGTGAATGGCACCCTGACTGGTTAAATTCAATGCCGAGATGTCACCTCATAAACATGCATCACATTTGTGCACATTGGTCAGCACAGTTGGTGGTCATGACCATGACAAAATTGGATCATCGTCACTGATCTTCACTGCTTTGCAAAAGGAATTCAGATGGCCAATCGTCTGTTTGCGTGTTGGCATTATGACATGGGCATGCCTGCATAGCTACCTTTGTGTGTAATAATGAGCTTTGTAATAATTAGCCGAAGCAATCGTGACAGGTGGCCGCTGTCGCTACTAGGTTAGTCATTCCGCGCAATTTGACCAAGGTGAAAGGTAAACCCGCTATGATCATCAAGGTTTTGGCTTGACGCGTGAGCACAAGCTTGGTCACATCCACTTGCAATAGCTCAAGTGCACTCTTTCAGGGATATGCGTGTGTGCAAACGAAGGGCTCCAAAGCTTACGATGCCGTTTACTTACGTTCCGCATATCGCATACCGTAAACGGCCTTTGCACCTCACAACATAGCCGGGGTATAGCTGTCGATCTCCCGGTGGTTTACCGCGACGTCCAGTCTGTCACATGCTGACAGCATAACCGATGTCCCGTTTTGGCCATGACGCCCTCAGCCGGTGTCGCTGCTGTTCGTGTGTGCGTGCTGATGGAGGTGTGTTCTTTAATGCCACTAGATGTCTTGCATTTTGAGCTTTGTGCTGCTATGCTGCGGATGTTGAGCTTGCCCTGATCTGCAAGGGAAACGCGCCCATGACTCGGCATTGGGGTGATTTTCTGCACAGCTACGTCCTGCCTCTATTGAAGAGTCTTCAGGCACAGGGACCTGGCAAAATTGAACTTTCACTCGTGGTGTATTATACCAGGAGCTCTTATAGGTACAGCGGCCTGTCTGATAAAAAAAGCTTGTCTTGTCAGCTTCCATCACACAACAAACTGACTCAGACAATCCGCCAAACTTCATTCTGATGCATGGCTCACACTGGTGCAGCCTCTGCCACCTGGAAAGATCCAGTTGGAGCAGCAATCTAGAGAGATTTCATAGCTTGCTTGGAAGTGTACATATCTCTGGCGGTGGTAACAGTGAGAGTTGTTTGCCAGGTGAGCATGACCTGGTGAAAGTCACTAATTGCATCACTCACAGACGTGGTATTTGCACCAGTGAGAGGATGTGTATGCGCTGGCAACAGAGCTCGAAGTCAACGTCCTTATGCTGTAGCAGCGCTAATTGCTTTCTGCCTATGCCAAAACCAACCAGTCACAGGAGGATGCTGCTGTCTCTGATTTTGCCGATTGATTGTTCAGATGTGACTACCAGCAGCTGCTTTTCTGCAAGTCCTGCATTAAGCATTTGCTAGCCGTGCAATGTACATTGAGCAACGTTGCAATGAGGTTTGTCACAGATACCTTCAGGGCTTCTACAGAGAACCATGGTCTGTCTGCAGCAACAGCAAGACAGCATCAGTGCATGCTTGCAATCAGATTCAGACAACACACGCGTGCTCATAGGCAATCTTGTCTGGCTTTTGCAGAGGCCTTGTCAGAGGCACTGTATTTATTCCAGTGCCGCAGCTCTCTAGCACAGGCTGGGAGTACAGTCAACCACTGCCTGGTTTTCTCCCTGACTGAAGCACACAATATGGCCATTGACTGGCCCTACCCCCTGGCTTCTGCTTCTTCAGATCAGGTTGGCTTCATTCAACTCGGCACCAGTCTCAGTTTGACTTGCTCAGACTTCATCTGTTACCAAAACAGCAAAACACCAGCCGTCTGCATTGCTCTCATTATATGTTACACAGGGTCTTTGCTGCCTGCTCAATGTTGCAGCATCACAGCATTCTGTCCACATGTGTCACGTGATTTTGACTAGGTCTGCAGGGCCTTGGTAGGAACAGGCATTCTTGACTGGCTGCATGCCAGTAGCAACACATCTTGCACGCACTGCATGCTTGCAAGCAGCCCTCACAGTGCTGGTGAGCAGTGTTGTTTGAAGTTCTTTATGTGTCACATAAGGTCACTACCATGCTTGCTGAATGCATCAGCATCAGCATCAGCATGGCAAGCAAAGGCTGAAGAAGCATAAGAATGTCTTGCCACTCTGTCTCTGTCACTTCAAGGGTCTGCCAGCTTTTTACATTCTTAGTAAGGCCTTGATGGGCAGGGCAGAACAGGCAGGGCATGCCCTGCTGACTGCCCTCTCAAGGGAGCCTGGCTTGCTTGATTTGGCATCACTGAGCACTAGCCATGTCTGCCTAGAAACAACTGATCACAATTGTATAAAGCTGGCAGGCAGTGCAACTCTTACACATCACCAACCGTGCCAACCACTGATGATGTCAACAGATCCAATGCTTGTGATAACAGTGGCGTTGGTGGTCATGACCATGGTCATTGCTATCATCAGCATTGGTCCTTATCAAACAGAATCTTGGTGCAAAGTTACAAGACAGTGGCTGTTTTATGTGTTGCGTGCAGGGCTCTCAAACGGTGTCTTTCTCTGTTGGCATGGCAGAGGCTTTCCGGCAGCAAGGAGTCAGCCTCAGTGTTTTCTCAACATATCCTCCTGGTCAGAGCAACCCTGTCTGGCCCTCCCTACTCTACAAGCTCTTTGAACATGCTGAGCAGGTGAGACAGTTGCACCCATACCCTGCAAACATAATCAACTAGTGTGTGCAAGACCTCTTACACTCAAGTGCGTGTATAGCTCAGAAACCCATCTACAGATTTTCCTCATCACATCTCATGTGTCTGTTGTGGTCAATAGATTGCAGATCGTCCTTCTGCTCAAAGCTTGGATTGCAGGCACAGTCATGCACCACATCCATTCTTGCAGCCGTGCAGAAAATCACCACGGGCAAGTGTTTACATGACTGTTGAGCCAAGAGACACGTGCGGTATTGACTGTGCGTCTGATACCAAAGCAGGGTGCGGTGCCAAAGGCTAAGACACAGGAGGAGCAGCAAAAGCAGCAGCAACAGCGCTCAAAGCTGCGCGATCAGTGCAGCGTTGGCCTTCAGTCCGGGCACTTTGCGCTGCTGTCAAGGCAATGGGGAGAGGCTGTCCAGCTGTTTCAAGGGCAGCGCAATAAGCGAAAGGCAGCTCAGGCCTTTGCGGGTGCCCCTGTGAATGGTAACTTTCCCCACTGACAAAATCGTAGACTGCCTCCTGAGGGATTTGTCATACTTGCCAAAGCAAGGCAAACATTTGCATGTGACTCACCCACACAAGAAATAGCACATGCATGGCAAATGCTGCACATACAAGTGTGCACATTCTCGCAAACTCCTTTCTGCCTTGCAGGCTTTATATAGATTGTGAAAGGCCATTTGGTATTTGTGTCTGAGTCAACTATATACTATGCATGAAAGCAAACTTGCCATTCAGCTTTGCAGCCATCTAGCTTTCCATGAGAAGCTAAAATTACATCAATGCATCATTCCACAATGTTGCAGTCACCTGAGCCCGCCTTGACAACCAATGACCAAATGTCTGACTGTGATGTCATGTAGGCTATCACAAGCAAACAAAGGCAGAGCCCACGGGCTCTGATGGGCAGAACTTCCCCTTCCAGTCTGCTGTGCATTCAAAGGTGCCCATTGTCCCAGTCCCAAAGGCAGGAAGCACCCTACCAGACTGGCAGAGTTCTCCTTTCAACGCTGCAACGCTCCCAAAGCCATCTGCTGGACCCCCAACTGCAGCGCCTACACTGTCCCAGGGATCCAATCAGGCTTCTGCGTCACATGACAGCTCCCCAGCTGTGGACCTGACCAGCCCAAACAAGAGGCCCCGGGTTGCTGAACCTGGTGTGGTTGATCTCACAGAAGAAGAGGTATGCTTGCCTGCCGCGACCGCAGCTGGACTTTGACCGGTCACCTTGCTTACGTAAGGCTTATGCTGATGCTCAGCAAGCACTTGTACCGAGTGTGTTGCAGCCTGGTAAAGGTTTGACAGCTAATCCATATGCAACATGTCAAGTTCTCCATGGGTTTGTACAGTGCATTTGCACAGCTTCTGACAAAGACACCATGCAGACAATGGAATGAGTAATACACTAACACATGATTGATTGTGCTGTGACAGGACTCCCCTCAAGACAGCCAAGGCCACTCAGTTTCGCCATCACCCAGTTTGGCCAGGCCACAGCTGCAGCCACACCAGCCACAGCTGCAGCCTGGCCCTGCCACCGCAAGGCATCCTGGCCAAACACGGCCTCCCCATCAGCACCCACAGCTGCAGCCTGCTCTCACAAGAGACGCAAAGCAGCCATCCCAGCATCAGCAGCAGCAACCACAGCTGCAGCAGCGGCAGCAGTCATCTTCTTCCCCCACCTCTGCCAACAAGCAGACTGACACCATTCAGCAGCAGCAACAGCAGCTGCGGCAGCTCCAGCTGCAGCAGCAGTTGCAGCAGCAGCAACAACAGCAGCAGCAGCAGCAGCAACGGCCTCTGTCAGCTACTGTTGTCAATAGCAGCAACACACCTGTTGGTCAACATCAACAGCCAGGGCCTGAGTCATCAGTTACTTTGCAGCAACAGCAGCAACGACTGCGTGTGCTGCAAGCTCAAAGGCAGGCTGCTCAGAGGCAAGCAGATCTTGGACAGCAGCAGCAGCAGCAGCAGCAGCAGCCTGTCAGTGTGCCTCAAAGCAGCAGACCAATGTCAGCTCCACCGCAGCAGGGCATTCAGGATATCATGCAGGCCCAGCAGCAGCTTCAACTTCAGGCTCCTCATCAGCAGCAGCACCAACAGCAGCAAGCTGTTTCTGCACAGGTGATGAATGCCGGTCGCAGGCAACCGGCGCAGAACCACACGCTGCAACAGATACAGGAGATGCAGGCAGAGCTCAAGCAGCGGCAGGAACAGGCCCAAAGGCACAACCAAGGGCATCCTGGTGCAGGGCTGGTGGACAATGCACAAGGGCAGGGCCAAGGGCAGATGAATGTTGGGTGGGCCCAAGGGCGCGTCAGTGCAGGGCCAGGGCCCAGTCAGCCTGGATCTCAGCAGGATCAGGGGAAGCTGGGAACAGCCCTAGGACAGCAGCAGCAGGGGCATGCCCAGCGTGCTCTGCCCCAGTCAATGCCAGGGCAGGCCCCAGCAGCCCTTGGGCAGGTCATGGCAGGCCAGCCTCCAGTCTCCCTGCCCCAATCACAGCACAACGCTGTTGTGTCATCTGCAACAAGCAGCACTGCTTCAGCAAGACCTGCTGCCAGTCAACAAGGTCAGAAATGCTCAGCTGGAAACTGCCTGCATAAATGCTATCAAGCATACAGTCATGCTGATGATTTGAATTTGAAGCTGCCTCCCTGCTGTTCCACCTGCAAACAGCTGTTCCACCTTCAAACGGCTGTCCCATCAGCTGCAAAGATGCAATCCACTGCTTGCCAGGCACAACTGCATGTTTGCGACGTTCTCTGAGGGCTTGCCACAATGCACACAATTACCTTCTGCATCATGCCAAATGTTGCCGGCATGCGTACATTGCAGCTGCATTGCTCACTACCTGTTTAGGTTCCATTGGCAAGGTAAGACCACTGCAGAGCCTTCTATGCTGGCAAGTTCGCTGGATGCTCAAAAGCTGCAATGCAAACTGACCTGTATCGACAGTCTGTATTGCTGTGCATCTGATAGCAAGTTGTTGGCGTGCAGGCATGCCAACAGTCATCTGGCAAGGTAAGGTCTTTGCAGCGGCAGCTGTGGTGAAGAGGGCCCAGGACGTGCTGATGCTGGAGTGCAAGCTGGGGGTGCAGAGGGCAACATGGCCGCCTGGGCTTGAGCAAGGCTGGGCTCAACACCTGGTCAGCCCCTTCACTCGCTCGCTCGCTTACTGGCCCACTGGCTCGATCGCTCACTCACTCGCCCGCCCGCCCGCTCACTCACTCACTCACTCACTCACTCACTCACTCACTCACTCACTCACTCACTCACTCACTCACTCACTCACTCACTCACTCACTCACTCACTCACTCACTCACTCACTCACCCACCCACTCACTCACTCACTCACTCACTCACTCACTCACTCACTCACTCACTCACTCAGATCGTTCAAGGATTTTCTCAGTGTGACAGTGATGTTACTGTGACATTGGAGCCTGTCTGAGGGTGACCACAGCTTTGACAGGATGTTCCATTAGTATGACATGTGAACAACAGAGCCTCTCTTGTAGCAACTGTATGAGCCATGATGCACCGTGCAGAGAACATGATTGCAGGCAGATACTCCCACATTGTCAAGCAGTGAAAAGTTGCGCGTCATGGAACCAATGCATGCAGTGAAACTCATCATGCATCGACAACATTGCATGCGCTGAAACCAATGCTTTGAGTATGCACAGGAGGTACACACGCTGGTGCCACTGGTTGCCGTCACCAAGCACATCGCTGCAAAGTACCTCAGACTGGGCATGTGTAGCTACTGTGTAACTACTGTGTAATTACTGTGTAACTTTGCAATGACATTGCTGCAGGTGGTGAACAAGCTAGTGCCTCTGGCTGACATCACAAAGCTGGTGGGGCAGGAGGGGTTGAGCCAAGCCCCCCGGGTAGGGCTGGCCCTGGGGACTGTAACCGAATGGGGCATGGTCAGTCACCTCTGCAATCATGTTGTCTCTGCTGCCATTGTGCATCCATGACCTTACTGTTGCACAAGAGTTCCATGCATGTCAGTGTGTATGAAGTGACTTCTGTATTATGACCTGGGCAGCCCGGTATAATACTCAGCTTTTCATTAAATTGATGCCAAAGGTGCAGTGTTTTCTTTCTTTTTCTTTTCTCTGAATTATATGCTGAAGCAGCTTGTTGCTGCTGTGGACTATCAGGGCTTTTACGCTTGTGGTCAACACGCTTCCAGCACATTCTACTGCAATGTGTGGCTTCCAATCAACGTAACAACACAGCAACGTGTGAAAAGCGCGGCATGGCAGACAATTTCCTTTGTCGGGCCTTTGTGCATGCATGCTACAGGCTTTTCACCTGTGAGTGCTGACTTGTCCAAGACTTTTGTGTCCTGTGCTCCACCACATGTGTTGCACATGTGCAATGTGCAAGCACTATGGTCACATGTCTTGATAAAGCCATGATCTCTGAATAGTCTTGGTCTGTGCTGTTGATGCTCAGTGGTGGCTAGATTGTACACGTCGACATCAGTATGTTTTGAATGGCCTCAGGCAGTGCAGTGCACTGACAATTTGGCTGGTCACAAACCTGCAGTGTGGCTGACCCAAACATGTTATGCCACTGATATCACAATCAGGTGGGCATGACCATGCACATTATTACCATTGGCTGATGTATAACCTGGTGATGCACAAATTCACTGTGTCCTTTGTCTGTGTACAGAGCTTCCTTAAGGACATGGCTGCTAAGAAGGTCATGGCAATCGTTCAGCTGCCTCATCGGGGCAAGTTCTTGGGTCTGATTACAGCGTCCTCTTCTTCCTCGCCAGCTCAGGTTCCTCAGAAGCTCATTGGCCTCGTGCTGACATTGCACATTAATCAGCAGCCGAAGCAGCAATAGAGCCATGTAAACGACATTAAACTAGCTGGGTTTTGAACTCCATTCTTCTGCATCAACTGTCGCCTGACTATGCAGCTGCAAACAGGGAGTCTGTCAGATCTCACAGACTTCTTATGCAGAGCAGCCCTGGAGTACAGCATGACAAGGTACGTATGCTGTCCTGGTTCCCAATACTATCCATGGCTTTCAATGCTTGCGTGCTGGGCGGAGTTGATCCCTCAAGTCAAGGCCCAATGCATGTGAAGCAATTTTGTCTGCTGCTAGCAAGGATTGACGTATCAATGGCAGTCAGCTACAGGCGTTTATTAGTCACCTAAGGTGACTTACCTTCCCTGAAGTGTGATGCACAGCCAGCAGGATCGCTAAGTTCGACATCTTTGACTCGCGTTACTCAAAGCCTTGTTTGCGATCATTGATCGCTCAACCGAGCATCTGCAATTACTGTAGCACGTTGATTTGCATGCACAGCAGTGTTCGGTCATGTTAAGAAGCATACAGCATACGCGATCCTCCGTCCAACTTGCTCGCTCTCAACTTTGTCATCAGCTGCTATCTAGGTACAGTGCAGGTGAGCAGCAATAGCTCGCGTCACATACTGGTGCTATGGGCATATGCATGTCAGTTCATCACTTCGAGCCGCGCTACTTCAAGGGCCTGCTGCAAACCTGGCCACCAGCACCGCTGCTTACTGCAGCCACTGGGAACGTAGTCGAGCTTAGCTCGGATGAGCACATCAAGACCGTCCTTGCAGCAGGTGAGCCCTGTCATAACAAGCTCAAGCCCTGCTGATGCCAAAACTAAGTGGTCTGTGTGAAAGCAGACAAGGTGTCAGTACTGGACTTCACTGCAAAGTGGTGTGGACCATGCAAGATGATGGCACCTGAGTATGCCAAGATGAGTGGTGAATTTCCCAAGGTAGGGCCTTGCCTGCCTGTTTGCTGCTGCTGCTGCGGCTGCTGCTGCTGCTGCTGCTGCTGCCGCTGCCGCTGCCGCTGCTGAAGATTGATTGCAGACAATGGTAGCCTACCAGCCAGATCAGCAAGACAAACGCTAGCTGACACTATCATGTTCAACTGATGCTGCCTTGCAGGCCAGCTTCTTCAAAATAGATATTGACAATCCAGACGTCCAGACTTCTGTCAGCAACCATGAGATCACTGGAGTGGTAAGAGCAACATGAGCAAAGTGGGCATTGCTGATGCACCTCCGCTTACTGACTGACCTTTTCATGCGCAGCCTACATTCAAGTTGGTCCGGAAGGGTTCAGTTTTGGCAGAAATGACAGGCGCAGACAAAAACACACTGCGCAAGTATCTGCAGCAGTATGCACAGTAGCTCCCAGTATGAAAGCTATATCTGGCTGGGTGGCGCTCTGAAGTGCTGAGGTCGTGCACTCCCCCTTCAGCCGCAGCTGCTTGTGCCTCATATCTGCACGATCTTTCAAGACCCCTACCACAAGCATCGCCACCTGCTTGTGTAAGTTCCATGATGGTGGCGATAAGGCATCCAAACCTGCTGATTTGTGTTTGTTTATCCTTGTTTGTTAACACATCGAGCATAAAGCTATGCAATCAGTTGCACACAGGCACTGTCTGATTTGCAATCTGGGTTTTGAGACTGACATTAGCTCTGTCACTATATTTCTGACCTGCACTCTCCGAGTTGCTTGTCAGCCCTTCGTTCCCGGTGTATGCGGCGCTGGCTGTTTGCATGTATACTATGTCCAAGGCAATACATACATACATGCACCCCCATACACCCCAACCTGCAACTTGCCTATATTTGCAATTTTGCAAACACCTGGTGAAGGTGTCAGGGCTGCTACAGAAAGTACGGGCATGAAACGCTAAAAGGAACCGAATCTCAACAGGCATATGCATGCACGGATTAAGGAAGCATGAAAATAGACCTCAACATTACTGATGACCACTAGTAAGGCAAACCTTGCAGACCTGCCATGCACACGGCCTCACCAGGGTCGCTAGCAAGGCAGCTGCACCTCTGCAGTCAAGCAATGCATGCCTTCCAGAAGCAGAGCAGAAGATGTGCCCCATTGCATCGGGGCTTGGTTCCGATTACTGCTATTCCTTTGCAGCTGCCACAAGCTGTTGCCAATGATACACCTCTGACGACCAAGGTTGTCTGGCTCAGCAGGCAGAGCCAATGGCCAGACTACACTCAGGCAAACTAACAAGCTGACATCAGTCAGCAAATGGTGTGAGGCAAAGTTACACAGCTGAAGCATTCAATCTATCTTTGGCAATACATGCTTTATCTCTCTGCAGCCTCATATCGTCATACCGCAGGCATGCTGCTGGTTGTAAGGTCTGCAATGACATTACAAAATCTGCTGCATCACAGCTTAAGACTGGCATTGCATGGCATGAAACATTTGACAGCTGAACTGCTCCAGGAATGCTACGCTGCCAAATTAGATGTCCTGCACTTGCAGACCTGCACACACATTAGCCGGGTTTGCTTACTTGCCTCAAGTCTGGGAAGAGCTTTAGGCTTGCAACAATAAGTTTGCAGTATCTGACTGACAGCAGCGTACCAGGTGGCAATGACTGCTTCAGCTTGTCTGCCTTGTCTGAGTCTGTGACAGACAGTGTGTACAAATACTTGCTGCAACGGACTTTGAACTTTGTGATGCCCTTGGTAGAGTTCTTCTTGATTCTGACACTCTTGGCGTCCTTTCTACGGGCTGCCAACAAGAAGTCCTTGATCTCCTTGATTTCTTTCGGCTGCAATCAACATAACATGCCTTCGGTCATATTGTCAAGGGTAATAGCGACCGTGAAGCATGCACCCTGGTAAACTAGCACAAGAAGCAGGCTCGCGAACACAGGGAGCAGCAGATATGCGCATCTGTCCGACTTACCATCTTGACCAGAGGGACCGACCACGGCGTAATCTGCCAGGTCACAGAGGGTCAACCCAGCAGTGAAACTGGCCGCCTGATTGTCTGTCCAATTTAGGGTTTCTGCGCACGAAATACTGTGACTAATATGCCGTTCCTCTTCCTCCATGTCTCCTGTGAAAGGGCAGAAGCCTGTCTACAACAGTTCGTTGCGCTACATGATGGAGCTATGACTATGACTTATAGGTAGGGTTTTTAAGTAGTAAAATGGTGTAGTAATGTGCTTTCACAGTGCGCTTTCTCACTTTGAAAGTGAGCAGCTCTGAGCAACTTCGTTTAAGGT